>JACDJB010000772.1_pt1 | contig 29459 bp, 36 predicted proteins | sample 7454121 | NCBI WGS metagenome assembly JACDJB01 (sample SAMN14253290, study PRJNA609438) | sludge metagenome | isolation source: sludge after 25d culture with pyrite | collected 2018-12-20
TTCAGAAAAAACAAGGAGCAGATTCTTCGCATAAAAAATTGCGAGAACTCTTTGGTCATGTAGAGATAGTGGTACAGGATAAAGGGTATCGAATTTATAAAGCAATTAAATTAATTACTTGACATGCATTTTGTCAAGTGGTATAGTTTAAAAATGCAACTCCTGTGTTCAATTTTATGATATATAATTTATTATTACATGATTACAAAATTTTGCTAAGGGAAATGCTAAAATAGAGTACTTATTTACATCAAAACAACAAAAGCTTTTATCTTACATTTTAGAAGAAGCTTTTGTTCTTTTTTGGCTCTATCGATAATTTTACATTTTCTGTTATTCTTGAAAACTTCCTTTATATAAGGACTGCACTGTGTAGAAATGGCTTCTGACTGGGGCTTTTCATACATATGTACAACATAGGCAAGTAATACATGATTCTTTTAACATTACAATGCTGGTGCAAGTCATGGGGATAGGAAAAATATTCTCTAAAGGAAGAATCGCTACTTTGTTAAAGGAGCTTCTGAATGGAAGCTTTTCTTAAACTAAACTACGGCTTTGCATAAAAAATGTGGCAATCGCCTTAGTTACCTAAGTAATCTTACTTAATGGATGAGGGGTGAACGTTGTTGGTAGGAAAACTGGTGCAATACGGCCATAGGCGGCGCAGAACATACTCTCGAATCGAAGAAGTACAGGATCTGCCTAACTTAATTGAGATTCAGCATCGTTCTTATCAGTGGTTTATGGATGAGGGCTTAAGGGAGTTGTTTAGAGATATCTCTCCAATTTCCGATTTCACAGGCAATTTGCTCTTAGAGTTTATTGATTATTCTCTAGGAGAGCCCAAATATACTGTAGATGACAGTAAGGAGCGCGACGTAACGTATGCAGCTCCACTTCGTGTTAAGGTGCGTCTCATTAATAAAGAGACTGGAGAGGTCAAAGAACAGGAAGTTTTCATGGGTGATTTCCCGCTAATGACTGATACAGGTACTTTTATTATTAATGGTGCCGAGCGCGTGATCGTGAGCCAGTTGGTTCGTTCGCCGAGTGTCTATTTTAATACTAAGTTTGACAAGAACGGCAAGAATACCTATACAGCTACCGTCATTCCTAATCGTGGTGCTTGGCTAGAGTTAGAGACTGATGCCAAAGATATCATCTATGTAAGAATTGACCGAACTCGAAAAATCCCAGTGACTGTACTTCTTCGTGCACTAGGATTCTCTAGTGATGCTGAGATTATTAGTTTATTGGGTGAAGATGAGTATTTGCAAAATACACTAGATAAGGATAATACCGACTCAACAGAGAAGGCGCTTTTAGAAATTTATGAGCGCTTACGCCCAGGAGAGCCGCCTACTGTTGATAATGCGAAAAGCTTATTGTTTTCTCGCTTTTTTGATCCGAAGAGGTATGACCTAGCAAGTGTAGGAAGATATAAAATTAATAAGAAGCTACACATCAAAAATCGCCTATTAAATAATAAAGTGGCTGAGACTCTCGTAGATCCAGAAACTGGTGAGATCTTAGTAGAAACTGGGCAAACAATTGATCGAAGAATCTTGGATCGTTTGCTTCCTTATTTAGATGCAGGCTTAAATATGAATAGCTACAGTGTAACTACAGGGGTTATCGAAGAACCAAAGGTAGATCTTCAATGCGTCAGTATATTCTCGCGTGTTGAAGATGGCAAAGTGATTAAAGTCATGTCCAATGGAGAAATCGGTAAAGATGTTAAACACATCACTCCTGCAGATATTATTGCCTCAATCAACTATTTTATGAATCTACTTCATGGTGTGGGCAATACCGATGATATCGATCATTTGGGCAACCGTCGTCTTCGTTCTGTAGGTGAACTATTACAGAATCAATTCCGTATCGGTTTATCCCGTATGGAACGTGTTGTACGTGAGCGAATGTCAATTCAGGATACAGATGTGATTACACCGCAAGCGTTAATTAATATTCGTCCTGTAATCGCGTCGATCAAAGAATTTTTTGGTTCGAGCCAATTATCACAATTTATGGATCAAACCAACCCATTAGCAGAGCTAACACATAAGCGCCGTCTTTCTGCATTAGGGCCTGGTGGTCTAACACGTGAACGTGCTGGCTTTGAGGTGCGTGACGTGCATCCATCTCATTATGGTCGTATGTGTCCGATTGAAACGCCAGAAGGTCCAAACATCGGCTTGATCAACTCGCTTTCAACCTATGCACGTATTAACGATTATGGCTTCATTGAGACGCCTTATCGTCGCATCGATCCTGAAACGGGTATTGTTGGAGAGAAGATTGATTATTTAACAGCTGATGAAGAGGATACGTATGTAGTTGCGCAAGCGAATGCAAAGCTCACTCCAGAAGGACGTCTTGCGGATGAGTTGGTAATCGTTCGTCGTCGTGGTGAAATTATTACAGTAGCTAGGGATCAGGTAGACTACATGGATGTAAGTCCAAAGCAAGTTGTATCTGTTGCTACAGCGGCGATTCCCTTCCTGGAAAATGACGATGCGAACCGTGCGCTTATGGGAGCGAACATGCAGCGTCAGGCTGTTCCGTTACTTGTTCCTCAGGCTCCTTTTGTAGGAACCGGAATTGAGCATCGTGCAGCTAAGGATTCAGGTGTAACGATAGTGACCCGTCATGCAGGTATTGTTGAGCGTGTCACCGCTCGGGAGATCTCGATTCGACGTAAGGATGTTGTTGATGGTCGTGAGGTCCTTGGTGATGTGACTAAGCACAAATTGCATAAGTTTGAACGCTCTAACCAAGGAACCTGTATCAATCAGCGTCCGATTGTGCGCAAAGGTCAAGAGGTTAAAGCAGGGGATATTATCGCAGATGGACCATCTACAGAGATGGGAGAATTAGCACTTGGTCGTAATGTGATCGTAGCCTTTATGACTTGGGAAGGGTACAACTACGAGGATGCTATTCTCTTAAGCGAAAAGTTAGTTAAAGAAGATGTATACACATCGATTCACATAGAAGAGTACGAATCAGAAGCGCGTGATACAAAGCTTGGTCCAGAAGAAATTACACGCGATATTCCTAATATCGGGGAGGATGCACTTAAAAATCTCGACGAGCGTGGCATTATTCGCATCGGAGCTGAGATAAAAGATGGTGATATCTTAGTCGGTAAAGTAACTCCAAAAGGGGTGACTGAACTCACTGCTGAGGAGCGCTTACTCCATGCGATCTTTGGTGAAAAGGCGAGAGAAGTACGTGATACCTCTTTACGTGTACCACATGGCGGGTCTGGAATCGTTGTCGATGTAAAGGTATTTACACGCGACAATGGTGATGAATTACCACCGGGTGTAAACCAATTAGTACGTGTCTACATCGCACAGAAACGAAAAATTTCTGTTGGTGATAAAATGGCAGGTCGTCATGGAAACAAAGGTGTTGTTGCGCGGATTATGCCAGAAGAGGATATGCCATTCTTGCCAGATGGTACACCTGTAGAAATCGTACTTAACCCACTTGGAGTACCTTCGCGTATGAATATTGGACAGGTGCTCGAAACTCACTTGGGTATGGCTGCGAAAATCATGGGTCTACACATGGCTACGCCAGTATTTGATGGAGCGAATGAGTATGATATCTGGGACACTCTAGAAGAAGCAGGACTTAATCGTGATGGTAAGACCTTTCTCTATGATGGTCGAACTGGGGATGCTTTTGACAACCGAGTAACAGTCGGTTGTGTGTATATGCTAAAGCTTGCTCACTTAGTTGATGACAAGATTCATGCTCGTTCAACGGGTCCTTACTCACTCGTTACGCAGCAGCCATTGGGTGGTAAAGCTCAATTTGGTGGTCAGCGTTTTGGGGAGATGGAGGTTTGGGCACTTGAGGCCTACGGTGCAGCCTATACTCTACAAGAAATTTTAACCGTCAAATCCGATGATGTTGTCGGACGCGTTAAGACCTATGAGGCCATCGTTAAGGGAGAAAATATCCCTGAGCCTGGTGTGCCAGAGTCATTCAAAGTATTGATCAAAGAGCTACAAAGCTTAGGTATGGATGTAAAGATCTTGTCTAAGGATGAAAAAGAGATCGAAATCAAAGAGCTCGATGACGAAGATGAACCGCAAGGTGAGAAGCTGGCTTACTTAAGCAGTAGTAGTGATGATTACGAAGAGTAATCTTACAAAAGAGGGAGGTTTGCCCTTTGTTGGATGTCAATAATTTTGAGTTTATGCAGATTGGCTTAGCATCTCCTGATAAGATTCGTTCATGGTCTTACGGTGAAGTTAAGAAGCCCGAGACAATCAACTATCGTACATTAAGGCCTGAAAAAGAGGGGCTATTTTGCGAAAAGATTTTTGGTCCACAAAAGGACTGGGAATGTCATTGTGGTAAGTATAAACGCGTCCGTTATAAGGGCGTTGTCTGTGATCGATGTGGCGTAGAAGTGACACGTTCTAAAGTACGCCGTGAGCGCATGGGTCATATTGAGCTTGCTGCTCCTGTATCTCATATTTGGTTTTTCAAAGGAATCCCAAGCCGTATGGGACTTGTGCTCGACATGTCCCCACGTTCTTTGGAGGAAGTAATTTATTTTGCCTCTTATGTAGTGACCGATCCTGGTATAACACCATTAGAGAAAAAACAATTACTCTCTGAAAAAGAGTTCCGTAGCTATCGTGATAAATATGGCGATGCCTTCCAAGCAAGTATGGGTGCTGAGGCGATTAAAAAACTATTGCAGGAAATCGAACTCGAAAGTGATGTCGAGGGACTAAAAGAAGAGTTAAAGGTAGCTCAAGGACAACGACGTAATCGCATCATTCGTCGTTTGGAAGTGCTAGAAGCGTTCCGTAACTCTGGTAATCGTCCAGATTGGATGGTACTTGATGTTCTTCCGGTAATCCCACCTGAGCTACGCCCAATGGTACAGCTTGATGGGGGGCGATTTGCTACATCGGATCTTAATGATCTCTATCGTCGTGTGATTAACCGCAATAACCGCCTAAAGCGACTTCTAGATCTCGGTGCACCTGATATTATCGTGCAAAACGAGAAGCGTATGCTCCAAGAAGCGGTGGATGCACTGATTGATAACGGTCGCCGTGGTCGCCCTGTTACAGGACCAGGAAACCGTCCATTAAAATCATTAAGTCATATGCTCAAAGGTAAGCAAGGACGCTTCCGCCAAAACCTACTAGGTAAACGTGTTGACTATTCCGGTCGTTCTGTTATCGTTGTTGGTCCAAACCTAAAGATGTATCAGTGTGGTCTCCCAAAAGAGATGGCGCTTGAGCTCTTTAAGCCTTTCGTGATGAAGGAATTGGTGAACAAAGGATTGGCGCATAACATCAAGAGTGCAAAACGCAAGGTAGAACGAGTTAAGCCTGAGGTCTGGGATGTGCTCGAGGAAGTCATCAAGGAACATCCGGTTCTGTTAAATCGTGCTCCTACTCTTCATAGATTGGGTATTCAGGCTTTTGAACCCGTATTGGTAGAGGGGCGTGCAATACGTCTCCATCCACTAGTTTGTACGGCCTATAATGCTGATTTCGACGGTGACCAAATGGCGGTACACGTACCATTATCAGCTGAAGCTCAAGCAGAAGCGCGCCTGTTGATGATCGCTTCACAAAACATCCTTAATCCAAAGGATGGTAAGCCGGTTGTTACACCAACACAGGATATGGTACTCGGAAACTACTATCTCACGATGGAAACTGAAGGCGCGCCTGGAGAAGGTAAAGTATTTGCTGATCCAGCAGAAGCAATTTCTGCTTTTGAAGCAGGAGTTGTTCACCTTCACAGTCGTATAGTTGTTCCTGTAAAGTCTTTAGGTAAAGATACGTTTACAGAAGAACAGATGAAGGGCTTCTTAATAACAAGCATTGGGAAATTGATCTTTAACGAGACCTTCCCTGCTGATATGCCATATATCAACGCACCTACTAAGGAAAACTTAGAAAAAGGTGTTAGCGAAATGTACTTTGTCTATACAAAAGGTACCAACTTCAAAGAACTGATTGTGAATATGCCAGTTACCGAAGCAATTAAGAAGAAAGAGCTTCAGCAGATTATTTCACTATGCTATGAGCGTTTTGGTACAACTCGTACCTCGGAAATTCTTGACCGCATGAAGGAGTTTGGCTTTAAGTATTCAACTAAGGCAGGAATTACTGTATCAGTAGCTGATATCGTGGTACTTGAAGAAAAGGGAGAAATCCTCGAGAAGGCAGAAAAGGATGTCCTTACGGTACTTACACAGTATCGTCGTGGGTTAATTACCGAGGACGAGCGTTACAATCGCGTAATCTCGATCTGGAGTAAGGCGAAAGACGATATCCAGGCTAAGCTTCTCAAGCGTCTAGATAAATATAATCCGATAAACATGATGTCACAGTCAGGTGCACGTGGTAATGCTTCTAACTTTACGCAGCTTGCGGGTATGCGTGGATTGATGGCGAACCCATCTGGACGTATTATCGAGCAACCGATTAAAACCTCCTTCCGTGAAGGACTTACCGTATTAGAATACTTTATTTCTACTCACGGAGCGAGAAAGGGTTTGGCTGATACTGCGCTTAGAACGGCAGACTCAGGGTATCTAACCCGTCGTCTCGTCGATGTAGCACAAGATGTGATCGTGCGTGAAGAGGATTGTGGTACAGATAAAGGGCTCAATGTTGCTGCGATTCGCTCCGGTAAAGAAGAAATTACGAACCTTTATGATCGGATCATGGGTCGTATCGCTTTCCAAACCGTCAAGAATCCTACAACAGGAGAGTTTATTGTTGGCCGCAATCAATTGATTACAGATGAAATTGCTACACAGATAGACGATGCAGGGATTGAAGAGGTTACCATTCGTACTGTTCTAACCTGTCGCACACGCCATGGTGTATGTAAGCGATGCTATGGTAGAAACCTAGCTACTGGTAAGGAAGTTGAAATTGGGGAAGCAGTGGGGACGATTGCAGCCCAGTCAATTGGAGAGCCTGGTACACAGCTCACCATGCGTACCTTCCATACCGGGGGTGTTGCGGGTGATGACATTACCCAAGGTCTCCCACGTATTCAGGAGTTATTTGAAGCACGTAATCCGAAAGGTCAAGCGATTATTACAGAAATCGATGGTGAAGTAGTTGAAATTCGCGATACTAAAGATCGCCGTGAGATTGATGTTAATGGCCCAGTTGAAAATAAAACTTACACAGTACCATATGGTTCGCGTCTAAAAGTAACCCTAGGTCAAAAGCTTCAAGCAGGGGATGAACTGACAGAAGGCTCAATTGATCCGAAGGATATTTTGAAAGTAAAAGGAGTTCGCGGCGTGCAGGAGTATATCTTGCGTGAAGTCCAAAAGGTATACCGTATGCAAGGGGTAGAAATTAACGATAAGCACGTAGAAATTATGATCCGTCAGATGCTGCGTAAAGTTCGCGTAGTCAGCTCTGGTAGCACTGATCTACTCCCAGGCTCTTTTGTCGAAATCCATGATTTTGAACAAGCAAATCGTAAAGCATTCCTAAATGGTGAAGAGCCAGCAGTAGTTCGTCCTGTATTACTTGGTATTACTAAAGCATCATTAGAAACTGATTCCTTCCTTTCTGCAGCATCCTTCCAAGAAACAACACGTGTTCTTACAGATGCAGCAATCAAAGGAAAGCGTGACGAGCTCTTGGGTCTTAAGGAGAACGTTATTATCGGTAAGCTAATTCCTGCAGGAACAGGTATGCCACGCTATCGCGACATTGAGATCATAAATGATCAAGATGAAGAGACGATGCATCACGAAGAGGATCAAGAAGTAGTAGAAAGCGTCTAAACCTGCTTGGAGAATATACACATGTAAATATGTGAAAAAATGTTTGACAAGAAATCAGGGACGATGTAAACTATCAACGTGTGCTTAACCTGTACTTTGGAGGATGCAAATGTCTTATGATAAAGTAAAGCAGGCAAAGCAACGTGTCATTGGCACGAAGCGAACCCTAAAGGCGATAGAAAAGCATCAAGTGCTAGAAGTTTTTATCGCAACGGATGCTGATTCCAAAGTAACTGCTACAGTGATTGAAGCAGCGAAGCAAATGAACTTGCCGATTCACTACGTGGATTCGATGAAAAAGCTCGGGAAATCTTGTGGGATTGAAGTCAGTGCAGCCGTCGTAGCGATAAAAAGGGACAGCAACGAACAAACACACTAGAGACTTTTGATTCTTAGATAATATATGTAGCATTTAAAGGCCGTTGTAGCTTATATCTAGACCGCGCATTTGCGGATGCGCGGTCTAGAATTTGCGATGCCTTGGTCTTTTTTTGCGAAAAAATGAATCACCTGGATCTGTGGTCTTATAAAAGTGAGGAGGTGGATCAAATGCCTACAATTAACCAACTCGTTCGTAAAGGACGTGAAAAGCAAGAGTATAAATCAAAATCCCCAGCACTCTTAAAAAGCTATAACAGCTTGAAAAAAGAGAGCAAGGAGCTTGCTTCTCCACAAAAACGTGGCGTATGTACTCGTGTGTCTACTACAACACCTAAGAAGCCGAACTCTGCGCTTCGTAAAATTGCCCGTGTTCGTTTAACTAATGGAATTGAGGTAACCGCATATATCCCTGGTATCGGTCATAACCTACAAGAGCACAGCGTAGTTCTTATTCGTGGTGGTCGTGTTAAAGACCTTCCTGGGGTACGTTACAAAATCGTTCGTGGTGCATTGGATACTGCAGGTGTAAACAACCGTTTACAATCTCGTTCCAAATACGGCGCAAAACGCCCTAAAGCTAAGAAGTAAACTTGAAGTAGTAGTTTAAGATTTACTATGTTCGCACAAACAAAAGCGGAGTTAGAAGCAAGTAGATCGAGGCACCGCAGTACCGAGCAGCGGAGCGTATATATAATACGTGAGCAATTCGACTATCGATCGGTTCGTCGATTAAGAACGTCGCATTCATGCGATAATGCCGACGAGCGCTTGAGATACGCAACTTATAACTACGCGACCGCTAGAGAGAAGGAGGGAAATAAGGATGCCACGTAAGGGACCAGTAACTCGTCGAGATGTATTACCTGATCCAGTTTATAATAGCAAATTGGTTACTCGTTTGATCAACCGTATGATGGTTGATGGAAAAAGAGGAGTATCGCAAACCATCCTATATGACGCTTTTAACTTGATCCAACAACGTACAGGCCGTGAGCCTATGGAAGTGTTTGAAGAAGCACTGAAAAACATCATGCCAGTATTAGAGGTTCGTGCACGTCGTGTAGGTGGTTCCAACTACCAAGTTCCTGTAGAAGTTCGTCCAGAACGCCGTTCTACATTAGGACTTCGTTGGTTGGTACAATATTCACGTTCACGCGGTGAAAAAACTATGCAAGAACGCCTAGCAGGCGAAATCATGGATGCCGCTAACAATACAGGTGGAGCTGTAAAAAGACGTGAAGATATGCATAAGATGGCTGAAGCAAATAAAGCATTTGCACACTATCGCTGGTAGAATTTAGATCTACAAACAAATCTAAACCATTCTCACTTATGGAAGGAAGGAGAACTAACATGGCTAGAGAATTCTCCTTACAGAATACGCGTAACATCGGTATTATGGCACATATTGATGCGGGTAAAACCACTACAACTGAGCGCATTCTTTACTACACGGGTCGAGTTCACAAAGTTGGGGAGACACATGAAGGGTCAGCAACAATGGACTGGATGGAGCAAGAGCAGGAGCGTGGTATTACCATTACTTCTGCTGCTACAACAGCTCAATGGAAAGGCCATCGTGTTAACATCATCGATACCCCTGGTCACGTAGACTTTACTGTAGAAGTAGAACGCTCCTTGCGCGTATTAGACGGAGCTGTTGGTGTTTTCTGTGCAAAAGGTGGAGTTGAGCCTCAATCTGAGACAGTATGGCGTCAAGCGGACCGCTACGGTGTTCCTCGTGTTGCTTATGTCAACAAGATGGACGTAGTTGGAGCGAACTTTTTGGGAGTTGTTGCGCAAATGCGTGACCGCCTAAAAGCAAATGCCGTACCTGTTCAATTACCAATTGGTGCAGAAGACACATTTGAAGGAATCATTGATCTTTTCAAAATGAAAGCAATTTACTACTTGGATGAAATGGGAACTCAATCGGAAGAAAGAGAAATCCCGGACAACCTAAAAGCTCTTGCAGAAGAGTGGAGAGGTAAGCTCGTAGAATCAATTGCCGAACTAGATGAAGATTTGATGATGCAATATTTAGAGGGAGAAGAACCCTCCGTTGAAGATATGAAAGTAGCATTACGTAAAGGTGTTATCAATGTACAAATCACACCTGTATTCTGTGGATCTTCCTATAAAAACAAAGGGGTTCCACTTGTACTTGATGGTGTAGTAGACTTCTTGCCTTCACCATTAGATGTACCAGCGATCAAAGGTACTCTACCTGATAGTGAAGAAGAAGTAGAACGTCATTCAGATGATTCTGAGCCGTTCTCTGCTCTAGCGTTCAAGATTATGACTGACCCTTATGTAGGTAAATTGACATTCTTCCGTGTGTATTCAGGTACATTAACATCCGGATCTTATGTTCTTAATTCTACAAAAGGTAAGCGTGAGCGTATCGGTCGTATTCTACAAATGCACGCCAATCACCGTCAAGAGCTCGATATTGTTTATGCAGGAGATATTGCATCTGCAGTAGGGCTGAAAGATACTACAACAGGAGATACACTCTGTGATGAGAAAGCGGCTGTAATCTTAGAGTCGATGACATTCCCAGAGCCAGTTATCAACGTTGCAGTTGAGCCTAAGTCCAAAGCAGACCAAGATAAAATGGGTATCGCTCTAGCAAAACTTGCAGAAGAGGACCCAACCTTTAAAACCTATACAGACGAAGAAACCGGTCAAACAATTATTGCAGGTATGGGTGAATTACATCTAGACGTTCTTGTTGATCGTATGAAACGCGAGTTCAAGGTTGAGGCTAACGTTGGTGCACCTCAGGTTGCATACAAGGAAACCTTCAAAGGCAAAGCGAAAGTTGAAGGGAAATTTGTTCGTCAGTCTGGTGGACGTGGACAATACGGTCACGTATGGGTTGAGTTTGAACCACTAGAGCCAGGTTCTGGATTTGTCTTCGAAAACAAAATCGTCGGTGGGGTTGTTCCTCGTGAATACATCCAACCAGTAGCGAATGGTATCGAAGAGTCAATGCAGAATGGGGTTCTTGCAGGCTTCCCATTACTTGATATTAAAGCTACTTTAGTTGATGGATCTTACCATGACGTTGACTCTTCGGAGATGGCGTTTAAGATCGCAGGATCACTTGCTCTTAAAGAGGCAGGTAAAAAGTGTAACCCAATTATTCTAGAACCTATCTTCAAAGTAGAAGTGACCGTTCCAGAAGAGTATATGGGTGACATCATGGGTGATATCAGCTCTCGTCGCGGACGCATCGAAGGTATGGAAGCTCGTTCCGGAGCTCAAGTCATTCGTGGATTCGTTCCACTCTCTGAAATGTTTGGTTATGCAACATCCCTACGCTCTGGTACACAAGGCCGTGGATCCTATTCGATGGAATTTGACCACTATGAAGAAGTGCCACAAAGTGTAGCCAAAGCTATTATTGAAAAGAATCAAGGTAAATAACAAAACTCTGTTCAAATGCTTTTAGAAGGTTTACAATGGTTTTTGAACCAGATGTAGCCTTCCATACTTAAAGTAGGTAACAAACAAAAAATAAAAATTTTTAATTGAATTAAGGAGGAAAAGTAGAAATGGCAAAAGCAAAATTCGAACGCAATAAGCCACACGTAAATATTGGAACCATTGGACACGTTGACCATGGTAAAACTACTTTAACAGCTGCAATTACCACAGTATTAGCTAAACACGGCGGTGGAGAAGCAAAAGGATATGCGCAAATCGACGCAGCTCCAGAAGAAAAAGCACGTGGAATCACTATTAACACATCTCATGTTGAGTATGAAACTGCTAACCGTCACTATGCACACGTAGACTGCCCAGGTCACGCTGACTATGTTAAAAACATGATTACTGGTGCTGCACAAATGGACGGAGCGATCCTAGTAGTATCTGCTGCTGACGGTCCTATGCCACAAACTCGTGAGCACATCCTTCTATCCAAACAAGTAGGTGTTCCTTACATCGTAGTATTCATGAACAAATGCGACATGGTTGACGATGAAGAGCTTCTTGAATTAGTTGAAATGGAAATACGTGATCTTCTATCTGAGTATGAATTCCCTGGTGATGACACTCCAGTTATCAAAGGTTCTGCTCTTCGTGCTCTTGAAGGAGATGCTAAGTGGGAAGAGAAAGTTCTTGAGTTAATGGCTGCTGTTGACGATTACATCCCACAACCAGAGCGCGACACTGACAAGCCTTTCTTGATGCCTGTTGAGGACGTATTTACGATCACTGGTCGTGGTACAGTTGCAACTGGACGTGTTGAGCGTGGAGTTGTTAAAGTTGGTGACGAGGTTACAGTTGTTGGTCTTGCTGAAGAGCCTACTAAGACAGTTGTTACTGGAGTTGAAATGTTCCGTAAGCTGTTAGATAGCGCTCAAGCTGGAGACAATATCGGAGCACTTCTACGTGGTATCGATCGTACCGGTATCGAGCGTGGACAAGTAATTTGTAAGCCTGGTACTGTAAAGCCTCATACTCAATTTAAAGCAGAGGTTTATATCCTTTCTAAAGAAGAGGGTGGCCGTCATAAGCCTTTCTTCAACGGATACCGTCCTCAATTCTATTTCCGTACAACTGACGTAACTGGAAACATCAAGTTACCAGATGGCACTGAAATGGTTATGCCTGGCGACAACATCGCTATGGAAGTTGAACTTATCAGCCCAATCGCTATTGAAGAAGGTACACGTTTCGCGATTCGCGAAGGTGGACGTACTGTAGGTGCTGGCGTAGTTTCTTCTATTATTAAGTAATAAATCATAACGTTTAAAAAAGGGATCTAGTCTTCGGACCTAGATCCCTTTTTGTATTACTGCAGTTTCAGTACTTTATATGGTATTATGGTATTATTATCAATATTTGACGTAGAAAGGGGAGCACGCATGAAACTCGTCGTTTTGGATGGATATACTCTTAATCCGGGTGATCTTAGCTGGGATGGACTTCATTCCTTAGGCGAACTGGTTATTTATGACCGTACATCGCCTGATGAGATCGTGGCTCGGGCCTATGAAGCAGACCTAGTGTTTACGAACAAGACACCATTAACTAAAGAAACACTCGAACAATTGCCAAATTTAAAATATATCGGCGTGTTAGCGACGGGCTTTAATATTGTCGATATTGCAGCTGCACGAGAACTAGGAGTTACAGTAACAAATGTTCCTACTTACAGCACACAATCAGTTGCACAATTTGTGTTTGCACTCTTGTTAGCATTAAGTCATCGTGTTGAACTACATAGTGAAGCCGTTCATCAAGGGGAGTGGAGCAATAGCCTTGATTTTTGTTTTACCAAGTCCCCTCTTATCGATTTGGAAAACAAAACGATCGGGATTATTGGATATGGACGTATTGGTGAACGTGTGGCTCAAATTGCTAAAGCATTTGGTATGAACATATTAGTAGCAGAAAGTCGTACGACCTCGACCTCGAACGTACCTCGCGTAGGTTGGGAACGATTATTTATTGAATCCGACGTAATCACTCTTCACGCCCCGCTCACTGCAGATACAAAAGAGATGATTAATTCCGAAGTGCTTAAATTGATGAAGCCCAGTGCATTTTTGATCAATACAGGTAGAGGTGGATTGATCAATGAACATGACTTGGCAGCTGCGTTGCATAACGGAGTGATTGCAGGGGCAGCTCTTGATGTACTTACAGTAGAGCCTCCGGCTGCAGACAACCCGCTTTTAACGGCTCCCAATTGTATGATCACGCCTCATATTGCGTGGGCTACATTAGAAGCAAGAACGCGATTAATGACGATCACGATTGATAACGTTCGTGCATTTCTTGATGGAACGCCAATAAACGTCGTAAATTAAATTTTGGAGTTTACCATAGATGCCGATAAAGCTTTTCTGTAATTAAGTTTGTATCAATTGGACATATTTCCGAATCTCTCCCATACTGCCATCCCCACACATTTCCATCACAGTGGGGATGAGTGGGTTTATATTTAGGAGCTTCTTTATCGCTTGTAACACCGGGCTCTGGTTCTGCGCTCCAGAGAAATGCTTGCTGCTTAACCTTTTCATTTTGCGAGGCTGCTATACAATATGCATTACTAAAGTTCCCCTTAACTGGGTCAAAATAAAATCCAGGACGATAGCCACTCGGATAAATTGCATCAACCCAGCCTCTAATCCAGTCATCATCAACTAAAAAAAATCGCTCAACATTGGCGAAGAGTACTACGTTCTTCGGTATTTTTAATCGTCGCGCATGAAAAATAGCATTTCGAGCATTTATTTGTCCCTTCGAGTATCCGGTTGCTTCCGTAAAAGCACTGTAGATGGGAAGTATTTTTATGCCTCTTTGATGTAAAAACGCAACTTCAGTTGCACTTAATCCTTCCGCTGCATTAGGTACTGTTACAAGATACCTACCCCAATATTTCGGTTTACCATAGTTGTTTAAAACACAAGAGTATAAACTCTCATTGGCGATCGCTGCAGAGTCAACTCCCCAAATTCCTTTTGCCATTGGTTGTCTCCTTTCCAAAACATAATTTCAGTTGCCTAATCGATACTCTTAATCTATACATTATTCTTAACTCGCCCAATTGGTTATTACGAACAAAATAAACAACCAAGGAAACCATTTTACATGGTCGTATTCCCTATAAATATATAAAACAAACTTCATTCAAGATGATGTAGACAGTTTCTTTCTATTACATATATAAGGAAGTTGATCTTTTAGGTTTAAGCCTTTTATAATAGTAGAGTCTTATTTGTAAGATTTTTTTTAAAAACGAAAAGTATCAGCATGAGAAACAAAAAAATATGATTTAAAAGGCTTGATTCATCAGCGCAAATTATATATAATGTTGAATGTTGGTCTAATGACTGCAATGAAGTGGAAGGTTGCCGACACGCCAGGATGATTTGTCTAGGATGTGATTCGGGTTTTTCCATGGAGAAGTCTATTTTTAAAATAGGCGTAAAGGAGGGGCTGTAATGGCTAAGCAGAAAATTCGCATTCGTTTAAAAGCCTACGATTACCGTGTCTTAGATCAGTCCGCAGAAAAAATCGTGGAGACTGCAAAACGCTCCGGAGCTAAAGTGTCCGGTCCAATTCCGTTACCTACGGAAAAAGCAGTATACACAGTTTTGCGTGCTGTTCATAAGTACAAGGATTCTCGTGAGCAATTTGAGATGCGTACGCATAAGCGTCTAATCGACATCTTAAATCCTACACCACAAACTGTGGATGCGTTAATGCGTTTGGATTTGCCGTCAGGTGTTGATATCGAAATCAAACTATAATAATTCTTGAATAAGAGTAGGAGGTGCTTCCAATGACCAAAGGGATCTTGGGCAAGAAAGTTGGTATGACCCAAGTTTTTGCAGCAAACGGGGATGTTATTCCTGTTACCGTAATCGAAGCGGGACCATGTGTCGTGTTGCAAAAGAAGGATGTAGAGAATGATGGTTATGAAGCGGTTCAGTTAGGCTTTGGAGAAAAGAAAGAGCATCGTGCTAACAAACCTGAAAAAGGTATTGCTGCAAAAGCTGGTACAACACCAAAGAATTTTATTAGTGAAATTCGTGGTGTAGATCTATCTGCATATGAAGTAGGGCAAGAGCTAAAAGCTGACCTCTTCGCAGAAGGTGAAGTAGTGGATGTAACTGGTACGAGCAAAGGTAAAGGATTCGCAGGTTCGATTAAGCGTCACAATCAAAGCCGCGGACCTATGTCTCACGGTTCTCGATACCATCGCGGACCTGGTTCGCTTGGTCCTGTTGATCCAGCTCGTGTATTTAAAGGTAGACCGCTACCAGGTCGTATGGGTCATGAACAAGTAACGGTTCAAAATCTAACCGTGGTGAAAGTACTTGCAGAACAAAACTTACTTCTCATCAAAGGTGCGATTCCTGGACCTAAAAATAGCTACGTTGTAGTCAAAAATGCAGTTAAACAAAGATAGTCGTAAAAGACAAGGAAAGGAGGATTCGCTATGCCTAAAGTAGCTGTATATAATCAAAGCGGGAAGCAAGTTGGGGATCTTGAGCTTAACAGTGAAGTGTTTGGAGTTGAACCAAATGCACACGTAATGCATCAAGCTGTTCTATTACAACAAGCTTCGATGCGTCAAGGCACGCATGCGGTGAAAAACCGTGCAGCCGTGAGCGGCGGTGGTCGCAAGCCTTGGAAACAAAAAGGAACTGGACGTGCCCGTCAAGGAAGCATCCGTTCACCACAATGGGTAGGTGGAGGAGTTGTTTTCGGACCTACACCAAGAAGTTATGCGTTCAAAATGCCTAAGAAAGTTCGTCGTTTAGCGATTAAATCGGCTTTATCTTCTAAGGTATTAGGAAACGAATTCTTAGTTTTAGATTCACTCACCATGTCTGCGCCAAAAACCAAAGAATTCGTACAAATTTTAAGCAATCTAAATGCAGATCGTAAAGCTCTCGTGGTGATTGGAGAAATGGATAATAATTTAGCTTTATCCTCACGTAACATCCCAGGAGTAAAGCTTGTAAGTGCGGATGGAGTTAATGTTCTTGATCTATTAGGTCACGACAAAGTCATCTTCACCAAAGATGCTGTGGCTAAAGTAGAGGAGGTGCTAGCGTAATGAAGAATCCACGCGATGTCATTTTTCGTCCTGTGATTACCGAACGCAGTACCGATATGATGAATGAGAACAAATATGTCTTTGAAGTTGATCCTCGTTCGAATAAGACTGAGATCAAACAAGCGGTTGAAGCAATCTTCGGAGTTAAAGTGGTTGCTATTAACACACAAAACTACAAAGGACGCTTAAAGCGTTATGGTCGTTATTCCGGCTATACTGCAAAGCGTAAAAAAGCGATCGTTCAATTATCGGCAGATTCTAAAGCATTAGAATTCTTCGAGGGAGTATAAGTAACAAGAAAAGGAGGGAAAATTGATGGCGATTAAAAGTTTTAAACCTACCTCTGCTGGTAGACGTTCAATGACAGTCTCTACATTTGAAGAGATTACAACCAATCAACCTGAAAAAACACTACTAGCTCCTTTAAATAAGAAAGCTGGTCGAAATAATCAAGGGAAAATGACAGTTCGTCACCATGGCGGCGGTCATAAACGTCAATATCGTATTATTGACTTCAAACGTACTAAAGATGGCATTCCAGCGAAAGTGGCTACGATTGAATACGATCCAAACCGTACAGCGAATATTGCTCTTCTTCATTACGCAGATGGAGAGAAGCGTTACATTTTGGCTCCGAACGGCTTGAAAGTAGGCGATGTAGTACATTCTGGACCTGATGCTGATATTAAAGTAGGAAACTGTTTACCGCTTGAAAACATTCCAGTAGGTACAACCATCCACAACATCGAGCTTAAAGCGAAAAAAGGTGGACAATTGGTTCGTTCAGCTGGTTCAGAAGCTCAGCTTCTAGGTCGTGATGGTGACTTTGCAGTAATTCGTCTCTCCTCTGGAGAAGTTCGTAAAATCCGCAAAGAGTGCCGTGCAACCATTGGTCAAGTAGGTAACCAAAACCATGAATTGATCAAAATCGGTAAAGCTGGTCGTAGTCGTTGGTTAGGCAATCGCCCATCCGTTCGTGGTTCTGTAATGAACCCTGTGGATCACCCACACGGTGGTGGTGAAGGTCGTGCGCCAATCGGACGTAAAGCTCCACTTACTCCTTGGGGTAAACCGACACTCGGATTCAAAACTCGTAAGAAAAACAAGCACTCTAGCAAATATATTGTACGTCGTCGTACGAAGTAAAAAGCGTAACCTCGTGCATTTAAGGAATCGAAGGGAGGTTCTATTATGGGACGCAGCCTGAAAAAAGGCCCTTTTGTTGATGATCACTTAATGAAAAAAGTAGAGGCAATGAATGAGAAGGGCGACAAAAAAGTTATTAAAACTTGGTCTCGCCGCTCAACCATTTTCCCTGACTTTGTGGGACATACACTAGCAGTATATGATGGTCGCAAGCATGTTCCTGTATATGTTACTGAAGACATGGTCGGACATAAGTTGGGAGAATTCGCTCCAACTCGTACCTACAAAGGTCACGCCGGCGATGATAAGAAAACCAAGCGTTAATTTGAGAGAGGAGGTAAAGTAAATGCAAAAGGCTAAAGCTATTGCAAGACATGTTCGCATTGCTCCTCGTAAGGTTCGTCTGGTTGTCGATTTAATTCGTGGCAAAGAAGTAGGAGAAGCAATTGCAATTCTACGCCATACACCTAAGAGCTCTACTCCTGTATTGGAGAAGCTATTAAACTCAGCGATGGCGAATGCAGAAAATAATTTTCAGATGAATGTAAATAATTTAGTGATTAGTGAAGCTTTTGTAGATGAAGGCCCAACATTGAAGCGTTTTCGCCCAAGAGCACAAGGACGTGCAAGCCGTATCAACAAACGCACTAGTCATATTACGATCGTTCTAACTGAGAAATAAGAAGAAGGAGGAGTCATACGTGGGACAAAAGGTTAATCCAGTCGGTCTTCGCGTAGGAATTATCCGCGATTGGGAATCCAAATGGTATGCGGGTAAGGATTTTGCAGCTCTTCTTCACGAAGATCTAAAGATCCGTAAATTCCTTGAGAAGAAATTGGTAGACGCGGCGATTTCTCATATTGAGATTGAGCGTGCTGCAAACCGTGTGAACGTAACAATTCATACAGGTAAACCAGGAATGGTTATCGGTAAAGGCGGACAAGAAATTGAAAATCTCCGCAAAAATATTACAGATATGACTGGTAAAAAGGTTCATATCAACGTAAATGAAATCAAAAAGCCAGAAACCAATGCAAAACTCGTAGCTGAATCTATTGCAAAGCAACTCGAAAATCGTGTTTCTTTCCGTCGTGCAATGAAACAGGCGATGCAACGTACCATGCGTTCAGGCGCTAAAGGAATTAAGGTGTTAGTAAGCGGTCGTCTAGGTGGTGCAGAGATTGCACGTAGTGAAGGTTACAATGAAGGAACAGTTCCACTTCATACTTTACGTGCAGATATTGACTATGCAACTGCAGAAGCAAATACCACTTATGGTATTATCGGCGTTAAAGTATGGGTTTATCGTGGTGAAGTTCTTCCTGTTAAAGGTAAAGAGGTTAAGGAAGGAGGAAATTAATCATGTTGATGCCTAAACGCACCAAGTATCGTAAAGAAATGCGTGGTCGTATGAAGGGCCGTGCTAAAGGCGGCACAGAGGTATCTTTCGGTGAATACGGCTTACAAGCGACTGAAGCAGGTTGGGTAACGAACCGTCAGATCGAAGCAGCTCGTATTGCAATGACTCGTTTTATCAAACGTGGAGGAAAGGTATGGATTAAGATCTTCCCTTCTAAGCCAGTAACCTCTAAACCACTAGAAGTTCGTATGGGTAGCGGTAAAGGTTCCGTTGAAAAATGGGTTGCTGTAGTTAAACCTGGTAAAGTAATGTTTGAACTAGCGGGTGTATCCGAAGAGATTGCACGTGAAGCAATGCGTCTTGCGATGCACAAGCTACCGGTAAAATGTAAATTCGTGAAACGCGAAGAAGTAGGTGGTGAAGCAAATGAAAGCTAAGGAGTTCCGTAACTTAACCACTGCCGAAATTGAACAAAAAGTCAATTCACTTAAAGAGGAATTGTTTAACCTCCGCTTTCAATTAGCCACAGGTCAGCTCGACAATCCCATTCGTATTCGTGAAGTACGAAGAAGTATTGCAAAAGCGAAAACTGTGCTCCGTGAACGTGAATTAGGAATCGGATAATACGAAAGGAGGTACTCATAACAATGGCAGAAGAGCGCAACTTACGCCGCACATTGGTCGGTAAAGTGGTAAGTGATAAAATGGATAAAACCATCGTCGTATTGGTGGAAACATATAAAAAGCATCCTCTTTATGGGAAGCGTGTGAAGTATTCTAAGAAGTATAAAGCTCATGATGAGCAAAATCTTGCAAAAGTAGGCGATGTAGTTGAAATTATGGAAACTCGTCCACTCTCCCGTGACAAGCGTTTCCGTCTCGTTGAAATTGTAGAAAAAGCTATCATTATTTAACCGATCGGTCTTCGAATTGAAGGGAGGGAACAGGAATGATCCAACAACAAACTCGTTTAAAAGTAGCCGATAACACTGGTGCAAAAGAGATCATGTGTATTAAGGTTTTGGGCGGTACAGGTCGTAAATATGCAAACATCGGTGACATTATTGTAGCTTCTGTAAAGCAAGCAACACCCGGTGGCGTTGTCAAAAAGGGTGACATTGTAAAATGTGTTGTTGTTCGCTCAGTGAGCGGTGCACGTCGTACAGATGGTTCTTACATCAAATTTGATGAGAATGCTGCTGTCGTTGTAAAAGAAGATAAGAGTCCTCGTGGTACACGTATTTTCGGGCCGGTAGCTCGTGAACTTCGTGAAAAAGACTTTATGAAAATTATTTCGCTCGCGCCTGAAGTGATTTAAATCAAATGCGCCTTGGCGTATTTTCGCCCAGATTTTTTTCGAGCTTGCACGAAAAACTTCACATAAAAATCTGTGGCATCCGCCGGAGGCTATAACGTTAGTTATAAGAGTTATAAGGAGGTGCGTATCGTGGCAAACAAGCTTCATGTTAAAAAAGGGGACCAAGTGATCGTGATCACTGGTAAAGATAAAGGCAAAAAAGGACGTGTTCTTGCAGCTTTCCCATCTGAAAGTCGTGTGCTTATCGAAGGGGTAAACATGGTCAAGAAACACCAAAAGCCAAATCAAGCAAACCCACAGGGTGGCATTATCCAAAAGGAAGCGCCAATCCATTCCTCTAACGTGATGTTAATTGACCCTAAGAGTGGTCAGCCTACTCGTGTAGGTTACAAAGTGTTAGACAACGGGAAAAAGGTTCGCGTTGCCAAAAAATCTGGTGAGGTTATTGACAAATAGTAAGACCGAAAGGAGGTAAGCCTGATGGCAGCTCGCTTAAAAGAGAAATACAATGAAACAATCGTACCTGCATTAATGAAAAAGTTTGAATATAAAAGCGTTATGCAAGTACCAAAGATTGAAAAAGTGATCATTAACATGGGCGTGGGTGATGCAGTTCAAAATGCTAAACTCTTAGATGCCGCTGTAAATGAACTTACATTAATCTCTGGTCAAAAACCTGTAATTACACGTGCAAAGAAGTCCATCGCTGGATTTAAACTCCGTGAAGGAATGCCGATCGGTACAAAAGTTACTTTGCGCGGCGAGCGTATGTATCAGTTTTTAGATAAGTTATTTAATGTGGCACTTCCTCGTGTACGTGACTTCCGTGGGATTGGAACAAAAGGTTTTGATGGTCGTGGAAACTACACATTAGGTTTAAAAGAGCAATTGATTTTTCCTGAGATCGAGTACGATAAAGTGGATAAGGTCCGTGGTATGGACATCGTAATTGTAACAACTGCAAATACTGATGAAGAAGCACGTGAATTATTGACCGAGTTCGGCGCACCTTTTCGTAAATAAAGGGGAAATCTCCAACAAGTAAATGAGGAGGGAAATACGTGGCGAAAAAATCAATGGTAGCAAAGCAACAACGTAAACCAAAGTTTGCTGTACGTGCATATACTCGTTGTGAACGTTGCGGACGCCCGCATTCCGTATATCGGAAGTTCAAACTATGCCGGATCTGTTTCCGTGAACTTGCTTATAAAGGTCAGATTCCCGGTGTGAAAAAAGCTAGCTGGTAGTCCCAAGTATTAGGGAAGGAGGTAATTAACAGATGGTGATGACTGATCCAATCGCAGATCTACTCACTCGCATTCGTAATGCGAACATGGTACGCCACGAGAAAGTGGAGGTTCCATCATCCAATATTAAAGTGACGATCGCTGAGATCTTGAAAAAAGAAGGATTCATCCGTGATTTCGAGAAAATTGAGGATGAGAAGCAAGGAATGCTTCGCTTGTTCTTAAAATATGGACCAAACAATGAGCGCGTAATTACTGGCCTGAAGCGTATTTCCAAGCCTGGTCTTCGCGTTTATGCAAAAACAACTGAAATTCCACGAGTATTAGGTGGTTTAGGTATAGCAATTATTTCTACTTCAAAAGGTGTAATGACCGACAAAGAGGCTCGCGCTGCACAAGCCGGCGGAGAGGTAATTGCTTACATCTGGTAAAGTCGTATAAGTAGAGGAGGTGTCACCATGTCTCGTATAGGTTTAAAACCGATCACGATTCCAGCGGGAGTCGATGTAACAATAAACGGTCACGAGGTTACTGTAAAAGGACCAAAGGGTAGTATTACTCGTCAGTTCCACAGTGACATCGTCATTAATAAAGAGGATGGAGAACTAAAGGTAGTCCGTCCATCAGAAGCAAAAGCACATCGCTCATTACACGGAACTACTCGTAGCTTGCTTTCCAATATGGTAGAAGGCGTAACCAACGGATTCCAAAAAGGACTTGATATCGTTGGGGTTGGGTACCGTGCTAATAAGCAAGGTGAAAAATTGGTTCTTACCTTAGGATATTCTCATCCAGTGGAATATACTCCTGAAGCTGGAATTGAGATCGAGGTTCCTAGCCAAACCAAAATTTTGGTAAAGGGAATCGATAAGGAGCGCGTTGGTGAAGTAGCAGCTAAGATTCGTTCCTATCGTCTACCTGAGCCTTATAAAGGTAAAGGAATTAAGTACGAAAACGAAGTCATTCGTCGTAAAGAAGGTAAAACCGGTAAGAAGAAGTAAGCTTAAAGTTGCGGCTTGAAGGGAGTGAGTATAGATGATCACTAAAGCAGATCGTAATAAAGTACGCAAGGTAAGACATCTACGTGTACGCAAGAAATTGGTAGGAACTACTGAACGTCCACGTTTGAATGTATATCGCTCAAACCAACATATTTATGCACAAGTGATTGATGATGTTAAAGGAGTAACAATCGTTGCTGCTTCCACACTCGATCCTGAGCTAAAAGGTACAGCAAATAGCGGAAACGTTGATGCTGCACAAAGAGTTGGAGCGCTTGTAGCAAAACGTGCACAAGAAAAAGGTGTTAAGAACGTAGTATTTGATCGCGGAGGCTATCTATATCATGGACGGATCAAAGCGTTAGCCGAATCCGCTCGTGAAGCTGGACTCGAATTTTAAGGAATAAGGAGGTTGCGAAATGCGTCAACATCGTATCGACCCCAATTCACTTGAGCTAGAAGAAAAAGTAGTCCAAATTAACCGCGTAGCAAAAGTAGTAAAAGGTGGACGACGTTTTAGCTTTAGTGCATTGGTTGTTGTAGGAGACAAAAACGGTTGGGTAGGAGCAGGAATTGGTAAAGCACAAGAAGTTCCTGATGCCATCCGTAAAGGAATTGAAGATGCAAAGAAGAACTTAATTAAAGTTCCTCTTGTGGGAACAACCATTCCACATACAGTTGAGGGTATTTTCGGTGCAGGTAAAGTATTCATGAAGCCTGCTTCAGAAGGTACTGGAGTGATCGCAGGTGGCCCTGTCCGTGCGGTACTAGAATTGGCTGGAGTAAAAGATGTATTATCTAAATCTCTTGGTTCCGCTAACTCTATGAATATGGTTCGCGCTACACTCGAAGGATTAGGTCGCTTAAAGCGTGCCGAAGATGTAGCTAAGTTACGTGGTAAAAGTGTAGAAGAATTGTTAGGCTAAGGAGGGATAACCATGGCAAAGAAATTACGTATTACACTAAAAAGAAGCCTAATCGGTCGTCCCGAACCCCAACGTTTGACTGTTCAAGCATTGGGACTTCGCAAGCTCCACCAAGCGGTAGAGCTAGAAGATAATGCCGCAATTCGTGGGATGATCAATAAAGTAGCTCATTTAGTAGAAGTAACAGAAATCTAATATCTATGAGTTTTTCATGAGGAGGTGCACGGATGAAACTTCATGAACTAAAACCTGCAGAAGGATCCAGACACGAAAATAAACGTATTGGACGTGGAATCGGTTCTGGAACTGGAAAGACCGCTGGTAAAGGTCATAAAGGACAAAAAGCTCGTTCAGGCGGTGGAGTCCGCCCAGGATTTGAAGGGGGACAAAACCCTCTTGCTCGTCGCTTACCAAAGCGCGGGTTCACCAATATCAATCGTAAAGAGTATGCCTACGTTAATGTTGATAGCTTAAATCGCTTCGTAGATGGAACAGATGTTGATATTGTAGCGTTAATCGAGGCAGGAATTGTAAAAAATGTAAAAGATGGTGTAAAAATATTAGGTGACGGTGAACTCACTGTAAAGCTTAATGTGAAAGCCAATAAATTTACAAAAACTGCCGTAGAGAAGATCGAAGCTGCTGGCGGTAAGACAGAGGTGATCTAATGTTTAGAACCATCTCCAACATTATGAAGGTCGGTGACCTTCGTTCCAAGATTTTGTTCACACTACTCATGCTCGTCATTTTCCGTATCGGAAGCTTTGTGCCAGTTCCATTTATTAATGTAGAAGCATTAAAGCTAGGTTTTGAACAAAGCAGTGCGAGTGGAGTATTTGGATTCCTAAATACCTTTACAGGTAACGCGTTATCAAACTTCTCCATCCTTGCGATGGGGATTATGCCATACATCACCGCCTCCATTATTGTGCAGTTATTGACAATGGATGTTGTACCAAAATTTGCGCAATGGGCGCGTGAAGGTGAAATTGGTAAGCGTAAGCTCGCTCAGTTTACACGTTATGGTACGGTGGTATTAGGACTTATCCAAGCAATTGGTATGTCGATTGCATTTAACAATCAATATAGTATGATTATTGATCCTACCTTCCTAAGATATTCTGTCATTGCGATCGTACTCACAGCAGGAACAGCGTTCTTGATGTGGCTCGGGGAACAAATCACAGAAAAGGGAATTGGTAACGGAATTTCGATCATTATCTTTGCTGGTATTGTAGCTGGTTTGCCTAGCGCTATCCAACAGCTCTATGTTGAAAAGTTTACAGGTGATCAAGCGAACCTATTCATCAATATTGTAATCGTACTTGTAATTCTATTAGTAGTAATAGCAATTGTTGCAGGTGTTATCTTTATCCAACAAGGGATACGTAAGATTCCTGTTCAGTATGCAAAGCGCGTCGTTGGACGTAAAATGTATGGTGGACAATCTACGCATATCCCATTGAAAGTAAACTCTGCAGGGGTTATTCCAGTCATCTTCGCGATGTCGATCACGATCTTCCCGCCAACCATTGCGTCCTTCTGGGCTGGAAATGGTTTTGCTGACTGGATCGTTCAAGTATTTGACACCGCACATCCATTTGGAATGCTCTTTTATGTATTATTGATTATCGCATTTAGTTATTTCTATACCTTTGTGCAAATCAATCCAATGCAGATGTCTGAAAACATGAAGAAAAACGGTGGCTTTATACCAGGGATTCGTCCAGGGAAACCAACAGCGGTTTACTTAACCCGTGTTCTTAACCGCATCACCTTAACTGGGTCAATTTTCTTGGCTGCAGTTGCGATTTTGCCAGTATTCTTTACTGATCTAGCTGGTTTACCACAGAGTGTTAAAATCGGTGGTACTTCCTTACTGATCGTTATTGGGGTTGCCTTAGAGACGATGAAAACGATTGAAAGTCAGCTTATCAAGCGTCATTACGAAGGCTTTATCAAAAAATAACGAAAAGTTTTGGAGGGGTTCGCTTGAATATCGTTCTGATGGGATTGCCTGGAGCAGGTAAAGGAACACAAGCAGCACTCATCGTGGATCGGTTTCATATCCCCCATATTTCAACTGGGGATATGTTCCGTCAAGCGGTTAAAGAGCAAACTGCACTTGGTCTAAAAGCCAAAGAATATATGGATCAAGGTTTACTTGTACCTGATGAAGTAACCATTGGAATCGTGAAAGAACGCCTTTCGCAAGCCGATTGTAACAATGGATTCTTACTCGATGGCTTCCCGCGCACAGTTCCACAAGCTGAGGCATTAGACCGCACACTGGTAGAGTTGGGCAAACGGATCGAACATGTTATCCAAATCGAGGTGCCTGTTGATTCTCTTATTAAACGACTCACTGGACGTAGAATCTGTAAATCATGTGGAGCAACCTATCATTTGATCTACAATCCTCCTAAAATAGAAGGAAAATGTGATAAATGTGGTGGCGAACTCTACCAACGTGAAGATGATTCGCAGGATACAGTAAGCAAACGATTGGAAGTCAACTTAGCACAAACAGAGCCTCTTCTTCACTATTATAAGGAAAAAGCAATTCTGCAATCACTCGATGGAGAGCAGGATATCGAAGAGGTGCTTCAGGTGATAGAAAACATTTTAAGAGGGCGTAGCCAATGATCATTTGTAAATCCCAAGCAGAAATAACCATCATGCGTGAGGCAGGTCGCATCGTCGCATTAACACATCAGGAGCTTGCCAAGTGGATTGAACCTGGGATTACGACAAAAGAAATTGATGCAGTCGCCGAAAAAGTAATTCGCAAGTATGGCGCTAGTCCATCTTTTAAAGGCTATAATGGATTCCCAGCCAGCATCTGTGCTTCAGTGAACGAGGAATTGGTACATGGAATTCCAGGGAATCGAAAGTTAGTTGAAGGTGACATCATTAGTATTGATATCGGGGCTCAGTACCATGGCTATCATGGTGACTCGGCTTGGACCTATGCTGTAGGTCAGATAACAGCTCGTGATCAAAAGCTTCTTGATGTGACCAAAGAGTCTTTGTTTAAAGGATTAGAGCAAGCAAGTCCTACTGCTCGATTATCCGATATATCACATGCAATCGAATCGTATGTATTGCCTTTTGGTTTTTCGATCGTGCGCGAATATGTAGGTCACGGTGTAGGGAAAGAATTACATGAAGAACCACAAATTCCGAATTACGGACCACCAGGCAGAGGGCCTCGCCTAAAGCCAGGCATGGTATTGGCAATTGAGCCGATGGTAAATGCAGGTGAACGACATGTTATCACATTAGAGGATGATTGGACCGTTGTTACATTAGATGGCGAGAACTGTGCCCACTTTGAGCACACAATCGCGATCATAGAAGATGGCTACGAGATCCTCACTTTACCATAAAATCGTATCAGTGCTTCGAGACACCAAAGCGCAAAAACATGCGGATTGTTTAACTGACTCGACAACAACTTCATTGAAGATCACAGATGAAAGGAGAGATGAGATTGGCTAAAGAGGATATGATTGAAGTAGAAGGTACCGTTCTAGAGCCGCTACCAAACGCAATGTTTACTGTAGAGCTCGCTAATGGACATAAGGTGCTGGCACATGTATCGGGTAAGATTCGCATGAACTTCATTCGAATTTTGCCAGGAGATAAAGTAACTGTTGAACTATCTCCATACGATTTAACACGTGGACGTATTACCTACCGTTTTAAATAGATCAAAAAACCTACGAGGTAGACTCCCTAAAAGGAGGGTAAAGCAAATGAAGGTAAGACCATCAGTGAAACCAATTTGCGAAAAGTGCAAAGTAATCCGCCGCCATGGTAAGGTTATGGTGATTTGCGAGAATCCAAAGCACAAGCAAAAACAGGGCTAATTAAGGAGGTGCTAGTATGGCTCGTATAGCAGGTGTAGATATCCCTCGTGATAAGCGAGTAGAAGTATCCCTAACCTATATTTTCGGTATCGGTCGCCAAAGATCGAACAACATCCTTGCAGCTGTGGGTATTAACCCAGATACGCGTGTTAAGGATCTAACCGAAGAAGAAGTAAACAAAATTCGTGAATATATCGATAAGAATGTTAAAGTAGAAGGAGACCTTCGTCGTGAAGTATCTCTTAATATTAAACGTCTGATCGAGATCGGTAGCTTCCGTGGCATTCGCCATCGTCGTGGCTTACCAGTTCGTGGTCAAAGAACTAAGACTAATGCACGTACCCGTAAAGGTCCAGCCAGAACGGTTGCGGGTAAGAAGAAATAATAAAGGAGGGTGAGCTAAATGGCAAAAAGGAAAGCGGTAGCCCGTACACGCCGTCGTGATCGTAAGAACATTGAAACAGGTGTAGCGCATGTCCGTTCTACCTTTAACAACACCATCGTAACCATTACTGACCCACACGGAAACGCAATTTCTTGGGCTAGTTCAGGTGGTTTGGGATTTAAAGGTAGCCGTAAAAGTACTCCATTTGCAGCACAAATGGCTGCTGAATCAGCTGCAAAAGCAGCAATGGAGCATGGTTTGCGCGAAGTAGAAGTTTTGGTGAAAGGTCCTGGTGCAGGTCGTGAGGCAGCAATTCGCTCCTTACAAGCAGCCGGACTTGAAGTGAACGTAATCAAAGACGTAACCCCAATTCCACACAATGGGTGCCGTCCGCCAAAACGTCGTCGGGTATAATCTGACCCGTTAGTGAGGTATATTGACATATTTCTTCGTCTATACTGAAATGGGTACAGATCTTGTCCGTTCGTGCTTTTCCCGGTATTTTTGCACTGCTAAGAAAGTATCCACTTTCTTACCAGCATAAGTGCAACTAGGCAATCCCTGCGCCGGAGGCTTGGCGCTTGCCAAGTTTGCTTTAACGTTTTGAAGGAGGGTTCAGGTAATGATAGAAATAGAAAAGCCAAAGATTGAGGCTGTAGAGATTTCTACAGACGGAAGTTATGGTAAATTCGTTGTGGAACCCTTAGAGCGAGGATACGGAACGACGCTTGGTAACTCTTTGCGTCGTATCCTATTATCTTCTCTACCAGGAGCTGCGGTTACCTCAGTTCAAATCGATGGGGTTCTTCATGAGTTTTCAACAGTAGAAGGGGTCGTAGAAGATACTTCGGAGATTATCTTAAATCTCAAAAAACTCTCTCTACGTATTCATTCCGACGAGGAGAAAGTTTTAGAGATCGAAGCTGAGGAAGAAGGGGTAATAACTGCCGGAGATATCCGTGCAGATAGCGATGTTGAGATCTTAAATCCAGATCTGCATATTGCTACCGTAGCACCTCGTGGTCGACTCTATATTCGCATGACTGCCAATCGTGGACGTGGATATATAGCAGCAGAAGCCAATAAGAGAGAGGATACTCCAATTGGGGTTATTCCGATTGATTCCATCTATACACCAATTACGCGTGTTAACTATCAAGTTGAGAATACGCGTGTTGGACAAGTAACAAACTATGATAAACTCACCCTAGAGGTTTGGACAGATAAGAGTATTCGACCTGATGAAGCTGTAAGCATTGGCGCAAAGGTTCTAACTGAACATCTCATGCTATTTGTTAGTCTTACAGATGAGGCTCGTGACGCAGAAATTATGGTAGAAAAAGAAGAAGATCAGAAAGAGAAAGTGATGGAGATGACTATCGAAGAACTTGATCTTTCTGTGCGCTCTTATAACTGTTTAAA
>JACDJB010000773.1_pt1 | contig 29408 bp, 23 predicted proteins | sample 7454121 | NCBI WGS metagenome assembly JACDJB01 (sample SAMN14253290, study PRJNA609438) | sludge metagenome | isolation source: sludge after 25d culture with pyrite | collected 2018-12-20
AGTATCACGGCCCCTACGCCAAGCACTGGCCGCCTGCCCCACTTGTCGCTCATCCATCCAGACAGCGTCGAGAACGCGTACATGCCGAAGGTATGGCTCGAGAAGACGATCGAGATGTTGACGAGGGTGTGGTCGATCTGGTGCATGTGCAGCGACGTCATCTGCATGAGGCCGACCATCACCATGTGCGCGAGCACCACGCTGCTGATCGCGGTCCGCACTGCCGCGTCGTTCAGGAGTTCACGCAAGGTCCTCGTCTGCGTGAGCGGGCGCGTGCCGGCCTCCTCGAGGGCGATGACTTCGCCGAGGAGGCGTGGCTCCGGCCTCAGCGCGAGGAACAGGAGTACGGCCGTCAGCAGGTAGCCAGCGCCGGTCGCGAGGTACGGGCCAGCGATCTCGCTCCAACCCCAAGAGGTTACGAGTCTGCCTGTCGGCCCGACCAATGCGGGGCCGAGCACGCTGCCGACGGTGCCGCCTAGCACGACGGTCGAGAGGGCGCGGGCGCGGCGGGCGCGCGGGTTGACTTCCGCCGCCACGAAGCGGCCCAACTGCACGGCGGAGTTGCCAGAACCGGTGATGAACAGCGCTACCAACACTAGCGCGAAGTTCCCGCTAGCCACCCCGAACAAGGAGAGCGTCGCCCCAGCCGCGCCCGTCACGAGCGCCGCGGTGAGCGCCCCGCGCCGCCCCATGCGGTCGGAGAGGCGACTCCAGAAGTAAGCGCCGACCGCCACGCCGATCTGCACGACGGCGGCTGGCAAGCCAGCGAGCGAGTCGCGGCCAGAGAGCTCGGCGCCGACGATCGCGGCGACCGTCGCGGCGGCGATGGAGCCCGCCGACCCTAGGCTCTGGCTGACGAACAACGCGCCCGTGATGCGCCGCGCGAAGCGCGCGCGGACGAGCGGGTCGGCAAGCGCATGTGCGCTCCCTGCGGTGCTTAGCGGCTGCGCTGCCGCGGCCTTCTGTGCTTCAGGTTCAACGGTCGACGAGTCGGGGGCGAGCATCCTGCCAGCCTACTCCCCCGGCCACGCCCGGCCTGCAAGGCGCAGGAGGCGCGTGTGGCGCTTAAACCTTGGCGATCCTCACGCGCCACACTTCGGGGCCCTCCTCGAGAGGTTCCCACGTGAACTCACTAGGGTGCTCGGCAGCGAACTGGTAGTAGAGCGGCTTCGGGTCGTGATCGTTCACGAGCACGAAGGCGCTGCCAGACGCCAGCGCGAAGTAGGTCTCGAAGATGACACGGTGGCGCTCCGCCGGAATGAGGTGGCGAACTTCGAGCAGCGTGTCGTCCGCGGCCGCCCTCGCGGGCGCTTGCCTGACCGTGCGCGTCAGGTAGTGAAGGACGCCGTTGAGGCGCTCACCCTCGCGCGGCCACGAATGGCGCAGTAGAGTCCAGCCTTGAGCGGCTAGCTCACATGCTGCGTCCTGCTGACCGGCGTCGCCGAGCGCCCTCAGGGCAGAATCGAAGAGCTTGTTGAGGCGCGCGACGGCCTCGTCCGGAGTAACGGTAGTAGGCGCGGCTGCGGCCTGGTCAGGTGATGCTTGGCTCATGCCCGCACCCTACCCACGCCCCGCCAAGCCGCACCATGACTTGGGCCAAGGCAACTCTTAGGCGCTAGGCACGGGGAGCGTGGCCAACACGGCGCCGCTGACTTGTTCCGCCGTCTCGTACTGCACGGCCGTTATCCCTAGCGCGGCGGCACCGGCCACGTTGACGGCTAGGTCGTCGACGAACAGCGCGTCGGAGGCGGCGACCCTTTCGGCGCCGAGTATGTGGCGCCAGAACTCCGCCTCCGGTTTGGAGACGCCCATCAGGTTCGAGGCGTAGACGTGGTCGAACACGGCGTAGTCGCCGTTGGCTTCGTGCATGGCGTAGTGGGGGTCGATGGTGTTCGTCCCCGCCACCACGCGGTAGCCTGCGTCCTGCAACTGCCTGACGAGGGCGTACATGGCCGGCCGCCTGACGGGCTTGAAGTAGTCGCGCCACGGTTCACCGGCGACGCTCCTACCCGTAAGCACTTCGTAGCGCTGCCAGAACTCTAGCGGCGTGATGGCGCCGTCGTGCAAGGGCGTCATTCCGGCGGCGTCGAGCTCCGCCCGCAAGACGTCTGGGGTGATGCCGAGGTCGGAAGCTAGTGCGGGCACCACGTCGAAGCCGTCGACCATCACGCCGCCCATGTCGAAGATGAACAGTTTCATGTAGACCTTTCGCGGCGGCCCCGGCAGCTAGACGCCGTCACTCCTTGCCAGCCGAGAACACATTAGCGCCCTTTAGGAAGAACTTGGCGAGGCTGAAGAAGATCACGAGCATGGGCAGGCTCGCCAACGCGGCCACGGCCACCATCGCGCCCTCGTTGGTCGTCTTCTCCTCCATGAACAGCACGACGTACAGCGGCATGGTCTTGAGCGCCGGCGTCTGCACGACGAGCAGTGGCCAGATGAGGTTGTCCCACTGCTGCTCGAAGGTAAGCACGGCGAGGACGGCCATGACGGGCAGCATGTTCGGCATGACGATGCGGAAGAAGATGCCCAACTCTGAAGCGCCGTCGATGCGCGAGGCGTCGATCAGCTCGTCAGGGAACGTGAGCAGCGACTGACGCATGAGGAAGACCCCGAAGGCGCTGAGGAGGAACGGAACTATGAGGCCCGCGTACGAGTTCTGCAGCCCCATGCCGGTGACGACCACGTAGAGCGGAATCATGACCGTCTCGAAAGGGATCATCAGGGTCGAGAGGATGAGGAGGAAAACGATGTTGCTGCCGCGGAAACGCAACTTGGTCAGCCCGTAGCCCGCTAGCGTGGAGAAGAGCACGGTGGTGAGCGCGACGGTGCCAGACACGAACACCGAGTTGAGCAGCGCGCGCGGGAAGATGAACTTGCCGTCGTTGCCCCTTATCGCTTGCCAGAAGTTGTCGAGGTAGAGACTCTCCGGCCACCAGGGGAATGGCATGCGCATTATGTCCCTGGCTGGCATGAAGGAGGCGATGAACATGAAGGCGAGGGGCGTGAGCACGAGCGCTACTGCGACGACGAGCACGACCCAACCAACCGCGTTGCCAACGACTTCCATGGGCGAACGCGCGCGCACTGCCCTGCTAGTAGCGGCGCGCCTTCCGCGTAGGGTTCCGGCGGCCATTCAGGCCTCCTGTCTGCCTGACAGGCGGAACTGCGCGAGGGCAAGCACGAACATGACGAGCAGGAGCACGATGCTCATGGCGCTCGCCAGTCCGATCTGGTAGTCGCGGATGCCGGTGTTGTAGATGCCGAGCGTGACCACGTTGATGGGTTCGAGCGGCGCCCCAGCGCGCGTGAACAGGTACTGGGTGCTGAACGTACGCATGCAAAAGATCATGGCCATTATCGAGACGAGCAGGGTCGTTGGCTTGAGGAGCGGCAGGGTGATGTGGCGGTAGAGCTGCCACCCGGTGGCGCCGTCTACGTTGGCCGCCTCCTTCACGCTCTGCGGGATGGCCCCGAGGCCTGCGATGAAGATGATCGTGAAGAACCCGAGCTTGCCCCATAAGTACACGAGGACGGTGCTTAGCCTCACCATGTCGGGGTTGGCCAGCCACTTGTGGTCTACGCCGCTGAGGCCGATGACGAAGTTCACCCACTGGTTGGCGATGCCGCGCGGGTCGAGCAGTAGTAGCCACACTGCCGCTGCTACCACCCCAGGGATGACGGCGGGGGCGTAAAGCGCCATCTGGAAGAAGCGCTGCAGCCTAAGCCGCGAGACGATCAGGGTGGCGAGGAGCAGGCTGAGGAGCACGAGCGGCACGGCCGTGCTGACCGTGAACAGCCCCGTCGCCTTCCACGAGTTCCAGAACGTACCCGAGTTGAGTAGGTCGAGGTAGTTGCGCAGGCCGATGAAGCGCGGTGGCCGCAGTGAGAGGACGTTCTTGCTGTGAAGGCTTAGCCAGAGGGCGTTGAAGATCGGGTAGAAGCTGAAGACGGCGAAGTAGATGAGGGCTGGGAGTACGAACACCCAGCCCCACAACGCTCTTCTGGTGGCCACCGTCAGGCCAGGAACCTTACGGGCCACCCTCTTAGCTCAGTACTCGCCGCGGATGGCGCGTTCTACGCCTTCACGCATGGTCTTGAGTACGTCGGCTGGTGCCTTGCCCTGCAGCATGACGGCCTCGACCGCGTCCTTCAGGACCTGCTGCACGCGGGGTGCGTCCTCCGCGTAATAGACGACCTTGGCCTTGGCTAGGTCGCTCATGAAGACGTCGGAGTACGGCGAGTTCTTGAACAGGTCGGAGTTCACGAGTTCCTGGGTGGGCTGAAGGACGGCGACGCGCTCGAAGAACTCGTCTGCACGGTCGGCCAAGTAGCCAAGGAACGTCCAGGCGGCCTTCTGCTTCTCGCTCGTGGCTTGGGCGTTAACGAGCCAGTAGTGCCCGTAGTACGGCTCGGCCACGTCAGCAACGGCGTCTTCCCACTGCGGGAACGGGACGACCATCCAGCCTTCACCCGGGAGGAAGGTGGGGTTGTCGAACACGATGCGCTCCGCTTGGTACTGACCGGACTCCATCATGCCGATGTCGTTGTTGTTGTAGTTGAAGAGCTTGCGAGCGGCGGCGTAGGTCGGCGAGCCGAGGTTCTTGCCGTTCGGCCCCCACTGCTGGAAGTACTCGAGGACCCTCAACCAAGCCTCGTCGTTGACGATGGCGCTCTTGCCGTCGTCAGAGATAAGTTGCCCGCCGAGCTGCTCCGCCATCGGAACCACGAAGTTGAGGTAGTAGGGGTAGCGGAAGTCGAACCCGCGGCGCGTGATGATGTCGCCGTCGCGCAGGGTGAGCTTCTCGGCGACGTCCATCATCTCTTCCCACGTCTTCGGGTAGTCGGTGAGGGGGTCCAGTCCGGCGCTCCTGAACACGTCCATGTTGAGGTAGATCGACCAGTTGGTGACCTCGAGGGGGAGGCCGTACAGCCCGCCCTCGTAAGTAACGGGGTCGAACACGCCTGGGAGGTAGGCGTCGTAGATGGCCTGCGTGCTGTCGAAGCCGGCGGCCTTAGCGTCAACTTCTGCCACGCGGCCGTTGACGATGTACGGGAACTCGTTGGAGATGTCCATGTTGAAGATGTCGGGGCCGCGGTTGGCGGCGAAGGCGGCGAGCACGAGCTGCGACATCTGGTCGGTCGGGTTCGTCACGCGCACGACCTTGTACTCGGGGTAGTCGGCTTCGAACTGAGCGATCAACTCTTCTTCCAACGCGGTGCGGTTAGGGTCTTCGTGCGTCCAGTAGACGATCTCGGTTTGGGCAAGCGCCGCGCTCCCCATCAGCAGAATGGCGAGCAGCGTCACCGCAGACTTAGTGAACCTCTTAAGCATCTTGTTCCTCCTGAGCCCAGCTGAGGTGGCCATGAGCCGGGTTGGACCGGTTCTTGCGGCCACCCGTCAGGACGTAGGCGCGGCCGCTGTGGTCAACGCACTGTCCGAAATTGACGTTGACAGTGAGCATAGTTGTTCGCTTGGCAGTGGGTCAATGGTGGCTTGGACGCGGCGGTGGCAGGGCAAGCCGCACGGTCGGGCGCTCAGCTCAGAGCGTGGTGCAGGCGCTTGGGTCGCCGGTCTTGTAGCCGGTGTCGAACCACTTCGTGCGTTGCGCGGAGCTGCCGTGCGTGAACGTCTCCTGGTTCGGCACGCGCCCAGCGCGCTTGGCCAAGGTGTCGTCACCTACCGACGAGGCGGCGGTAAGGCCCTCTTGGAGGTCGCCGCGTTCCATGATGCCGCGGCTCTCCGCTGAGGAGGCCCACGCGCCCGCGTAGCAGTCGGCTTGCAGCTCCGTGGCGACGGATTGGCTCGAGGACTGGCCACCAGTTAGCGCGCCGAGGAGGTCCTGCACGTGGTGACCGAGTTCGTGAGCGATGACGTACGCTTCCGCGAAGTCGCCTGGCGCGCCGAGTCGTTGACTGAGCTCGTCGAAGAACGACAGGTCGAGGTAGACGGTCTTGTCGCCAGGGCAGTAGAACGGGCCCGTCGCTGCTGGCGCCAGGCCGCAGGCGGTCTGGACGGCGTCGCGGTAGAGGACGAGTTTCGCGTCCGCGTACTGCAAGTCGCTCGCCTGGAAGACCGCGGCCCAGTACGCCTGGACGTCGTCAAGTACGAACGAAACGAAGCGCACTTCGGGCTCCTGCGCCTGTAGCTCCGCCTGATTCGGTGGTGTCTGGGTCTGTGAGGCGCTTGGGCTAAGTCCCAAGGTCGAGAACAGGTCGGTGCCTGTGATGACGCTGAGGGCCAGGACGATGAGCACGCCGCCAATGCCGAGCGGCACCGCGGCGCGGCCGGGCCCGGAAGCTCGCCTGTCCTCTAGGTTCTTGCTTCGACCGGTGTCTTCCCACTTCACGAGGCCACTCCTAGCGTTCCGTTGGCTGGCAAGCTACCTGACCCTGCGCCAGTAGCGCCGTGTGGTGGCATGCTACACCTGCTCACGGCATGCGGCGGTGCCGACTCGCTGGCGGGCACGGTAGACTCTCCGGACAATGAGCACCGCTAACCACGATCATCACGATGCGCGCTTCATCGCGCTGAACGGCACTCTCAACACGCGCGACCTCGGTGGCCTGCCCGTAGTCGGCAACGGCAAGACCCATTCGGGCGTGTTCTACCGCTCGGACATCCCCATGCAGTTGGCTGAGGCCGACTTCGAGCGCCTGCATGAACTCGGGTTGCGCACGGTCATCGACTTGCGCCAACCGCAAGAACTCGAGCGCGACCCCAACAGCCTGGCAACCCACAGCGACATCGACTATCAGAACGTCGAGATCTGGGGTCACATCGACGCTGCCGGCGCTCAACCGTCCGACCCGTTCGACATCACGGCCTTCTACATCCGCGCCCTCGATCATGCTGGTTCCGCCTTCGTGCGCGTCCTGACCTTGCTGGCTGACGCGCCGGGGGCGGCCCTCTTCCACTGCACGGCAGGCAAGGACCGCACCGGTCTGGTGGCTGCGTTGTTGCTCGAGGCCGTCGGCGTCGACCGTGCCACCATCGTCGAGGACTTCGCGCTCACTCACGACCGCATCGAGCCACTGCGTCAGCGGCTGCTCGCGGACGCCGAGGGGCGCGGCATCAAGCGCAGCGATTTCGCGCGCCTGCTTGGCGCAACGCCAGACCTCATCGGTCCGGCGCTCGAGCACTTGGACGCCCGCTTCGGCGGCGCCATCGCGTACCTCGAGAGCAACGGCCTGACTCCTGAGACGCTAGAGAAGTTGCGCCACAAGCTCGTCGACTGACGCCGAGCCAACAGCGTTCGCCACGTTACGGAACGTTTGTTCCATAACGTGGTATTCTCGCATCGATGGCGAGGCCCAAGGAGTTCGACCATGACGAGGCTGTCCTCAAAGCCGCCGCTCTCTTCGGGCGGCAGGGTTACGAGGCCACGTCCGTCCGGCACCTGCTAGACGAGCTTGGCATTAGCTCAAGCTCCTTCTACGCGGCGTTCGGCGGCAAAGAGCAGCTCTTCATGGAGGCGCTAGCCGCCCACGCGGAGATCGAACGCGACCAACTCCGCCTCTTCCTCACGGGAACGGGCGCCTTCCGCGACCAGTTCAAGAACCTGCTAGACGCCCTGATCGACGAACTCGCCTCTGGCGGCGGCACGAGCTCCCTCACGCTGCGGGCCGCCATCGAGTTGGCAGCCAGCAAGCCAGACGTGCTTGCCTTCCTCTCGCGGTACTTAAGCGAGCTGATCAACATGGTCGCGAACCTCATAACGGCAGCGACCGAACGCGGCGACATCTCTGATACGTACCCACCAGAGCACCTCGCGCGCTACTTGCTCTTCAGCGCCTTCAACCTCGGCTTCGTGGCTAAAGTATCCAGTCGCCGGGACACGCTGGAGGGCTACGCCGCCATCGCGTTGCACGCCCTCGACGACCACCGACCACACCCGGTAATCCCGTAACCAACCGCCTAGGAGGCCTTCAGCAGCATGAGCCACACCGCTAACGACCCACACGCCAACTGGAACGAGCGTTCCACGAGGGGCAGCGCATGACCAAGTCCGAACGCCGCCGCGATTGGCTCATCGTCGCCGCATTCGTCTTCGTGTCCGTCGGCCTCGGGCTCGGGGCGTTGCGCCTGAAGCTCGACGCCTCGGTGGCAGCCATGCTCCCGGACAACAGCACCGTCACGGAGCTCCAGCGCGAGGTCGCCGACGTGTTCGGGGCAGACGGCATCATGGTGGCGCTCGTCGAGGGCGACATCTACACGCCGCAGGCCGTCGCCGCGCTACGGCAACTCTCGAACGACCTCGCCAAGGTTCCAGGCGTCACCGCCGTGACCAGCGCCGGCAACGCGCAACGCATGCTCGACGACGACGGCTTCCTCGTCATCGAAGATCTCCTGCCCCCCACCCCGACGGCCTCCGACTTGGCCGCCGCGCGCGACTACCTCGAGACGTCACCCCTGTACCGCGGCGGACTGCTCGTGGCACTAGACGGCAACTCCGCCAACGTGGTCATGGAAGTCTCGGGAGACGTCGACTCCTCGGCACTGAGCAGCGCCATCCGCGAGGCGCTCGACCGCGACTGGCAGGGCGCCGGAATGGGCAAAGTTCACCTCGTCGGCGGCCCTCTCATCGACGGCGAGATGCGCGCCACCCTCGCGCGCGAGATGCCGCTCCTCGGCGGCGTCGCTGCGCTCCTCATCCTCGTCATGCTCTACCTCAACTTCCGCACCGTGCGCGGCGCGCTCCTCCCCCTCATGACCGTGCTCGTCGGACTCCTCTGGTCACTTGGCGTCATGGGTTGGATCGGCGCCGAACTGAGCACCCTCAGTGTCATCGCGCCGGTGGCCATCCTCGCCGTCGGAAGCTCGTTCTCGCTGCACCTACTCGGGCGCTTCTTCCAAGAGCTGTCGCACGGCAAGGACAAGCACCAGGCCATCGCGACCGCTCGCAAGGAGACGGGCCTCGGCGTACTGATCTCCGGCCTAGCCATCGCGGCCGCGCTCTCCACCTTCACCCTCTCCGGCATGCCAACCGTCAGGGCGTTAGGCCTGCTAACGGCTGGCGGCGTGCTCGGCACGCTCGTGGCGGCGCTCGTGCTTCTGCCCGCCGTGCTTGGGCTGCTACGGGCACCGCGCCGCGTCGTGGACCCTGAACAGCCAGGCATGATCGCCGGTTTCCTCGAGGTGATCGCGCGCTTCGCAGACCGCCGGCGCTACGGCATCCTAGTTGCGGCAGGCCTGCTCCTGGTCCTCGCGATCGTAGGAACCACGCGCATCGTTCCGAACACCGCCGTCATCGACTACTTCAACGCCAACTCACCCCTACGCAAGGACTACGCCATCGTGGAAGACGCCTTCGGGGGCTCGAGCCAAGTTCAAGTGCTCGTAACCGGAGACATCAGCGACCCAGCAACGCTGCAGTCCATGCTCGCCTTCCAGGAGCGCGTTGCCACCATCGAAGGCGTCGGTCCGACGACGTCGATAGCCTCGGTGTTACGCGCCATCCACTACACCCTCACTGGGGTAGACGGCCTCCCAACCACGCGCGAGGAGATAGCGCAGGAACTCCTGCTCTATCAGCTCTCCGGAGACCCCAAGCAGGTCAGCCAGTACCTCACCCTCGACTCGCAACAGGGGCTAGTAGATATCGCCACGAAATCGGAGTCGACGGCCATCATGCGGGGCATCGTCAACGACATCGAGGCAGCCGGTGCGGCGACGTTAGGCCAACACGCCACCCTCGGCTACACGGGCTCAACGCTGCTGCAGCTCGACATCGAAGACTCGCTCATGCACGACTTCGTGATCAGCCTGTCGCTCGCCATCATCCTCGTCGTGATCATCGACTCGTTCGTGCGCTCCTTCCGCGCCGCCCTCGTCACCATCCTCGCCCTGCTGCTCACCATCGCCCTGCAGTACGGCGTCCTAGGGTTCCTGGGCATCCCACTCGACCTCTCGACCATGCTCCTCGGCGCGCTCGCCATCGGCGTCGGCGATTACGCCATCCACTTGACTGTCAGGTACATGGAGGAGCGCCGCAGTGGCCGCCAGCCGGAGGCCGCCATGAGTCAAGCGTTGCACTCCTCCGGCCGCTCCATCCTCTTCACCGCCCTCACGTTGGGCGCGGGCTTCCTCGCCATGGTCTTCAGCCAGTTCGTGCCTGTGCGCACGCTCGGCTCGCTCATGGCATTCACCGTGCTCTCGGTCGGGACCGCGTCGCTAACGCTCCTGCCCGCCGCCTGCCTCGTGTTCCTACGCAACCCGCGCGGCTCAACGCCGGCAACGGCCGCCCGCGCAGCCGATTGACCAAGGAGGTCACCCGATGACTGAACCCCGCTCGCTAACCCGCCTGCTTACGACCCTCGTCCTAGCCCTGCTCATCGGGGGCGCGGTCAGCGCCCAGCGCTACAGCACGGCCGCCGAGATCACGGCGGCGATGGACGCCATGCCAGCCCCAAGCACGACGGTCGCGACCCTGCGCATGACCATCACCGCGGGGTCTGGGCACTCGCTCACGCGCTCGATGCAGATCTGGACGGCTGACGAGGGGCGCTCGCAACTAATCAAGTTCCTCGAACCAGCCGACGTGCGCGGCTCCGGCTTCCTCTCGATCGAGAAGGCGTCAGGCGAAACGGAGACGATGATCTACCTCCCCGCCCTCGGCCGCGTCAGGCGCGTAGCGGGCGGGCAGGAGCAGGATGCCTTCTTCGGTTCCGACTTCTCGTACGAGGAGATCTCGAGCCTCAGCGGCGACTTCGGCGACGACTTCACGACGACCCTCCTCGAGGTCCAGCCCGGCCCCGTCTACGTCATGGAAGGCACGGCTGCCGCTGGCGGGACCAGTAGTTACGACCGCATCGTCTACCAGGTCCCGGAGGCAACGCTCATCCCGCAGCGCGTCGAGTTCTACCGCGCAGGTGAACTGATCAAGGTTCTCACCATCTCCGGCACGGTCACCGTCGGCGATTACACGCTGCCTAGCGTCATCCGCATGGAGACGGTCGCAACCGGCTCGTTCACCACCATCGACCAGTCGGACTTCACGCTTGACGGCGACATCCCAGCCGATGTCTTCACCGAGCGCTTCCTCCAGCGCTGAGCCTAGCCAGATCACGAGGTGAAACGCATGCTTAGGCGCCCCTATTCACTCCTCGCGCTCTTCCTGAGCGCACTGTTGTTCGCAGCGACCGCCTCCGCCCAGGTGAGCTACCGCCTCGGCGGTAAGGTCGCAACCGAGTTCGGCGTGGCCATCGACGGGACCATCCCGGTCGCGGCAGCCGACTTGAAGCTCCGGTTGGACGGCGAGGTTGGCTCTGGCTTCTTCCCAGACGCCATCTTCGTGGCCGAGGTCGGCGCCCGTTACGACGCGGCAGCTGCCGAACCGTTCAGCGCGCGCCTCGGCCGCGCTTACGCCACCGTCTACTTAGGCCCAGTGGACCTCAGCGTCGGCAACCAGGTGGTGGCGTGGGGCTCGACCGACGCCGTCAACCCAGTCGACGTGATCAACCCGCGCGACCTGGCGAACCCGGTCGGCAACCCGAGCGACCAACGCCTGCCAACGCCGCTTCTCCGGGCAACGGTGCACGGCCAGGACGGCGTAACGGTCGACCTCGTCGTCGTGCCCGTCTTCGTGCCATCGACCCTGCCGGGCGCCCGCTGGCAACCAGCGATCGCCATGCCGCAGCTACCGCCGGGCATGACGATCGTCGGGGTGGTCGCGCCCGTCGAGGAAGTGCCGGAGTTCTCGGTAGGCAACATCCAGTTCGGCGGCCGCGCGACGCTTGACCTCGACATCGGCGGCGGCGCAGACGTCAGCGTGGTCGCGTACCGCGGCTTCAGGCACCTGCCCACCGTCGCGGCCAACCTCGTCCCGACCGAAACCGTCGGCCACGTCCAGTTGCAGCCGAGCCTGACCTACGACCACGTCACGCTGCTCGGTAGCGACTTCTCGGTCGTGCTAGGAAACTACGTGCTGCGTGGCGAGACGGCGTACACCTTCGCGGAGGACCCGGACGGCACGGACCCAACGGTAGGCAACGACACTCTCGCGGCAGTCCTAGGGGTAGAGACGAACATCTCAGGCGGACCGTTCGTCGCGCTGCAAGGCGCGTACCAACGCACCGCGCCAGACGCGGGCGCGGACCCAACGCACTCGCTCTCCACCGTCGTCTCCGCCACCTTCGACCCAGACAACCGCACCGGCCTCGACGTCTCGTGGCTGCACGAGTGGCTCGACGGCAGCGGGGTCGTCAGACCGGCCCTCAGTTACTCGTTCGCGGACGGCCTGACGGGTACGGCGGCGGCCACCATCTTCTACGGCCCAGACGGGAGCATGTATGGTGCGTGGACCGACAACAGCGAGTTCCGCATCGGCCTTGAGTTCGCGTTCTGATCCCAGCCTTGGTGGCCGCGTAGCGCGCCGCATGGCGCTGTTAGCCGCCTGCTCGCTGCTGCTAGCGCCGACCGCCCTCGCTCAGACCCCGGCCGCGCTCGGCGACCGCGGCGACTACGCCGCCGCCTGGGAGAAGGCAAGCTCGGTGCAGACGGCCGCCATGCAGACGACCGCAGCACGGGCTGCTTCGGACGAGGTCGTCTACCACCTCGCCCTCGAGGGCGCCCCGCTCGCCGAGGAACTTACGTGGCTTGACCGCGCCGTCACGGCGGGGGAAGCGGCAGTGAAGCTGGACCCCACGTCCGCCGCGGCCGTCGTGCAGCTCGCGCGCGCCAAGGGCGAGATCGCGCGTCGCTCTGGCATCTTGCAGAACCTTGGCGTTGCGCCTGAACTCAAGGGGCTCTTCGACAAGGCGCTGCGGCTAGACCCCAACAACGCAGACGCCCTCGTGGGGCTGGCGATGTGGCACCTCGAGCTGGTCGAGAACGGCGTCGGGTGGTTGTACGGCGGCCGCAAGGACGCCGTCGAACCGCTCCTAGCCAAGGGCATCGCAGCCGCGCCTGACCAAGTCAACCTGCGCGTAGAGTACGCCAGGGCCCTGATCGCGTTAGGAAAGCCGGCAGAAGCGCGGGTTCAGTTGGAGAAGGCGCTAAGCCTCCCGGCGGCCCGCGCCTCCGACGAGGTGGAGAAGCAAGCCGCCACCAACATGCTGCAAGGGCTTGGCACCTGAGGGCAGGGGTGTAGAATTCGCCTACCCGACATCCCCGCCGGGCCAACAGTCTCGCCCTCACCTTGGAGGCAGCATGCGGTTAAAGCAGATTGCAACCCTAGCGGTTGCGCTCGTAGTCGCCCTTTCACTGGCTATCGGCAGCGCTCAATCGGCTAGGCAGACCACCCTCGTGATCGGCGGGGACTGGACCGACTTGCTCACCATAGACCCCGGCGTCAGTTACGAGTTCTCAGGCACCGTGATCATCGACAACATCTACGAGCGCCTCGTCAAGTTCGACGGCGCTGACCTCTCCAAGGTCGTGCCAGGCCTGGCAGAGAGCTGGGAGATCGCGGAGCAAGGCGGCGGCGGCACGAGCATCACCTTCCACCTCAAAGACGCGAAGTTCTCGACGGGCCGAACCGTCAAGTCGTCCGACGTGGTGTTCTCGTTCGAGCGCGCCATCCAGATCGGGGGGCCGTCCTCGTTCCTCTTCACTGACGTGGCTGGCATGGAGATCGGCTCGACCGTCGCGCTCGACGACAAGACCGTGCGCCTCGACCTGCCAGCCAGCATCAACCCGAGCATCGTCCTCAACCTGCTGACCTTCAACATCGGTGGGGTCATGGACCAGGCCGAGGTCGAACCCAACTTCCAGGACGGCGACTACGGCCAGGCGTGGTTGAACGATCACTCCGCGGGTTCTGGCCCGTACATGCTCGAACGGTGGGACCGCAGCGCGCAAGTAGTGCTCGTCGCCAACCCCGAGTACGCCACGCCTGGCAGCATCACGCGCGTCATCTTGCGCTACATGCAAGAAGCGAACGCGCAGCGCACGGCGCTAGAGTCTGGCGAGATCGACATCGCGTACGATTACACCCCCGAGGCTTTCCAGGCCGCCGAGTCGAACGCGAACCTCAAGACCTACAAGACCGACACCTTCCAGATGACCTACCTTGGCCTTAACTCTGGCCCTGGCGCACCGTTCGAAGACAACCGCGTCCGCGACGCCGTGCGCTACGCGGTCGACCAGCAGGCCATCATCGACAGCTTGCTGCTCGGCCTCGGTCGCCGCATGCAGACCATCATTCCCGCCGGTCTCATGGGCGCTGACTCGACCATCTACTACGAGCGCGACGTCGAGAAGGCCAAGTCGCTCCTCGCGGAGGCTGGCGCCACCGGCCTGACCGTCGAGTTCCTCATCCCGACCGGCGCCTGCGGCGGCGGCATCCCTTGCGCCGACCTCGCCGCCAAGGTCCAGGCAGACCTCGCTGAGGCAGGCATTACGGCCAACATCAAGCAGACGGTAGCCAGCGAGCTGTACACCATCTACCGCGCGCAGCAGGCGCAGATCGTGCTCGCGGCGTGGAGCCCCGACTACCCGGATCCCGACGGCAACGCCACGCCACTATCCAATTACGACGCGTCCTCGATCGCCTGGCGCAACGTGTGGAACAACCCGGAGGCCGGACGCCTGGCCACCGAGGGCGCCACCACTATCGACCCGGCCGTTCGGGCCGAGATCTACGGGCAGCTCACGCGGTTGGTAGCGACAGAAGGCCCATACGACATGCTCTACCAGCCGTACAAGCCCATCGTCACCTCGGCAAAGGTCGAGGGCTTCGTCCGCAGCGCAGGCGGCGACGTGGAACTCGACCGCATAAGCAAGCTCCCCTGATCTCGGCGGGCGCTACTTGAACCGAAGCCGCACGCGGGAGGGCCCTGGTAATCGGGCCCTCCCTAACCCTGCCAAGGAGACCCGGTGCTAGCGTTCATATTGCGGCGCGTCGGTTCCCTCGTGTTCGTGGTGTGGGGCGTCGGCTTCGCGGCCTTCTTCATCTCGCAGGTAGTGCCGGCAGATCCGGCGGCGGCGGCGCTCGGCAACAACGCCCGCCCCGCGCAAGTCGCTGCTTACCGTGAGAAGCGCGGCCTAGACAAGCCGCCGTGGCAGCAGTACCTGCTCTACATGCGCTCGCTGGCGACTGGCGACCTCGGGCGTTCCCTGCGCACTGGCAGACCGATCCTGAACGACCTTAGGGACTTCTTCCCCGCCACCTTCGAGCTGACCATCGCCGCCATGCTGTTCGCCTTGGCGCTTGGCATTCCGGCCGGGATACTCGCCGCCGTCAAGCAGGACGAGCCGCTAGACCTCGGCGTCAGGACACTCGCTCTGGTTGGGGGCGCTACGCCCGTCTATTGGCTGGCGATCTTGATGCTTCAGCTCTTTCACGCGAAACTCGGGTGGCTGCCTGGCCCAGGGAGGTTGGACGCTTACCTCTTGGCGCCACCGCGGGTGACCGGCATCCTCACGCTCGACGCCCTGCTGGCAGGAGATTGGGAAGTGCTCGGAGACGCACTGCGCCACCTGCTGCTGCCAGCGCTGGTGCTTGGAGCTTTCTCCACCGCCCTCGTCGCCCGCATGGTGCGCAGCGCCATGCTAGAGGTGTTATCTCAAGACTTCGTGCGCACTGCCAAGGCCAAGGGCCTGCCTGATACCAAGGTCGTGCTCAAGCACGCGCTGCGTAACGCCGCACTGCCCGTGCTCACCGTCCTCGGCAGTCTGCTCGGGGCGCTCCTGACGGGCGCGGTACTAACGGAAACCATCTTCTCCTGGCCCGGTCTCGGCTCGTACGCCACCGCTAGCGCCACCGCGCTCGACTTCCCGGCCGTCATGGGCGTAACGCTCATCGCCGGGCTGGCTTACAGCGTCATCAATCTCTTGGTAGACGTCTTGTATGTCGTGTTCGACCCTAGGATCGCGTACGCATGACCGCGCGCGTGCCTGGCCGCCAGCCCCTCATCCGCAATAAGGCCATGCGGCGCTTCTTCCGCAACCCCGGAACGCTAGTCGGCACCATCTTGGCGGTGTCGCTCGTCCTCGTCGCCATCCTCGCCCCGTACCTGGCGGGCGACCCGCTCGCTCAGGACCTAAGTGCGAGGCTGAAGCCGCCGAGCGCACAGCACTTGCTCGGCACGGACCAGTTGGGCCGCGACGTGTGGTCGCGCGTCGTGTTCGGGTCGCGTATCTCGTTACGCATCGGCCTGACGGTCGTGGCGGCCTCCTTGGTCATCGGCGGCCTCGTCGGGCTGCTCGCGGGCATCTTCGGCGGCGTCGTCGACGAAGTGGCGATGCGCATCACCGACATCTTCTTCGCGTTCCCCGCCCTCATCTTGGCGATGGCCATAGCTGGCGCCCTCGGACCAAGCCTCACTAACCTGATCATCGCCGTCGCCGCCGTGTCTTGGCCGTACTACGCCCGCCTGTTGCGCGCCCAGGTGCTGAGTCTCAAGACACTGGATTTCGTAGACGCGTCACGCGCGCTTGGAGCGGGCCGTTGGCGTCAGGCCCTCAAGCACGTCCTGCCCAACTCGCTAACACCACTGCTGGTGCAGGCGAGCTTCGACGTCGGGGGCGCCATACTCACGGCGGCGGGTCTCGGGTTCATCGGCTTCGGCGCCCAGCCGCCCACCCCAGAGTGGGGCGCCGTCGTGTCGGAAACGCGGTCGTTCATCGCCGAGGCGCCATGGGCGTCTTCAGCGCCAGCCCTCGCCATCCTCCTGACAGTGCTTGCCTTCAACCTCCTGGGCGACGGGCTCCGCGACGTGCTCGACCCGCGCGGCAGGCGCCGCGGTTAGCCCCTAGTTCTCGCGGTCGAACAGCCCAGGCTGCCCTACTGGCGCGGGTACCTCCACCCAGGCGCCAGCGCCCGCTGCGTAGGCGGCGCCCGTCCAGCGGTGCCGCCACGTGCCGCTGCCAGCTGGTAGGTAGGCGCGGACGCTGCTTGCCCCCGCCTGCAGCACCGGCGCAACCAGCAGGTCGGGGCCAAGGAAGAACTGACCAGTGAGGTCGGCGCACTGCGCGTCTGCCGGGTACTGCAGCCACGGGTGGCGGAAGACAGGCACGCCAGTAGCGGCCGCCTGCCGCATGAGTTCGCGGCGCAAGTCGACCCACTGTGCGTGCAGGCGTGCCGCGTGCGCGAACGCGCCGCGCGTCTCGGCCGTCGAGTAGACCTGGGCGTTGTGCTGCGGGCGGTTGCCTTCATGGCTGCGGAGCACAGGCGTGAACGCCATGAGCTCGCCCCAGCGTGCGAGGAGTTCGGGCGTCCGCACGGTGACGGGCAGCGGCGAGAGCGTCGAAGTGTAGCCACCGACGTCGCCGTGGTTGAGGGCGAAGCCGGAGAAGCCGCTTGACAGTAGCCCCGTCAGGGCGCTAGCCAGGCCGTCGAAGCGATCCCACGTGACGCACTGATCTCCGAGCCAGAACAAACCGGCGTTGCCTGGGCTGCGGGTGAAGCCGGAGCGGAAGAACGTCACGTAATCGCCCCCCGCACCGCCGCTCAGCTCCGCGACCCGACCGCGAAGGTCGTGGTTGAACGCCGCCCACGCCTCCGGGTAGTGGTTGTGCCAGGCGAGCGCCGTGCCGCTGGCAAGGTGCGCGTCGAGAGGTAGCCCCTCACCGAAGTCGGCCATCCAGCCAGACGCACCACTCTCGGTTAGGTTCTCGGCGAGGACCTCCAGATACCAGGCGCGCGCCTCGGGGTTGGAGAGGTCGATCAGGCCAGCCTGGAAGTCGCCCTGGTCGGTCAGGTACGTCTCACCGGTCGCCGTCTTGACGAAGTAACCAGCGGCGTCCGCAGCACCGAAGAGTCCGGACTTGCTGCCCAGCCTGTCGGTCATCGGCGCCAGGAACGGGTTCACGTAAGTCAGGATGCGCACGCCGTTGCGCGCCAGTCGCCCTCGCATGCCGTGCCAGTCGGGGTAGCGCTCCTCGTCGCGCTGCCAATCCCACCACAGCCGCGTTCCGAACGGCACTTGGCGGTTGCCTACCCAGTCTTGCAGCCACACGCCAGCCACCTTGGCGCCTGCCGCCTCGAGGTCGGCAACGGCCTGCTCGACCTTCTCGTTCCCGCCTTGCAACCCGACGATGGCGCCGCTGTGAACCCAGTCTGGCAGCGCAGGCATGCGGCCCGTAGCGCGCGTGTGCAGTTCGAGGAGCTCCGCTGGCGCGTCGGCGCAGTACACCAACGCCCGCAGTTGCGCGGCGTAGACGCGCGCGCTGCCAACGCCCGGCCGGCGCAGGTCGAAGCGCATCGGTTCCGTGTTACGCAGCAGCAGCCCACATAGCTCGGTGGTGACGAAGCCTGGCACCGGGGCGTATGTGCTCCACCAGTCGCCGCCTGCACCCCCGAAAGCTTCCGTGTAGCGCGTGAGGGGCTGCGCGCCGCGGCCGACGCCCTGCTCCGCCGTGAGTATCGGCACCTCCCGCCCACGCATGTCGAGGTACGTGAACTGCGCGCCGAAGCCGAACACGCGCGCGCTTGGCGGCTGTTCCCACAAGAGCTCGGCGAAGCAACTGCCGCCGGTGCCGGCTGGTGGCAGCAAGTCGACTTCCACGCCGCAGCGCCGACCGTCGATGTCGACGAGGCGCAGTTCGTATGCGACGTGCGCAGTCCCATCTCTTGCCGTGGCCTTCAGTTCATCCGGTTCGATGGCGAGGTGGCCGCGCAGCAGCAGGGCGGGACGCCCGTCGACTGTGCCCTCGTCGACGCTGGCCAACCATTGGTGGCGGAAACGTAGGTCGAGCTTCTCTACCGGGCGGAGGTGGCCAGCACGGCCGGTGGCGCGGTAGCTTCCTTGCGCGGCCGCCAGCCAGGCGCGGCCGGGCGGTGAACGGAAGACCCCGTTGCTACCGCTCGCTCTCACGACGAGTTGCGCTAAAGGGTCAGCGTGAAGCTCGAGCTCGAAAGCCCCGAAGCTCCAAGCGCGCCCGCATACGGCCGGCGCAACGGCAACGCGGCCAGGTCGAACGGCCTGTCTGCTAGTAGCGAAGGGGAACGCCGAGACCACGTCGGCCCGCTCCGACCCCCCTCCAGGCGCCACCGCCTTGCCCCGCTAGCCGCGCCTGCCGCGGTTGATGCCCTGCATCACGCCGATGGCCATGCCGAAAGCGACCGCTGACAGGAAGTAGTAGACGGGTCCGCCGCCTTGCAACGCCCGCCACAGCAAGTAGGCGCCGATGGCGAGGAACACGACGAGCAGCACTAGCGGTGTTGGCTTCACGCTGGCGACCTCCAAGTAGCGCCGCTCCCGCGGCAGTTAGTCGTGAAGGTATCACGCGCGGCCGCGGCCGACCTCACCGCACCACCTTGAGGAGGGCGATGCACGAGACCAAGCCGAGGAGCAGGAAAGCGCGCGGCCACGAGAACGCCTCGGCGCCCGTAGCCATCGACACGATCACGGCGACGGTGGCGCCGATACCGACCCACACAGCATAAGAAGTGCCGGTTGGCAGTGTCTTCATGGCGTAGGCAAGGCCTCCCATGCTTAGCACTAGTGCGATGAAGAACAGTACCGACGGCCACAGCTTGGTCAAGCCATCCGAACGGCCGAGCGCAGTGGCCCACACGGCTTCGAACAGCCCTGAGACGATCAGAACGACCCACGCCATGATTAACCTCCATGGCGACGTCTTGTCCTCACCGGGTACGTCGCGCTCGTCCGGGGCCGAACATGCTGGCCGAGTTGGGATGCTAGCACGGTGACCAGAAAGCTTAGTTCAGGCGGGCCAGGAACGCCAGTACGTTGCGCGTGAACGCCATGGCGGTCTCCTGGTCGTACTCTTCCGTCGAGCTGTCCGCGAAGAAGTGCCGGTCACCGGGGTAGAGGAAGAGCTCTCCGTCGGCAACGTCAGCCACCAGCGCTTTGGCGGTGGGGAGGTCGTAGCCGTTATCGAACTCTGGGTCGCGCTCCTGCGCATGGATCTGCAGCGGCACTCCCTCTGGCCACGCGCCACCGAACTCCGTTGGAGGGAGGCATGCGGCAACCAGGACCGCGCCGCGGGCGCCTGGTCGCTTCTGGGCGAGCTTCTGCGCCGGAATGCCCCCTAGCGAGTAACCGAGGTAAACGAGGCCGGGGGCGAGGCCCGCGACGGCGTTCTCCGCCCTTTTCACCACGGCCTCGAAGCCAAGTGACCGCACCTGCTTCATCCCTTCCTCTAGCGACCCGAGCACCACGCCCTCGTACAGGTCGGGGGCGTGGACCGTGTGGCCCGCCTGCCGCAACGTCTCGGCTAGTTCGAGGATGCCGCTCGTCAGTCCAAGCACATGGTGGAAGGCGACTACTTCAGCCATGATCGCTACCTCCTCAGGGCGCGCGTTGGCTCCGTTACCAACTTTAAGGGAGCATGACCTCGAGTTCCATGCCGAGGTAGCCCCAAACGTCGTGGAAGTCGGCGTCCGTCGTCGGCGTGAAATCGTCTGCGCGGCGCTCTTTGATGAGCATGGCGACTGGCGCGGAACCCTCCGGGACGTAACGAGCGCTTACGCGGTACTTGGTTACCGGCACGTCGACCAAGTGCGTGCCGTCCGGGTAGCGCACCACGACCTCGCCTTCGCTGCCGTCGAGCAGTGGAGCGAGCGGCACGAACGTGACCTCGATGCGGGCGGTGTCGTCGACGTAGTTGTCGCAACAACTCGCGTCGTAGAGGTAGACGGTAACGCCGTAATGGTCACCCTCAGGGGTCTCGCCTTGCATCAACCAGGTGAAGTCACGCACCGCCCCGGTGGCGCCTGCGAAAGCTTGATTGGCGCTAGGGCGCAGCGGGAGCTGCAGCCGGACGTCGTTGTAACGCCGTTCCACGTAGCCAGCGACGCGCCAACTGCTTGGCGTAACGTCACCGAGCTCGATGCGGTAGCGCCCGTCCTCATCCGTGACCGCGAAGACGTTGAAGTTGTAAAAGGCCGTGTTGTCCGCGAACACCTGTACGCCTGCCAGTGGGTTGCCGCGCGCGTCCACGACGCGGCCGCTGGCGACGTACGGCTCTGGGGCGGCCTGGCCTAGCGCAACCGTGCAGGCGGCCAGCCACATGATAGCTGCAGGCAACGTGAGTAGCGCCCGTGGTCGCGGGCTCGAGAAGCCACTTGGCATGACTGGTCCTTAGCGCGCCGAAAGTTGGCCCCTGGCCTAGCGCGCCACATGATACGTGGCGTGGCGGCCAGCAACGACAAGGCGTCCGCTTGCCTAGTCGCCAGCCTGTCGCGGCTCGTTCAACCGCGCCAAGACTTGCGCAAGGCCCTGCTGCGCGGCCTCGACGTAGTACGGGGCCTGACCGGCCGCCAGGCGTACGACGAGTTCGTACTCGCGCAGCGCCTCACCGAACTTCGCCTGCTCGACGAGGGCCGTCGCCAGGCGGTAGCGCGTGGCTGCTTCCTGGACACCGTTGCCGTGAGCGCGGTGCTCGGTGGCGGCGAGCCGTAGGCCATCGATGGCGCCGTCTACGTCGCCGGACGCGAGTTTCACCATCCCGGTGACGCTGCTGAAGGCCGCAGGGTACTCGAGTGGTACGGCTGACCGCGCCAACTCGAAGTAACGCTCCCCCTCGCTCACCTGTTGGCGACCTAGAGCAGCGTTGGCAAGCGCAAGGTAAGCGTTGCGGGCGCCCCACTGCTCGTTGGCTGGCAGCAGGACGGCGAGCGCCTCCTCTGCCGCCACCGTCGCCTCGTCCGGGCGCCCGCTCCACAGGAGGTTGAGGCTGCGCATGGCGAGGAGCTCACCGATGGGACCGGGGGCGTTCATGTCCGCGAGGGCCGCCAGCCCCTCAGCCACTAGCTCGAGCGCGGCCTCTGTCCACGACATACGCCCGTAGAGGGCGTATAGGCCGCGCGCTAGGCCCCGCACGGTCTCGGCGTCCCGGCGCGCGAGGGCGTAACGGTACGCGAGCAGGGTGTTCGGCAGCTCGGCCAACAACAGGCTCTGCACCGCGGCGTGATCGGCGCTGAAAGCCGCCTGGTAGTGGCGGTATGGCAGGTTGGCCTGGTAGGCGGCATGGCGTAAGGCGACCTCGGCCTCGACATCTGGCAGGTCAGCCAACTCGCGCCGTGCGAAGAGCCCCGCCAACGTGGCGAGTCTCAGGCGCCCGTCTCTCCCCGGAACCACGAGCATGGCGTCGTTCAGCTCGACGAGCCCGAGGGCCGTTGCGTCCGCCACCGCCTGCGCGGCCTCGTGCGTGAAGCTGCCTGCGAAGTAGCTTAGGCGCACCAGCAGTTCGCGCTCCGCCTGCTCGAGTCCCATGATGGCGTGCCGGTGTCGCGCAGCTGGCCCGCGCAACCTCCCTGGGACTAGGGGGCTGAACTCGCCAAGCGCGTGAGGGTCGCGGCCGAAGAGGGCGGCGAGCTCACTTGGGATAGAGACGGCAGCGAAGCGCGCGGCCAGGGTCAGCGCCAGGGGGTTGCCCCCAAGCGTGCGGGCCAACTGGCGCAGGCCGGCGCGGTCGTTCGCCCCCACCACGCGGCCGTGGTGCTGCGCGTCCGCACGCTCGAGATAGAGGTCGGCGGCGGCGTCCTGGCCTCGCTGTGCGCCGTCATCCGGCACGTTGAGCCCTTCGACTATGTAGACGACTTCAGCGGGTGCCCTTAGGCGCCGGTCAGCCGTGACCAGGACCTTGGCGTAACGCAGTGCCTCGAGCATGCCGACGACGGCGGCAGCGGCCCCAGCTTCACCGCGGTCGTCATCCAGGTCGTCGACCACGAGGAGCACCTGCTTATCGCGCAGCAACGCCACTGCGCTCTGTGCGTCGCCGAGGCCCGCGCCGGCCACCGCGGTCGCGAGGCTCTCCCAGACGCCCGCGCCAGATCGCCCTTCCGCGGCGACGAGCAACACGCCGTCTGGGAAGTCCATCCCAGCTAACTGATCAGTGGCGACTTGCCTGGCGAGGGCCGACTTGCCGACCCCGCCCTCGCCGAGGACGGTGATGAGCCGCTTGCCCCGTGCGCGCAGGAGCGCGGCCAGCTCCAGCCGTTCGCGCTCTCTGCCGCTCACCGGGGTATCCAGCGGGCGCAGGTTCGTTGGAGTGGATCTCAAGGTGACGTTTGGTGCGGGCGCGGCGCCCGCGGCCAACTCTGTGAGGGCGGCGAGCGGGAGCGGGTCTGAGTGCGCTGCGGTCGATAGCTCCTTGACGCTGGCCGCCAGCGAGCTAGCTTCCGCAAGGCGGCCGTCGAGCGCGATGCGCTGGGCGGCGCGAACGGCCGCGCGCTGCAGTTCGCCAAGCAGCGCCTCGCGGCGCCCGAGGATCCAGCTGGCCAACTCGTCCGCGACGTGCTCCTCCTCCCCCGCGAGAAAGTGGCCGCCGTATGAGTCGACGGCGGCGACGACGTCGTTCAATTTGAGCGCCTGCACCACCTTGGCGTGGTCGGTCTCCAGCGTCACGCTCACGCGCTTGGCGTCAGCTCGCATGGCGCCAGCGTCTCCCGCGGCGCGCAGGTGGCGCCGCAAGCGGCTGAGGTTGACGGACAGCTGGTTGAGGGGGTCGCTAGCGTTGGAGCAGAACAGCTCGGCGAGGTGCCCGCGTGTCTGGCCGCCCTCGACGGCGAGGTAGGTAGCCAACAACAGGGGCCGCTTGCCAGGCAAGCTACTGCCTGCCAGCTCGAGGCCACCTAGGGTTCGTAACCGTGCCACGTGCACCTCCAAGGCCCCACCCTAGCGGGCACGGGCGACGGACAGCTTCAGGACAGGGTGATTCTTGCATACTTTCTCATCAGTTGCTCAGGCAGGACGATCGGCCGCCTTCCTAGCTGACGAACCACGTGCGCTGCCGCCGCGCACAGGAGTCGGGAGCCCACATGCACAGCAATCAACGCTCACTCACGAAGCTGCGTCATGGCCGCAGGACAACCATGCGCGCACTGCTGCTGGCACTAGCGCTCGGCGTGCTCGCCGCCTGCGCCGGGCCAAAGACGCCCCCTCCCCCAGCCGTCGAGCTCGCGCAGCTAACCTCCGTAAGGGCCACGAGCAACACTTCCCTGATGGCGGAGTTCGACCGGCCCGTCGCCGCCTCGGCACAGGACGTAGCGCATTACCGCATTACCGGCCCTGACGGGCACGAGCTCGAGGTGCTGGCGGCCTACCCCCGCACCAACGGTCTCAGCGTTGCGCTCGCAACGGCGCCGCAAAGCGCCGTCAGTTACGTGCTGACCGCCGAAACGGTGCCCGCCAGGGTGGCAACGGCGGCGGCCGCGGTGACGCCAAGCGCCGTAGCGGCTGGCGGCTTCAGCGGCAGCCTCACGCCGGCGCCACTGCTCGCCAGGGCCGTCGCGCTTGCCAACGACGCGCTCCTCGTGACCTTCGCCGACCGCCGAGGAGCGCCGGTGCCGTTGAGCGACGACGCTCTCATACCCGGCAATTACGCAGTCAACCCTGGCGTCACCGTGCTGTCGGCTGCCTTCGATGTCGTAGGCGGCGGCCCTGACCGCAGCGCCGTCATCCTCACGACGACCGCCATGGCCATGACGCAGGGTGAAGTAAGCGTGCGCGGCGCGACGACGTTCCACGGCCAGATGCTCCTTGACCCGACCGCGGCCGCACTGGAGTTCCGGCCGGTCGAGCTCGTGGACGGCAGCGCGCCGTACATCGCCGAAGCCTGGGCATCAGACCCAACCACTGTGATCATCCACTTCAGCGAGCCCGTAACAGACCCACTGTCGCCCGCGGCCCTCACGAGTGCTGCCTTCGCGTTACAGGGGCCGGGCGCAAGCGCCATCGGCATCAACGGCGTGGTGAGCGAACAGCTCGGCACCCGGGCGCGCCTGTCCGTAGCCGACCTTACCGCCGGCTACCCGTACACGCTCACGGTCACGGGCCTTACCGACCTAGCAGGCAACGTCTTGCGGCAACTCACTAGCGAGGGCGTCGTCGTCATCGGGCCAACGCCTGTCGGCACGCCGGACGTCACGCCCCCACGCGTAACTGGGGCCGTGTCCACCAGTCCAACCAGCGTGCTCGTCAGCTTCAGCGAGCCAGTTCGTGGCGGCCTCGCGAGCGCCGAGAACCCTGGCCATTACCAGATCTCGGCGGCGTCGGAGAGCTCCGTGGCGGCAAACTCCGTGCTGAACGTAACGGCGGCCGTGCTCTCGCCATCCGGCCGCGCGGTGACGCTGACGACCCTCACGCAGAGCGATATCAGCTACCGCCTGCAAGGGGTGGCCATCGCGGACCTGGCAGGCAACCTCGTCGCGCCGCCCGACCGCGACAACCCGAACATCGTCACGTTCGTGGGCACCGCCGCGAGCGGGCCAGGGTTGGACAGTGACAACGACGGCCTCTCCGACGCCACAGAGCAGCGCGGCTGGACGGTGCGCGTGCGCCAGTTGGACGGCTCGTTGATCACGCGGACCGTGACGAGCGACCCGTTCCTCGCAGACACAGACGGCGACGGCGTGAGCGACCTCGACGAACGCACCTACATGACGGACCCGCGCTCGGCCGACACGGACGCAGACCAGTTGACCGATTACTGGGAACTCACCTTCGTCTACTCGGACCCGACCAACCAGGACACCGACGCAGACGGCCTGACGGACGGGTTGGAGTTCAATTTCTTCCGCACCTCGCCGAACCTCGCAGACTCGGACGGCGATCAGATAGCGGACGGCGACGAGATAAACCTCGGCAACCGCAACCCGCGACTCGCGGACCTACCGCGACCTGGCATCGAAGTCGGTGCCGTCGACCTGCAACTCGACGTGCGCTTCAACGCGACGAGCCAACGCGGTACGCGTGAACTCGAGGCCAAGAGCTTCAGCTCGACCCTCACCCAGAGCGACACCCGCTCGACGAGCAACACCGACAGCAACACCCAGCAGTTCTCCGTCAAGGCGGGCGTCGAGCTCGGCTGGAAGGCGAGCGTCGACTTCGGTGCGTCTGGCAAGTTCAGCGTGGAGACCGGGTACACGGGGCAGTGGAGTTCGGCTTTCACGCGCGAATCGACTCGCGCAACACAGGATGAGTACGCTCGCTCCACCGAGTCACAGCGGGAACTGCAGGTCGACGAGTCCCTCACGCGCGAGGTGCAGGGGGCGAGCATCAAGCTCACCGTCAGCCTGCGCAGCCTAGGAGACATCGCTTTCAACATCTCCAACGTCCAGGTCTCGGCGTTCATCCAGGACGCCCGCATCCCTGGGCGCCTCGTGCCCATCGCCACTCTCGTGCCAGAGCAGGAGCCAGCCAGCGGGTACACCCTCGGGCCGCTAGTGCCCACCCGCGGGCCGCTTGTGTTCGTGGCCGACCAGGTCTTCCCAGCCCTCGTCGAACAGCTCATGCAGGACCCGACGGGTCTCGTGTTCAAGATCTCGAACTTCGACATCACCGACGAGTTCGGTCGCAACTTCGCCTTCACATCACAGGAAGTGAACGACCGCACCGCCACCGTCGTACTCGATTACGGAGCTGCGGATAGCGACGGCGACGGCGAGGGCGACCTGACGGAGCGCCTGAAGGTAGCGACGAGTTCGGGCCGCGCCCTGGCCGACGAGAACGGCGACGGCGTGATCGACGACGCCGACCGCGTCGTGTTCGACGCCAACGGCCGCCAAGTCGGCATCACCTTGGCTGAGGCCCTGGGCTCCGTGCTCGGGTTAACGCATTACGACGAAGACGTTACACGGACCTCTTCGTTGAGCCCGGTTCAGATCCAGAACAGTTACGCCACGCGCATCGTCGGCGGCGTGAACGTCATGTGGCGCGTTCGCGGCGTCTCTCAGGAACTCGGCAACCCACTCAAGCGCTGGTTCGTGCTCACGCCTGAAGGCATCGCGGCAGCTGACCAGAACGTCGAGGGGCGCGTCCTCACGGCGGGGCAAGGTATGACTCTCGCCTTCGTGCAGGACGAGGATGACGACGGCGTACCTGCGCAGATGGAGTACACCCTGGGCTGCTCCGACGTGATGGTCGACACGGACAACGACACGTTGAGCGACCTCTTCGAGTCGTACGTCGGCTGGCGCGTTAGCGTCATCGGCCGCGGCGACTACCAGGGCTACGCGAGCTGCGCCCGCGCCGACTCCGACCTCGACGGCCTTGACGACCTGACCGAGTTCCAGCTCGGCACGGACGCGAAGCGCCGCGATACCGACGGTGACGGCCTTACGGACGGCGAGGAAGTCAACGGCTTCAACATGCAGCTGCGCTTCGGCGGCGCACTGACGGGCGTGATCACGGACCCGCTCAACCCAGACACGGACGGCGACACCCTGCCAGACGGCGCCGAGAGGGACTTGGGCGTTGACCCGCGCGTCAACGACGGCGACATGGTCTTCGACGACGACGGCGACGGCCTCGTCAACTTCGTCGAGACGACCGGTTGGACCGTCACGACCTATCCAGTCTCGGTGACCGCGCACGTACAACCTGCCGCAGTGACGCGCAACGTCACGTCCGACCCGAGCCTCAGAGATACTGACGGTGACGGCCTAGATGACCAGGCTGAGTTCCTGCGCGGCACCGATCCGCGCAACCCGGATACCGACGGCGACGGCCTCAACGACGCCGCTGAGGTAGCAGCAGGCACGAACCCTCTCGACGCGGACACGGACAACGACCTCCGCACTGATGGCGCAGAGCTACAAGTGCCGTTCGTGGTCCAGGTAGCGGGCCAGGCGTCGTACCAGGTGTTCAGCGACCCGCTCGTGGCGGACGCCGACCTCGACACCCTGGTCGACGGTAGCGAGTTCGTGCTCGGCACCGACCCAACCAAGGCAGACACGGACGGTGACGGCGAAGGCACGAACGACGCCGCCGAGTTGACCGTGTGCACCACAGCCAACCCCGCCGTTTGCCGCAACCCACTTGTCCCTGACCAGCTCGTAACGATCACGTTCAGGATCGACGTAGTGCGCGACGGAGACGTCGACGTCGGAGGTGGCGTCGGCGAGTTCCACTACGACGTCGGGGCACGCTTCGGCGCAACCAACTTGTCGGATAACGGTTGGCGTTACCCGGAGGACGGCGACAAGTTGACCTTCTGGACCGTCACCCGCATCCGGCCCCTCTCGGAGGCCTTGGTCACCACGGTCGACGTATACGAGGACGACCCAGCCGGCTCCCCGACCGATCAGTGCCACATGCAGCAGACGGCTACCTTCAACCAGGTGCCGCTGTCCATAGGGCCTGCAGACAACAAGACCTACTCGATGTCGCACCTCCCGAACGACATCATCAGCGCCTGCGTCTACACGGTCTACGTGGAGTTCGAGGTTCGCTGACCATTAGCCGACGTGCCTGGCAGGTGACTCTGCCAGGCACACGCTTCTAGGGCGCGCGGCCAGTAGTTGCTGGCCGCGCGCCCTGCTCTTATGGGTTGGGCGGCGCCTACTGCCCCAGGATCATGGCGAACATGAGCGGCGCTACGATGGTGGCGTCCGACTCGACGATGAACTTCGGCGTGTCTATCCCCAGCTTTCCCCACGTGATCTTCTCGTTAGGCACTGCGCCCGAGTAAGAGCCGTAGCTGGTGGTCGAGTCGCTGATCTGACAGAAGTAACCCCACAGCGGCGTTGGCCGCTGCAGGTCCTGCTCGAGCATCGGCACTACGCAGATGGGGAAGTCGCCCGCTATGCCGCCGCCGATCTGGTAGAAGCCAACCGAGCGTTTGGCGGCCATGTCCGTGTACCAGTCGGCGAGCCACATCATGTACTCGATGCCGGTACGCACCGTGTGGACGTTCTTGATCTCGCCTGAGAGGTTATGGGCGGCGTACATGTTGCCGCTCGTCGAGTCCTCCCAGCCTGGCACGATGATGGGGAGGTTCTTCTTGGCGGCCGCGAGCAGCCACGAGTCTTGCGGGTCGATCTGGTAGTACTGCTCGAGCTGGCCCGATAGCAGGATGCGGTAGAGGACCTCGTGTGGGAACAGGCGTTCCCCTGCTTGATCCGCGCGCGTCCATTCGCCAAGGAGGGCGCCTTCGAGGCGGCGCATGGCTTCGCCTTCCGGAATGCAGGTGTCCGTCACGCGGTTCATGTGGCGCTCGAGAAGCGCCTGCTCGTCTTGCGGCGTGAGGTCGCGGTAGTGCGGCACGCGCTCGTAGAAGTCGTGGGCGATGAGGTTGAAGACGTCTTCTTCTAGGTTCGCGCCGGTGCAGGTGATGATCTGCACCTTGTCTTGCCTGATCATCTCGGCGAGTGATAGCCCGAGCTCGGCGGTGCTCATGGCGCCAGCCAGGGTGATCATCATGGCGCCACCGGCGTCTAGGTGCGCGATGTATGCGTCGGTTGCGTCGATCATGGCCGCGGCGTTGAAGTGCCGGTAGTGGTGCCTCAGGTAGCTGGATACGGGGCCGGGTGTCGTCTTGGTCGTCATCGGGGTTCCTCCGCGTTCATGCGGCGCCGCTTTGGCGCACTTCGTTGCTGCCATCGTATGCGGCGCACGCCTCTGGCTGAGGTTACCGTGACCCGCGGCGGGGCGCCCTTGCCAACAACTGGCACCAAACTGGTATAAGGAAAGCAAGCCCGAAGCCCAACCCCTGTCCTAGAACCGGAGGTCAAATATGCGTCGACCCAGAGCCTTACTCCTTGTAGCCGTTGTCG
>JACDJB010000774.1_pt1 | contig 29384 bp, 22 predicted proteins | sample 7454121 | NCBI WGS metagenome assembly JACDJB01 (sample SAMN14253290, study PRJNA609438) | sludge metagenome | isolation source: sludge after 25d culture with pyrite | collected 2018-12-20
GCTCCCAATAGCAACCTGTACGTAGTAGACAGAAATAACCACTGTATCCGTGAGATTATCCTACCTGATGAAAGCGGCGAAGGCGGTATGGTGCGGACTATTATCGGAAAGGGAGGCGTAGCCGGTTATCAGGACGGTAACCCCGATGACGCATTGTTTAATGAACCGAGAGGCGTGGCTGTTTTGCCGGATGGCACAATGTATATATCAGAATGGGGTAACAATGTGATCAGAAAATTGACACAGGAATAATTAATCATTTATAAACTACAAATTTATGCAAAACATAAATAAATTTTTTCTGACCATCTGTTTGCTGTGCCTCTTACCGTTTATGGTTTCGGCACAACAGGCGTTAAATATGGGTGGCGTGGTAACCGATGACCAGGGTCCTTTGCCGGGAGTGAGCATATATCTAAAAGGGCGTACTACCGTAGGTACGGTGACCAATATGGATGGCACATTCAGAATCAGAGCATCAAAGGGCGATGTCATTGTATTTACATTTATCGGTTTTAATACTATTGAATATCTTGTAGATCAGGAAGATCAAAATATTAATGTTGAAATGACACCCACCACTACCGAAATTGATGAGGTGGTTGTTACGGCATTAGGTACCCAGCGAAAAATGAGCGTTGTGGGCGCTATTGCATCGGTGGATGTTCAGGAGTTGCAAACTCCGGCGACATCACTGTCAAATATGCTTGGCGGACGGGTTGCAGGTATGATTACCATGTTAGACAGCGGCGAACCGGGCAAAAACATTGCAGAATTCTGGGTGCGGGGTATCGGTACTTTCGGTGCAAGCAGTTCTGCATTGGTATTGATTGACGGGCTTGAAGGCAATCTGAACTCTATTGACCCTGCCGACGTAGAATCCTTTTCCATACTTAAAGACGCCTCGGCAACAGCTGTTTATGGTGTGCGCGGCGCCAACGGCGTTGTGCTGGTTACCACCAAGCGCGGGGTGAGCGGGAGGCTGAAAATTACAGCGAGAGCAAATTATACATTATCCAATTTGAATCGTATGCCTGAATATCTTGGCGCATATGATTATGCGAGCCTGGCAAACGAGGCAAGATCTGTGCGTGGAGAGGAAATTTTGTATAACTCTGCCGAAATGAAAATTATCCAGCAACGCTTAGACCCCGATTTATATCCCAATGTGGATTGGCAAAAGGAAATTATGAAGCGAAACGGATTCCAGCAGACCTATTACATGAGCGCACAAGGAGGTGGCGACGTAGCACGTTACTTTGTGAGTCTTGGAGCTTCCGTTGAGGACGCAGCCTACAAGGTCGCTCCTGAAAATACCATACGCACGGCAGTAGGATACAATACCTACAGCTTCCGCATGAATCTGGATATAGACCTCACAAAAAGTACTACAATGTATTTTGGTACCGATGGTTTCATGTCCATGAGGGCAGAACCCGGTTATGCCGATACGGATGCCTTATGGGGTACTCAGTCAACGCTGACACCAATCACAGTTCCAATAAGGTATTCAACCGGAGAACTGGCTGCTTACAGCGCGGGATTTGGAGGTTCGGGTATTTCTCCTTATGTAATGTTGAATTACTCCGGAAAACAAACCAGGCAAAACTATACCGGTAAGTCAACAATTGCCATAACACACGATTTCTCCAATTGGATAGAAAATCTGAGATTGAGAGTACAGGGAGCGTATGATAATCTTTCATGGAAAGATGAAAGACGATACGTTATGCCCGATTTGTTTCTGGCATCCGGGCGCACTGTCTGGGGCGAATTGCAATTAACAAGGACACTGGATGCTGTTAGTCCTCAATATTCAAATAGTAAGCGTCAATCGCAGAAATTTCATTTTGAAAGTACGCTTACATGGGACAGGGTAATAGCAGTTGACCATCGACTAAGCGCTTTGGCTTATTACTATATGAGCGACGAGCAGGATACGCGCGATGCCGACAATGCTGCAGTAGGGCGTAGAGCACTGGAAGCTCTGCCCAAAAGATATCAGGGGCTTTCGAGCCGTATTACATACGGATTCAGGGATACTTACATGATTGATGTAAACTTTGGATACACAGGTTCAGAAAACTTTGAACCGGGCAAACAGTTCGGCTTTTTCCCCTCAGTGGCAGTTGGGTGGGTTCCCACAAATTATGAATGGGCAAAGAGTAATGTTGAATGGCTCAACTATCTGAAAATACGTGCTTCCTACGGAACGGTGGGCAGCGACCGTATAGCCGACTTCCGTTTCCCTTTTATGACCATTATTGCAGAAAACCAATCTGTGGGCTGGGGTAGCAATCTCAACGGAGTTTCTGAATCGCAGTTCGGCGCCAACAACCTGATGTGGGAACGCGCACTGAAATCCAATGTGGGTGTGGAGGGGCGCATGCTCAATGACCGACTGTCATTTGTGGTTGACTTTTTTAATGACAAGCGCGAGAGTATTTTCCAGCGCCGACAAACTGTACCCGGTTATGTGGGTTTAGTCTGGTCTGCACGCCCATACGGTAACGTGGGGAGTATGCGCAGTTTCGGTACTGACGGAAATATCTCCTTTACACAGGACATCAACAGAGACATGAGTATTACCGTCAGGGGAAATTACACTTATTCGCAGAATGAAATTCTCTATTGGGAAGAGTTACCCACGCCATATCCTTACCAGAATCGCCAGGGATATCCGTACAATGCAATACGTGGTTACATTTCCACGGGACTGTTCGTTGACGAAGATGATATAGCAAACAGCGCCACACAATCTTTCGGAGGTTTCAAAGTGATGCCGGGCGACATTAAATACAAAGATGTCAACGGCGACGGCGTAATTAATTCCGACGACAGGGTTTACCTGTCTGATCCTACCTATCCCCGTTTGATGTACGGTTTTGGTGGCGAAGCGAGATATAAAAACTTTACATTGGGTGTACTGTTCAAGGGAACCGGAAATACAACTTTCTATCATGTTGGTTATAACAGTGCTTATGGAGTTAACGGTGCAGGTTATGTACCTTTCAATGACGGACGCATCGGTAACGTGCTGACAATGGTCAACGATCCATCCAATCGTTGGGTGCCTATGGAGTATGCTTTGGAGAACGGCATTGATCCGGCTCTGGCAGAAAACCCGGATGCACGTTTCCCGCGGCTTTCTTATGGATACAATGCCAATAACTCACAGCTGTCAACATTCTGGAAAAACAATTCCCGATACCTTCGTCTTCAGGAAGTTACGCTCAACTATAATCTTAGAGCAAATTTCATCAAGCGGATAGGTTTGTCATCGGCTGACATACAATTTGTAGGTACAAACCTTCATGTTTGGGACAGGATTAAAGACTGGGATCCTGAACAGGGATACAGAAACGGACGCGCATATCCGATACCGGCAAGGTATGCTCTGCAATTTTATCTTAACTTTTAATAATGGGGAAAATGAAAATAATAAAAAAGCACATAATAATAATTTTAGCGTTTATGGCAACCCTTGCGGTGCCGTCTTGCAATTTTCTTGATGTTGCCGATAACTTTGAAGAGTCGTTTAAATGGGATTCCATTTTTATTAACAAAAGGAATTTGGAACGTTATGTATGGAATATTCCGACTCTGTTTCCGGATGAAGGGTATAAGTTCGATAAACTTGGTTCTTTTGCCTGCGACGAGGCTTTTTCGATAATGATTAGCGACTATACGGCGCTTGACTTCGTTCAGGGGCACATAACGCCAACCAATCTAAGAGCTTTTAATATCTGGAACAACATGTATATTGTTGTTCGCAAAGTGAACACTGTTCTTGCAAACATTGATAAAACGGCAGATCTGGTAGATGGCAGCAGGGAAAAGAACGAGCTGTTAGGCTATCTCTATTTCATGCGGGCTTATGCCTATTACAGGTTAGTGATGCATTACGGTCCCGTGGTGATTATTGGAGATGACGTATTGGAGACTAATGAAGAGACAGAGTACTATGATAGTGTCCGGGCAACGTTTGACGAGTCTGTTGATTATGTATGCGGTGAATTGGAGCGTGCAGCAGACCTCTTACCACAGACAGTTTCAGCCAGCTTTTTCGGACGCCCTGTTTCCGGTTCTGCATTAGGGTTGAGTGCCCGTTTACGCCTTATTCAGGCAAGTCCGCTGTGGAACGGAGGACTGGCAGCGCGAAGGACCTACGGATCATGGTTAAGATCAACCGACAGGGTAAACTACGTCTCGCAAACATACGACGAGAAAAAATGGGCTGATGCAGCAGCGGTTTGCAAGCGTATTATAGATTCCAATGTCTTTTCACTGCACACCATATCAAAACGTGCAGATAGCCCGGAATTGCCCGACAATGTCTCAAAACTTGATTTCCCGGACGGAGCCGGAGACATTGACGTGTTCAGATCACTTCACGATATGTTCAACGGAGAGTCACCGGTGATGCGTAATCCGGAATTTCTGTGGGCGCAAATGTCAGGCGGACTGGGAACTTATACGCGACACTCTTTCCCGTATGAAACATTTAACGGATATGCCACCGTTTCCGTGCCGCAAAAAATCATTGACGCATTTCGTATGGCAGACGGACGTCCCATAAATAATTCAAGCGCTGAATATCCATACGAAACGGATGGTATATGGAATGGTCCGGCAGACGTAACCTTTTCCGGCTACACGCTGAAAACAAACGTTCACAAGATGTTTATCAACCGTGAGATGAGGTTCTATGTGGACATCGGATTCAGTGGCGCACACTGGCCTATGCTTTCCACATCAAATGATTCGAGAAGAAATGTTCAGTTTTGGTATAATGCATCGGGCAATGCAGGAAAAAATACAGTTCGTAATCTGCCATACAACGTGAATACGACCGGCTATACATTGAGAAAATTCGTACATCCGGAAGATTCGTGGGGAGTACCCGGACAGGGAACAGGTTACGAAAACTCCCGCAGAGTATCAAAAGCTTATCCCATTATTCGCTATGCAGAAATCCTGCTTGCTTATGTGGAAGCACTGAACAATCTGACCTCCTCACACAGCATTGTGGGCAGCGACGGCAAAACCTATACGCTTTCAAGGGATGTCAACGAAATGGGTAAGTATTTCAATATGGTTCGTTACAGGGCAGGATTACCGGGATTAACACCCGAAGAACTTGCTTCACCGGAGACGATGCAGGAATTGATTGAAACAGAACGGATGGTGGAATTGCTTCACGAAAACGCACGCTTTTGGGATGTGCGCCGCTGGGGAAAATATGAAACTACTGAAAGGGAGTCAATTATGGGAATGGATATGGACGCTGACGGACTGGCTTTTTACAATGTAGTTCCGGTTAATCAAGTGGTTGCAAGAAACAGGGTAGTGGACAAAAAACTCATCCTTCTTCCCATCGAATTGAATGAGGTGAGAAAATCACCTTCTATGGATCAGAATCCCGGATACCAATATTAATTGAAAATAGAAAATAATATGAAAATATCATTTAAATTATTGATTGCCGGCATCATTGCATTCGGCATTGCCGGTTGCGATAACGATGCAATTTATAAGGAAGAACACTACAAACCCCAGGTTTATCTTCTAAGCAGTGGTACGGAAAATGTTTTTATTGCGTCCTACTCGCTCAATGAAGAAGATCCGGTACAGTATGTTACCATCGGATGCGGGGGTTCAAACACCAACGAAAAGCCGATTGTAGTGAATCTTGAGCCAAATCCGGAAATGCTGGAGAGATACAACAGTTTGAATTATGATTACGAAAATCAATATGCCAAGCTGCTGCCTGAGTCCAGATATGAGATATCTTCTTATACCGTAACATTACCGGCTAAATCGGACTATCATTACGAAAGAATACCGGTGAAAGTCAGACCGGAAGGACTATCGCCCGATTCGGTTTATTTCATTCCGCTGAAAATTGTTAGTGTATCAGAATATGATGTGAATGAGGAGAAGCAGGATATACTTTTTCGGGTAGCAATTGAAAACGATTTTGCAACCCAGTATCCGGAAACCTATTATACCAAAAGCGGACAAATGACATCTCCTACTCTGGTATTGAGCGGAACCAAAACTGTACACCCATTAGGGAAGGACAAGATCAGGATGTTTATCGGCAACGAAGCCTTCACCGCTTTTACAACGCCTGAGGATATTGCCAGAAGCTCTGTTGTAGTTCAGATTCATGAAGATAACAGCGTCACGGTTTTGCCTTACGACAGTTCTTTAATGGAAGTGGAAATGCTTTCCAAACTGCCGGATTATAACCGCTACGATCCTGAATTGATGCAAGGATTGACCAAGCAGCGCGTATTTTGGCTGAACTATCAGGTTCGTCAAAGAAGCACCCCTACCGGCAATTTTGGCGCATGGAGGGAAGTAGAAGAGAGGTTGATACGTTTAGAAGATTAACAAATTAAAAATGAAATGAAATGACTAACAATAAGAATAATTTTCTATTTCAGGCAGCATATTTCACCATCTTTATTAGCTTTTTGATGCTCTCAGGTTGCGCTGAAGGTCCCGACAGAGATATTGAACACAATATTTTTGTCACCCATGCGGAATTAAATATGATTGAAGGCGACGAGGTTCAGATCACTGCAAGTCCTACAAGTCAATCTTTTTCCTGGGAAAGCAGCAACGCTGACGTAGCAACGGTCAGCTCAACCGGTTTGGTAAAAGCTGTGGCTGATGGTACATGTTTTATTTATGTAACCAGCAACGAAGGTTTAGACAGAACAATTCCAGTTGATGTTGTACAGTTTATCCCTCTTTCAGGAATTGAAGTATTCAATACTGCAAATCTCCTAACCCTAGAGACAATATCCGTTTTATTAGGACAGTCTATCAGCCTGGGAGCTAAAGCTACTCCTGAGAATTACAATGAAAGGGTATCCTCCGATGTAATTTGGGAGTCGAAAGACGAGAGTATTGTGATAATTGATGAAAATACCGGCGTTCTACAGGCTGTAAATTTCGGCAGCACTGAAATTGTAGTTTCCGCTGCAGAAAAACCCGAAGTGCAAAAGGTTATTCCGATAGAAGTGCCAACCATTCCGATTACAGATATCATAGTGTCACCGTCTTCGCTGGATTTGATATTAGAGCAAACCGCTACTTTGTCAACATCCTTCCTGCCGACAAGCTACAGCGTTGAAGACGAGTCACTCGTATGGTCATCTTCCGATCCGTCAATTGCTGAGGTAACAGATGGTGTGGTTCAGGCGAACAGCCCGGGGCAAACTACCGTTAAAGTGTCCTTAAACAGTGATCCGACTGTGTTCACAGAGGTTTCGGTTTCCGTTGAATTTCCTTCTGTAATAGATATTTCGAAATTTAAAGGTACCGGATTAAATGATAACCTCATTTATAAACAAGTCTATTTGGAAGAAAATGCTTCCATAGATGTTCTGGGTCTTTCCGACGAAGAAATTGCAGCAGCATACAACCGCGATTTTATGGAATGGAATCCTTCATCAAAAACCCTCAAATTTACCGGCGAAACGGGTCAGTGGGATGTTTACTACTCCCATAAGTATCAGTACTTTTGGATCAGACACGATGAGCGCGGCGGCAGTACAACGGACGTTTACTGGTTAAGAGGACAGGGTTTCACGCAAGCTCCTGTGTGGCATCCCGACCTTGCCGGAACAAGTGGGGGATATTGCTGGGCACTTGCAAAAATCAGATTTGCAGCATTTATGAAACCATTGGGCAATAACAGGTATCAGGCATCTGTTTACATTCCGTCAGCAGCTCAGTCTGGCAGTTTTTGGATTACCATAAAACACAATCTCTGTGCATGGGCCAATCCACCGGGAACACCGTTACAATTTGTCGGACCTGCCGGATTTGCAGCTTCCAATACAGATATAAATGTCAGACCTGCTGACTTTACCGGAGGCTATTACCGGATAACATTGGATTTAAATACCAACCAACGAATTCTCGAAAAAATAGATTAACCAATTTTTCTCCTGCCGTGAAAATTTTCACGGCAGGAGATTTTTTTAATGGGCAGGAGCACTGTGTTGTACTTACACATAGATAACCCATAATTGTATGCTTTCAGCTGAAAGCCTTGAAGTCTGTTTCTGCAATTAAGAAGCTGTTCAATTTGACTACAGTATGTTTTTCCGCAATTTACTCTGCGCAAGAAACAATCCGCCAATGACCACCACAATGCCGACGATTTTCTGAACCCCGAGTTCTTCGTTCAGAACAAAAAATGAAAGTACTGCCACAAAAACCGGAATCAGATTCACAAAGGTGTTGGAGCGATTGACGCCAATATTTCGGATACTTTTGGTGAAAAGCATAAATGCAATGGTGGATGCAAAAACGGCAAGCAGCAGAATTGCCCTAAACGCCTGCGGATGAAACGGGGTAGCTAAAAACTCCTTCAGATCAAACATCAGCCAGAACGGTAGAAAGAAAAATATCCCGATAAAATTCTGATAGGCAATGATGGTGAAGGTGTTGTAGCGAAAAACCACTTTCCGAAGCATAACGGAATAGGCGATGGCAGAAAAAACGGCAAGAAACTCTAACGCGACTCCGGCGGGCGAAGCATCAAACCGAAAGGAGCCGTTCAATACCACTAACGCAACACCGATAAATGAGAGTGCGAAACCGGCAATATTTTTCCAGGTCACTTTCTCACGAAAAAAATACCACGCCGCAATGGGCGACAACAGCGGTATGGTTGCTACAATCACCGCGGCAACGGTCGAAGATACGTAGGTCAGTCCGTGGCTTTCACCCATAAAATAGAGAAAAGGCTCAAAAAAAGCCATCAGCAAAAAAAGCTTGAAATCCTTTAGAGACGGTTTTTGCAGTCGTTTTAATCCATGAGCAACAATGAAAACCAGCGCCGATGAAATAATCAGCCGGATAAAAATAATGCTGATGGGCTTGTAGGCAAGATTGGCGATTTTAAACCACACAAAGGAAAAGCCCCAAAAAAAGGCGGCACCAAATGCGGTTAAATAAGCTAATAATTCTTTGTTTTTCATGGAAATTGAAACAGGAGTGCAAAATTAACCTTTTATGCCGAACCGCTTACGTTTTCTGAAAGATTATGGTATGCTACAGGAAGTGAAGCTATATACCGGGATAAATATTTTGAAATGCACTCATTTTCAGATTTCTCTGATTCTGAATTTGATACGCAAACAGCTTCCCGGTTTTTATGACAACTTCTGCAATATGTATTAATAACCCACCATCGTCGTCATCCTCGCCCAACGGGCGGGAATCTCCACTTAGGATAAACATACGGATAAGCATAAAAAATTTAGAAAAACAGAGCAAAAAATTCCATTTATGCAAAGAATTGCATAAATTTGAAATATAATTTCAAATATCTAAAAATCAGGAAAAAATGGTTAAAAAAATGACTTTCAGAATTTTGTTTTTTGCAGGAATTCTGGCTCTCGGTGCACAGATATTCACGGGATGCACTCCTGCACCAAAGAAAAAGTTTATCGGACTTCAGCTCTACTCCCTTCGTGACGACATGAAAAAAGATGTGAGCGCAACAGTGGCAAAAGTGGGCGAAATGGGCTACAGTTTTGTTGAAGCAGCTGGTTATGGAAACGGGCAGTTTTACGGAATGTCACCGGAAGATTTCAAGGCTTTGTGTGAAGCCAACGGCTTGGAAATGCTTGGTTCTCATGCCGGGCAAAGTTTACCCGATTCGGGAAGCTGGGATGCACAGCTCGCCTGGTGGGACGAAGCGATTGAAGCACACGCCGCCGCCGGCGTGAAGTGGATTGTTCAGCCATCCATGGCGCGCAACGCTTATGAAAGCCTGGAAGGAATCAAAAGATACTGCGAATACTTCAATCAGGTGGGCGAAAAATGCAATGCCAAAGGTATCCGATTCGGCTATCATAATCACGCCAACGAGTTCAGAACGGAATTTGAAGACAAGCCGCTTTACGACTGGATGCTTGAGCTTACCGATCCCGACAAGGTGATGTTTCAGCTTGACCTTTACTGGATTGTTGAAGGCGGAAAAGATCCGCTCAATTACTTCGACCGCTATCCCGGAAGATTTGAAGTGTGGCACATTAAAGACAAGGAAGAGCTTGGCGCCAGTGGCATGATGGATTTTGAGAGCATGTTTGCAGCCCGCGAAAAATCAGGAGCAAAATATGGCGTGGTGGAAGTGGAAAAATACAATTTTGAACCCGAAGTGAGCTGCCGCATGAGCTTCGAGTTTCTGCAAAATGCAGAATTTGTTGATTTCTAAAAGTGATTATAGCTATACTTTGAATAGAGACCGGACAGCATTTAAGTTGCCCGGTCTCTATTCAGAGTAGTTTATTTTTTAAAAGATTAAGCTCTGCGCAAATCAGCGAAATCAGCGGGAAACCACTTCGACAAGCATTTCGGCAGGCTCAATGTAACACTCAGTGGCCAATCAGTAGCCGGTAGAAGGGCTCTGCGTAATCTGCGGGAGAAATTTGCGAAAATCAGCGGGAAACAAAAAAACACAGAGTAAAAACTGCATCAATCTCTTTCAATCTCCACTTAATCCCCACTTAATCCCCATTTAATCTCCCCTAATCTCTACCTAATCCCCACCCAATCCTCCCCAATCCCCTTCGCTTCTCTCAATTATCAATTCTCCATTGCCATACAGTTGTTTACCGGCTTTTTGACTGGTTTTGTGCAGTTATTTTATAATTTCGCAAGATTAATCTTGTGAAAAAATGATGACAAACAGGCGAGATTTTATTAAAACCACCGGGGCAACTGTGGCAGGCGGTATCCTGATTCCCCCGCTGTTGCAATCGTGCAATAACATTCAAATTACCGGAAGCGTGAAAAATTATTTAGACCATTTTGAAGTTTCAGTCGAAACACTTCAGAAAGTGATTGCTGAAGCGATGAGCAAAGGCGGCAATTACGCAGATCTCTTTTTTGAGCACAAAAAAACGAACAGCCTTTCCCTTGAAGACAATAAGGTGAACAGAGCCGTTTCAAATGTTGCCTTTGGCGTTGGAATACGCGTGCTGAAAGGAGACCAGACCGGCTTTGCCTATTCGGAAACCGTAACGCCGGAAGCTATGCTTGGCGCAGCAAAACTGGCTGCAAATATTGCCGACAGTAAGCTGAATTATACCCAGCCCGGCATCAGCGAAAAGATTCCCGCAAACTTCTATCCCGTGGTTCAGAAATGGGAAGATGTTTCGGTAAAAGAGAAAGTGCCTTATGTACAGAAAATAAACGATGTCATTTTTGCACTCGATAATAAAGTGATCAAGGTCAATGCCTTCCTGTCGGATGAAAGTACTTATGTGCTTTTTTACAACTCCGAAGGAAAGCTTACCCGGGATTACCGCCCGATGGTTAATTTCGGTGCGGTGTGCATTATGCAAAAGGAGGGGAAAATTGAAAACTCCTATGTTGCCCGCTCATTCAGAAACGGATTTGAATGGCTTTCCGACAGTCTGGTTGACGAAATTGCAAATGAGGTTGTTGAAAAAACCAATCTGCTGTTTGAAGCAACCCGCCCAAAAGCCGGAGAGATGCCTGTGGTGATGGGTGCCGGTGGTTCGGGAATTTTGCTGCACGAGGCTATCGGACACACTTTTGAAGCAGATTTCAACAGGAAAGGAACTTCCATATTCAGCGATAAAATGGGAAAAAAAGTGGCAGAAAGTTTTGTAAATATTATTGATGACGGGACGCTGGAAAACAACCGCGGCTCCATTAATGTGGATGACGAAGGCAACGATGTGCAAAAAACCTATCTGGTGAAGGACGGTGTGCTGAACAGCTATATCCATGACCGCATCAGTGCCCGTTTTTACGGTGTTGAACCCACCGGAAACGGACGGCGCGAATCATTCCGGCATATCCCGCTGCCACGGATGCGCGCAACCTACATGGAACCCGGTCCGCATACACCTGAAGAGATAATTGAAAGTGTAGATTATGGTGTTTATGTGGACAATTTCAGCAACGGACAGGTGAAAATCGGTGCCGGCGATTTCACTTTTTTCGTTAAATCGGGTTATATCATCGAAAAAGGAAAGCTGACAAAGCCCATCAAGGATATCAATATTATCGGCAACGGACCGGAGGCACTGGCAGATATCACCATGGTTGCAGACGATTACATGATTGACAACGGCACCTGGACATGCGGCAAAAACGGACAATCCGTTCCGGTTACCTGCGGATTGCCAACCGTGTTGGTGAAAAAATTAACTGTGGGCGGCGCCACATAACGAAAGTTCATTATAAAAAGCTTCAAAAATGTCAAAACAGGAAAAATACGACCTTGCCCTCTGGGCAATGAATTTTGCGCTTGAAAACGGTGCACAACAGGCGGCAATAACCCTATCCAACAGCAAAAGCAGCAGCGTAGATGTGCGTGATGAAAAAATTGACACCTTGGAGCATGAAATCCGCAGTAGTCTGTCTGTCAGGCTTTTTGTTGATAATAAATATTCTGCGCACTCCACCAACCGGCTGAAAAAAGATGATCTTGCCGGTTTTATCGGCGAAGCGATTGCCGCTACCCGCTATCTCTCCGAAGATGAGTTACGGACGCTCCCCGAACCTGAATTGTATTACAAAGGCGGAGGACCCGATTTGAAAACATGGGATGCCGGTTTTGACAAAAACAAGCCGCAGCAAAAAATTGCCCTTGCTTTTCAAGCAGAAAAAGAAGCATTGGGAAAAGATGAGCGCATCATTTCCGTAACAGCCGGGTTTTATGACGGAATAAACGAGCGGGTAATGGTCGCCAGCAACGGTTTTGAGGGCGACAGCGCAAACTCCTACTATGGTTTAAACGCACAGGTTTCGGTGAAGGGTGACGATGATGCGAGACCTTCGGCAGGATGGTCAGAAAATGCGCTCTTTTTTGAAGAACTGAAAAAGAACGGAATCGGGGAAAAGGCGATGGAGCTGGCATTAAGAAGAATTGGGCAGAAGAAAATTGCTTCCGGCAGGATGCCGATGATTGTGGAAAACAGAGTGGTTTCCCGGCTATTCAATCCGGTTATTTCGGCGTTGAACGGCGCTTCCATTCAGCAGAAAAACTCATTCTTAGTTGATAAATTGGGCGAAAAGATTTTTTCTGAGAAGCTGACCGTTACCGATGACCCGTTTATCGTGTCGGGGCGCGGAAGCAGGCTGTTCGACGGGGAAGGAGTTGCTGCCCAAAATCGCCGGATTTTTGAAAACGGTGTTCTGCAAAGCTATTTTATTGACACTTACTACGGCAAAAAGCTGGAAATGAAGCCTACAACCGGCAGCTATTCCAATCTTGTTTTCACCCCGGGGAACAAAAACCTTGAAGAGTTGGTTGCACTTTTGAGACGCGGAATTTTAGTTACAGGATTCAACGGTGGAAACAGCAACGGCTCCACCGGCGATTTTTCTTACGGCGTGGAGGGTTTTCTGATTGAAAACGGAAAGCTGACTCAGCCCGTTTCAGAGATGAACATCACCGGAAATATGAAGGATTTGTGGCTGAATTTAGGGGAAACAGGCAATGATGTAAATCCCAATTCTGCCTGGCTGACCCCTTCGGTTCTATTTGAAAATGTGGATTTCAGCGGTATTTAAACTATTAAATTGCAAATCTGAGACCAGTAAATCAGAAAAAGAAATTTTCAAAAAGAGTTTGTGCTATGAAGAAGATATTGATTTCAGCAGTTTTTATTCTGACCATTGCGGGTGTGCGGGCGCAGGGTTACAGTCAGGCAGTCGGATTGCGTGCAGCCTGGATTTCGCCAGGACTTGAATACCGCTATTATACCGGCGACAAGCATTCGCTTCGGGCGTTGCTGTCATTCAGAGACAGAGGGGTTCAGATTCATGCGCTCACCGAATTTTACCAATATGATTTGTTTCCATTTTCAGAACAACTTGTGTTCTTTTATGGCGCCGGGCTTCATGCAGGTGTTGAAACCTGGAATGAGCCTGTTGATGAGGACAATCTTCACAAAGTTGAGTCAAAGTCATCGTTTCTCACCGGACTGGACGGATTAGTGGGCGTGGAGTATGTTTTTTATGAAGCGCCGGTGGCGGTTGGGTTGGAAATAAAACCGTTTTTTGATATTTTCGGCAGAAATGGTTTTGATGTCCGGGTGTTTGATTTCGCTCTGACGGTTAAATATCTTTTCTGATTTTTATTGGACTCTATGGGTTTTTTTATTTCCCGCTGATTTCCGCAAATTTCTCCCGCAGATTACGCAGAGCCCTTCTACCGGCTACTGATTGGCCACTGAGTGTTACATTGAGCCTGCTGAAATGCTTGTCGAAGTGGTCGAAGTGGTTTCCCGCTGATTTCGCAGAATAAAGGAGATTAAGTGGGGATTGAAGGAGATTAGGTGGAGATTTAAAGAGATTGGTGCAGTTTTTACTCTGTGAATCTCTGTGGTGAAATTCTTTTCCTGCTAATTTCGCAGAGCTTTTAGCCAACAGCCAATACCATAGTTCATTTATCTCTTTTCTTCGTTTTAATATCACTCGCCTTACATTTTCACTCCAAACATATTATTTAAAAACGGTTTATTTCTAAAAGCACCCTCTTTTTTATAGCTATTTGTTAAAAAAAGTGTAGTTGTTTTTGATTATACCCTGTTTTTTATTGACACAAAACAAAATATCATCTACTTTTACTGAAAATTTGAATTATGTCACATTTCAGATTAAAAGCGCTTGAAGAGGTTCTGAACCGGAAACCGGAGCCTTTTGTAAGAGAAGAGAGCCTTGCCTCGGGATTTTTTCGGAAACTGGTTTTTGATCGCCCAAAAATGAAGCAGTATCTTTCAAAGGAAGCATTCAGTGCGGTGATGGATGCCATTGATAACGGAACCACCATTGAACGCAAAATGGCTGACCAGATTGCACAGGGCATGAAAACCTGGGCGCTGGAGAACGGCGCCACCCACTACACCCACTGGTTTCATCCGCTGACTGATACCACAGCCGAAAAACATGATGCATTTATTGAGCATAACGGTCAGGGGGGAGTTATTGAAGTTTTTTCGGGAAAACTGCTTGCGCAGCAGGAGCCGGACGCATCTTCATTTCCCAGCGGCGGAATACGCCAGACTTTTGAAGCGCGCGGTTACACGGCGTGGGATCCTTCTTCACCGGCGTTCATCAGTGAAACAACCCTGACAATCCCCACCGTATTCATCTCCTACACCGGCAATGCGCTCGACTACAAAACGCCGCTGCTCAGGGCACTGAACGTGATTGACAAGGCAGCAACAGATGTTTGTCAGTTTTTCGACAGGAACATCACTTCGGTTCGTGCCAATTTAGGTTGGGAGCAGGAGTATTATCTGATTGATGAAGCGCTTTTTATGGCGCGCCCCGACCTGGTGCTCACCGGGCGTACACTGATGGGACACGCATCATCCAAAGACCAGCAGTTAGGCGATCACTACTTTTCATCCATCCCCACGCGCGTTAACCGGTTTATGCAGGATGTTGAAAATGAAGCATACAAATTGGGAATTCCGGTAAAAACACACCACAACGAAGTGGCACCAAACCAGTTTGAACTGGCGCCAATTTATGAGGAAGCCAATCTGGCAAATGACCACAACCAGCTGCTGATGGATATTATGCAGAAGATTGCACGCAGACACAAATTCCGCATTCTCTATCACGAAAAACCATTTGCGGGAATCAACGGTTCGGGAAAACACAACAACTGGTCGCTCACCACCAACACGGGAATTAATCTCTATTCTCCCGGGAAAAATCCGAAATCGAGCCTTCTTTTTCTCACTTTCGTAATCAATACGCTGAAAGCGGTTTATGACAACCAGGATTTGCTGCGTGCCAGTATTTATCATGCCGGAAATCAGCATCGTCTGGGGGTGCATGAAGCGCCACCATCAATCATTTCGGTATTTTTGGGGAGCGAAGTTTCCAGAATGCTCGATTTAATGGAAGAGTCGGTGGTTGACCGAAAAATGACCCCGGATGAGAAAACGGCGCTCAAACTAAATATCGGTCGAATTCCGGAAATTATTCTCGACAATACTGACAGAAACCGCACTTCCCCGTTTGCATTCACCGGAAACCGTTTTGAATTCCGTGCTGTAGGCGCCTCGGCAAACTGTGCATCGGCGCTCATTGCGCTAAATAGTGCAGTTGCTGCGCAGCTGATTGATTTCAAAGCCAAAGTTGACCGGCTTATCGAGTCAGGCATAAAAAAGGACGAAGCCATTTTCCAGATTTTGAAGGAACTGATTATCGACTCAAAATCAATACGGTTCAATGGTGACGGCTACAGCGCCGAATGGGTTAAAGAAGCAAAAAAGCGGGGACTTTCCAATGTGAACAATGTTCCCGAAGCGTTAGATGCTTACCATCGTCCGCAGGTGATTGAGATGTTTGAAAAGCTGGGTGTTCTCAACCGACAGGAGCTGAACGGCAGGGTTGAGGTGGAATATGAAAAATTCATCATGAAAATTCAGATTGAAGCGCGTGTCCTGGGCGATTTAATCATCAATCACATTATTCCGACAGCTATCGAATATCAAACAGCGCTGCTCAAAAATATCAAAAACATGAAAAAAGTGTTTCCGGCAGAGGAGTTTGAACAGCTTGCAGCCACCCGGCTCGATCTGGTTCGGGAAATTGAGAGCCACATTTCAGCCATAAAAACAAAACGCGAGGAGATGATTGAAGCCCGGAAAAAGGCAAATACCATTAAAAAAGCAGTGGACAAAGCCGGGGCTTATGACAAAAACGTACTGCCGTTTCTTCAGGAAATACGCTATCATGTGGATAAGCTTGAGTTGATTGTGGACAACGAACTCTGGCCATTGCCCAAATACCGGGAACTGCTTTTTGTCAGGTGATTTGCTTTCGCAGGATGACAACTACACAAAATTTATAATTTCGCGAATTAATGAATCTGCAAATTTTACGTTTTTTATACTTAAAATGTTTTAAAGGCGTTATTTTTACGGTCATTTGTAAAACTTATTATTACTTGTTTGAAAAGCGCGGAAGGGCATGGGCAAATACATAAAGCAAACAGCTGTTTTCATATTCATCTCTTTTTTAGTATCCTGCGGAGCCGGAAGGGTTGGCAGGGATGCCATTATTGCGCATCAGATTGGTGAATATCACAAAGCCATCGAAAGATACCGCAAAGCAACCCGCAAGGAAAAAGACAGGAACAGACGCCGCGATTATGCCTACGCCACCGGTGAATGTTATCACTATATCGGTGATTACGAAAGGGCAGCACTTTACTACCGAAATGCCATCCGCAGGGGACACGATGACCCGAAGGCGCTGCTGAATCTGGCAGAAATGCTTCGTTCAACTCAGGATTATGAGGGAGCCATTGAAACCTATCGCCAGTATCTGGAGCTTGTTCCCGGCGATGAAAGAGCGCAGGCAGGGCTTGAGGCAATCCGCAGAACCCAGGAGTGGGTTGCCAATCCAACCCGGCACATCATCAATCCCATCAAGGAGATTAATTCCAGAGAAAGCGATTATGCACCCGTTTTTGTGGGAGGTCGCGACAACGAAATTATTTTCACCTCAACACGAAAGGCAGCAACCGGGAAGCGAAAAAGCATGATTACCGGAGAAAAATATGCCGACCTGTTTAGAGCGACATTCAGCGTGCAGCGCCAAAAATGGGAGCAGCCCAAGTTGTTAGACGAAAACCTGATTATCAACACCGGTGATGAAGACGGAGCAGCAACCATCTCTGCCACAGGCGAACAGATGATTTTTACGCGAAGCCGGTACGACAAAACCAAATCTTTAGGCACAGAGCTTTACTCCGCTTCGCAATCCCGCGGAACCTGGTCTGAGCCTATAAAAGTTCAGGTTGTTGGCGACAGCCTGATTGCCGCGCATCCTTCGCTGAGCCACGACGGGGCAACACTCTATTTTGTGTCGGACATGCCGGGAGGCTACGGTGGAAAAGATATCTGGAAAGCAGAAAAGAGCGGTGGATCATTTTCAAACCCGGTAAATCTGGGACCGGGAATCAATACCCCCGGCGATGAGATTTTTCCGTTTATCCGCGATAACGGCGAGCTTTATTTTTCGTCAAACTACCACTTGGGAATGGGCGGATACGACCTTTTCAAGGCAGTGCAGGATGAAAACAACAGCTGGACGGTTGAAAATATGGGATATCCGATGAATTCACCGTTTGATGATTTCGGGATTGCTTTTGTGGAAGGAGAAGATAAGGGCATGTTCACTTCCAACCGCAAAGGCTCGCGTGGCGACGACATCTATGAGTTTGTGGTTCCTCCGAAAATATACAGGGTTGAAGGTGAGGTTTTTGACAAGGAAAACGGAGGGCACATTGACGGGGCAACCGTCCGGATTATAGGTACCGACGGCACAAGTATGCGCCTGCGTACACAGAACGGAAAATTCCAGATGACCCTGAAGCCGGAAACCGAATATATTTTTGCGGCATTCAAGGACGGATACCTGCGCGACAAGGCTGCCGCTTCCACTATCGGACTGGAAGAGAGCAGGGATTTCAGATTTGAACTCTATCTCACCCCGTATGGTGCGCCGGTGAACATTGACAATATCAATTACGAATTCGGCAGCTGGGATCTGCTCCCCGAATCACTGACTTCATTAGATACACTGATTGCAACTCTGCGCTACAACCCAACCATCACCATCGAAATCATGTCGCACACCGACCACGTGGGAAGCGATCAGTTCAACTTTGAGCTTTCGCAAAAACGTGCACAAAGCGTTGTGGACTACCTTATCGAAAAGGGAATCAGCCCGCAGCGGTTGGTAGCCAAAGGCTACGGCGAAACCTGGCCCAAAACGGTTACCCGGGAATTAGCCCGAAAATATGATTTCCTGAAACGGGGTGATGAACTGACCGAGGCATTCATCCTGAAACTGACGCCTGAAGAGCAGGAAATTGCACAGGCAATCAACCGCCGCACCGAATTCAGGGTGCTCTCAACCGACTTTATCGAAAGGTTTGAAGAGGAGCCGTGATGTTGTAAAACGGTGCGTGGTTCACCGGTGAAAATTGAATTTTCTGACACATAAAAATCAACATTCACAAGTTTTTGCATATCTGAATTCTGATGAATTCCCGGTTGAGTATCTATTTTAGGCGAGAACTTTAAGTCCCGGATAAAAGCACGCTACACCAGCCCCGAGAAACCCATAAAAGCCATGGCTAAAATTCCTGCCGAAATCAGTGCAATGGGGGTTCCCTTCATTCCTTTGGGAATATCCTGAAGATCCAAGTGCTCGCGGATTCCGGCAAAAATCAGCAACGCCAGTCCAAATCCAATGGCATTTGCCACGGCAAAAACCGACCCGCCAACTAAATTAAACTCTTTTTGAACCGTTAGTATGGCTACGCCGAGAATGGCGCAGTTGGTGCTGATAAGCGGCAGAAAAATCCCCAAAGCCTGATAGAGCGCGGGACTTACCTTTTTCAAAATGATTTCCACCAGCTGAACCAGCGATGCGATGATAAGAATAAAGGCAATGGTTTGCAGATAAGCCAGCCCAAAAGGATTAAGGATATAAACCTGCACTAAATAGGTTACGATAGTGGAAAGCACCATCACAAAGGCTACCGCTCCTGCCATGCCGATAGCGGTGGAAAGTCTTTTGGAAACACCTAAGAACGGGCATATTCCCAAGAACTGCATCAATACGATGTTGTTTACGAGTATCGCTCCGATTATAATCACAAAATAGTTCATCTCTTTTCCTCCTAATCTTTTTTCACACGATTAATCAGGGCAATCAGATAGCCCAAAACAATAAAAGCGCCCGGCGCAAGCACAAACAGCAGCGTAACGTAGTTTTCCGAATAAAGGATGAAATTAAATAGCTTTCCGCTGCCTAACAATTCACGGATTCCCCCCAACAGAACCAGCGCAAATGTGAAACCTGTTCCGATTCCCAATCCGTCAACCGCTGCCGAAACCACGCTGTTTTTGGATGCGAAAGCTTCCGCACGTCCCAACACGATGCAGTTTACCACGATGAGCGGAATGAACAGTCCGAGACTTTTATACAACGCCGGCAGATATGCCTGCATCACCAATTGCACAACCGTTACAAACGAAGCGATAATGATAATAAACGCCGGTATGCGCACTTTATCGGGAATCAGGCTTTTGATGAGCGAAACTACAATATTTGACATCGTCAGCACAAATGCGGTTGCCAGTCCCATTCCCAATCCGTTCAATGCAGATGAAGTTACACCCAAGGTTGGGCACATTCCCAAAAGGAGAACAAAAACCGGATTCTCCTTCAGAATTCCCTTTGTGAAATTTTTCCACTGATTCATAAGCTAATATTTTAAATTCCGGTTTTCCCGGAAATTGACTTCTCTTTTTCCCATGTATCAAATGCAAGTGTCAGCGCTTCCAAAAAAGCCCGCGAAGTGATGGTTGATGCCGTGATGGCATCAACACTACCGCCATCTTTTGTAACGGCAAACCGGAATTGTCCCGGATTTTTTCCAATCAGATTCTGGTTGGGTTTATCAACATCCCGGAACCATCCGTCCATTTTGGAACCGAGACCGGGAGTTTCTGCATGTTCGAGCACCTCATATCCCGACAGATTTCCCAAATTGTCTATGCCTGCCATAATGGAAATGAATCCGCTGAAACCGTTGTTGGTATAGGTTTTAATGGCAACTCCCACCAGCTCATCACCATTGTAGGCAGGAAAAAACTCAAGGCTGTCTCCCGAAGTTGCAACTTTAAAGGATTCGCCCAATGTCTCAAATTGCGGTAAAACTTTCTCAATCGCTTCGCTTTGTGCCTTTGCCTTTGCAATTTCAATGGCATCTTTGGTCAAATCATGCACAAAGCCAAGAATTGCCGCTGCAACGAAGGTAACGACAAACAGCGTTACCACCATATTGATAAATGTCGATTCGCGTTGTGCCATGCTATTTTCCTCCAAAACGTTTTGGTTTCACATAAGTGTTTATCAGGGGCGTAAAGGCATTCATAATTAAAATGGCAAAGGAAACCCCTTCGGGATATGCTCCAAAAAGGCGAATGCTGATGGTGATAATGCCTATGCCAGCTCCAAAAATAATCTGTCCTTTGGGAGTCATCGGCGAAGTAACCATATCGGTTGCCATAAATATGGCGCCAAGCATCAGTCCGCCGGTCAGAACATGGTATAAAGGATTTACGTATGTCTGCGGATCAACTAACCAGAATACGGAAGCAATCAACGCAACAGAGACAATTACTGAAACCGGGATATGCCATGTAATCACCTTTTTGAACAGCAGATAAATACCGCCAAGAATGAGCAGCAACGCAGAAACTTCGCCCACTGAGCCGCCCATAAATCCAAACAACATCTCTGTTGCATCGGGCAAATTGCCTGAAATTTCCGAAACCGACAGTCCGTTGGTCAATCCATCCTTAATCACCTCTAACGGAGTTGCGGCAGTCAGCCCGTCGGTTGCTGACTGCACGGTGGGAGGCCAGGAAGTCATCTGCACCGGAAACGAAATCAGCAGAAAAACCCTGCCCACAAGCGCCGGATTGAAAATGTTGTTTCCAAGTCCGCCGAAAGAGAGCTTCCCAATGCCGATGGCAGCCAGAGCGCCAATCACAATAATCCACCACGGCAAATCGGATGGAACGTTAAAAGCTAAAAGGATACCGGTTACTAACGCAGAACCGTCTGTCAATGAAGGTTTGACCTTCAGTAAATATTTCTGAATGAGATATTCAAAACCAAAACAGGCAGCCACTGCAATCAAAGTAACATACAGCGCTCCGGGTCCAAATACGAAAACCGACCACAAAACAGCCGGAATCATTGCAAAAACCACACGATACATAATCTTTTGGGCTGAATCGCCCGAATGAATGTGTGGTGACGGTGAAACCGTAAATAGCTTACTCATAATCAGTTTAAAGATTTATTTTTTGCGTGTACGAATAATTTGTCCAACTTTTCCTTTTCCAAACCGGATATAGTCGAGCAGTGGTCTGTTGGAAGGACAGGTGTAGCTGCATGAGCCGCACTCAATGCAATCCATGATCCGGTTCTCCTCTGCCCGGTCAAAAATATGTTTTTCAGAAAGTGTCATCAAAAGATAGGGTTCCAGTCCCATCGGACAGGCTGTAACACAGCGTGAACAACGGATACAGGCAATCTGCTCTTTCCTCTTAGACTCCTCCTCTTCCATCAGCAGAATTCCCGAAGTTCCCTTTGTTACCGGCATTTCTGCGGTAGCTACCGCGCGTCCCATCATGGGACCTCCGCTGATAATTTTGCCGGTGCTGCCGGGCATACCGCCGGCAGCTTCAATCAGCGCAGAAATCGGTGTTCCGATGCGCACCAGAAAGTTAGACGGCTTTGCTACTGCTTTCCCGGTGATGGTTACTACGCGCTCAATCAGCGGCTTATTTTTCTGAATCGTTTCATAAACGGCAAAAGCGGTTCCCACGTTGCTCACCACGGCGCCCACAGCGATGGGGAGCCCGCCGGAAGGAACTTCTTTCCCGGTCACCGCTTTAATCAGTTGTTTTTCACCTCCCTGCGGATATTTCACCTTCAGCGCAATGACGGTAATTCCTGAAAAAGCTTTTGATTTTTCAGTGAGCATCCGTATGGCGTCCGGCTTGTTGTTTTCGATACCGATAACCGCCTTCTCCACATTCAGCGCTTTCATCAGCAGTTGTGTGCCAACTAATATTTCGTCCGGTTTTTCAAGCATCAGCCGGTGGTCGGATGTCAGGTACGGCTCACACTCCACGCCGTTAATCAACAGAACATTTGCTTTCATCCCTTTTGGCGGAACCAGTTTTACGTGAGTGGGGAAAGTGGCACCGCCCAGTCCCACAATGCCGGCATCCTGAATTTTGCTGACAATTGTCTGTCCGTCCGAGTCGAACTCTTTAATCAGATTATCAGTACGATCAATGGTTTCAAGCCATTCATCCCCTTTCACATCAATGAGAATTCCCTGTTTCGGGTAGCCGGAGCTGTCAGCCTGAAAATCAACCCTTTTCACCACGCCGGAAACCGGGGAGTGAATATTTGTGGATACAAAGCTGCTGCTTTTGGCTATCAACTGCCCGGTTTTTACCTCATCGCCACGCTTGACCACCGGCGTTGCCGGTGCGCCAATATGCTGACCAACCGGAATAAACACCGATGACGGCACGGGTAAAACTTCAATGGGCGCATTTGCAGACAATTTATTTTCGGGGGGGTGAACTCCCCCCATTCGGAAGGTTTTTAACATTCTTGTCTATTTTGCTGTGGTTAACTGACCTTTATCTTCAACTTTTATCCGTCTGGGCGGGAAATTTTCTTCTATTATTGAATTTGTGGGGCAAACCGGGATACATTTACGACAAAGCGTACATTTATCGGAATCGATAAATGCCAGATTATTCTCTATGGTTATTGCATCAAACCGGCACTCTTTCACACATTTGGTGCATCCGATACAGGCAACATCGCACGCTTTTCTTGCAACACCCCCCTTGTCTTTATTCATGCAGGCAACAACCACTTTCCTGTATCTCGGAAATGCCTTGCGCATTTCAATCAGGTCTTTGGGGCAGGCTGTTACACAGGCACCGCACGCCACACACATATCATCAATAATGCGGGGGACTCCCAGATCGGCACGAAGCTCTATTGCATCAAAATCGCAGGCGTCAAAGCAGTCGCCGTAGCCTAAGCAGCCCCACTGGCAGTCGGTTTCGCCGCTATAAACCGATGCTGCAATCGCACAGGTGGTTGCACCATCATAAAAGTTGGTTTTAGGGCGGTGATCGCAAATGCCGTTGCACCGGATATATGCAATTCGCCGGTCTTTTTTCACCTCTTCAAGACCTAAAATAGCAGCCACTTCAGCCATGGTATCGTTCCCGCCAACAGGGCAGTTCAGGTCGTTCAAATCGGTAGCTTTCACGCAGGCTTCCGCAAAGGCGCGACAGCCGGCATATCCGCAGCCGCCGCAGTTTGAGGCGGGAAGTGCATTTTCCACCTCATCAATGCGGGGGTCTTCATAAACCTTGAACTTGCGCGAGACAAAGTAGAGAATCACTGCCGCCGATGTACCCATAGCACTCAGTGTTACCACAGTAGATACGATAGTTATGCTCATGTCAGTCAATTTTTTCTAATTCGAAATTGAAAACTCTTTTTAAAGAGTGACGAAAAAAGTACAATGTTATATAATATGGTATCAGAACACCCAGGGCAGCCAAGCCCGCCAAAGCTTCTTTGCCTGTCGTTTCGTAGAAAAGAATCAGTGTGGAGAGAACTAAAATGAATGGAAACAGGTAACCCCAGAAAAGCGCCTTCATCCCTTCTGATTCGCGAAACAAAACGGTTACTTCCTGTCCGGGAGAGTGAACGGAATTGAGCACCGGAACTTCGATCTCCTTCTCCTTCATGTCAGAAACCGAGCAGGCGCCCCTTGCATGGCAGGAAGCACAGGCTGACTGGTTGATAATTGTAAGGGTTACCGAATCCTTTTCAACCTTTTTTACAAAAGCCTTATGTCTGATAATTGTTTTCGTTGTGCTTTGATTTTGCTATTTAGACTTTACAAATCTATGTATAATTTTAAATATAGAGATAACAAAAAACATATTTTTTTGCAAAAAACAGGGCTGTAACCCTAATTTAGAGCAATTCTAATTTATTTTCGGGAATTATGGTTTTGTCCGGTATCCGTTTTCAAATTTGGAATAAAAAGTAAAAAGGCAAGTTGCTTTTACAGTTGATTTTCGGCACAAATGTATTTTGAATTTTTGAATTTTCCCGTGTTTTCACACCATTCAGCCAAAAATACAGGGTTTTTACAAGTTTTTATTTCAATCAGATTCAGTACATTAAGAATAAATCGAAAATAAACAGGAAAAATAATTTGGTATTTACAAACCATTAGAGTAAATTTGAAGTACTAAAAACGAGTTCATTGATAGAAAAAAGATATTATCCGCATCAGTTCAGCATTTGGTAAACTCAACAGAACTTATAAAACCGAGTTAGCTTAACGGTTGCAAAAACAGGCCTCGTAGTCCCGATTTATCGGGATGAGTCGAAAGACCGGTGGACGTTTGAACGACTGGGCGCTCAAATCCTGTCAATCAGGGGTTTTACTCATTTGAAACTGGTGCGGATTTTTTTATTCTTTTATGAACTTTTTCACCACCATGAACAGCAGCAGCAAAGTGGCTGCAAAAATGGAAATCCGTGCAATGAAGTCGCCATATTTGGTATATGTTGTCAGGTTGTTGTTCAGGTTGACTTTCTCTTTAATTACTGCTTCTTCCCACCAGCCCGTTGACCGGGTGATATCTCCCCTTTGATTAATAAAGCAGGAAATTCCGGTATTTGCCGAGCGCACCACACTTCTTCGGGTTTCAATTGCCCGCAACCGCGAAAACGACAGATGTTGTCTGTAGCCGGGCGTGTTCCGCCACCATCCGTCATTGGTTATCACCACAATCAGTTCGGCGCCTTTTTGCACAAACCGGGTGATATATCCACCAAAAACAGACTCATAACAGATGACGGGAGCTACCTGAACTCCGTTTTTCAACTCAAAATTTGTTGGTTCATCCTGCTTCCCAAGACTACCGGTTGTTCCACCAAGATTAAAAACCAGATCGTTCAAAAAACCGAGATATTTGCGGAAAGGCATTTTTTCCACACCGCTGACAAGTATCGATTTATGGTAGGTGTGTGCTGTGCCGTTTCTGTCAATAAAAACTGCCGAATTGAATACATCATAATAGGTGGTATCCTTTGAAACCGAGATGCGCGAAGTTGGTTTGGCGCTTTCTGCATCAGGGTAAATTTTACAGGTTGATGCGCCGAAAATAATTTCTGCACGGGGATAATGCCGCACCCAGCTGTTCAGCCTGCCAAACAAAAAATTGGTTTCTATCCAATCCACATTCCAGTCGGGGTATCGCTCAAAAACCGTTTCCGGTCCCACAATCAGATCTGTCTGCTCATCAGCATCCTGTTCCGCAAGACGAATAAATTTTTCCATTTTTCTGCTTTCAGCCCGGGCGTCAAAATCTTCATTGTAAGGATCGATATTAGGCTGAGCTACAACAACCTGCAATGGATTTTCCTTTTCAGTATAGGAGTAATAAACAATGTTTGAATAGATTACGGGAACCAGAACAAGGAGAGTCAAAAATGTTCCCGAAATTACTATTCTTCTCTTTTCCAAACGGTTAACCAACTGCTGAACCAATGAAAAAAGAGCAATATTCACAGTCAGAACCCAGAGTGTTCCGCCAAGAATTCCGGTATGTTCATACCACTGCACCATTTTTATGTTGTTTGCAAAACCATTTCCCAGATTGAGCCAGGGCCATTCAATGTCCCAGTGGAAATGAAAATACTCAAAAGTGATCCAGAAAACTGCCAGTGCAAAATAGCCCAATGTTGACCTGAACCGCCGGCGGGCTGTGTGCCCAAGCCACCAGACCAGCGACATCAGAAAAGAGTTGACCACAATGGCAAGTATTGCACCCACAAGGGTAGCATAGGCAATCCACCATGTGGTTATGGCATTCCAAACGAGAAATGTCAGAAATGCGTATCCCCAGAATGAAGCGCCACGAAACTCTTTCTGGTTTTCAACATAAAAGTTTTCAAGCAAAAGCAACGGGAACAGGGCGACAAACAATATCCAGCCTGGAAATCCGAGCCATGCAAGGCTCAGCAATACTGCCGAAGAAAGCGAAAGCAACAGACGAAACTTACGGGACATATTCACAATATATTTTGAGCATTCGTGTTTTTTATTTTGCGGCGCTGCCGTTCAAAGACAAAATCTATCCTTCCTAAAACCAATCCGCCCCACCAGGCAGAATTGACAATAACCGGAAGGTTTTCCCTGTTTTTCAGAATCAATGGCTCTTTCAGATAGGTGTGGGTGTGTCCGCCAATGATCAGGTCGGTGTGCCGGGTTTCACCTGCCAGAACAATATCGCTCACCTTAGCGCTGTTGTAGCGGTGCCCGATGTGGGAAAGGCAGATCACCAGATCGCATTTCCGCTCTTTTTTCAGGAAAGTTTCCATCTCTCCGGCAACTTTTACCGGGTCGGAATAAATTGTTTCCCCATAACTATCCTTGTTTACCAGCCCTTCCAGCTCAATGCCCAGACCATAAACTCCAATTTTAATTCCTGACTTACGAAATATTTTCCATCGGAAAATTTTTCCTGCAAGGATGGTGTCAGAAAAATCATAGTTGGAGTTGATTATTGGAAATTTTGCTTCGGGCAGTGCATTAAGAATTCCCTGCAACCCGTTGTCAAACTCGTGGTTTCCAATGGTCCCGGCATCGTATCCGGCTTCCGACATCAGTTTATAGAGCAATTCTCCGCCGAAATAATTAAAATAGGGTGTTCCCTGAAAAACATCTCCGCCATCAAACAAAAGGGAGTTGGGATTGGCTTCCCGCAGGCTTCGCGCCATTCCGGAAATCCGTAGAAGTCCGCCCTTGCCGTCAATCCGCGGGTCTGTATTTGAAAATGATTCAATATGTGCATGTAAATCGTTGGTGTGCAAAATGGTGAGCGTTACGAAATCATCTGCTGCATACAAGCTTTCGGGTATTCCGCCAAGCAGAGCCGTACCTGCCATTCCGGCACCTAATCTTCTCAAAAACAGTCTCCTATTCATAAGTAATCCTCCCATCCTTAGCTTTCACAATCTCTTCTCCAGACTGATATTTCGTTTCCAGATACTCAATAATCACATCCCGGACTTTTTCGCCGCTATCAATATATTCCTTCGGGTGAGTCAGCATTTCGCGGTTGTCGCCGCCCGCGGCAACATAATCATTTGTAACCATCCAGTAAAATGAGTCCGGCTGCAACGGAGAGCCACCAATTTCAATATCTTTTGCCTTCTTATTTGAAATTTTAAAACGAACTCCGCCCAGGCTGTCGCCACCGCCTTGCGCTATGGCATCAAGAAATTCCCTGACCTGAGTTCCCGAAACCTGAATAAAAACCAGCTCGTTCTCAAAGGGCATCATCTCAAAAATTTTCCCAACGGTAATTTCTCCTTTGGGAAGTGAAGTGCGAATTCCGCCATAGTTGAAATAGGAAATATCAGGTTTTATGTATCTACCGAAATTTTTCAGCACCTTTTCGCCCTGTTCCAAAAAAAGGTCGCCCAAAAAATTGGTCAGGTTGCTTTCGGGTTTGTTTTTCACCATCTCTTCTGCCGAAACCGCAATCACACGGGACATATCCTTATCAATAATCTGCTTATAAGGCAAAAGCAATCCAAACAGCTGGCTGTCAACACCTGAAAGTGAATCGGAAGCTACGTTGTTCCGGTATTCTACTGAACTTAAAGTGTATTGAGTTTTGCAACTGCAAACCAATAAGAAACAAGTTATTAACAGTGTATAGCTGAAAGATCGTCGCATTTCGATAAGATTTTATTAAAAGTAACTGCTATTTTAGCGGCTGGAATCTCACTCAACGGGTATGAACAGATAAGAAAATTCATGTCAGGGTCAAAACTACATATAAAAAAATATATAGGAATTTTTTTAATCTCTTTTTTCGCAGTTGTTCTCTTTTCATTTAATGCAAATGCTCAAAATGCGGAAGCTACTGCCCAAAAAGGAGAAGGAATTTACCGGATGCTCACCCGTAACGGATATCCGGTTTCTGAATATTTAGATGCTTTCATCGAACTGAACAAGGGAAAGTTAGGACCGAACAACTCGCTTATTGCCGGAAGAAAATATAAACTTCCGGAAAAGAAAGGTGAAACAACGGCAAAAACTGGCGATACATCTACAAAAACTGGGGAAACAACTGCAAAAGCAAGTGGAAGAATTGTGAGAAATGAAATTTTCGGACCGAAGTATGCCGATGTTGAAATCATTGATGATCAACTGAAAGGAGCAGTTTTTCATCTTGTTTCGGGGCATGGCGGTCCTGACCCCGGAGCGGTGGGCACTTACGGAAACTGGAAACTTTGTGAAGATGAGTATGCCTATGATGTTACGCTGCGTCTGGCACGAAATCTTACGCAACACGGGGCAACGGTTTACATGATTATCAAAGACCCAAATGATGGGATTCGTGATGACAGTTATCTTAAACCCGATAAAGATGAAGTGTGCCATCCGAATCTGAAAATTCCACTAAATCAGGTGCAGCGGCTCAAACAGCGCACCGATGCCGTAAACAGCCTATATGCAAAACATACAGGCAGTTTTCAGCGGATGATTATCATTCATTTGGATTCGCGAAGTCAGGGACAGAATATTGATGTGTTTTTCTACCACGACAAGCGAAGTAAATCCGGCAAAGCCGCCGCAACCACTTTGAAAAACACTTTTCAGCAAAAATATGACCAGCACCAGC
>JACDJB010000776.1_pt1 | contig 29350 bp, 33 predicted proteins | sample 7454121 | NCBI WGS metagenome assembly JACDJB01 (sample SAMN14253290, study PRJNA609438) | sludge metagenome | isolation source: sludge after 25d culture with pyrite | collected 2018-12-20
GGAAATCCTCGACGATTTGCGCGGCATCTTCGCCAGCGTCTGCGCCGACTTCGAGGCAGAACTGGTGGAGTTCGACGGAGAGGACGACCACGTTCACCTGCTGGTGAACTACCCGCCCAAGGTGGCCGTCTCTAACCTCGTGAACAGCTTGAAGGGTGTGTCCAGCCGGATGATTCGCAAGAAAAACTACCCAAGCATTCGCAAGAAGTTGTGGGGTGGTGCGCTGTGGTCGCCGTCCTACTTCGCAGGTAGTTGCGGGGGCGCCCCCATCGAGATCATCCGCCAGTACATCGAACAGCAGCAAACGCCACACTGACCGCCCAAAGGACGCCTACGGCGTCCGCGCTATCCTTCCCCGGCCTGAAGGCCGAGGCTTGCCGCGCGCCGGGTCATAATGGGATTGCATGTTGAGCCACATTTCGGCGCTGGTGCCTAGCGCGTCGCGCAAGCGCAGTGCCATGTCGGCCGAAATGCCGGTCGCACCATTGAGGATGCGCGACAGCGTCGTGCGCGCCACACCTAGCCGTACAGCGGCTTCGGTAACCGTAAGCGTGCCCAAGTACTCACGAAGCACCAGGCCAGGGTGCGCGGGGTTGTGCATAATGTTCTATATGACCGCCTCCCGGTTTGCAAGGGTTTTCGTTGTTGACGACAGACGCGGTAGGGTTGCAGCTCTATATCCGGCCTTGTTGCAGCCAGATACGCTGCGGGCCCCGATGAAATCCGCTGACTTGCGCCTCATTCTCCTGGCGGGCTTAAAGCCCAACACGTCATTCAGGTTTAGCAAGTCCCGGTCCGACCTGTGTGTGTCATCACTTTCGATTGCCCGCGCAACCTTTGGCGATCAACCTCCGTTGATGTAGTTAATCTTCAATCACCTCAGCACAGCCGGCGTCATGCCGGCCTGACACTGACGTGTCCTGGCTGGTACGCCCGGCCATGGGCGAGCACCGCCCAGATCGTGCGCGCCATCTTGTTGGCCAAGGCCACCGTCACTACGTTGGGCGGGCGCCTTTGCCCTAATTGCTCGACCCAGGGGCCGGGATCCTTAGCGTGCTGCAACACACTGCGCGCACCGTGAATCAGCAGCGTGCGCAGGTAGGTGTCGCCGCGCTTGCTGATGCCGTGCAGCTGCACCTTACCGCCTGAACCCGTCTGGCGCGGCACCAGCCCAGCCCACGCAGCAAACTGCCTGCCTGACCGGAACACCTTGGCATCGCCCATGCTGGCCACCGCCGCCGTGGCCGTGAGCAAGCCCACGCCTGGCATCTGCGCCACCGCCTGCGCCGCCGCATCCTCACGCAGCCACTGCCGCAGACGCCGCTCAATCTGAGCAATCTGCGCATCAAGCTCAGACAGCCTGGCGTACTGCTCGCGCAGCGACTCGATCAGCATCGTGGGCAGCCGCTCTGACAGACGCGCCAGCACCGCCTGCTGCGCTTCAGTCTTGAGCGCCACCGCCTTGCCTGGTTGCTGTACCGCCAGCCAGATCGCCCGCGCATCGGCCGCGTCGTTCTTGTTGCCGATGTTGAACGCCTTGACGAACCGCGCCGGCAACAGCCGAACCTGGTGACCCAGCTTGATCAGCTCTCGCGCCCAGTGCTGCGCGCCCGAGCACGCCTCCATGCCAATCAAGCACGGCGCGCGATTCACAAAGTGCTGCACAAACACGCTGCGCCGCAGCGGCCGATTGATTACTTCGCCTGTCTGCTCATCCACGTACTGCACCTGGAAAACGCTCTTTGCAATATCGATTCCTACTGGCGTAAACTTCATGACGGATCCTCCGGTTTGCCTGTGAATACCTTCGGGTATATCACCTTTGGGCACTTTGATGCCGTCGGCCCGTGAGGATCCACCCTCACTTTCCCACGCGCTCCCGACACATCACTTCCTATTCGCTACTGAGTGGGAGGCGGTCATTTCATTCTCCTAATGGTAATCCTGATAATCTACAAGAACGGCGTCATTGCCTTCGAAATAGAAGGAAAGGCGCCAGTTTCCGCTGACGGACACGGCCCAATGCGCTTGCACCAGATATAGGTCTGCAAGGTGTTGTTCCCGCCTTGCACCAGCATGATCAGCGTGGATGAGACGGCAACCCACAGGCTGCGCAAGAATATATCCAGCCGGATGCCGCCGTACTGGCTCACAGCGCATTCAGCCAGCCGACGAGCGCCTGTGCATCGATGGCGCGGCAGACGCTGCCCGCGGGGCGCGCTGTGGGCACATCCCGAGCCATCAGCAAGGCGTTGAGGACGGCTTCTTCCACCACGTCCACCACCGCCAGGTAGACGGCATCCAGGCATTCATCGTTCAGGCAGCGCATGCTGCGCCACGGCCCGTCGAGCTGGGGCAGGGCCATATCGTTGGCGACGCTGAAGGCCAGGAAAATATCGCCCGAGCTGTTGCCGCCGGGTGTGCCGCCACGGCCAATGCCCAGGCTGGCGCGGCGCGCCAGTTTTTGCAGCTGCGCGGGCAGCAGGGGCAGATCCGTGCCCAGGATCACGATGATGGAGCCGCGTTCGTGCGGCAGGCCGGGAATCCGGTCGGCCATCATGTGCCGGCCCACCGGCTTGCCCAGCACGGTCAGCCAGGGGCGGATGCCGTGGTTGGCCTGTACCAGCGCGCCCAGCGTGAAGTTTTCCCCGGCGATGTCCAGGCGGCGCGAGGCGGTGCCGGTGCCGCCCTTGTATTCGTAGCAGATCATGCCGGCGCCGCCGCCCACATTGCCTTCGGGCACGGGGCCGCCGCGGGCCGCGCGCAACGCCGTCAGCGCGTGCTCGGGGCGCACGTGCAGGCCGTTGATGTCATTGAGCACGCCGTCGTAGGTTTCCGCCACCACGGGCATGGCCCATAAATGATGCTGATGCCAGACTTGTGCATAGTGCTCGATCATCCACTCTGTGGCGCCGCGGTGTACGGCACCCACGCCATGCGTGTTGGTGAGCAGGATGGGGCCCACGAAGTAGCCGCCATCGTGGATCCAGTGGGTGCCCGTCATCTCGCCATTGCCGTTCAGGCTGAACTGGCCGGCCCAGACCGGGCGCGGCCGTGGGTCATGGCCCGTCGGCAAGATGGCGGTGACCCCGGTCTGTACCGGCAGTGCGCCGGTTTGCAGGCTGGGGTCGGCCCGGGAGTCCAGCGTGACCATGCCTACCTGCACGCCGGGGACATCGGTGATGGCATTGTGCGGCCCGGGCGTGCCGGGCAGCGCCAGGCCGAGTTCGCGTGCACGCATCACAGGGTGCAGAGGCTGGCCACGTAATCGGCATCTTTGTCGCCCCGTCCGGACAGGTTGACAAGAATGTGCCGATCGGCGGACAAGGTGGGGGCCAGGCGCATGGCCCAGGCCACGGCGTGGGCGCTTTCCAGCGCGGGGATGATGCCCTCCACGCGCGACAGGCGCAAGAAGGCGTCCAGGGTTTCGGCATCGCTGACGGTTTCATAGTGTACGCGGCCGATGTCTTTCAGGTAGCTGTGCTGCGGCCCCACGCCGGGATAGTCCAGGCCGGAGGCAATGCTGTGCACTTCGGCCGGCACGCCCGGGGCGGATTCCAGCACGTAGCAGCGCATGCCGTGGATTTCGCCGGGGTGGCCCATGGTGAGGGTGGCGGCATGGCACCCCGCCTGGTCGATGCCTTTGCCCGCGGGTTCCACGCCCACCAGCCGCACGTCGGCATCGTCGAGAAAGGCGGTGAACAGGCCGATGGCATTGGAGCCCCCGCCCACGCAGGCGCCGACCTGATCGGGCAGGCGGCCGTGGCGCGTGAGGAATTGTTCGCGCGCCTCGCGCCCGACGATGCTCTGAAAATCGCGCACCATCATGGGAAAGGGGTGGGGGCCGACGACCGAGCCGATGGCGTAGAAATAGTCCTGGGGGTTTTTCAGGTATTCTTCGAACGCGCTGTCCACGGCTTCCTTGAGCGTGGCCGCGCCGCGCGTGACCGGCACCAGGGTGCAGCCCAGGATGCGCATCTTGGTGACGTTGGGGTGCTCTTTTTCGATGTCGACCTGGCCCATGTGGATTTCACAGGGGATGCCGACCAGGGCGCAGGCGGTGGCCAGCGCCACGCCGTGCTGGCCGGCGCCGGTTTCCGCGATCACTTTCTTCTTGCCCATGAAGCGCGCCAGCAGCGCTTCGCCCAGGCAATGGTTGATCTTGTGCGCGCCCGTGTGGTTGAGATCTTCGCGCTTGAGGTGGATTTGCGCACCGCCCAGTTGCGCTGAAAGCCGCGGGGCGTGAAAAATGGGGCTGGGGCGCCCCACGTAATCGGTATAGAGTTCGGCCAGCTCGGTCGTGAACGCCGCATCGTGGGTGATCTCGGCGTAGGCACGGGCGATGTCGTCCATGACCTGTTTGAGTTCGGGCGGCACGATCTGGCCGCCATAGGGGCCAAAAAAGCCGCTGGCATCGGGCATGGGGGCAAATTCGGGCAGGGTGCTCATGGTCGCTTGCAGGAGGGGATTGAAAAAGCCCAGTGTAAACAGATTCGACTTATCATGGAACGTCTTTCAGGCGTCGGGGCCTGCGCGGGCTGGCACGCCTGCGCTGTATCAAGCCATTAACAGGGAAAGGCCATGGATTTCGCTTATTTGTATACCCGCTTCGACGGCCGCCTCAACCGCAAGCCGTTCTGGCTGGGCAGTCTCATCATTCTGGTGGCGGGGGTAATCGCGAGCGTGGTTCTGGGCGTGCTGGCGCAGGGGCGGCCCGTTATTGCCGGTGTGCTCATTTTCTTCGTGTATCTGATCATGCTCTATCCCCTGGTGGCGCTGGGCGTGAAGCGCCTGCACGACCGTGGTAAACCGGGGTATTTCATGGCGATCTTCATCGTGCCAGGCCTGCTCTCGCAGCTCGCGCAGTTGCTGGGGCTCAACGTGCGCATGCAGGATCTGGGCGGGCCACTGGTGCCGGTGCCCACCGCCCTGGGCACAGTGCTGGCCCTGGCGGCCTTCGTCGTGGGGATCTGGGCCCTGGTCGAACTGGGCCTGCGCAAAGGCGCGGCGGGTGACAACGCCTATGGGCCCGACCCGCTCGCCGCGGATCGCGCCGCCGCCTGAAAATCCGCGTTGACAAAGGCGCACCGCCCACCCTATATTGCGCCATGTCGGTGATCCTTCGCCTTTGGCGCAGGATTGAAAAGGGAATCCGGTGTAAATCCGGAACTGCCCCGCAGCGGTAAGCAGAAACGAAGGGCTTCACACAGCACTGGGTCTCCGTATCCGGGAAGCGAAGCCTGCTAGGTGGGTCTCCGGGCCCGAGTCTGCAAGTCCGAAGACCTGCCGGCACACCGGGCCGCATCCGGTGCAGGCGCTCGCCGCCTGTGCCCGATGCCTTGTGCTGCCCGGTGCGGGCGACGGCTTCCGCGGGGAGGCATGTGGCGATGCAGGATGCGGCCGGCATCCTGCCAGCGGCGTGTCTTTTCCCTTTCAAAAGCCAGCCTCTTGGCCCCGCGCGAGGGAGCGGGAAACAGACGTGGGCCCCGCTTCTGGCGGCGCCCTTCAAGGGGCTTGGCCAGCGGGCCGCCTGCGGGCGGTGGCGCGAGCCGGGCAAGCATGCATGCTCAAAACCATCATCAAGCGCGACGGCCGCATCGAGCCGTTCATTCCCTCCAAACTGAATCAATGGGGCCAGTGGGCCGTGCAGACCCTCGGTTCCCAGGTGGACTGGCCGTCGGTCGTCCTCGAAACGATCGCCGGTCTTTCGGGGCAGGCCAGCTCGCGCCAGCTGCAGTTGCAGCTGATCAAGACCTGCCTGGATTTCGATACCTGGTCGTACAACCGCATGGCCGGGCGGCTGTATGCCACGCTGATCCGCAAGGATTTGTACGGTAACGCGCGACCCACCGTGCGCGACCTGCACACCCGGCTGCAGGCCATGGGCACCATGGTGACACTGGATTATTCCGATGCCGAATATGCACGCGTGGAAGAAATCATCGATCACGAGCGGGATTTTTCCTATGCGCACTACCAGTTGCACACCCATCTGACCAAGTACGCCATCAGTGACCGGGTCAAGGGCGCCTATTTCGAGACGCCCCAGTTCATCTACATGCGCATGGCCATGGCGCTGGCCGAAGATCAGCCGCGCGAGCGGCGCATGCACGATCTTGAGCGGTTTTACGAACACCTGTCCATGAACCGCATCAACGCGCCCACGCCCAATCACGTCAACCTGGGCACGCCCCTGCGCGGCTACGCCAGCTGCTGCCTGTATACCACCGACGACAATGCGCGCTCCATTGCCGTGGGCAACCATATCGCCAACACCATGACGTACATGAGTGCCGGCATCGGTGCGCACATGCAGACGCGCTCCATCAACGATCCCGTGCGCGGTGGCATGATTCGCCACCAGGGCAAGCTGCAGTATTTCCGCGCCCTGGTGGGCGAGGTCAAGGCCAATCTGCAAAACGGGCGCGGCGGCGCCTGCACGAGCTATTTTTCCATTTTCGACCCGGAAGCCGACACCTTGCTGCGCCTGAAAAACCCCATGTCCACGGAAGATCGCAAGATCCGGGGCATGGATTATTCCTGGGGCGGCAACCGGTTTTTTGCGCGCAAGGTGGCGCGCAACGAAGATATCTTCCTGTTCAACTGCTTTACCGCGCCCGACTTGCAGGCCGCTCTATATCGCGGCGACGAGGAGGGCTTCGCCGCCCTGTATGCCGGGTATGCGCAGGACACCGCCTTCGAGAAGCAGTGGGTGAACGCCCGCGAGCTGCTGCTCACCGCATCCAACGAGTGGAACGAAACCGGCCGCGTATACGAGCACAACCTGACGGAGATGAACCACCACACGCCGTTCAGGGAGGTGATTCACTCGTCCAACCTGTGCTCGGAGATTGCGCTGCCCACGGCGGCTTATGCACACATCCTGGACTTGTATGCCGAGCACGATATTTCCTTCCTGGAATACGAGGATGCGCAGGGCGAGGTTCACCGCCTGGCTGGCGACGCGCCCGTGACGACGGCGCGGGGCCCGTGCATGCCCTTCGATCTGCGCGCGGGCGACACGGTGAACGGGCGTGAGATCGCCCGCATCCTGCGCTGGTCCGCGCCCGAGGTGGCGACCTGCAATCTGGCGGGCATCTGCGTGGACAAGATCGATTCTGATCTGCAGTACGAGGAGGTGGCCTATTACGCCCTGCTGATGATCGACAAATGCATCCACCTGTCGCACTACGAGCTGCCGCACGTGGGCTATACCGCGCGCCGGCGCCTGAATGCCGGCGTGGGCATCCTGGGGCTGGCCCACCTGATGGCCCGCAACGGGCAGCGCTATACCCGCGTGCAGGGCAAGCAGTTCATCCACGAAGTGGCGGAGCGCCATTGCTATTACCTGCTGCGCGCCAGCCTGCGCCTGGGCAAGGAGCTGGGCAATGCGCCCTGGATGTACAAGACCCGCTGGCCCGAAGGCTGGCTGCCTTTGGATACCGCCAACCCGCAGGTGGCCGCGATCGCGCCGTTTTGCAATCGGTACGACTGGGATGCCTTGCGCCAGGCCATCATCGCCAACGGTGGCATCCGCAATTCGGCGCTGGTCGCGCACATGCCGACCGAAACCTCCGCGAATGCCTCGGGCACGACCAATGGCTTGTACCCCATCCGCGAGCTGACGCTGATCAAGACGGACAACGAACGTGTGAACTACTGGGCTGCCCCGGACGGCGACGGGCTGGGCGAGGCCTATGAATCGGCCTGGGACATTCCGGCCTGCGACATGACCGAGCTGTATGCCATCGTGCAAAAGTGGACCGACCAGGCCATTTCCGCGGATTTCTACCGCCGCGTGGTCGGCGATGCCACCATCAGTTCCACCGAGATGATTACGGACTACCTGTACCGCGTGAAGCTCGGCCTGAAGACCAAGTACTACATGAACCAGAAAACATCCAATGGCCTGCGTGCGCAACGTACCGCGGCGACGGCGACGGCGGGCGCACAGTCCCTGTCCGCCGACGCCGACGCCGATACGGCGCCCCTGCAGTGCGATGTCTGCGTCCTTTGAGCGAGTCTGTCATGAACGAGAACGTATTCAATTTCAACAAGACCGATTACACCCGGCCTGCATTGTTCCTGGGTGAAAAACCCGGGCTGTTCGACACCATCCATCGCAGCTATCCGGAGATCTGGGCCTTGTACAAGGCCCAGAAATCGCTCGACTGGGACGAGAACGAATTCGATTATTCATCCTGCAATGCGGATTTCCGGCAAGCGGATCGCGCCACCTATGAAATGATGATCAAGACCTTGGCGTGGCAATGGGAGGCTGACAGCGTCGCGTCGCGCGCCATCGCCCCGGTGCTGGCGCCCTTCATCACCTCCTCGGAGCTGTGGGCGGCCTGGCAGCGCATCTCGGACAATGAGGTCGTCCATGCGGCCACCTATTCCGAGATCGTGCGCAATTCCTTCGACGATCCGGGCGTCATCATCGCGGAAATCCTGCGCGTGGAACAGGCGCATGCGCGCCTGGAGCGCGTGATCGCCGCGTTCGCCCAGGGTTTCGAAGCCTCGCATCGCTATGCCCTGGGCCAGCTGCCCAACGATCAGGGCACCTACAACGCCGTCTTCATGATGATCGTGGCGCTGTATTGCATGGAGCGCATCCAGTTCATGGCCTCGTTTGCCGTGACCTTCGCCATCTGCGATACCGGCCAGTTCCAGCCCATCGGCAAGGCGATCCAGAAAATCGCCCAGGACGAGCTGGAAATCCACGCCGAGCTGGATCGCGTGGTGCTGCGGCATGAGCTGGGCACGCCGCGCGGCCAGGCGGCGTTCGCGCAGTGCCGCGCCGAGATCGAAGCCATGATCAAAGAGGTGATCGACAGCGAGCTGCGCTGGATCGAATACCTGTTTTCCGAAGGGCGGGAACTGGTGGGCATGACTGCCGACCGCCTTGCCGCGTGGACCCTGTACTGCGCGCGCGACGTCTGCGAGACGCTGGGCGTGCATGCCGATACCTATGATTTTCCCGGCACCAATCCGCTCAAGTTCATGGAGAAGTGGCTCAACATCAGCAAGACCCAGGCGTCCCCGCAGGAGCAGGACATCGCCGCCTACAAGGTGGGCGTGATGCGGCGCACGGATGAAAACGTGATCTTCGATGCCGATTTTTGAAGGGCACTGCCGGGCGTCGGGCGCACGATGGCGCGCATGACCCGGCGCTCGCGGCGCATGCTATCGTGAAGATATCGGATTGTCCATAATTTTGATCAATCGGGAGGTGTTTCATGATGGCTCGTTTCTTTGCCGCATGCGGGGTCGCGGTCGTGTCCGGCGTGCTGGCGCTGCCTGGCACCGCCCTGGCGCAGGAGGCGTCGGTACAGATTCTTTCGCCGCGCGACGGTGCCACGCTGGATGTGATGGATCAGCACCGCATCGAGTACGCTGTGGTGGCGGGCCCGCGGGGCGATCACGTCCATGTCTATGTGGATGACAAGGAAGTCGGCATCCTGCGCCAGCTCACGGGCAGCTATCTCTTCGAAACCTTGCCTGAGGGGGCGCACACCTTGTGCATCAAGGTGGTGAACCGTGCCCACGTGCCGATCGGTGTCGAAGATTGCGTTCGGGTCACGGTCGAGTAATGCGGCATGGACCTGCAGAACCTGGCCTATGCGCTGACCCAGCTGGCCCATAATTTCGGTGCGGTCAGCGTCGTGGCGCTGCCGTTGTACGCCTTGCGCGCACACCCGCCATCCGGCCGTGGCCTGCTCTGGCTGATCCTGGCCGGCTGGGCCGTTCAGGCGGCCAGCGGCGCCGTGTTCGGCGCCGTCAGTGTTTATTATTACGGCCAGTTGCCGGACATTCATGGGCCGGCTGTGGCAGCCCTGCGCATAAAAATTGCCTGCGCGATCATCGCCCTGATCATGCTGATTCTGGCCTTGCGCCGGCTGGCGGGCCCGACAGCGAGCGCATCCCCGGGGCTGTGGCGTGGCCTGGCGGGGCTGGGTGTGCTGGCCCTGGCGTCGGCGGCCGTGTTGCGCTGGTATTCTTAGTGAATTATTTTAACTTTTAAGCCAATAACACGCATCGATTTTCGAAAAATATTTGCTGTAACCGTTGCTATCATGGTTGTCTGGCAGGATTCATATTTACAAAGGAAAATCGATGACCATGACAAACTGGGCATTTCACGCCATCGACGTGATCGAACGGGATTTCCGGCGCTCCGCCGACACGCATTTGCTGTCGCTCGACATGCCGTCGGCCCCGCACATCAAGTTCTACTTCAAGGACGAATCGACGCATCCCACGGGCAGCCTCAAGCACCGTCTGGCGCGGTCGCTGTTCCTGTTCGGCATCTGCAATGGCTGGATCAAGCAGGGCACGACCATCGTCGAGGCGTCGTCGGGTAGCACGGCCGTGTCCGAAGCCTATTTTGCCCGCATGCTGGATCTGCCGTTCGTGGCCGTGATGCCGCGCAGCACCTCGCGCGTGAAGATCGCCGAGATCGAGTTCTACGGCGGGCGCTGCCATTTCGTCGATGATCCGACCACGGTGTACAGCGAAGCGGAAAACATCGCGCGCGAGACCGGCGGGCATTACATGGATCAGTTCACCTACGCCGAGCGCGCCACTGACTGGCGCGGCAACAACAATATCGCCGAATCCATCTTCGAGCAGATGAGCGCGGAAGAGCAGCCCGTGCCGGACTGGGTCGTGATCGGCGCGGGCACAGGCGGCACGTCGGCCACCATCGGACGCTACATCCGCTACAAGAAGCACGCCACGCAGCTGTGCGTGGTCGATCCGGAAAATTCTGTCTTTTATGACTATTTCCAGAATCGCCAGACGAATCCGACCAGCACCATCGGTTCGCGGATCGAGGGTATCGGCCGTCCGCGCGTAGAGCCATCGTTTATCCCTGATCTGGTCGATCACATGATCCGGGTTCCGGATGATGCCTCGCTCGCGGCCATGCGTTTTCTGGCCAGCCGGCTCGGACGCAAGTACGGCGGCTCCACCGGCACGGCCTTCTGCGGTGCGATGGCGCTGGCGCGGGATTTGCATGCGCAGAAACGCTCAGGCGCCATCGTGGTGCTGGCTTGCGATGATGGCAACCGCTACAACGAAACGTATTATGATGATGCCTGGCTGGTACGCAATGGTTTTGACATTGCTCCGTCCATGGCCAAGCTTGAAGATGCCTTCGACAACAGCTGCCAGTGGTCTGGGTGCTGAGATCGACGCCTGCGCCAGCCGTAATCACTCACTTTTCAGGAGGCGAAGCATGTTCAAGAAGGGAGTACAGGTTCTGGCTGCCGCCGTGCTGGGCAGCGTCATCAGCGTGTCAGGCGCGCAGACGTACCCAGACAACCCGGTGACCATGATCGTCCCGTTTCCTGCGGGCGGTGCAACGGACGTGCTGGCGCGGGCCCTGGGCGAAACTATGGGTACGCATCTCGGGCAGACGCTGGTGGTGGACAACAAGCCGGGCGCCACGACGAACATCGGTGCCTCTCAGGCCATGCGCGCCAAGCCAGACGGGTATACGATATTTCTCGCTACCAACTCCACATTGGTTACAAATCGGTATCTGTATCAGAAACTGCCGTATGACCCCGATGCGTTCGACCCCATCGGCATGATCGGCATCGGCCCCATGGTGCTGCTGGCCAACCAGAAGCATGGCTTCAAGACGCTGGCGGACGTGGTGGAAAAGGCCAAGGCGGATCCGGGCGGCCTCACGATCGCCTCGTTCGGCGCGGGCAGCTCGTCGCACCTGGCGGCCCAGTATCTGCAAAAGGCCGCCGGGATCGAGCTGTTGCACATCCCGTTCAAGGGGTCGACCGAAGCCATGCCGCAGCTGATCGCGGGCGATATCGACCTGTTCTTCGACATGGTCAGCACCGGCATGCCGCAGGTCAAGGCCGGCAAGGTCGATGTCGTGGCGATCACCAGTCCGCAGCGCATGTCCTCGTTGCCGGACATTCCCACGGTCGCCGAGCAGGGTGCGCCCGGCTTCGAGATGACGGCCTGGTTCACGCTGGTTGCACCACCGGGAACGCCGGCGTCGATCACGGCCACGCTGACCAAGGCCTTGTCCGCGTCCATGGCGGATGCGGGCTTGCGTGACCGTATCGCGGCCATGGGGATCGAGGCCGCCGACGGGGCACCGCAAACGCTGCTGGCCCAGGTCGAGAAGGAAAAGCCGGTCATCGCCGCGCTGGTCAAGGAGGCCAATATCGCTGTACAGTGACGGCTTGTTTTTTGCCGCGCCGTCTCTTGCATGATTTGCCTGTTTGAAGATCGCCTGTCCGGCCGTGCCTTGCAGTTGTCGCGTCGGGTCGCTCGGGTGGCGGTGCATCGACGGGACGAGCTTGCAGGGGCATGGTCGGCAATCGACGCCGCCAGGGCGCAGGGCCACTGGGTGGCCCTGCTGCTCGATTACGAGCTGGGCTGGTGGCTCGAACCCAGCCTGGCGTCCCAGGTTGGCAGCACGTCCGAACGACCTCTGCTGACCGCCCTGATCCATGAGCAGGCGGACTGGGGCGCACCATTGGCGGACGCGGCCGGCGCCGGTGATGCGCCGCCTTGGGCGGGCGATGCCGCCGATGTACTGCCCGGTGTGAGCCGTGCGACGCATGCGCACAGCATCGCGCAGATTCACGATGGCATCGCCCGCGGCGATTATTATCAAATCAATTACACGCAACGCTTGCGCCTGAACTGGCCGGCCGGGGCGAACGCACGACAGATCTACCAGCAGCTGGCGCAGCAACACCCGGCGGCGCATGGCGCCTGCATTCAGGATGGCACGCGCTGGGTGCTCTCGTTTTCTCCCGAGCTGTTCCTCGAACGCTGCGGGTCGCGGCTGACGGCGCGTCCCATGAAAGGGACGGCGCCGCGGTTCGCTGATCCGGCGCAAGACCGGGCCGCTGCGCAGGCCTTGCGGCGCAGCCCCAAGAACCAGGCGGAAAACCTGATGATCGTCGACCTGCTGCGTAACGACCTGGGCCGCATCGCCGAGCCGGGCAGCGTGCGCGTGCCGTCGCTGTTCGACCTCGAGGCTTATCCGTCGGTCTGGACCCTGACCTCTACTGTACACGCGGATGCGCCCGGCGTGGCGCTGGCCGACATCATTACGGCCCTGTTCCCTTGCGGTTCCGTGACGGGCGCGCCCAAGATCGCGGCCATGCGGGCGATTCGCGCCCTGGAGCGGCGCGCGCGCGGGATTTATTGCGGCAGCGTGGGCTGGCTCGCGCCGGATGGCGATTTTCGCCTGAACGTCGCCATCCGTACCATCGAGGTTCGCGAGGGCGCGGCGGAGTTTGGCGTGGGCGGCGGCATCGTCCACGATTCCAGCACCGACGAAGAATGGGAGGAATGCTGGTGGAAAGCCCGGATCGTGCGCCCGACCTGATCGAGACCCTGTGCATGGCCCAGGGCGACGTGCCCTTGTGGCCTTTGCATGCGGCGCGGCTGCAACGCAGCGCGGCGCGGCTGGGCTATCCGCTGAACCTGCAGGAACTGCACGACCGCATGGCGGCACTGCGCACAGAACTGGACGTTACGGCGCGTCATCACGTTCGTCTCTTGTTGGGGCCCGACGGCCAGCTGCGCCTGAGCGCCCGGCCCCTGGCCGCGACGCGGGAACCGGTCTTGCTGGCGCTGGCAACGCAGCCGCGCGCAGCGGCCGAGCCGCTCTGGCTGCGCCTGAAGACGACGCGGCGGTCCTGGTATGCGCCGGCGCAGGACTGGCTCACGCAACATCCCGCGTATTTCGACGTGCTGTATGTGAATGAGGCGGGTGACGTTGCCGAGGGCAGTCGCAGTAATGTCTACGTCAGCGCGGATGGCCATCACTGGCTGACGCCGCCGCTTAGCGCCGGCCTGCTGCCTGGCGTACAGCGTCAGGCCTTGCTGGATGCCGGCACGGTCAGCGAAGCGCGCCTGAGCCCGGACGACTTGCGCCAGGCGCCCCGGCTGCGCGTGTCCAACGCCTTGCGCGGCTGGCTGGACGCGCGCCTCACGACGGTTTGCGTGCCGTAGAAAACAGCGAAAAGAATTCGCGATCAGCCTTGAACAGGTGGCGCGCCACGACGTCGCCCGCCAGGAATTCGATGATGCCGCCAAGGCTGGCATCCCCTTGCGCCATGACGCCGCGCAACGTATCTGCACGTTGCAGCAGGGCGTCGTGCACGCGCTTGCGGCCGGCTGCGTTGTGATAGCCATGGGCCTCGAGCAGCGCTTCCTCGTGCTTGAAATGCAGGCGGATGTGCGCGAGCAGCTCATCGTAGGCCTGGATGATGTCGGCCTTGCTGCTGTCACGGTTCAGGTACAGGCGGATGAGCACATTGGCGAGATCGAACAGCATTCGATGCTCGGCGTCGATCGTCGGTTCGCCGCATTCGTAGGCTTCCTGCCAGACCAGGTGCAGGGCGGATACCCCGTCTGTCTGCGCCCAGGCATCCGAGTTGCCGCGCGCATCGACATGGACCGCGTTGCGTCCGTTGCGCTTGGCGGTGTAGAGCGCGTCATCGGCGCGCCGGAACCAGTTCTGCGCGGCTTCATGCGACTGATATTCGGCCACCCCCAGGCTGATGGTGATCGCCTCGCCGTGGGCGAAGGCGTGCCCGGCCACTTCGGTGCGCAGCGTTTCCGCGAGCCGACCTGCGCCGCGATAGCCGGTGGATGGCGCGAGCAGCGCAAATTCCTCGCCGCCCCAGCGAAACAGGGCGTCCGTCTTGCGCGAAGCCGCCGTGCCGATACGGGCCAGCTCGCGCAGGACCGCATCGCCGGTCTGGTGGCCGTGCGTGTCGTTGACCCGCTTGAAATAATCGATGTCGAACAGGATGAGGGACAGCGGCTGGCGGTGGCGCAGGCTGCGATCCAGCTCCTGGTTGAAGACGCGGTCGAAGTGCGCGCGATTCCACAGCCCGGTCAAGGCGTCGATCATCACGCGGTTTTCCAGCTCGGCGACGCGGGCACTCAGGTGTTGATGGTTGGGGACGGAGCAAGCGCCCCCGGTTTGCGGGAGTTCCACGGATGTTCGCGTCATGCGAAGCCCTTGTGTGCCCCGGTCAGGTATGTGCGCACTTGCGTATCTGTGACGGGTTCGAAGTTCTGGTAATACTGCCCGACGGCACCGAAATCGGCCGGCTGATGCAGACAGATGAATGCGTCTACCGCATCGCCCCGTTGCAATGCCATCGTCGATCACGATAGCCGTTTTGTCTCTGAGCTGCAATGGGGGGCGCGTACCCCGGTAGGCGCGCAACCGTTGCGCGAGTTGCTGACCCGCTACGGCCCGATCCGCAAAGCGTTTTTCAGATCCGTTCATGCCATTGCTCCTGTCCGCGTGCCGGCCCATTGCGCCGGCCAGCTGCCATCCGCCACCATCTCGCGCGTCAACGTCAGGATGCGTTGAAGCACCGCCGCGCTGGCCGCCGTGCCTGGGCGTGCCGGATTGGTGGCGCAGACGACGCGCCGGCTCATGCCGGTATCGTCGATGGGGCTGGCGCGCAGGTCACCTGCTGCCACTTCTTCGGCGACCGCACCCAAGGGCAGGATCGTGTGGCCGATGCCCGCCTGAACGGCGCGCTTGACGCTGCCGAGTGACTCGATCTCCGCCACGATGTCGAGCGTGAGTTTTTGCCGGGCGCAAGCCTCGTCGATGATGCGGCGCAAGCCGTGTTCGCGCCCGGGCAACACCAGGGGCCAGCGCGCCAGGGTGGCCAGGCAGACCGTATCCGGCAGAGGCTGCGCCGTGCCGCAGACGAGCACGAGCCGGTCGTCCAGTAAAGGGTAGGTATTCAAGCCCCGGTTCATGCCGTCGTCATAAAGCAAGGCCAGATCCAGGCGGCCGGACTGAAGGTGCTCACGCAGGAAACCGCTGTAGGCTTCCACCACTTTCAGCCGGACGCCGGGTAGTTGCGCGCGACAGGCGCGCAGGATCGGCAAGGTGGCGGCCAGCCCGACGGTGGTGGTCATCCCCAGCGCCACGACGCCCGCCGGTACCGTGGCGGATTCGCGCACGGCCAGACGCGCGCGCTCGGCATCGGCGAGCACGATGCGCGCATGATCCAGGAAGACCTGGCCCGCCTGCGTGGGGCGCACGCCCCGGCTGGAGCGCTGGAGCAGCTGCACGCCCAGCGTGCGCTCGAGCGCGCTGACCTGCTGGCCCAGGGCCGGCTGGGCCACGTTGAGCCGGCCCGAAGCTTTGAGCAGGCTGCCCGCCTCGCAGGCGGCGACGAAATAGCGTAGTTGTCGCAGTTCCATGGGATGCTCGTGCGGTTCAGGCGCATCGCCTATAACGATTGCGTCTATCGGATAGCTGGAACAAGTATTTCACAAATAGCCAAAAAGTTCGCACAATAGCGTTAACCAGGAGAAGCCCATGCTTGATCATAACGACGAATACCAGGATATCCGCGATGCCATGCGCCAGCTATGCCGGCAGTTCCCCGATGAATACTTCCGCAAGATCGATGCGCAGCAGGCCTATCCCGAGGCGTTCGTCGATGCCTTGATGGGCGCCGGCTGGCTGGCGGCCATGATCCCCGAGGAGTACGGCGGCACCGGCCTCGGCCTCGCGGCCGCGAGCGTCATCATGGAGGAAATCAATCGCTGTGGCGGCAATGCCGGTGCGGTGCATGGCCAGATGTACAACATGGGCACCTTGCTGCGCAGCGGCAGCCGGGCGCAGAAAGAAAAATACCTGCCTGCCATCGCGGCCGGCAAGCTGCGCATCCAGTCCATGGCGGTGACCGAGCCGACCACCGGCACCGATACCACCCAGCTCAAGACGGTGGCCGTGAAGAAAGACGGCCGTTACGTGGTCAACGGCCAGAAAGTGTGGATCTCGCGCGTGCAGCACTCGGATCTGATGATTCTGCTCGCGCGTACGACGCCGCTGGATCAGGTGCGCAAGAAATCCGAAGGCATGTCGGTCTTCATCGTCGACCTGCACGCGGCCATCGGCCAGGGGCTCACCGTAAGACCCATCCCCAACATGGTGAACCATGAAACCAATGAGCTGTTTTTCGAGGATCTGGAAATCCCCGAAGAAAACCTGATCGGCGAGGAAGGCCAGGGCTTCAAGTACATCCTGCAAGGCCTGAATGCCGAGCGCACGCTGATCGCTGCCGAGTGCATCGGCGATGGTTACTGGTTCATCGAGCGTGCGCGTGATTACGCCAATGCGCGCGTCGTGTTCAACCGCCCCATCGGCCAGAACCAGGGCGTGCAATTCCCCATCGCCGATGCCTTCATCGAAGTGGAGGCCGCCAATCTCATGCGCTTCGAGGCTGCGCGCCGCTTCGATGCGCACAAGGACTGCGGCGCCCAGGCCAACATGGCCAAATACCTCGCGGCCAAGGCAAGCTGGGAAGCCGCCAACGTCTGCCTGCAAACGCACGGCGGCTTCGGCTTTGCGCACGAGTACGACATCGAGCGCAAGTTTCGCGAGACCCGCCTCTATCAGGTCGCGCCCATTTCCACCAACCTGATCTATTCCTATGTGGCCGAGCATGTGCTGGGCCTGCCGCGTTCGTTCTGAGTTCCGGGAAACCCGCCATGTCACGTCCCCTCGACGGCATCACCGTCATCACGCTCGAGCACGCCATCGCGGCGCCGTTCTGCACGCGCCAGCTGGCCGATCTGGGCGCGCGCGTCATCAAGATAGAACGGCCCGGCACGGGTGATTTTGCCCGTGGCTACGACGCGCGCGTGCGCGGCCTGTCGTCGCATTTTGTCTGGACCAACCGCTCCAAGGAAAGCCTGACGCTGGATCTCAAGCATCCCGAGGCCGCGCCCGTGCTGCAGGCCCTGCTGGAAACGGCCGATGTGCTGGTGCAGAACCTCGCGCCGGGGGCGGCCGCGCGCCTGGGCCTGTCCTTCGAGGCCTTGCATGCGCGCCATCCGCGCCTGATCGTGTGCGACATCTCCGGCTACGGGGGTGACGGGCCCTACCGTGACAAGAAAGCCTATGATTTGCTGATACAAAGCGAATCGGGTTTCCTGTCCGTCACAGGGTCCGAGGACGCGCCGGCGAAAGCCGGCTGCTCGATTGCCGACATCTCGGCGGGTATGGTGGCCTACAGCAGCATCCTCGCGGCGCTGCTGCAGCGCGGGCGCAGCGGCGCAGGCGTGCGCATTGACGTGTCCATGCTGGAAAGCATGGTCGAGTGGATGGGCTTCCCCATGTATTACGCCTTCGACGGCGCCACGCCACCGCCGCGTGCCGGCGCCGCGCACGCCACCATATTCCCCTACGGACCTTTTCCGGCGGGTGATGGCGCCTCGGTCATGCTGGGCCTGCAGAACGAGCGCGAATGGGACGCATTCTGCACCACGGTCCTGCAACGTCCGGCGCTTGCCGACGACGCACGCTTTTCTTCGAATGCGCTTCGGGTCGAGCACCGGGACGCCTTGCGCGCCATCATCGTCGCCTGCTTTGCGACCCTCACGGCCAACCAGGTGGTGCAACGCCTGGACGAGGCGCGGATTGCCAACGCCCGCGTGAACGACATGCACGATGTCTGGCACCACCCGCAGCTCGCGGCGCGCCGGCGCTGGACCGAGGTGGACACCCCCAACGGCCCGATTCCCGCACTGCTGCCGCCTGGCACCACGGACGCATGGCCCGCCCGCATGGACGGCGTGCCGGGCCTGGGAGAACATTCCGACGCCATTTTGCACGCCCTGGGCTGGTCGGCGCAGGCCATTGCCGGCTTGCGCGAGGCCGGCGTGATCTAGCACGCGCATCCCGGTCGCTCACCGCGGCAAATGCCGGTGGGCGGGCAGGATGCGGCGCAAGGTATTGTCGCGCATGACATAATGGTGCCAGAGGCCGGCCAGCGCATGCAGGCTGATGAGCGCGTAACCCAGGTTTCCCAGAATCACGTGAACATTCTTGATCGATTTGCCGAGCGCTTGATCCGGGCCCACCAGCGCCGGAAGGTGTACGCCGGCCAGCACGATATCCGTGCCTTTCGTGCCCAGATACAAATCGATGGCATTCAGGATAAGGGTGTCCGGGTGAACGGCGCATGAACGAGCTGCGCTCACCCGATCCGGATCGCAGCCAATGGCTGGCGCAGATACGCGCCTGGGCGCGCGAGCTGGGCTTTTCCCGCGTCGGCGTGGCGGGTGTGGATCTGTCTTCGGCCGAGCCGCATTTGCTGGAATGGCTGGCGCTGGGCTACCACGGCACGCTGCACTACATGGAGCGCCACGGCCTGAAGCGCGCCCGCCCGGCCGAACTGGTGCCCGGCACGCTCAGCGTGATCACGGCCAGCATGCCCTATCTGCCGCGCGACACCGCGCCGGACTGGCAACGGCGCGAATACGCCCGTCTGGATGATCCGGCTGAGGCCGTGGTCTCGCTGTACGCTCGCGGTCGCGATTATCACAAGGTGGTGCGTGCCCGCCTGCGCAAACTGTGCGAGCGCATCGAAACGCTGGTCGGTCCGTTTGGCTACCGGGCGTTTTCGGATTCGGCGCCCGTGCTGGAGAAGGAGCTGGCCACGCGCAGCGGCCTGGGCTGGCGCGGCAAGCATTCCATGGTCTTGTCCCGCGATGCCGGTTCGCTGTTTTTTCTGGGTGAAATCTTCGTCGATTTTGCGCTGGCGCCGACCGCGCCGGTGAGCGCGCATTGCGGCACCTGCACGGCCTGCATCGACGCCTGTCCCACCGGCGCCATCGTGGCCCCCGGCGTGGTCGATGCGCGCCGCTGCATCTCTTACCTCACCATCGAGAACCACGGCCCCATCCCCGAGGACTTGCGCATGCTCATGGGCAACCGCATCTATGGCTGCGATGACTGCCAGACCGTGTGCCCGTGGAACAAGTATGCGCAAAGAACGCCGCTGCCGGACTTCGACGCGCGCGCGCCGCTGGTGGATCAGCAGCTGGTGACCTTGTTCGCCTGGGACGAGGAGACCTTCCTCGCGCGCACGGAAGGTGGGCCCATCCGGCGCATCAATCATGAACGCTGGCTGCGCAATATCGCCGTGGCGCTGGGCAATGCCCTGCGGGAGGCCGATGCCGCTGCGGCGCCGGCCTTGCGCGCCGCGCTGCTCAGCCGCGCCGACCATGACAGTGCACTGGTGCGCGAACATGTTGCCTGGGCCCTGGCCCAGCGGTCGGAAGATGGGTTGTGACTTCTTCCCGGAATCTTGGCAGAGATGGCGTATTGCTGCGGGCTTTGATTTTAAGCAACTAAATGTGAGTTTTTTATTTTCCGATTGACACCGATTCAATATAGTGGTTCCAGATGATCATCCGATCCGATTCGCCGCGTGATACGGATGCTGCCCACGAACGGCCGCCCAATCCGGTTCCCGCCCGAATCAGCCACTGAGGAGGAAGGGAAGATGAATCTCGACAAAGACCAACTGCTGGACGCCTATCGCGGCATGCGTACGATCCGCATGTTCGAAGATCGCGTCCATGATGAGTTTGCCACCGGGCAAATTCCTGGCTTCGTGCATCTATACGCCGGAGAGGAGGCTTCGGCCGTGGGTGTGATCCGGCACTTGCGCAACGATGGCAGCGACACCGTCGCCAGCACGCACCGCGGGCACGGCCACTCCATCGCCATCGGCTGCGACGTCAAGGCCATGATGAAGGAAATCTACGGGCGTCAGGGCGGCCTGTGCAATGGCAAAGGCGGCTCCATGCACATCGCCGATGTCGGCATCGGCATGCTGGGCGCCAATGGCATCGTGGGCGGCGGCGCCTCGCTGTCCTGTGGTGCGGCGCTCACCGCCAAAGTGAAGAAAACCGGCGGCCTGTCAGTGCTGTTTTTCGGCGATGGCGCCTTCAACCAGGGCATGACGATGGAGGCCATGAATTTTGCCCGTATCTACGATCTACCCGTCTTGTTCGTGCTCGAAGACAACGGCTATGCCGAGTCCACCGCGAGCCGCTGGTCCATCGGTGGCGGCAATCCGGTGCGCCGCGTCGCCGGCTTTGGCATTCCCGGCGAAAAGGTCGACGGTCGCGATTTCTTTGCCGTCACGGCCGCAGCAGCCGAGGCGGTGCGCGCCATTCGTGCGGGCGAGGGGCCGCGCTTCCTGCATGTCCGCTGCCTGCGTTATTACGGCCACTTCGAAGGCGACGCGACCACGTATCGTCCCCGGGACGAGGTGCGCAACGAGCGAAAGTATCGCGATCCTTTGAATATTTTCCGCGCCCGGGTGACGCAGGGCGGCATGCTCGACGTCGCGGCGCTGGATCAGGTCGACGCGTCCGTGGCGCGCCTGATCGACGAGGCCGTGGCCGAGGCGCGCACGGCGCCGCTGCCCGAGCTGGCGACGCTCACCACTGACGTTTACGTCAGCTACTGAAATCCATTCGCAGGAGTCATGTCATGACAATGAAAACGTTTCGCGAAGCGATCAACGACGCGTTGCGCAATGAAATGCGCCGCGATGCCAATGTCATCCTGCTGGGCGAAGACATCGCCGGCGGCAAGGGGGCGGGTGGGCAGCAGGACGCCTGGGGCGGGGTACTGGGGGCCACGGCCGGCCTGTATACCGAGTTCGGCCCCGATCGCGTGTTCGACACCCCCATCAGCGAGAGCGCCTTCATCGGCGCGGCGGCGGGCGCCGCCATCACCGGACTGCGCCCGGTGGCCGAGCTGATGTTCGTCAATTTCTTCGGCGTCGCGGGCGATGCGCTGTTCAACCAGATGGCCAAGTTCCGCTACATGTTCGGCGGCAAGACGAGCACGCCCTGCGTCATCCGCACGCTGTATGGTGCCGGCACCGGCGCGGCCGGCCAGCACAGCGATTGCTATTACCCCGTCTTCACCCACATGCCCGGCCTGAAGGTCGTCATCCCCTCGTCGCCGCACGACGCCAAAGGCCTGCTGATCACGGCGATCCGCGATGATGACCCCGTCATTTTCTTCGAGCACCAGGCCATGTTCGGTGACAAGGGCGAGGTGCCCGATGCCGAATACAGCATCCCCTTCGGCCAGGCGCGCATCGTGCGCAAGGGCGGCGACGTCAGCATCGTGGCGCTGGGACGCATGGTGCAGTTTGCCGAAGCGGCCGCCGAAGCGCTTGCAGGGCAGGGTATCGATTGCGAAGTGATCGACCCACGTACTACGTCGCCGCTGGACGAAGAGGCCATCCTGAATTCCGTGGCCAAGACGGGGCGTCTCGTCGTTGTCGACGAAGCCTTGCCGCGCTGCGGCATCGCTTCCGACATCGCGGCCATCGTTGCCGAGCAGGGCTTCGAGCACCTGCGTGCCCCCGTGCGTCGCGTCACCCCGCAGCACAACCCCGTGCCGTTTGCGCCCAATCTGGAGCAAGCGCATATTCCCAGCCCGGAAAAAATCATCGCGGCCGTCCACGCCGTCACGCAGGGAGCGGGCCATGTCCATTGATGGTATCCGGGCGCTGACCATGCCCAAGTTTGGCCTGACGATGCGCGAGGGCACCGTGGCCAAGTGGCGCGTCGCCGAAGGCGAGCGCGTTTCGCGTGGCGATGAACTGCTCGATATCGAGACCGACAAGATCGCCAATGTGCTGGAGGCCCCGGCCGACGGGCTGCTGCGGCGCCAGGTGGCCAGCGAAGGCAGCGTCCTGCCCGTGGGCGCGCTGGTGGGCGTGATGGCGCCCGCCGACGTGGCCGAGGCGCAGATCGACGCCTTCGTGTCGGCATTTCAGCCCGAGCCCATGGCTTGAGCTTGCGGGAGACGCATGATGAGCGAATCTGGTGCGACCGGATCGCAGTCGACGGCGGTGATGCACTACGACTATGCCTTGTTCGGCGCGGTCGAAACGCACACGCTGGACCGTCTGCATCAGGTGATGGCGCGGCGCCTGGCGGCCAGCTGGCGCGAGGTGCCGCACGTCACGCATTTCGATGCTTTCGACATTACCGATCTGGAGGCGCAGCGCAAGGCGCAGGCCGGCAGCGGCGCCGCGCCGCCGGCGTCCTTGCTGGCCTGTCTCGTTGCCGCCGTGTCTCGCACGCTGGGGCAGCATGCGGATTTCAACGCGTCGCTCGACCCTGACGGCAAGACCCTGTACCGCAAGCAATATCGCAACATCGGCATCGCCGTGGACACCGAGGCGGGATTGCTGGTTCCGGTGCTGCGCGACGTCCAGGACATGGATCTGATGGGCATCGACCATGGTATTGCCGCACTGGCCGGGCGCGCCCGCAATGGCCAGCTCAGGAGCGAGGACGTCGAAGGCGGCAGTTTTACCGTTACCAGCCTGGGCCGGCTGGGTGGCACGGGCTTTGCACCCATCATCAACGCGCCCGAGGTTGCCATCCTGGGCTTGGCGTGCGCGCAAGAGCAGCCGGTGGTGCGCGCGGGCCAGGTGGTCGTGCGGCGCATGCTGCCGCTTTCGCTGTCTTACGATCATCGCGTGATCGATGGCGCGGCGGCCGGACGGTTCATGGCCGCCTTGCGCGACAGCCTGGATGATATTGTGCGCGAAAATCGCATGTGATCGCAGGTTTTCCCAGCGCTTGTGCCTCTTGGCCGCACAGCCGGACAGGGGATGAGGGTACACTGCATTCCATGAGCGCCATCGGAGATCGTAACCGAATCAGCACACGACTCTGGCAGACCCTGCTCTGCATACCGATGCGCCGCCGGCGTCCGACGATGATGGCGTTGGGCATGACTGCCCTTTCTGCGCGCTCATCTCCCAGGCCTTCATGCCCGGCACGGCGACACTGGCGCCCGATCCGGTCGCCTTGCGGGAAGCCTCCCTCAGCTTCCTGGATCGTACGCAAGCCGCCCCTGCGTCCCGCACCGGACCCCCTCTCGGTTCACGCGCACCCCCTGTCCACCTCGGCTAGTCCCTGCTCGCGTGGCTTGCACGCCATGCTTGGAAAACACTGACACCGAGGCTTCATCATGTCCGCATTTCGCATCGGCGCACGCGCTGCAGCACTGTTGGCGGCCGTCCTGGTCGCCAGCCCCGTCCATTCCCACGTCACGCTCGAAACCTCACAGGCACCCGTCGGACACAGCTACAAGGCCGTGCTCCGCGTACTCCATGGTTGCCAGGGATCCGCCACCACTGCGCTACGCGTCCAAATCCCGGAGGACATCCTCGGCGTCAAGCCGCAGCCAAAGGCCGGCTGGACCATCGCGCTGAAGCACGGCGCATATCCGCGTCCCCAGCATTTGTACGGCAACCCGGTCACGTCCGCGCCTGCCCTGACGCTGGTGCCCGGGCGGCCGTAAGACGAGGCCGGCATCCGACGCCTGCGCGACAGCGGCGTCGACCCTGGGAGATCTTCATGTCACTGCACGGTGCGCATGGCCGCTGCGCGTCCCTGTCGGGGCGCACGGCCCGGATACCCGTCCTGGTACTGGCCATGGTTCTGCTGATGCTTTCGAGCGCGGCGTGGACGCCCGCCGCGAGCGCCCACGCCGCGCTCATCGCGACGGATCCGCCGGCGGATGCGATTCTGCAAACTGCCCCCGGCCAGATCCGCCTGAGCTTCGATGAAGCCGTGGCGCCGCTCGTCTTCAGGATTGCACAACCCGACGGCGTGGTCGCCGATCTGCCGCTGGTGGACTCGGACCGGAACCTGCTTGTGCTCACACCGCCTGCGCTCACACAACAGGGCACCTACGCGTTGAGCTGGCGGGTCATCTCGGCCGATGGTCATCCCGTGGGCGGCAGTCTGCTGTTTTCCGTCGGGACAGCCGGCGGCCATTGGGGCGCGCGCCGCCGCGCTGGCCAGCCTTGGCCTGCTCGGTGTCGATGCGCTGGATACCTCGCTGGCAGGGATGTTCAGCCTGGCCCTGGCCGGCGATGAAGGTGCGCGTCGGCGCCTGCGGCGCAGCATTGCGGCGGAGTGTCTGCTGGCGCTGGGCGTACTGGCAATCCTGTCGTTCTGGCGTTTCACACCACCGCCGCTGCACGCGGAGGAAGTCGGCGTGGCGTTTTCGAATGCCGCCGCCGGGGTCGAAGCGATCCGCCTGCATGGCGCAGTGGCGCTCGTGCCATGATCGCGCCGTCCGCCCCCGCATCCCGACATCCAACGCAGAACCGACTGCTGGAGACGATCACCATTCATGCCGATGACGCGACCGAAGCATCGAGGACTGCACAGGCGCTCGTGCCGGGTGCGGTCACCATCGTGAATGGGCTGACGCTGCAGGAGCGGTTCATTCACAATGCGGCCGATGCCCTGCGCTATGTCCCGGGCGTTCATGCGACGAGCGAATCGGGCGCCTCCGATGAGATCCGCATCTCCATCCGGGGGTCCAACCTGCATGGCATGAATTACGACAACAGCGGCGTGAGCCTGTTCCAGGATGGGCTGCCCGTGACCACTGCTTCGGGCGACAACCACAATCGCTTCATCGATCCCCTGACGGCCAGCGACATCATCGTGGCGCGCGGGAACACAGCCGGGACCGTCGCCAAAGCATCCACGCCCTTGCCGGCGGTCTGACCCAGGCACAGTTCGAGGCCGATCCGCGACAGGCGAATCCGGCGAATGCGGCAGGCGACCTGCAGTTGAACGTGAAGACCTACCGCCTGGCCACCACGGGCACCTGGGATATCGATGCCAGGAGTACGCTGGAATTCGGCCTGTCCTACGAACACCAGTCACTTTTTCATCCGATCGTCTACTCGCCTTTCTTCAGTCTGCTCATCGACACGCGCCAGCGCACCTACGGCGGGATGCTGCGCTACCGCCTGACGACGGACAAGCACACCATTCTGGCGGGCCTGAATCTGGCGCAGACGGCCAACAGGGGCGGCAACTACGCCAATGCGGCGGGCCATCGCGGTCTCTTGCAGGATACGATCGATACGCGGGCAACCAGCGCCAGGGTCTTTTTGATGGATCATTGGGCCCTCACCCCCGACTGGACGCTGGTCTATGGCGCGCAGGGCGTCACCACCCACCTGACCCGGTGCGCGGCAAGCCTCGGCCTTCAGGCCGGGGAAGGAGATAGAGTCCATGGAAGTGGTGTAAATCCAGGTGGCAGGCTGCGCTGCGGTAGCAGGTAATGTTGCGCCGGCTTCACTCTCTCCAGCAGATACCGCATGATCTCGATGGCCTGTTCGGATAGGGGAACGATATAGGCAGGGATGTCCTGCGCGCGTTGGCTGCCTCGCCGCAACTCCCGCCGTCAGTGACGGTGGGCCTATCTTTTGGCTGCGTTGCTCAACCTGTCTAGTTAAGATTAGATGTTGTCGTAAAATTTCATCATGAAGCGAATTTCAGAGCAAAACTTATCAAATCCAGTGGAGATTGATTAGATTTTGACTTGTATTTCACGTATGAGTGAATATTTGCGATATCAGATAATCAAGCGCCTGCAGGCGGAACTTCCTCGGGGAGCGCCGTTCGATCTCGCCATGCTGGAAACCTTCGGCGTGTCGCCCAAGCTGGCCGCCCGCTACGCCAAGAGCGGCTGGCTGGTGCGCTTGGGGCATGGCGTCTATGCCTACCCCAACGACAACTTTGACGCCAGCGGTGCGTTGCGGCTCCTGCAAAAACGGGTTGCCGGGCTGCACGTTGGCGGCAAAAGTGCTCTGGCGCTGCAAGGGGTTCAGCACAACCTGGCTCCCAGGGAAACCTTGGTGCTTTGGGGCGAGGCCCGTTTTGTGTTGCCTGTCTGGTTCACTACGCGTTTTCCATCGCGCTACGTCAACGCAAGGCTGTTCGACGGCCTGCGCTCACCGCGCAAGGATGTGCTCGGACGGTTGATGGCCTGCTGCACCAGTGTCAAGACCGTGCGTCTATTCCTTACCTGGGCGCGGGAAACCGGCGTCATCGACGTGGATGAGTTGCTGGCACAATACCCGGTACGCTCCGGCAGCGCCAAGCGCTGGATGAGCAGATTGGACGATGGAACCCTATTAAGCCTGAACCCTCATGGATAAACACTACGCCGACACCGTCCGCCTGTTGCTGAACATCGCGCCCGACGTGTTCGACAATGACATCTTCGCCATGAAGTACAGGATATCAACCAGGAGCTGGCCGCCATCGCGCAGCGCGTTGAACGCCTTGGCGTACAAACCCGGCTGATCCGCAGTAAAGACCTTGGCGATACCAAGCTGATCGCCGAGAACGAGACCAGCCAGGTCAAGGTCGAGGTCAATGTCGTGTTTCGTGGCACGGTGCTGCCCATCGAGCGCAGGCCGTTGAGTGGCCGCACTGGCGGATCTGTTCGGGGTTGAATTTGCGGTGCCGGTGCTCGCCCCGGACGAACTCTATGCAGGCAAGCTGGTTGCCGCCCTGGATCGCCAGCACCCGCGGGATCTGTTCGATGTCTGGCAGTTGTTCCAGACCGGAGGCCCGACCGATTCTATGGTTGAGTGCTTCGTGGTCTATCTGGCAGGGCACAACCGGCCCACCCATGAAGTGCTGTTCAGCAACGACAAGGACATTGCAGCCGAATATGCGCGCGCTTTTGTGGGCATGATTAAAGTGGACTGCCCACTTGATGTTCTGCTCGAAACCCGCACCCAACTACGCCAGGAACTGCAGCAGCGGTTAAGCGCCGCCCACCGGCAGTTCCTGAGCGGACTGGCCCGCGCCCAACCCGACTGGTCGCTGTTGCAATGCCCGCATGTCGATCAGTTGCCCGCGTTGCGCTGGAAGCTCGCCAACCTGGCAACCTTCCAGAAACACCGCCCACAAGACTTTGCCGCGCAGGCTGATGCGCTTGATGCAAGACTGCTTTCTGGTCGATGAGCAATGCTCATCGCCGTCCTGAATTCGAAAGCAAGAAATTACAGACTGGCGTAGAAGACTAGGAGGCGCTACGGTTCTCTTGCTTTCGGTAGCGATGACATCGTTAAATGTTTGCAGGAGATCGCTGCTTCACCAGAATTTGTACCAGGGCTTGAACGGTGGCGAGCGTTCAGCGAAGGTCTGTTTGACCGGTCCATCGACTTCCAAGGACGTCCAATGAGCGTCTACCTGTCTGCTGCGAGCCGTCGCTCATCCTTGGCGATTGATCTCCCTCTCCAACGCGGTCAGGCGCTCGACGATGCGATCGAAAACCAAGGTCTCGCCGTAGAACATCTGGGCGTCCAGCATGGCCTGGTAGTCCTGCTGCAACGCATTGAGCAACGCAGCATCAGGAATCAGCCGCAGGCCACCTGTCTGGCACAATTCGTAGTGGCTGAACCCGCTGCGGTAGAAGCTCTCCTTGATGCGCAGCACATCGCGCAGCAACTCGGTATTGGCCAACGCCTTGCGCCCCACTTCGTGATCGGCCAGGCACGCCAGGTCATACCAGTGCCTCGACAGCCGCTCGGCGCCAGCACGCAGATCAGGACGATGGCACTCGACATGGATCAGCGTGGCGTTGCGCCCGCGCATCTCGGAGGGCCGGCATCGACGCCTTGGCTCCACTCAGCACCTCGAACTCGCCCGCTGGCAGTTTCTTCGCGATCTGCTTGAACGTGTCCGGTGTGACCTGGCTGCGCCCCAAGTACCAGAGGGCCGACAGTGTCTGCCCCGCAGGCCGACCGGCCAGCGCCAGTTTGCGCGGCGCCACGTGCTCCAGTCGGACGACCAGTTTGCCCAGCCGGATCTGATGGGAGGATCCTGTGGTCTGAAACACCACCTGTGCCGGCATCTGTGTGGACAAGCCAAGGCGCCGCGCGGCTTCCGCCCCATGGATCTCGATCGTGGCCCCTTCCGCCTCGGCCACAGTCCGCGCCACCTGCTCGGGTGCCGGCATCGACTTGATACCGAATCGCCCGGCCTTGGGCACGATATACAGGCCATGACCAATGCGCTCAACGCTACCCGCCTTCGCCAACCGCATCAAAGCCTGATCAATGGCCGCGCGCGAACCCAACCCCGCAAACAATGCGGGGGTGAAGGGTTCGCCTGCGGGTTGCGAGGCGATGCGTTCACGGATGGCTTGGGACGTGCTCATGGCTGAATTGATCTTGGTTGTTAGATATTTAATGGAAAATCTGACAATATGGTATTCACCTCACCTGAAAGGATACGAGGTACCGGGTTCTCACCAGACTCTCCAACGAAATTGCCGCGCACAAGGCCACGTCGTCGATCGGGCTATCGGTCATTGCTTCGACGGGTGGGCATCAGCCCGCCGTCCGAGCTCAGGTCCCCGCCTTCAAAATTCGCTTGTAAATGACGTCGCCCAAGGCGCCCAAAGTTCAACGCTTCAGTGGTACGATTTGGCATGGGCGATCCTTTTGGTTGTTTGGCGTGGAATACCAATAACCATAAGCCTTTGGGCAAGGATCGCCTATTCCTTTTTGCCGTGTCAAGCGCAAAGTAATACTGAGCCACTTCGCGCATGAATGCGCAAAGTAAAACTGAGCCATTGAGTTACTGACTTGTTGCTGGCAGGTAGCCGGCCTTGCGTTGTTTTTTCAGGCGGTAGCTATCTCCTTTTATCTGA
>JACDJB010000777.1_pt1 | contig 29346 bp, 32 predicted proteins | sample 7454121 | NCBI WGS metagenome assembly JACDJB01 (sample SAMN14253290, study PRJNA609438) | sludge metagenome | isolation source: sludge after 25d culture with pyrite | collected 2018-12-20
CTGATGCCTTCGGCTTCGATCGCGGCTAAATGCGCGGCCCAATCCTTGGTGTCTGTCATCGGTCAATCCCAAAAAGTACGATGGCAGAACTATGCCCTTGGAAACTCAGTCAGGGAAGAATGGGGTTTATGGCGCACTTACCGTTGTGCTGCCCTGCCATGTTGCTTGCCCGGGATTTCCCGAAGCTGCCCTTCGGCGGCAGGCTGATGAATGGCATTGTCGGCGCGATCGGCGGCGCCACGGGCGCAATAGGTGGGTTTTCCGGTACGATTCCCACCCTCTGGTGCTCATTGCAGAAGTATGACCGGCATGTGCAGCGCGCGGTGATCCAGAACTTCAATCTTGCGATGCTGTCGGTCACCATGGTGATGTATCTGGTGGCCGGTCTGGTGACCGTGGACATGCTGCCGCATTTCGGTGTCGCCTTCCCCTGTATTGCCGTATCGGCGTTTCTGGGGATTCGCCTTTACTCCCGGATCAATGATCGACTCTTCCGGGTGGTCATCCTGCTCCTGTTGACCGCGTCCGGATTGGCCTTGCTGGCGTCAGGTGCCGCATCCGTCTGAATGCCGTGCTCAGGGGCACGATGGCAGAAGCCTCATTCCCGCAGGATCATGTGCGCGCCTTGCGTGGCGATCATGACGGTCGGCGTATTGGTATTGCCCGAAGTGATGGCGGGCATGATGGCGGCGTCGGCCACGCGCAGCCCCTGCAGGCCGTGCACGCGCAGCTCGGCATCGACGACGGCCAGGGGGTCGTGGCCCATTCTGCACGTGCCGACCGGGTGAAAGATGGTGGTGCCGATGTCGCCAGCGGCGTGTGCCAGCGCGGCGTCGGTGTCGTGCTGGGCGCCCGGCAGATACTCTTGGGGCGTGTAGCGCGCCAGCGCGGGCTGGGCCACGATGCGTCGCGTAAGCCGGATGGCGTCGACGGCCACTTGCTTATCCTCCCGGGTGTGCAGGTAGTTGCACCAGATTTCAGGAGCAGCGTCGGGGTCTGGCGAGCGCAGCCGTACATGCCCCCGGCTGGTGGGCCGCAGGTTGCACACCGAGGCGGTGAAGGCGGGGAAATCGTGCAGGGGCTCGCCAAAGCGGTCCAGGGACAGCGGCTGTACGTGGTATTGTAGATTGGCGCGTTCTTGCGAGGGGTCGGAGCGCGTGAATGCCCCCAGCTGGGAGGGCGCCATGGATAAAGGGCCTTTGCGTTGCAGTAAATATTGCAGCCCCATGGCGGCCTTGCCCCAGGGCGTGGCCGCGAGCCGGTTCAGGCTGGCGGCGCCCTGCATGCGGAAAATCATGCGCAGCTGCAGGTGGTCGTGCAGATTCTCGCCCACGCCCGCCAGCTCGTGTACGACGGGAATGCCGTGGCTTGCCAGCAAGGCGCGGGGGCCTACGCCCGAGCGTTGCAACAGCAGGGGTGAGCCAATGGCGCCCGCCGCCAGAATCACTTCGCGTTGCACCTGGGCTTGCCTGCGCTGCCCGTTTTGCACGAACTGCACGCCGCTGGCGCGTCGGCCATCAAACAGGATGTGCGTTGCCTGCGCCTGCGTCATGACGGTCAGGTTGCGTCTATGGGCCACCGGGTGCAGGAAGGCTTTGGCCGCCGTCCAGCGCACGCCGCGTCGCTGGTTCACTTCAAAATAGGCGCAGCCTTCGTTGTCGCCACGGTTGAAATCTTCGGTCTGGCGGATGCCGGCCTGTGCCGCAGCCTGGCGGAATGCATCCAGTATTTCCCAGGACAGGCGTTGCTGTTCGACGCGCCAGCCGCCGCCCTGGCCGTGGAATTCAGAGACACCGCGGTGGTGGTCTTCCACTTCCTTGAACAGAGGTAAGACATCGTCCCAGCGCCAACCCGGATTGCCCAACGCGGCCCAGCTATCGTAATCCGCCGCTTGTCCGCGCATCACGATCATGCCGTTGATGCTCGAGCTGCCGCCCAGCACGCGACCGCGCGGATAACCCAGCCTGCGGCCGTTCAGCCCAGCGTCTTCAGCCGTGCGATAGCACCAGTCGGTGCGCGGGTTGCCGATGCAATACAAATAGCCGACAGGGATATGGATCCAGTGCCAGTCATCCTTGCCGCCCGCCTCCAGCAGCAAAACCCGATGCGCCGGGTTTTCCGACAGCCGATTGGCCAACAAGCAACCTGCCGAGCCGGCGCCCACAATGATGAAATCGAATTCGAGTGCGTTTGCCATGCCTGACTATTCCTGTTCCGGTCTTGTGCGCCGCGCTTACCACAGTGTAGCCCTTGCTGCACAAGGCTGACGCGCGCCGCGTCAGACAAGTTACACTGGGCAAAACTTACTTTTCCGGAGCTTCGATCCATGTTCAAGCAAACCGCTGCCCTCAAGCACGACGAACACGCCAACCTGAAAATTCTCGAGACCAACGATTATTCCTATGCGCGCGAAGTGCTGCTGGCGCCCATCGTGGTCAGTGAAATTGCGAACGTGGCGCGCGAGTTTCCCATCGTCTTCCCTGAGAACGAGACGCGCCTGCCCTGTGCGCTGATGGGGCTGGAAGCGGGCCATAACGCCTACGTCGGCGAAGACGGCCGCTGGCTGGCAAACTATATTCCCGCCCATGTGCGGCGCTATCCCTTCATCCTGGCGCACCTGGAAAAAACGGATGCCAGCGAAGAACGTTTCGTGATCGCTTTCGATCCGCAGGCGCCTCAGCTCAACACCTCCAATGGGCACGCAATTTTTGCGCAAGGCGGCGAGTTGTCCGAGCATATGCAGCGGCGCATGAAGCTGCTGGAGCACATCCAGCGCAGCATGCCACTCACGCGCCGCCTGGTGGAGGCCATCGATGCCGCGGGCCTGCTCGCCGAGCGCGTCATCACGCTGTCGCGCGATGGCAAGCCCACGCATCAGATCAAGGGCATGCGCGTCATCGATGAAGAAAAACTCAATGCGCTGCCGCACGAGGCCTTCGCTGCCCTGCGCGACCAGGGGGCGCTTCCGCTGGTCTACGCCCACCTGCTGTCCTGGGCCAGCTTTCGCCAAGGGCCGCTGGCGGGCATGTACCCAGCGCTTACACGCCCTGCCGCGCCGGCTGCGGGGGCACCGGATTTCCTGTTCAACGACGATCGTGTTTTCTGATCGCCGGGGTGGCCGCAAAGGTGTATCAAAGGCCGGCCAGCCTTATCCCCATCCGGTGTGAATAAGCTTGTGGATAGGCGTTGGAAACAGGGCGGGGGGCCAAGCCTGTCGTGCATTCGAGGTTCCCTGGATCATTCTTGCCCTTTTCCTGTGCCGTGCGTGAGCGTCTTTCGCGCGGCTGGGGCGCGCCTATAATGCCACATGAGCCTTGCGCTGTTCCCGCTGTTCCTGTTCTGTCTGATCATGGCCGTGGCGGTCTATGTTCATACCGTCACGGGCTTCGGGCTGGCCATGATCGTCATGGGCCTGGCCAGCGGATTGGGTGTCTACTCCGTCGCTACGATGGCGACGGTCATTAGCGTCGTGACCCTGCTCAACAGCGCCGTGGCTTTGCGTGGCAACGTGCACCATGTGCCCCGGGGCGCGACGCGGGTCATGGCGCTGGCCGTGCTGCCGTCCAGCGTGCTGGGTGTACTGCTGCTCGATTACCTGAGTGCGGATCTGTCGCGCGTGGTGCAGGTGCTGCTGGGTCTGGTCATCATCTATGGCGGCGTGAGCATGGCCTGGCGTCCCGAGGCACTCACGCAGATGTCCGGGCGCCTGTCTTTTGCCTGGTACGGTTTCGTGGGCGGCCTCATCGGGGGCCTGTTCAGCATTCCCGGCCCGCCACTGATTTATCAGCTGTATCGCCAGCCGCTGAGCATGGCGCAAATCCGCAATGCGCTCATCTTCCTGAACGCTGTCATCGCCGGTGCGCGCACGCTGTTTGTCGCGTGGCAGGGCGGGATTCAGCAGGAGGAGATTGTGCTCAGCGCAGTCACTTTGCCCGTGGTGGCGCTGGCCACCGTGGCGGGCATGCGCTGGCTGCCGCCGTTTTCGCTCACAGCCATGCGCCGGCTGGCCTTCATTCTGCTGGTGGTGATGGGGGTGGCGCTCATCATTCCGGTATTGTGGTAACGGGCCGCCCAGCTATTTCTGCCGCGCAGTCCATTCGTCAGGCGTGACAATCAGGCCAGGGTAAGCATTACGCAGTGCAAGAATGTCACGGTCGCCCGTGATCAGCGCCGTCGCCTTGCCAACGTGGGCCAATACCAGAAACATCTGATCATTCTCGTCTCGGCACACCGGCAGGGATGGCCAGACTGGCGGCAACGCAATCACATCGGTATATGGCAAAAAATCTTCAAGCAGCGCTTGTTGATCTTCGGGCGTCAGTGCGAATTTTGGATAGGCGAGTACGCGCAGCAGCTCGCGCACGATTTCCGTGCAGACCAGCGGCCGGATGAGACCGCGTTGCCATGCCTGGCGCAGCCACGCCAGCCGGCCGGACGTGAACAGTAGCGCGGACAGGACGACGTTGGTATCCAGCACTACACGCGTCATTTGCGCGCCCAGGCAATGGCGTCTGCCACATCATGTTCATCGATGCCGAGCGCTTGCAGTTTGTCCCGCACGGCCTGTGCTCTCGCCATGCGCACCGGCGTCAGCACGATGCGGCCGTTTTCGACCGTAACCTGGAAGTATTGCGCTGCATCTACCTGTGACACGATGGCCTTGGGCAAGGTGATTTGATTTTTGGAAGTCAGTTTGGCAAGCATCGCCATTCTCAAAAAGTAAGCAAACAAGGAAATATTACTTTGCCTTGTAGGGCGAAGCAAACGATGGCAGTGCTCATCAGTCCGGTATTGTGGTAGCGAGCAGGGTCTTGCGACCGTGTTTGCCGCTGCAGGGCTATCATCAAAGATATAAAACACATTCTTGAAGGAGCTGAACATGAGCCACAGCATTTATCCAGAATTGACCCCCGAGCTGGCGCGCAAGCGCGGTGAGCTGGCGCCCGAGGCATTGGCGGCATTCAAGGCCTTCAGCAAAGCCGTGTTTGCCGATGGCGCGCTGGACAAGAAGACCAAGCAGCTGATCGCCGTGGCGGTCGCGCACGTCACGCAGTGCCCCTATTGCATCAAGGGCCATACGGAAGGCGCGGCGCGCGCCGGCGCGACCGAGGCGCAGATCATGGAAGCGATCTGGGTGGCGGCCGAGATGCGTGCGGGTGGCGCTTACGCGCATTCGGCCCTGGCGCTGGATACGCTGGAGAAGCGGGCGCAGGCTTAATCCATTGTGCGTATGGCGTTGTTCAGGGCTCTGGCGCAATCCAGCAGGCTGGGTACTAGTTGGTCAATGGCGTCTTGCGGCGACCAACGGCTGGTGGGGGCAACGATATGCACGGCAGCAACGGGAGATCCGTTGCCGTCCAGCAATGGCGCACCCAATGTCATGTCGCCGAGAAACAATTCTTCGCGATTGATAGCATAACCATTCTTACGGGCTTCACGCAGCAAGGCAATGATGTCGGCTTCACGTGTTTGCGTCCATTGCGTGTGACGCGGCATGGGTGCTGCGCGTAGCTGCGTCAGCGCGATCTCGCTCGGAAGGGCGCTGAGCCAGGCGCGCCCAGAACTGGTGCAGTATTGCGGAATGCGGCTGCCAATAGGCATATGAATCGGAATATGACGGGCGCTCACGAAGCGTGAAATGTAAACCATGTCCGTGCCGTCGGGTTCTGTCAGACAAATGGTTTCCTGTGTGTGATTGGACAACTCTGCCAGGAGCGGGTTGGCCAGCTCGATGAGCGGTTGCGTGCTCAAGTAATTGAAGCCGATGTCCAGCGTGCGCACGGTCAGCCGATAGCGTTGCGTACGCGCGTGTTTGCGAAGGTAGCCGAGCTGTTCCAGCGTGTACATCATGCGCTGTGCCGAACTGCGGCTGATTTTTGCGACACGCGCGACATCGCCAATGGTCATGGATCGATTATGTGCCCCGAATGCGCGTAACACGTTCAGGCCTTTTTCGAGCGATTGGTTGAATAATGGGTTGATGTGCGTCATCTGTGAAGGAGTGAAAGGGCGATCGCCAGTGGCATGGCATTGTAATGGCGGTATCCGCAAGTATAGACAGCCTTGTTAGAAAATCGAATAGCGATTATCAGTAATTGCTTAGTGGTATACACCTATTTATTGTCGATTTCATCTTCCTTATCATGAGCTGTCGATTCGGGTTGCGAGGTTCCTCGGTCGGTCACATATCAACCGGAAGGGAGTTCTGAAATGTTTTCCAGACAATTATTGTTTCGCCATGTTGCCGCACTATTGATCTCGCTTGGCTTTGTATCGGCCTCGGCCGGTGCAGAAACATTGCGCGTGGGCGCAACATCCACCGGTATTCCGTTCACTTTCATGGATGTCAAGAGCGGTCAGATCCAGGGCATGATGGTTGACACCGCCAACGCCGTGGCGGAGGCGGCAGGCTACACGGCTGAAATTCAGCAGACCGTGTTTTCCGCGCTGATTCCGTCCCTGAACGCTAACAAGCTGGATGTGATTTCAGCGGCCATGATCAAGACACCGGAGCGTGCCAAGGCGGTTGCATTCACCGATCCCGTCTATGATCATTATGGGGACGGCCTGATGGTGCGTACGGATGAGACTGCGGAGTATGCATCGCTTGACGATCTGAAGGGCAAGGTCATGGGCGTGCAGTCCGGTACTACCTACTACGATCTCTTGATGAAGAAGAATTATTTCAAGGAGATTCGTACCTATGATTCGATTGCCGATATGGCGCGTGATCTTGCGCTGGGGCGCGTTGATGCCGGAATCGGCGATCGACCCATCATGGCATATCAGATCCAGCAAGGTGTTTTCAAGGGTGTAAAGCTGGTGGAGGATTACCAGCAAGAGGCCATCGGTGAAATCTGCCTGGTTTTGCGTCAGAAAGATACTGAATTGCTGGAAAAGCTCAATAAAGCCATTGCTCAGGTCAAAGCTAGCGGCACGCTTGACAAGATCATCGCCAAATGGGGTATATGAGGGCGCCGGGTCATGCTCGAGTTCGTGCAGCAGTCGCGTGATTTTCTACCTATCCTGTTGCAAGGGGCCATTGTCACAGTCCAGATCACGGTGTTGGCATTCATGCTCAGTACCGTCATTGGCCTCGGGCTGGCCTTGCTCAAAATCAGCACGATCACGCCGCTGCGTGTAACGGGGTCATGGTTGATCAACGTGATTCGCGGCTTGCCCATTATCGTCCAGTTGTTTTACATCTATTTCGTATTGCCTGATTTTGGTATTCAGCTGTCGGCATTCCAGGCTGGTTTCATCGGCCTGGGTATTGCTTATAGCGCCTATCAGGCTGAGAATTTTCGTGGTGGCATAGAAGCCGTCGATCCCGGGCAGCGTGAGGCCGCCCTTGCCTTGGGCATGCGTGCCCCACTGGTTATGCGGCGCGTCATTCTTCCGCAGGCGTTCAAGATTGCGCTGCCGCCCTATGGCAATACTCTGGTAATGGTGTTGAAGGACTCGTCCCTCGTATCCACCATCACTGTGGCTGAAATGACGCGCCAGGGACAGCTCATCGCATCTTCTACCTTTCAGAATATGACGGTTTACACGTTGGTGGCATTGCTGTACCTGCTTATGAGTTTGCCGCTGGTGTGGCTGCTCAAGCGCATCGAGCTGCGCCTGGGCGCGGGGCGGAAGCCATGACGACGCCCATGATAGAGATTAACGATTTGCGCAAAGCGTTCGGTGACCATGTCGTGCTTCAGGAGGTTTCCCTGACGGTGGCGCACGGAGAAGTCGTGTGTCTCATCGGTCCGTCCGGCTCGGGAAAATCTACAGTGTTACGTTGTATTAACGGACTGGAATCCTATCAGGGTGGCGAAGTTCGGGTGTTCGGCCAGCGCGTCGATCGGGATGCCGATAGCATCCATGAATTGCGTAGCGCATTGGGTATGGTTTTTCAGCGGTTCAATTTATTTGCGCATCGCACAGTTCTGCAAAACGTGATTGAGGCACCGGTGTACGTAAAGCGCATTCCGGTAGCAGTGGCACGGGCCGAGGCTATGGTGTTGCTGGAGAAGGTGGGTCTGGCAGAAAAAGCGCATGCTTTTCCTGCGCAGCTTTCTGGAGGGCAGCAGCAGCGCGTGGCGATTGCGCGTGCTCTTGCAATGAAACCACAGGCGATGTTGTTCGATGAGCCGACGTCCGCATTGGATCCGGAGTTGGTTGGTGATGTGCTGGAAGTGATGCGTGCGCTGGCGGACGAGGGCATGACCATGATTGTTGTCACGCACGAGATGGCATTCGCTCGTGAAGTGGCCGATCGGGTCTGCTTTCTGTATGACGGGCGCATTGCGGAGCAGGGTGCCGCAGCCCAAGTGCTGGAATCGCCCCGTAATGCGCGTACACAGGACTTTTTACGGCGTGTGCTGCACCCAGCCATCCGAGGTTGAAATCCCATGGCTAGCATCCGATCCATCACTTCTCACTCGTCTGCGCCATCGCTGTGGCAAGCGTATTGTGAAGAGCCCGCGACATTGGCGCCATCACTGAGCGAAATGCAGCTTGTCGATGTCGTGGTGATTGGTGCTGGTGTGACGGGTTTGTCCACTGCGTTGCATTTAGCGGAAAGGGGGGTGTCTGTTTGTGTGCTCGACGCGCACCCGGTGGGTTGGGGTGCATCAGGGCGCAACGGTGGCCAGGTAAACCCAACGCTCAAGCACGACCCGGTAGAATTGACGAGGATGCTCGGCGACCGGGCCGAACCCATGATTGCTGCGATTTCCGCTTCGGCAGACTTGGTTTTCTCACTGATTGATGTGCACGGCATTCGTTGCCACCCGATTCGAGCGGGCTGGTTGCAGCTCACTTATCGAGATTCAGGAGTGTCTTTTCTTCATGCCCGAGCGTCGCAATGGGCAGAACGTGGTGCGGATGTTGCGTTGCTGGACGCCAATGCAGCGCATGCGCATACTGGTACAAGTGTGTTCAAGGGGGGGTGGTGGGATAAGCGCGCTGGCAGCATCCAGCCATTGGCCTTTGTGCGAGGCCTGGCCCGCGCAGCACAGCAGGCTGGGGTGCAGGTGCATGGCGAGAGCCCCGTGCGCCATCTGCAACGAGAGGGCAGCGACTGGTTGGTCGTGACAGTGCCTGGTGTGCGAGTGCGCGCGCAGAATGTAGTGCTGGCCACCAATGGATATAGCGACGCATTGTGGCCCGGTGTGGCACGCACAATCTTGGCGGCTAACAGCTTCATGGTGGCAACGCGCCCCATGGGAGATGCAGCAGCGCATATTTTGCCGCAGGGCGAGACCTTGTCGACTGCCGAGCGGCTGCTGGTGTATTTGCGCAAGGACGCTGCCGGTCGCCTGCTGCTGGGGGGACGCGGTCTTTTTGCTGATCCAACGTCATCAAAAGATTTTGCGCATATCGAACGTGCGCTGGTTCGGCTTTATCCGGATCTGGCACCATTTACCTTCGAATATCGCTGGGGCGGCCGCATCGCTATCACACGCGATTTCATGCCGCATGTGCATAGACCAGCGCCAGGTGTTTTTGTGGCGCTGGGCTATAACGGACGCGGTGTCGCGGCGGGTACGCTCATGGGGCAGCAATTGGCCGGTCTGATTTCCGGAGGTTCGGAGCGGGATTTTCCGTTCCCCATAACAAGTCTGCGCGCCATTCCTTTACATGGTTTGCAACGATTCACCATTTCTGCTGGTGTAGCGTGGTACGGTTTGCTGGATACGCTGGGCGTGGGCGGTGGCGGTTGAGCGCGCGTGTCTCGATGGTTTTCTGCAGGCATTGAAAATCTTAGGCTCCTTCGTTCATATAGGTGGAAAACCAGGCGCTCAGCGCCAGCGTGACCGGTTTCTTGTTGTGTTGCTGGCGCTCCAGCATGCCCACGCGGCGCACGATGGGGCGTCCCGGCAGCGGCTTGATGGCGAGCTGCTGCTCATGCCATTCCGCGTTGGCCAGGCGCGGCACGATGGCCACGCCGTAGCGCTGGCGCACCAGCTGGGCGATGGCTTCGATCGAATTGAGCTCCAGGGTGATGTTGGGGCTGATGTCCAGTTGCTCCAGGGCAAAGCGCACCAGGCGTCCGGTCCACAGGCCGGTGTCGAACTGCAGGAAATTCTCGTGGCGCAAAAGATCGTCCACGTCGCGCTGCGCTTGCGATTCAGGACAGATCAGCACCAGCGGCTCGACGTAGAACGGCGTCCAGATCAGGCCTTCGGGCACGCCGTGCGGCGGTTCCGTGACGATGGCGGCATCGAGCTCGCCCTTGGCGACACGCCGCGCAAACTCTTCCGATTGGCCGGCGAACAGGCGCAGGTCCAGCCTGGGAAAATCCTCGCTGACGTGCGCGAGCGCACTGCCGAATGAGCCCATGAGGGCCGATACCAGGGCTCCCATGTGCACGGTGCCGCGCAACGCGCGCGCCGGGCTGGCCTTGAGGTGTTCATACGCCTCTGTCAGCGTTTGCAGCCGTGCGATGATTTCCTCGCCTTCAGGCGTGAGGGTCAGGCCCTGGTTGCTGCGCACGAACAACTGCACCTGCAGGTCGGCTTCGAGCTTGCGGATCTGCAGGCCGACGGCGGCCTGGGTCAGGCCCACCTTGTTGCCGGCCTCGGTAAAACTGCCTGATTGGGCCGCCGCAATGGCGGTGCGAAACTGGCGCAGGGAAGGCATGGCGTACAGGAAAAGGCGGGTTTGCAGAAAGCAATTCTTTCGATAATACAAACAAATAATAGTTTTACTCTGCGCCCTTCGCAAGGCATGATGCTTAAGACCAGATTACGAACAAGGGCTTTGGCAAGATCATGAACCAGGAATCGGCGTCGCTTCACGTACAGGTATGGCGCGGAGGCGAAGAGGGCGGATACCAGGAATACACCGTGCCGCGGCGCGAGAACCAGACGGTGCTGGATGTGGTGACCTGGATTCAGCGCAACGAGGATCCCGGGCTGTCTTACCGCTATGCGTGCCGGGTGGGCATGTGCGGTTCCTGTGCCATGCAGGTCAATGGCATCGCCCGCTGGACCTGCCGTACGCATGTTTCCAACGTGGTGCGCAACGACACCCTGCAGCTTGCACCCCTGTCCAATCTTCCGGTCGTGAAGGATCTGGTCGTCGACATGGATGTTTTCTTCGAGAAGATCCAGAAGGCCAAGGGGAATTTTACCGGCACGCGCACGCGCTACGAAGAGGTGGCGCGCGTACTGCCGGATTCGCCGCAACGCCAGCTCGCCGACGCCGGCATCGAGTGCATCGGCTGCGGCGTGTGCTATTCCTCGTGCGACGTGGTGACTTGGCGCTTCGAATATCTGGGGCCCGCTGCCTTGAATCGGGCCTGGACGCTGGTGTGCGACGAGCGCGACGTCGATAACGACGCGCGCCTGGAGGCCGTCTCGGGCGATGCGGGTTGCCACTCCTGCCATAGTCAGGGCGCCTGTACGCTGCGCTGCCCCAAGCTGATCAGTCCCACGGCAGGCATCGCGGGCTTGAAGCGCCTGGCGGCCCGGGCTGCCTTGCGTGGGGACAAAGGGGGGGCCGAATGATGGCAGCCGATCGCAGGCAGGCGCGCCAGGGTGCGCGCCGCTGGTACTGGCAGCGGCTTTCCGGTGCCCTGATGCTGATATTCATTCTGGTCCACCTGATCGTGATCCTGCTCGCCGCCAGCCGGGGTTTCACAGCGGCGGACGTTCTTGCGCGCACGCAGGCCAGCGTGGTCTGGGCGGGCTTCTACGGTCTTTTCGTCGTGCTGGCCTGCTCGCATGCCGCGATCGGCTTGCGCAATGTCCTGGTCGAGTCGGGCTGCGCCGCGAGGCTGGCCGCGCCGCTGTCCAACGTCATCGGCCTCGTGCTGCTGCTGATGGGCTGGCGCGCCGTCTGGGCCGTCACATTCGGGGTGGGAGCATGAAGCGCAACGATATCCGTGCCCGGCTGCACGCGAGCTGGATCGCATTTTTCATTCACCGCTGGTCCGGGGTGTTGCTCGCGGTATTCCTGCCGCTGCACTTCTGGACGCTGGCGCAAGCCCTGGGCGGCGAAGCGCAGCTGGAGTCGACCCTGCGCTGGTACGACGCGCCCTGGTTCACGTTCGGCGAGTGGGGGCTGGTTTTCCTGCTGGTTGTGCACAGCCTGGGCGGTGTGCGCCTGCTGGTCATGGAGTTCCGGCCCTGGCAGGGGCTGCGGCGCGGCTGGGTCGTCACCAGCCTCACGGGCGCGGCGGCCATGTCCTTTGTCTTTCTTTTCTTCGCGATAGGTTGAGTGATGCGTGCCATTGATTATGAGCAGGTCGAAACCGCGGCGGGTGACCTGTATGTGCGGGCCCTGAAGATACTCCCGGATGACATCAAGCAGGGGTTTGCCATGCTGCTGGGCATCGAAACGCACGAGCGTGCCCAGGCGGTCCTGGATACCATGGTCACCAATATCCGCGTGGCCGAGCAGACCAGCAACCTGCTGTGCCAGGATACCGGCATCCCCATCTACAACGTACGCGTGGGCCGCGCGGTGGCGCTGGATGGCTGGCGCCTCGAACAGGCCATTCGCGCCGGTTGTGCGCGCGCAACCCGCGAGCATCCGCTGCGCTCCAGCGTGGTGCACCCCATCACGCGCAAGAACGAGCATACGTCCTGTGGCATCGGGGTGCCCGTCATCCACTACACCTTCGTCGAGGATCCGGATGTGTTCGAGATCCAGATGATTCCCAAGGGCAGCGGTTCCGAGAACAAGTCCTTTCTGCGCATGGCGATTCCGGCCGAGGGCCTGGCTGCCGTGAAGCGTTTCGTCATCGACTGCGTGATCGAATCCGGCGGGCAGACCTGCCCGCCCACCATCGTGGGGGTCGGCATCGGTGGCACGTCCGACCTGTGCGTGCACCTGGCCAAGACGGCCGCCACCCGGCCCCTGGGTTCCGTGTGTTCCGATCCGGAAGGCGCGGCGCTGGAAGAAACCTTGTCGGCAGCGGTAAACAAGCTGGGCGTGGGCCCGCAAGGTTTGGGCGGCGATGCGACGTCCTTCGCCGTGCACGTGGAGGTGGCGGCTACGCACATCACCATGAACCCGGTCGCGGTCAACATGCAGTGCCACTCGGCCCGCCGGGCGCGGGCCAGCTTCATGCCCGATGGCAGCATTGAATACGGATTTTGACAGGAGATGTTCTCGTGGCTCATCATGAATTGACGATGCCGATCAGCGTGGCGCAGGTGCGCGCGCTGCACGTCGGCGATACGGTCACCCTGCAAAAGACCTTGTTCGGCATTCGCGATGCCACCTACATCGCCATGTTCGACCAGGGCCGCAAGACGCGCTTCGACCTGAATGGCCATGCCGTCATCCATACCGCGCCCAATGTGCGCAAGGTGACGGTGTCCGAGAGCGCGCCGGCCGGCTATGAATCGGTCTGCATCGGAACGACGACGTCTTCCCGCATGGAACGCTTCACCCGCCAGCTCATCGAGCAGTGCGGCGTGCGCATCATCATCGGCAAGGGCGGGATGCACGATCATTCCCTCAAGGCCTTCCAGGATCTGGGCGGCGTCTACCTCAGCATCGTGGGCGGCACGGCGGCGCTGGAAACGACGTGGATAGAGCAGATCGAGGATGTGGACCTGGATGATCTGAACCCTGAATCGCTGTGGAAGTTTCGCATCCGCGACTTCGGTCCTCTGTTGGTGGGCATGGACAGCCATGGCAAATCCCTCTACGACGTGGTGTCGGCCGACGTGAAGAGCCGCCGCGATCAGATCCTCGCCGAACTGGGGGCTGCATGAGCAGCCGTCCTGAAACCCTGACCACCGACATCCTGGTACTGGGCTCGGGCGGTGCCGGCCTGTTTGCCGCGCTGCACGCCTACGATGCCAATCCTTCGCTGGACATCACGGTGGCGGTCAAGGGCCTGTTGGGCAAGTGTGGCTGCACGCGCATGGTGCAGGGCGGCTACAACGTGGCGCTTGCCTCGGGCGATTCGGTCGAACGCCATTTCATGGACACGATCGAAGGCGGCAAATGGCTGCCGGACCAGGACCTGGCCTGGACGCTGGTGTCCACCGCCGTGGAGCGTGTGCACGAGCTGGAAAACGAGCTGGGCTGTTTTTTTGACCGCAATCCCGACGGCACGCTGCACCAGAAGGCGTTTGCCGGACAGACCTTCGACCGCACCGTGCACAAGGGCGATCTGACGGGCATCGAGATCATCAACCGCCTCTCGGAACGAGTCTGGTCGCGCAATATTCGCCGCCTGGAGGAGCACCGCGCCATCGAGCTCATCCCGGCGCAGGATGGGGAGTCGATTGCCGGCGTGCTGATGATCGACATCCGCAGCGGCGCCTACCGCCTCGTGCGCGCCAAGGCCGTGCTGCTCGCCACCGGCGGCGGCCCAACCATGTACAAGTTCCATACCCCATCCGGCGACAAGAGCTGTGATGGGCTGGCCATGGCCTTGCGTGCCGGCCTGGGGCTGCGCGACATGGAGATGGTGCAATTCCATCCCACGGGCCTGCTGGCCGGCACGGATACCCGCATGACTGGTACCGTTCTGGAAGAAGGCCTGCGCGGCGCGGGCGGTTACCTGCTCAACGGTCGCCACGAACGTTTCATGCAGGCGGTTGATCCGCGCGGCGAGCGCGCCACCCGGGATGTCGTGTCGCGCGGCATCTATCGGGAAATGCGGGCGGGCCACACCACGCCGGGCGGCGGCGTCTACATCCAGATGAGCCATCTCGGTCCGGACAAGGTGCGCAAGCAGTTCAAAGGCATGGTGGATCGCTGCCGCGATTGCGGCTTCGACCTGGCCGGCGGGCTGGTGGAAGTGGTGCCCACCGCGCACTACATGATGGGCGGATTGCAGTTCCGCCCGGATTGCACGACCCAATGGCATGGGCTGTTCGCGGCGGGTGAAGACACAGGAGGCGTACATGGCGCCAACCGCCTGGGTGGCAATGGCGTGGCCAATTCGACCGTCTTCGGGGGCATTGCCGGAGACAGCATGGCGGCCTGGATACCCGGTCAGGCCTTGCTCGAGCCCGACTGGGCCCGGGTGAAACAGGCCATGGCGGCGGCGCAGCGACCCTTCGACTTACCTGCGGGTCACTTGCACAGTTTGCGCGAAGCCCTGGGCGAATGCATGTGGGACGACGCCGGCATCGAGCGTGACCGGGCCGGGCTGGAGCGCGCCGCGCTGCGCCTGGACGAGCTGCACGACGCGCTGCAGCGTACCGGAATCGGGGCAGTCTCACCGGCCTACAACCTGAGCTGGCATGACTGGCTCAACCTGGACAGTCTGTTGCTGGTGAGCAAAGCCGTCGTGCACGCCGCGCTGGCCCGGGAAGATTCGCGCGGTGCGCATTACCGCCAGGATTACCCGGAGGTCAGAGATGTGGAGAATTCCTGGTTCTCCCTGGTCCGGCTGCGTGACGGCGCCTTTCACTTGAGCCGCGAGCCCGTGCAGTTCACGCGCGTCGCTCCCGGAGAAAGCCTGCTGAAAGCCGAGGCGCAGGCATGAGCGTGATGACGGCTGACAATGGAAACGCATGGAATTCTGGCTGATCGTTGCGCTGGGCGGCGGCTTTGCCGGCTTCATCCAGGGGATGGTGGGCTTCGGGTTCGGCCTGGCATCGCTGGGGGTCTGGTCGTGGGTGTTGCCGCCCGATATCGTCGTTCCTGCCGTGGTCTTCGGATCACTGATCGGCCAGCTGTTGGGCAGCATCGTGCTGCGCCAGGGCTTCCAGTGGCAGCATGTCACGCCGTTTCTGCTCGGCGGCGCGCTGGGCGTGCCGGTGGGCCTGTGGATGCTCAGCCGTGTCGATCCCGTCATCTTCAAGTTCGGCGTGGGCCTGCTGCTGTTTGCCTACTGCAGCGCCATGCTGTTCATCGATCGTCTGCCGCATATCTCGCGTGGCGGCCATCTGGCCAATGGTGTGGTGGGCTGGCTGGGTGGCGTGATGAGTGGCTTCGGGGGCCTGCCGGGCCCCGTGCCCACCCTGTGGTGCACGCTGCGGGGCTGGTCAAAGCAGCGCCAGCGGCAGGTCTTTCAGAGTTTTTATCTGTTCATGCATGCGCTCACGCTGGCGGCATTGGCAGTGCGGGGCATGATTACGGCGGAAGTTGCAAAAACCTTTCTGGTGGTGGGGCCGGCCGTGCTGCTGCCGGCTTTCCTGGGGATCCGCCTGTATCACCGGTTCTCGGACCGGATGTTCAAGACCCTGGTTCTAATGCTGTTGGCGGCATCGGGGTTGGTTCTGACGACAACGACGGCGCCGACGGTCTGGCGCGTCCTGTTGGCTTTTCTGGAGTTGGGTTGATTCAGACTCGGGAGCGCGTCTGATCAGAAATCGTGTTTTCAAAACAAATGAAAGGAGACAGACATGATGTACAGAAACCGCACTTTGACCGCCTGTATGTTTGCGGCGGCCCTGACACTGGGCGCGACGGCCGCGCAGGCCGAAGTCAAGGTCGTCAATATCGCCCAGCAATATGGCTTTGGCTACCTTCCCCTGATGGTGATGCAGGATCAGAACCTGTTGCAGGAAGAAGCAAAGAAGGAAGGCCTGGGCGATATCGAAGTACGCTGGTCGAAATTTGCCGGCGGAAACGTGATGAACGACGCCATCCTGTCGGGTGATCTGCATTTCGCCTCGGGTGGCGTGGGGCCTTTCGTGACCTTGTGGTCGCGCACGGTCAAGAACGTCGGCGTCAAGGGCGTGGCCGCGATGAACGTGATGCCATTGTTCCTGACCACGCGCAATCCGAACGTGAAAACCCTCGCCGATTTCACAGACGCCGACCGCATTGCCTTGCCGGCCGTGAAAGTCTCGATTCAGGCCATCACCCTGCAGATGGCGGCCGAGCAGCAGTTCGGCGTCGGGCAAGCGGAAAAGCTCAATCCCATCACGGTGAGCCAGTCCCATCCGGATGGCATGGCGGCATTGCTTTCGGGCAGCAGCGAGATCAACAGCCATTTCACCTCGCCGCCGTTCCAGTACGTGGAACTGCAGAACAAGGACGTCCACACGGTGCTCAATTCCTATGACGTGACGGGCGGGCCGCATACCTTCAACCTTGTCTGGGCAACGCAGAAGTTCGCAGACCAGAACCCCAAGACTTTCCGGGCGTTCTTCAATGCCTACAAGCGCGCTACCGACATCGTGAACAGCGACAAGCGCGCGGCTGCGGCGTTGTACGTGCGCACGATGAAGAGCAAGGATTCCGTCGATTTCTACGAGGAAATCCTCAGCTCGCCGGAAATCGCGTTCACCATCACGCCCAAGAACGTGATGAAGTACGTGGACTTCATGTACGGCATCGATTTCATCAAGGTCAAGCCCGATTCCTGGAAAGATATGTTCTTCCCGACCGTGCACGATCTTGAAGGGAGTTGAAGGCGCTGGTTGCAGCGGTTTCAGCAGGCGGGCTCGAAGTATGCCCGCCATTTTTATTTCCAGCCAACTGCAAGGAGACAATCGTGCAACAGCAATCGAGGTCATGGCGCATGTCGCGAAGCCAAACCTGATGGTTACACCATTGCCATGGGCACTCTGGGTACACAGTGCATCAGTCAGTACCTGTATGCCCATTTGCAATTCAACCCTGAAACTGATTTTGAACCACTGGCGCTGGTGCTCACCACGCCCAATGTCATCGTGGTGCGCAATGATTCCAAGCTGAAAACGCTGAGCGATCTGGTCGATGTTGCGAAGCATTCAGCGCAGGAGCTTACTTACGCTTCACCCGGCCTTGATCGGTGGTCAGGTCGATATTCTGCTGGATAATCTGCCCAGCTCCCTGTCACAGCTGCGCGACGCGAGCCGGGTGCGCGCGCTGGCCGTTACACCGGCACCCTGTTCGAAGATGAATTGCTGGCGCTGGAGAACGTGGAGCGTCAGCGCTGGAGCCAGCTGATCAAGAAGCTCGAGATTCCGCTGCGCTGATTGCGCAACCCGGTCATGCGCTTGCTTTTTTCTTCCGAAACGGCTTGAGGGTGTGCGCATGGCCGGTAAGTCGGGTATAGTATCGCAGAGTGAAACATGTCGTGACGAATAGCCAGTTTTTCGCGAAAAATTCTTGAGTCAGTATACAAAATTACGGGAATACCCCTAATCAATTGGGTCGAAATAAGGTAGCGGACCAGAATGAATGGGGGTAATATCGCAGAGTGAAACACTCAAATAGAGGCAGGACGCTGTGAATCCCGAAACGCCCATGCAGCCCGATACGGATGATGCCGGCACGCTGAACCAGCGCAAGTTTGTCGTGGCGTTGGCGCGCGGGCTGAAAGTGCTTGAGGTGTTTCGGCCCAATGACGACTGCCTGAGCAATGCGGAAATCGCGCGTCGCACGCGGCTGCCCAAGCCAACCATCAGTCGATTGACCTATACGCTCACGACGCTGGGTTATTTAAGCGCCGACCCCGAGGGCAACGGCTACCGGATCGCACCACAGACGCTGTCGCTGGGCTATCCGGTACTGGCCAAGCTGGGTGTGCGACAGATTGCGCGCCCCCTGATGCAGCGCCTGGCGGACTATTCCGGCGGTACGGTGGCCATCGGGATCCGCCAGGGCCTGAATCTGATCATTGTCGAGCGCTCGCAGGATCGCACGGTGGTGACCATGCCGCTCGAGATCGGCTCGCGCCTGCCCATCGCCACAACCTCGATGGGTCGGGCGTACCTGTCGGCGCTGGACGCGCAGGAACAGGCCGAGCTGCTCGAAAGCATTCAAGGCAGCGGTCCGGACGACTGGTGGCACATCATCCGCCGGCAGATCGAGCAGGAGTTCGAGCGCTTCTCGCGTTGCGGTTACTGCGTTTCCGCCGGGGACTGGGATCCCGACATCATCGGTATCGGTGTCCCGCTGAGGCTGCCGGATGGCACAGTGCTGGCCTTTAACTGCGGCGGACCCATGACCCGCATCGCGCGCGAACGCGTGGCGGATATCGGCAACCGGCTCAAAGAACTGGCAGAGTCGGTGGCGATCGCCTGGCGGGCGGGGCCACCGCTCACCCTCTAGATTTTTTGCCGCGATGTCGCGCGCGAAATTAATTTCATTTTCTTCATAAATTCATCTAGCTGAACTGATTCATATGTCTGTGTTGAATCATTAGCATCAGAGCAAAGGAGGTGTCATGCACTTGAACGCAGAAAGTCCGCAGCTGGTCGTTGGTGTCGTCGGTACAGGAACCATGGGCCAGGGTATCGTTCAGGTCGCCGCCCAGGGCAAGGTGACGGTCAAGGCATTCGATACCCGCGCCGGTGCCGCCCTGCAGGCGCGCGAGCGGATTGCCGCAGTCTTCGAGCGCCTGAAAGAGAAGGGCCGCCTGAGTGCCGAGGATGCACAGGCGGCGCTGGGGCGCATCCAGGTCGTGGGTGCGCTGGAAGATCTGGCGGACTGCGACGTCGTGGTCGAGGTCATCATCGAGGACCTTGCCGCCAAGCGCGCGCTGTTCACGGCGCTGGAAGCGGTGGTACGTCCGGAAGCGATTCTGGCGACCAATACGTCGTCGCTGTCGGTCACGGCGATCGCGGCCGTGTGCACGCATCCGGAACGCGTGGCCGGCTTCCATTTTTTCAATCCAGTGCCGCTCATGCGCCTGGTGGAAGTGATTGCGGGCATGAAGACGCATGCCTGGGTGACCGATGCCTTGACGGTGCTGGGGCGGCGCATGGGGCGCGAACCCGTGAATGCCAAGGACAGCCCGGGATTTCTCGTGAATCACGTCGGCAGGGCGTACGCACCCGAATCCCTGCGCATCCTGGGCGAAGGCATCGCACGCGTCCAGGACGTGGATGCCATCATGCGCGAAGCGGCCGGGTTTCGCATGGGCCCGTTCGAGTTGCTGGATCTGGTCGGGCTGGATGTGGCGCATCCGGTCATGGAATCCATCTACGGCCAATACTATAACGAACCCATGTACCAGCCGTCGCCACTGGCGAGGACGTCGCTCGACGGCGGTGTGCTGGGACGCAAGACGGGCGCCGGTTTCTATGAATATGAGAACGGCAAGCTGCGGGCGCAGCCCGATGCACCACGCGACGCGCGTTTGCCGGATACGGTGTGGATCAGCAAGACCCATCCCGATGGTCATGAGGCAGTCCTTGCCGTGGCGCAAGCGGCCGGTGTGACGGTGTGTGCGGATGACCGGCACGCAGATGCTGCGCTTTGCGTGGTGACACCGTTGGGCAAGGATGCCAGCACCACGGCAATCGAAGAAGGCCTGGATCCGCGCAAGACGGTAGCAATCGATACATTGTTTCCACTTACGAAACGGCGCACGGTCATGATCAACCCGTTGGTGGATCCGGCCTGCGTCGCCCTGGCGAACGGGCTTTTTTCCCAGGACGGCACGCCGGTGAGCATTATTCAGGACAGTCCGGGCTTCGTGGCGCAACGCATTCTTGCCATGCTGGTCAACGTGGCCTGCAACATTGCGCAGCTGGGGGTAGCCACGCCCGCTGACATCGACATGGGCAGCAAGCTGGGGCTGAACTATCCCATGGGGCCGCTGGAGTTGGGTGATCAGATTGGTCCGGCGCGCATACTGGCGATTCTCGAGGCCATGCATGCGTTTTACGGCGAACCGCGCTATCGGCCCATGCCGTGGCTGAAGCGGCGTGCGCTCCTGGGTGTATCGCTGCTGACGCCGGGTACCGCGTCATGACGCAGCGCGTCACGCTGATCACAGGCATCAGTCGCGGCATTGGCCGCGCGATTGCCCAGCGCCTGGCGCGTGATGAAGGCCACTCCATCATCGGCCTGGCGCGCAGCCCCGATGCCATGCAGGGGCTGCCCGGTGCGTTTTATCGCGTCGACCTGGCGGATGCCGCCGCGACGGCCGAGGTGCTGGAACGCATCCTGGACAGCCATCGCGTCGACCATCTCGTCAACAACGCGGGGCGCACGATCAATACGTCGTTGCTCGACAGCTCCCTGGAAGCCTTCGACGATGTCATGGCGGTCAACGTGCGCGCGGCCTTGCAGTGTGCGCAGGCTTGTGTCCCCGGCATGCGCGAAAGGGGCTATGGGCGGATCGTGAACATTTCCAGCCGCGCAGCGCTGGGCATGAAGAACCGCAATGCCTACGCGGCGGCCAAGGGCGGGATGATCAGTCTGACGCGATCGTGGGCGCTGGAGCTCGGACCGCAAGGCATCACCGTGAATGCCGTGGCACCCGGACCCATCCGCACCGAGCTCTACGAGAGAAACAACCCCATGAGCGAAGAAGAGCGGCAAAGGCTCGCGACGCGCATCCCGGTGGGCCGCCTGGGCCGACCGGAAGACGTTGCGGCGGCGGCGGCATTCTTCCTGTCGGAGGACGCGGGCTTCATCACCGGGCAGACGCTGTATGCCTGCGGTGGCTTGAGCATTGGTGGCGCCGCTTTTTGAGGCGGGCGTCATGAAACAGATGAATCAGGGCGGAAAGAGAATGGATGCATTGTTTGACCCTCGGGGGATCGCGATCGTGGGCGCGACCGAAGATCTGTCGCGCATCGGCGGCCAGCCCATCCGGGCCTTGCGTGCGGCGGGTTATGCCGGCGCGATCTATCCGGTGAATCCCAAGTACACCACCATCGATGGCCTGGTGTGCCACGATTCGGTGCTGAATATCGATGGCGATTGCGACCTCGCCATCATCGCTGTGGCGGCAAAGCATACGCCCAGGGTCATGCGCGAATGCGGTCGCAAAGGCATTCGCTTTGCCGTGATGTTCAGCAGCGGGTTTCGCGAAACCGGCGACGGTGGTGATACGCTCGAGCAGGCGCTGCTGAGTGCCGCGCGGGAAGCCGGCGTACGCATCATCGGTCCGAACTGCCAGGGCATGATCAGCGTGCCCAGCCGCAACTATTCGGTGTTTGGCGCGATCGCTGCGGATGTCGATCTGGAACCGGGTGGCGTCTCCATGGTGTTTCAGAGCGGCGGTTTCGGCTTTGCCGTGATGTCGCTGTGCGACAGCATGGGCATCCGCTTTCGCCATTGTGTCTCGATCGGCAACGAGGCCGACATCAGCACGCCGGAGTTGATCGACTACTTCGTCGACGACCCGGGTACGCGGGTGATTTTTGTCTATATAGAGGGGGTCAGCGACGGGCGCGCCTTCATGCGCGCGGCGCAGCGGGCCCGGGCTGCGGGAAAGCCGCTGATTCTGTGGAAAGGCGGCAAGACCGAGGCGGGGCAAAAGGCCGCCGCGTCGCACACCGCCAATATGACGGGCAGCTACGACGTCTACCGCGCGGCGTTCCGGCAGACCGGGGTGCTGGAAGTGGATTCCGTCGATGACATCGCGGACAGCATCAAGGTGCTGGCGCGCGGCCTGCTGCCCGCAGGCAATCGGGTGGCGGCGCTGGCCATTTCCGGCGGTTCGGGCATTGTGTTTGCCGATACGGCCGTCGCGCAGGGTCTGGAAGTCGCCGCGTTCTCTGTGCAGACCACGGCGCGTCTCCGACAGGTGATTCCCGTTTTCGGATCCGTTGGCAATCCGGCCGACATCACGGCGGATATTTTCAACGACATTTCGCGCTTTGCCGGCGCACTCGATGCCGTGCTCGACGACGAAAATGTCGACCAGCTTGCCATTTTGCTCGCCTCGCTGCCAGGCCGGCTTGCACTCGAAAGCGCGAAGGCCATCGTCGCCGCGCAGGCGCGCAGCAACAAGCCCGTGATCGTGGCCTGGTCTGCCCGGCGCGATCGGGCCGCCGATGCCTATGCCTTGCTCGAGTCGGCGGGAATACCCGTGCTGGCCACGCCCGAGCGGGGCGGACGCGCTGCCGCGACGCTGCACCGGTTTGCACGCCATCAGCAAACGGCGCCGGCCGCGCAGGCTTGTCAGGGTTCCACCCGCGATGCGGGCGGGACGCCGTCATCCGTGCATGCGCTCAGCGAGATCGACGGCAAACGCTTGCTGCAGGCCCACGGCATCAGCGTGACGACGGACCATGTGCTCGATCCCGAGGCGCCGGCCATCGATGCACTCGATGATGCCGTTTTCCCGGTGGTCGTCAAGCTGTCATCGCCGGATATCGCGCACAAGACGGAAATGGGCGCGGTGGCCGTTGGCATCCGTACGCGCGAGCAGCTGCGCACGACCTTGCAGACCATGCGTGCCCGCGTGCGCAGCGCAGCGCCAGAGGCGCGAATCGACGGCGTGATCGTCAGCGAGATGATCGACGACGGCGTGGAAACCTTGATCGGGGTGATCAACGACAGCGCATTCGGCCCGGTGGTTGCATTCGGCCTGGGCGGCATTTTCACCGAAATCCTCAAGGACGTGACATTTCGGGTTGCGCCTTTCGAGTTGGCGGATGCCGAGGAAATGCTCGCCGAGTTGCGCGGACAGGCCATCCTGGATGGCAGCCGGGGCAAACCGCCGCTGGATCGGCAGGCTCTGGCCGAGACCCTGGTGAAGGTCTCTAGGCTGGCATGGTCGATGCGCGGCCAGCTGCGAGAGCTGGACATCAATCCTCTGTTTGTGCGTCCACGCGGCAAGGGCGTGGCCGCCGCAGACAGTCTGGTCGTTCTTGCCGATGGTGCCCAGGCTGCAGGGCAGTCGGTGGGAATTTTTCAGTGTGACCCATCCACCGTCGACGGTTGATGGTTTTTTGCGCGATTTCGCGATAGATAGAAGGAGACGGAAATGTTACACAAAAAAGCAATTGGTGCGATGCTGGCCGCCGGCATTGCCCTGACGGCCGTAGCGACACAGGCGCAGGCCGAAGTCGACAAGGTAGTCCTGGCCAGGCAGCAGACGCTGGCCTTCCTGCCGGCCATCGTGATGGAACACGAAGGCATGCTGGAGAAGCACCTGAAGGCCGCCGGGCTGGACAAGGCCACGGTGACCTGGGCCAACTTCGCGGGAGGCAATACGGCCATCGATGCCATGCTGTCAGGAAACCTGCAGTTTGCCTTCACCGGTATTACGCCATTCATCACCCTGTGGGCCAAGACAACGGGCACAAGCAATGCCGTCAAAGGGGTTTCCGCCCTGAGCGCGCAGCCGGAATACATGAATACCCGCGACGCCAGCGTTAAGACGCTGGGTGATTTCAGTGCGAAGAACAAGATCGGCGTGCCCGCAGTCAAGGTGTCCACACAGGCGGTCTTCCTGCAGATGGCTGCGGCCGAGCTGTATGGCCAGGAAAACTATGACAAGCTCGACCCGCTGACGGTGTCGGTATCGCAGCCGGATGCCACCACCGCAGTCCTGTCGGGCAAGAGCGAGATCGACACCGCCTTTGTGTCCCAGCCCTATACCTACCAACTGCAGAAGGATCCGAACGTGCATACCGTGTTCGACACCTTCGAGCTGCTCGGGGGCCCGGCGACGCTGACCATGGTCTGGACCTCGGAGAAATTCCATGCTGAAAATCCCAAGACCTACGGGGCTTTCCTGGCCGCCTACGAGGAGGCCATGACGCTGGTGAATGACAACAAGGCGGAGGCTGCGCGCATTTACCTGGAAGCGACCAAGGACAAGACGCCGGCCGACGACATCCTGGCCATCATCAATGACCCCAAGGTCATCTACTCCATGGTGCCGCAGAACGTCATGCAATCGGTGGAGTTCATGCACCGCATCGGCTCCATCAAGCGCGCGCCCGAATCGTGGAAGGATATGTGGTTCCCGAACGTGCACGCCTATCAGGGCAGCTGACGGGTGACGGCTTGCCGCGGCTGGGTGCCGCGGCAAGCCGGCGGGGCAGCACGCGTGGCCGCTGCAGTCTGTCGGTGGCCACGCCATGGATTATTTGTCAAGGATGAATGATGACACTGGATAAAGAGACCTTTGATCAAATCCGCGATGCGGTTTCCCGTTTCGTGCGCGATACGCTGGTGCCGAACGAGGACAAGGTCGAGGAGCAGGACCGGGTGCCGCCGGATATCGTCGACGGCATGAAGGAAATCGGTTTGTTCGGGCTGACCATTCCGCAGGAATATGGTGGCCTGGGCCTGAACATGGAAGAAGAAGTCGGCATTCTGTTCGAGATCGGACGTGCCGCACCGGCCTACCGCTCGGTGTTCGCCACCACCATCGGTATTGGCTCGCAGGGCATCGTCATGGACGGCACGCCCGAGCAGAAGCAGAAATATCTGCCGCGCCTGGCCACGGGCGAGATCATCGGTTCCTTCGCGCTGACCGAACCCGAGGCGGGTTCCGATGCGGCTTCAGTGCGCACGTCGGCACGCCGCGATGGTGATTTTTATGTCATCAATGGCACCAAGCGCTTCATTACCAACGCACCGGAAGCCGGCGTGTTCACGGTGTTTGCCCGTACCGGGACGCCCGAGCAGCGGGCCGATGGCGTTTCCGCCTTCATCGTCGATGCCGATACGCCGGGGATCGTGCTGGGAAAGCCGGACCAGAAGATGGGGCACAAGGGCTCGCACACCTGCGACGTGATTTTCGAGAATTGCCGTGTTCCAGCCAGCGCACTCCTGGGTGGCCAGGAAGGCATGGGTTTCCGGACCGCAATGAAGACGCTGGACCGCGGACGCCTGCACATTGCCGCCGCGTCCGTGGGTGTTGCGCGACGCCTTATCGCCGATTCGCTGCGCTACGCGATGGAGCGACGCCAGTTCGGCAGGCCGATTGCCGAATTTCAGATGGTTCAGGCCATGTTGGCGGATTGCGAGACCGAAGCCTATGCCGGGGAATGCATGGTTGTGGATGCGGCGCGACGCCGCGACGCGGGTGAGCCGGTAGCCAAGCTGGCGTCGTGCTGCAAGTATTTCTGCACAGAGATGGTGGGCCGGGTCGCCGATCACGCGGTGCAGATTCATGGCGGGGCGGGCTACATCAAGGATTACAAGGTCGAGAAGTTTTACCGCGATGTGCGGCTTTATCGCCTATACGAAGGCACATCCCAGATCCAGCAATTGATCATCGCCCGCAACATGATCAAGGAAGCTGCGCAATAGATCCGCTTTTGGAGAATCATATGTCGAATGTGAATCAGGAACCTGCGTTTTCCGGTGACGGTCCGGAAGCCGTATTCAGAAGTGGCCTCAAGGAAGGCCGGTTTTATCTGCAGCGATGCGACGATTGCGGCACGCATGTGTTTTACCCACGGATGCTGTGCACGCATTGCGGGTCGGTGCGCCTGGGCCAGGTGCTGGCCAGCGGCCGTGGCACGGTGTATTCCACCAGCATGGTGCGGCGCAGGCCCGAATCGGGCGGCAACTACAACATCTGCCTGGTCGATCTGGACGAGGGGCCGCGCATGATGAGCCAGGTGACCGGCATCGCACCGGAAAACGTGCGCATCGGGATGGCGGTCAAGGCGCGGATTGACGAGATCGACGGCGAGCCGGCCGTTTTGTTCGAGCAGGCTTGAGGACGGAATCATGAGCAATACATTGAGAGGACGCAGTGCCATCGTCGGCGTGGGGCTGGCGGGTATCGGCGAAGCACCGGGACGCACCCACCTTGAGCTGCTGGGCGAGGCGGTTCACCATGCACTGGCCGACGCCGGCCTGAAGCTGTCGGATGTGGACGGGCTGTTCACGTCCAATCTGGTGAATTTCTTTCCCACGTTGACGGTCGGTGAATATCTCGGCATCCAGCCGCGCTACGCCGATGCCTCCAATCTGGGCGGCTCATCCTTTCTGAGCCATGCCATTTCCGCGGCTGCTGCGCTCGAGGCGGGCTTGTGCGAGGTGGCGCTGATCTGCTATGGCAGCAACCAGAAGACCGGTGCCGGGCGTCTGGTCACGGGGGCGGATCTGCCGCCGCACGAGGCGCAGTACAAGCCGCGCTACCCCATCGTCGCCTATGCGCTGGCAGCGGCGCGCCACATGCATCAGTACGGCACCACGCGCGAACAGCTGGCGCAGGTGGCCGTGTCCGCGCGCCAGTGGGCCAAGCGAAATCCGCGTGCCTATATGCGCGATGACCTGACGGTCGACGATGTGCTGGGCTCGCGCATGATCTGCGATCCCCTGACCATTCGCGACTGCTGCCTGGTCACGGACGGCGCCGGTGCGGTCATCATGATGCGTTCCGAGCGCGCGCGCGACCTGAAGTCCACGCCCGTGTACTTCCTGGGAGGCAACGCTGCCCAATGGCACCGCCAGATATCGGCCATGCCGGACCTGACGGTCACCGCGGCACAGCAATCGGGGCAGCGCGCCTTCGCGATGGCGGGCCTGAGCCCCCGGGATGTGGATGTCGTGCAGCTGTACGACGCGTTCACCATCAATACCCTTCTGTTCCTGGAAGACCTCGGTTTCTGCCCCAAGGGGGAAGGCGGGCCATTCGTTGCCGCCGGCAATATCGCCCCCGGAGGCTCGCTGCCGGTCAACACTAATGGGGGCGGCCTGTCCTGCCTGCACCCAGGCATGTATGGCATCTTCACCCTGATCGAGGCGACCGAACAGTTGCGGGGCGACGCGGGTGAGCGGCAGGTGGCGGGGCCGCAAGTGGCCTTGTGCCATGGCAATGGCGGCCATCTTTCGAGCCAGGTCACGGTCCTGCTCGGGACCGCCGAGACGGTATAGCCATGCCCATCGATATCGACAGGCTGAAGCGGTTTGCCATTCCGTCAGTGCGGCAGTCATTGACGCGGGAGCAGGCCGCGCTTTACGCCCTGTCGCTGGGATTGGGTCAGAATCCTTGCGACGAGGCCGATCTGCGCTTTGTCGATTTCAGTCGCGGGCTGCGCGCCTTGCCCGCGATGGCGACCGTGCTGGCGCATCCGGGCTTCTGGCTCGCCCACCCCGATTCGGGTGTGGACGCTGCGCGGGTCGTGCATGCGGGGCACGCGCTGTCCCTGCATGCCGAGCTGCCGGTCGAGGGCGACATCGTCAGCCAGACTCGCCTGGTGAACGTCATCGACAAGGGGCCAGGCAAGGCGGCGCTGCTGGAGTTGTGCAAGTCCCTGACCGACGCGGGCAGCGGCCGCTGCCTGGCCACGTCCACCAGCCATATCATGGTCCGGGAAGGGGGCGGATTTGGTGGCGCCACTGCCGCGCCCCCACCTGAAAGCGACGCCCCCCAGGGATCACCGGATCATGTGATCAGCCTGCAGACACGTCCCGAGCAGGCGCTGCTTTACCGTCTGAATGGCGATGCCAATCCCCTGCATTCAGATCCCGCGGTGGCGCGTCAGGCGGGTTTTGCGCGCCCCATCCTGCACGGCCTGTGCACGTTCGGGATGATTTGTCACGCAGTGGTTCGCCGGTGTGCCGATGGCGATGCGTCCGCGTTGCGGGTCCTGCAGCTGCGTTTTCTGGCGCCGGTGTATCCCGGCGAGACGGTGTGCCTGCATATCTGGAACAGCGGTGCCTTTGAAGCCTGGTGCGCCGATCGCGGCGTGCGCGTTATCGGTCAGGGGCGGTTTTTATTTCATGATTGCATCATCTAAGTCATATAGTTGACTCAATTGACAAATGACACTACGATGAGCGGGCAGTAGTCCATTCAGAATATCTGCCTGAACTGTAAGGAGCCAGGGATGATTCATTTTGTTTTGCATGATGCCGAGGATTCGGTTGCAGTGGCGGTGGTCGAAGGCATAGAGCCGGCCGACAATCTCAACGCCTGGATCATGGACGACGACCGCACCATCACGGTGTCGGCGACGCAACCCATCCCCATCGGCCACAAGGTGGCCCTCAAGGACATGGCACAGGGCGACACCGTGATCAAGTACGGCATTGACATCGGCAAGGTGGTGGCGCCCATCAAGAAAGGCGAGCACGCGCACGTCCACAACATCAAGACCAAGCGCTGGTAGGCCGCCCGCTGCATCGATCCGTTCAAAATCCAATTTGTGAGCAAGCTCTTATGATTACCAAAGAAACTACCTTCATGGGCTATCGGCGCGAAAACGGTCGTGTCGGCGTGCGCAACCATGTCATCATTTTGCCGCTGGACGATTTGTCCAATGCCGCCTGCGAGGCCGTGGCCCATAACATCAAGGGCGCCATGGTCATCAACCACCCCTACGGCCGCCTGCAGTTCGGCGCCGACCTCGACCTGCACTTTCGCACGCTGATCGGCGCGGGTTCCAACCCCAACGTCGCGGCGGTCGTCGTCATCGGCATCGAGAACGGATGGACCCAGAAAGTGGTCGACGGCATCGCGGCCACGGGCAAGCCGGTCACGGGCTTCGGCATCGAGCGCCACGGCGATCACGAAACCATCATGAAGGCCTCGCGCGTGGCGCGCGAATATGTGCAGTGGGCCTCCGAGCTCAAGCGCGAGGAATGCCCCATCCATGAGCTGTGGGTATCCACCAAGTGCGGTGAAAGCGACACCACCTCGGGCTGCGGGTCCAATCCCACGGTGGGCAATGCCTTCGACAAGCTGCATGCCCTGGGCTCCACGCTGGTCTTCGGCGAAACCACCGAGATCACCGGCGGCGAGCACATCGTGGCGCAGCGCTGCGCCACGGACGCGATTCGCGA
>JACDJB010000779.1_pt1 | contig 29318 bp, 26 predicted proteins | sample 7454121 | NCBI WGS metagenome assembly JACDJB01 (sample SAMN14253290, study PRJNA609438) | sludge metagenome | isolation source: sludge after 25d culture with pyrite | collected 2018-12-20
AACGGAAATAGAACAATAATTCTATCTGCACAAATGTGCAGGTTTTTGAATTAAAATATGCCAAATTGGCAGGTTTTTGGCAGGTTTTTTGATTTAGATCACATTTTTCATAGAACAAATATCATGTTTGGTTATAATTAGTCTGAAATTAGGTCTCCCCATCTAGTTTTGCATTCTTAAAGTATCAAAATAGATATTGACCTCTCGCTCAAAACTCGAGCTGGATGTGAAGCTTCCCATAACCTATCATGATCCATGTCATCTTGGCCGCTGGTCGGATATTTATGAAGAGCCGCGGCGTCTCCTAGATCAGGCAGGTTGGCAAGTAGTCGAACTGCCAGATAACCGGGAGAGGAGCCTATGTTGTGGAGCAGGAGGAGGGGTTAAATCAAACTATCCCGACCTGGCAAATGCAATCGCTCAAGCGCGCCTGGCTCAGGTGAATAATGGTCGGTTATGCACGGCCTGCCCTCTGTGTTATGCACATTTCAAGGAAAATGCCGGCGACATCCAGGTGATGGAATTTAGTGAAACGCTATTACAAGCTGGGGACGAGAGGCACTAATTATGGATCAGCTTGAATCCTTATTCCACCCAACCCAGGTCTCCAATCGCGAAGAAACAAGGATTGCCTATAGCCGGGATGCCTCTCGAATTCAAGGAGAATGTCGGGCGGTCGTCTGGCCAGAAACAGTTACCGATGTTGTCCGCCTTGCTCAATGGGCTGCAGAAACTGGAATTGACTTGGTACCACGAGGCGCCGGTACAGGCTTGTGTGGTGGAGCAACACCGCAAAACTCGGTTGTCGTCGAGGCCGCGCGTCTGCGGCAAATTGATGTTTTAAACATTCAATTAAAGCAAGTGGTTGTCGAGACCGGCGTTCCATTGGATCAACTAAACCTTAATCTTCGCTCGTCTGGATTGTTTTTACCGGTCATTCCTGGGAGCCACGGCTCAGCGACGATTGGTGGAATGATTGCTACAAATGCTGCTGGACTGCATGCTGTTCGCTTTGGCAGGATGGCTGATTGGATTGAGGATGTTGTTATAGTCAATGGGAAAGGGCAGGTTCAGCGCTTGTCTGGCAGCGAACGGAGCAATTCTGCAGGATGGGAAGGCATAACAGGGATGATCGTGCAAGCGACACTCCGCCTGACAGAACGCCCTGGCAATCGCTCGCTCACCTTACTGCCACATGAATCTCTCAGAGAAATGTTGGACCAAATTGACTCTCAGAAAACCAATCCAGGACTTTTCGCGATGGAATATATCAACCCCAAAGCTGCGGTCATGGTTGGTTGGGCGGCAAAACACACTTTATTGGTTGAGTATCACAACACAGATGGGAAGATCAAAGATCCGGAAGAGATGGCAATCATCTGGGGAGCGCGGGAAAGTTTATCTGCACGCTTAACCCAAGCCGGTTACCCGATCTCTGAAGATCCTCAAATCCCTCCCGAAGCCCAAGAGGACATATTAATCTGGCTAACTGCGCAGGATATCCCCGTCTTTGGACATATAGGAGTTGGAATCCTACACCCCCGATTTTTACCGGAAGATCCGCGAATTCCTCAACTTTACGGACGAGTATCTGCGGCAGGAGGCCGAATCAGTGGAGAACATGGAATAGGATTGAAAAAGCGGCAATGGATTAGTGATGAAATGAAGGCTGAAGTTCAGATATTGAAAAACCGTTTCGATCCAGATTGCGTTTTTAACCGAGGCAAATTATGCTAATCGACCCTGCTGAAAATCCTACCTGCACCGAGTGCGGACTTTGTCGTGAGGTTTGTCCGGTGTTCCAAATCCATCATCAGGAAGAGTACAGCCCTAGAGGTCGCGCAATGTTGGGATTCGCCGGCATCCAGACGTTAATCTACTATCAATGCACATTATGCCGGACCTGTCGGGTTGTGTGCCCGATTGAGCATGATCCAAGCGGCGAAGCATTACGGTCTGGATTAATTGCAGCTGGTGTAGAGACCCCAGCTAATCAGGCGATGATTGCTAACATCCGCCAATATGGCAACCCCTTTGGGCTGCTCGCAGAGGGTGAAATACCGAAAACATTAACTTGTTGCTAACAACAACCAAAGGATGAATTACGAATGAAAAAATTTCTACCTATCATTATCCTGCTTATTACATTGAATCTATCTGTATTTCCGGTCAAAGCAGAGAGTACCGGACGGCTGGCCGTAGTCTATTATAACGAAGCCTGCGACGAATGTGCCACCTATATTAATGGTGAACTTCAGGAAATCTTCCTTGTCAATAATGTGGAGACGATACGAAAGGACTACATCAACCAGCGGGAAAACAGGGCTGAATTGAATCAAAAGAACGATTCCCTGGGAGTGCCACTTGAGTTACAAAGTCACCTGGTCACCTTCATCGACAATGGTCAAATAATTTTGCAGGGTGAGCCACCCCGTAATGTGGTCGAGGACTTATTGTCTGCTCAAGGTCTGCCCGAGAAAATCTTGATTTACAGCGAAGAGGGCGAGAGCGATGGATATAATGCTTGGGCGTTTGCTGGACCCGTGCAGACTTATGGAGCCAATGAACCTATCACAACTTACCTGACCTGGTTTGAGGCAAACCACGCATCTTTTAAAAACGTAAGCATCGTCGAGACCAAAAGAAAGCTGCTTCCTGCAGTTCTGTTGACCGGGCTTGTAGACGGGATCAACCCCTGCGCGATGGCGATTCTGCTCTTTTTCATCACGTTTTTATTTACGATCCGAAAAAGACGGGCAGCCATTGCTAAGATGGGGTTGGTCTATATTGCGTGCGTGTACCTCGTTTATTTTCTGGTGGGGCTGGGGTTACTTCGCGCGACTACTCTTGTGCAAGGTCATTGGCTGGGTCAATTGGGGGCAGCTCTGCTGATCTTATTTGGAGTAACAAATCTCCTTGGTGCTGTGTTTCCAAAATTCCCAATTCGGTTGGAAGTACCCGAAATTGGCAAAGGGGGGCTCAAAAATTGGATGTACCGTGCGACCTTGCCCGCTTCCATCGTGCTGGGAACCTTGATGGGATTGGAAAGTTTTCCTTGCTCGGGGGGACCGTATGTCGCCATTTTAGGGTTACTTGGCAGCCAGACTGGTTTCTGGGAAGGCTTTGGATACCTGGCGCTATACAACCTGATGTTTATTATGCCGTTGGTTATCATCCTGATCCTTGCCTTAAACCCGGTCATGGGGGCAAAGATTCAAGCATGGGAAAGATCATCTTCTCATAAGGTTCGCGGGATCACGGGTGGGGTTATGGCGCTCATTGGGTTAGCACTATTGATCTGGGTTCTATAAAATTTACTGAATAAGGAGTCGTAATGTCTAGAAAATATTTAAATATAACAAATCGTTCGAAAAAATCACCAAGGAGGGTAAACTGGTGGATTCTTGGTGTCTTGAGCATAATCCTTGTAGCGGCTATTTCCACAATCGTGATTCAACAAAACAAGAATAATGTCGATCCAGTATCAATTGCACCAATTGAAATCAGCCAAGATAAAAGCATAGGGAGTGCAGACGCTCCGGTTGTTGTCGTTGAGTATGGGGACTACCAATGCCCGGCCTGTGGTCGTTTCGCATCAACCGTCAAACCTAAGATTGTGGAGGAATTTGTAAACACTGGCCAAGTGCGTTTTGTCTTTCGCAGTTTCCAGTTCATTGGGGAAGAATCCCAATGGGCGGCCGAGGCTTCAGAATGCGCCAATGAACAAGGAAAATTCTGGGAGTTTTATGAGAAATTGTATTCGGAACAGTCTGGTGAGAACGCTGGGGCATTTGCGAAAGTGAATCTAGAAGGATTTGCTGCTGAACTGGGTCTTCAAACTGATCAATTCAACCAATGTCTGGCATCGGGTAAGTATACCGAAAAAGTAAAATCAGAAACCTTGGAGGCGCAAAACCTTGGACTTCGCGGGACGCCTTCGCTGCTCGTGAATGGGGAAATTGTGGAAAGCGGCAGTCAATATGATATTCTAAGTCAAAGTATTAAAGAGGTGCTCTCCAAATCCAAGTAGGCCTTGATTTACACTGGGTAATCTAGTCCTGGGTGGTTATCAAACCTTTGAGGCATCAAGCAGTTGGCAATTTTCTGTTTCAGCAAGTAGATTATGCCCAGGACCGTTCATTGTAATTTTTGTACATTACGAGTTGATATTTGGTTTCTTCAAAAGGATTACTCGATATTGCCCATGAAGCATTGCGGTTTCATTGGTCACTACAATTGCTTCAGGGATATCTTTCGACATTTCTCCAAATCTTCGATTAGGATCGGTTCCCAATTGACGGATCAGAACACCTAGTATGTTACGGAGGATAGTAGGTTTTGTGTGCTCGGGGAGGAATTTGTCAAAAATTGAAATCTGACCGCCTGGTTGAAGGACACGCCAAGCTTCCTCCAGAACCTTTTTCCCATTTGGAGCAACCGAGAGGATCAGGTTTAGTAGTACCACACTAACAGAAGAATCTGGGAATTGCAGTGCTTGAGCATCCATTAACATCAGGTTCATTTTTCCATGAGTTTTCTTCTGGGCTTTTGACAGCATAGCCTGGCTGATATCGGTGCCTGTCACGGATATACCTGCGGGAATGAAAGGGAGATCCAACCCTGTTCCAATACCAGGAATGAGAAGATGGTCGCCCGGCTGAAGATCCAGCAGTTCTATGGCACGCCGGCGCGCTTTCCGCATTAGTCCACCAAAAAGATAGTCGTAGATAGGGGCATATAGTTGATAAACTGCTTGGTTTACTGGATTACTCATATTTTCTCCCGGTGATAGATGCGAACCTCGGAAAAAACTGACCTGTTCGCGCCGCATACTGTTCATACTCTGACCCAAATGTGTCGGTCAGTATCCGTTCCTCCTGGTCGAAGCGCCAGGCGCTTGCGATGGTCAAAGCCAACCAGAGAAAACCGACAAGTAGATTAGCAGAAAGAAAAAGGAAGCCGATACATAAACAGAATATCGTGGTATACATCGGATGACGCACCCAACAATATGGTCCATCTGTGATTAGGTCATGGTTTTCCTTCACTAAAACCCCACTGCCCAGTTCTTACCTAGTGTCTGATGGACCCTCCAAAACAGAAGATCCATCGCGACACAAATCCCCAAACCCAGCCATCGCCATCCTACCGTTAGCGGAATGGAAAACATATTCACTATTTGTGGCCAAAAGATCTCGACTAACAAAACGCTGTTGGTTAGAACCATCAAGACTTCCATTAAGATGGGTGACCAGCCTGGTTCGCGACGGTGAACAACATTACCGCCCTGATGGTTGGCTTGCCAGCCATAGACTTAGCGGATCAAAAACATAAGCCTTAAACCCCTGATAGAAGAAGACTATTGTGTTTTTAAATGCTCATCTTTTACCTAAAAGTTCAAATGAAATTTCGTGTACGGTTCACACATTTTCTTCCCGGACTTTGTATCTCAGCAGGCGCAAGGCATTCACAGCGACCAGAACCGTACTGCCTTCATGGGCTATTACCGTCCAACTGAGCTGCACCAAACCGAGCACAGAAGTAGCGATCAAAATTACAATCACGCCTAAAGAAATGGCTAGGTTTTGTTGGATAATCTTCCGGCTGGCGCGGCTCAAACCGACCGCAAAAGGAAGTTTGCCTAGATCATCAGCCATCAGTGCCACATCCGCGGTTTCGAGAGCCACGGCAGTTCCAGCTCCCCCCATTGCGATTCCAACTGTAGAGGTTGCAAGCGCTGGGGCATCGTTTACACCGTCCCCGATCATGGCAACTGCTCCGTATTCCTTTTTCAAACGCTGAATCGTACTCAGCTTATCTTCTGGCAACAATTCCGCTTCAATATCGGTAATCCCAATTTCTTGCGCGATCTGCTTTGCAACTTTCTGGTTATCACCCGTGAGCATAATTAAGTGCTTCACGCCCAGGTTACGTAACCGTGATAATATTGCAGCAATGCCTGGCCGTGCGACATCCGATAATCCCAGAACTCCAAGGAATGCACCATTTCGGCTGATAATCATTGTTGTCCGGCCGGTGTTTTCCAGGTTAGCCACTGTCTGACGAATAGTTTTATCAACAACTTTTCCATCGGTTTCTTCAAATAGTTTGAGTGAGCCAATCCATACCGGCTGACCCTCAACCAGACTTCGTACGCCACGGCCAGGAATATTCTCTAGCCCATTTGCTAAAGGAAGAGTCAGATTTCGTTCCCTTGCTGCATTTACAATGGCGAGTGCTAACGGGTGGCTGGACTGCTGTTCCACAGCCCCGGCCAAACGCAAGACATCATCTGGTTGTGAGCCATTGAAGGGGATGACATCGGTAACCTGAAATTTACCCTTTGTGAGGGTTCCTGTTTTATCAAAGGCGATAGCGTTTAGCCGTCCTAGATTTTCCAGGTGAACGCCACCTTTAATCAAAACGCCGTTGCGTGCAGCCTGTGCAATCCCAGCCAGCACTGTTGCCGGTGTACCGATAGCCAACGCACAAGGTGAAGCCGCGACCAGAAGCAGCATAGCTCGATAAAAACTTTCGGAGAACGGCATCCAACCCACAATAGGGGGAAAAACTGCAACTAGCACAACCAAAACCAATACAATTGGAACAAAACGGGCGGTAAATTGATCAGTGAACTGCTGCGTTGGGCTTTGCTGACCTTGTGCCTCTGATACCATTTTCATGACTCGGCTCAAAGTATTATCTTTCGCAAGCCGGGTGATTTTCACTTCCAGCGCAGCTTCCTGGTTAATTGTTCCGGTAAACACTTCCTCACCAACGCTCTTCTGTACGGGGACGGATTCTCCAGTGATGGGGCTCTGATCGACGGCACTCTCACCCAGAGAAATTACACCATCCACTGGAATACGGTCGCCTGGTCGGATAACAACCATGTCACCAATGGAAAGTTGGTCAACTGATTCTTCCATAATTTGGTTTCCGCGCCGGACTCGCGCCGTCTTAGGCATCAGTTCGCCCAATGCGCTGATGGCGTTACGCGCCCGGTCCAATGCGTAATGTTCGCCGGCGTGCCCAAGTCCAAACAGAAAGAGCAGGAAAGCGCCTTCAGCCCAGGCACCCAGGAAAACTGCCCCTAATGCTGCCGCTAACATAAGGACATCTGTATCGAACTTACCCCGAAGTAAAGCAGGTACAGCGTGATGTGTAATATCGTATGCACTGGCGACATAGGAAAGAAGAAAAAGAACCAGCGCAGCACTTGCGGGTAAGCCGAGAAATTGCTGCCCTACCCAACCCAAAAGGAGAAATACACCCCCAGCCGCAATCAGGAATATTGTCCAGCGCTCCTGAAGCCAATGCGGAAGGAAGGTTGGCGCGGTACCGTGGTCGTGCTCATGTTCATGAGCTCCCTTTTCCTCTTTTACCTCTGGCTGCGTTAATAGACGGGCTCCTAAGCTGCGCATGGTGCGTTGGATCTGTTCCAGAGAAACGACTTTCGTATCATAAGCGACAATTGCCAGTCCTGAAGCATAACTCACGCTGGCATGGAGCATCCCATCCATGCCTTCCAGCTCTTTGGCGATCATGGTAGCTGAATCAGCGCTATCAAGTCCACTAAAGGGAATCTGCTCGTGGTGATAACCATTGCGTAATTCCGATCCAGCCTCCTCAGCGATACGTTTGACCGCAGCCAAGGAAATCAAGTTTGGATCATAATGGATGCATAGATCCATTGGATCATGATCCAAATGCAGGTGTGTTTGGAGAATGCCTCTTTGGGCTTGCAAGCGGTTCTGCAACCGCTCAACACAATGGTCGCAAGCATCCTGAATTTCTGGCAGCAACAAAGGCAGGGAGATTTCCACCGTTTTTTCTATCATTGGTTTGTCCTTAATAAATTATTCGTCTATAAAAATGAAAGCACAATTAAAACCAGCCACGCTAAAAAGCGCCTGTTCATCACTTGATTGGAAGATATATTATCGAATGGGAGGAGGTACTAAGACTGAAAGTTTGCTCGTCCGGGGGAATTGCCAGCATGTGGGTTCAATCTTTGCCAATAATGCAACGAAAAACATTGCAGGGATTACACCCGTAAAAATTCCAAAATGAATGGCTCCATTACACGAACCTGAACTTGTTCCCAAGATGTCTGAATGCCCAGGTTGTAAATCGTGAAGAAAATGCACCCCAACACTTAATGTAATCAGAATCAGCAATAAGATAAGAACGCGATGGTAAGGTGAGCGTATGTTATTCATGGCAAACGTGGTCCAGCACACCTTTGAACAACTCACTGATATGTTCATCATCTAAGGAGACGAATACCTGCCTGCCTTTTTTTCTTGCGCGTATTACGTGCTTGTCGCGCAAACCCCGGAGTTGATGTGAAATAGCGGATTTGCTCAACCCCATGGCTTGGACGAGATCTCCTACATTGACCTCGCCGGCAACTAGGGCAGAAATGATCCTTACACGGGTTGGATCGCTCAAAGACTCGAATAGACTAGCTACTCGTTCAGCTGTATATTCATCCACGCTGGATATACCACAATTATCTATCATAGGAACCCTATTGTTGAACAGTTGCTCAACCAATGTTTAGTTTATTACAAAAAAGACCGAATGTCAAGCATCGATATTGGGATGTAAAAAACACTACAGCCCATGTTGTCAGTAATTCCAACTGCTCTTGACAAATAGAAATATATCCGATAATATATCATCGTATCATGATACATAAATATAAATTGCCAGGAGTTTTTAAATGTCAAATGTAACCAATGCAGAAGGTGTTCAACTTCAAGCAAAGCTATTTCGCGGCTTTGCAGATCCCGCACGCCTGGCCATTTTGCACGCACTGCAAAGCGAACCTATGACTGTAACAGCAATTGTGACAGCAACAGGAATGAGTCAGTCTAATACATCCAACCACTTGGGTTGTCTTCGCGATTGTGGTCTAGTGTCTTCGGAACAACAAGGCCGTTCCGTTACTTACCATTTGAGTGATGATCGGGTTAGCGATTTGTTAGTTCTAGCGGCATCGCTGCTTGCGGACGTAGCAAGAGGCGTTTACGAATGCACTCGTTATGCACGAGAAGACGAATTATCGGTGGGTTTAATTAAGGAGTAATACGATGACTGATCTGAGAATATTGGATATTCCCGTTTCGGGTATGGACTGTACTGAATGTACCCTCCTCGTGGAACACGCGATTAAAGAGCTTCCCGGCGTTAAATCGGTGACCGTACTACTAGCCGCTGAGAAAGCTACCATTCAGTTTGACCCAACATTGGTAAATCTTACAATGATCAGCAAGGCGGTCGCTGGTGCCGGATACAAGGTCCCCGAAAATGTTGCCGATCAGGCTCCAATGCCCCGCTCATTACAAGACTTTACAAAACCCATCCTTACCGTGTTTGGCGTCGTCTTCGGTGTGATCTTGTTTGTAGTTGTCTTCGGAGAATGGTTGGGATGGTTCGAAAAAATTACTACCTGGGTTCCTTGGCCGGTTGGATTTGGTTTGGTTCTCCTGTTCGGCTACCCGGTCTTCAAAAATGTGGTTCAGGCCACACTTCGCCGCAAGATCATCTCACATACCTTGATGACCGTAGGTGTCATTGCGGCATTGGTTGTCGGTGAATGGGCTACTGCCGTTGTAGTGGTGTTTTTTATGCGGGTGGGTGATTACGCCGAAAAATTCACAACTGACCGCGCTCGCAAGGCTGTGCGGGATCTAACCTCGATATCCCCGCAGACTGCCCGTCTGGAGCGGAATGGCGCTGAAGTGGATGTTCCGATCAGTGAAGTTCAACCGGCTGACATCGTAATTGTCCGCCCCGGTGAAAAGATACCAGTGGATGGTGTGGTATTGGAAGGTCAGGCGACCGTCAACCAAGCCGCGATTACCGGTGAATCCATGCCAATTGAAGTCGGACCAGGAGCAAAAGTCTTCGCCGCAACGATAGCCCAAATGGGCAGCCTGCGGGTGAAAACGACCCTGGTTGGACCCGATACGACGTTTGGACGGATTGTTCGTATGGTCGAAGAAGCCGAGGCGAACCGCGCCGAAGTCCAGCGGATTGGCGACAAGGTATCCGGGTATTATTTGCCGGTTGTAGCAGCCATTGCCTTGATTACCTACCTGGTTAGTAGAAACCCTATGTCGACAGCAGCAGTGCTATTGGTAGCTTGTTCCTGTTCCTTTGCCCTTGCTACTCCTATAGCTATGCTGGCTTCAATCGGTGCTGGCGCGAAACATGGTCTGCTCATCAAGGGCGGCCGCTACTTGGAACTGTTGGCCAAAGCCGACACCATCCTAATCGACAAGACCGGCACATTAACGACTGGGAAACCGCGCCTGGTCGATATCATTCGTTTGAATGGGTTGAGCGAAAGGAGGCTGCTTACCTTAGCTGCCTCCGCGGAACGGTATTCAGAACACCCACTCGCTGAGGCTGTACGCCAGGCTGCACGAGATCAAAATATTACCTTTCTTGAAGTACAGGATTTCTCTGCAGATCCTGGTCGAGGGGTGCACACCCGCGTGGATGGAAAGATGGTAGAAGTGGGCAGCTGGCGCATCATGGGTGATAGTCCCCTTCCTGAGGTTGCGGTTGGGTTGGAAAAGCAAGGTAAAACCCTCCTATTTGTTCGCACCGATCAGGAATTGGCTGGAATTCTGGCGGCCTCCGATACATTGCGTCCAGAAACGCCAGCAGCGCTGGCAGAATTGAAACGATTAGGGGTTCGGAAAATCGAGTTGTTGACTGGTGACAATGAGCGAACCGCAGCAGCGATTGCCGGTCAATTGGGAATTGATTATCGCGCCAATCTGCTCCCGGAAGATAAAATTCGCATCGTGAAAGAATACCAAGCCCAGAAACATATCGTCGTCATGGTGGGCGATGGGGTGAATGATGCACCGGCTCTTGCCCAAGCCAATGTAGGGATTGCAATGGGAGCCAACGGAACAGATGTGGCGATTGAAGCGGCGCACATTGCTTTGATGCGTGAGGACTGGACTCTATTACCCCGTGTCTTTCAAATAGCTCAGCGAACAATGCGGGTGGTTAAAGTGAACCTGGGATTTACGATGGTCTACAACTTCATTGGTCTGACGCTGGCAGCGTTTGGATTCCTCCCCCCTATTCTGGCAGCGGCGGCTCAGTCGTTACCTGATTTGGGTATCCTCGGGAATTCCTCCAGGTTGTTACGCCAAAAATAAAACTGAGAAGGTAAAAGTGGTTTTTTGGATATAACCACCACTTATTCTATGGCCTGTTTTTAGAAAGTGAGTACTTTATCCGAATCTACTGTCCATTGAGTTAGTTGGCTCATAGTGCTTATCTCAACCCCTTCGATTATCCTTAGGTCTTTAAGACCACGAGCTTCAGCACAAGTTCCTCAGGCTTTGACAAGACCTCCCTTGCTGACCACGGATCGCAACATACGTTCGATGTTGTAATACCCCTGAGGGGTGTTTTGGTTAGGAAGAGCACAAGTGCGGCTAACGACAATTAGAATTACCCAACGATGACAATTAGAAATGCCCACCCAGGGCGCAGGAGCCGTTACACTTTCTGCCATCAAATCCATACTGGTGGAGAGAGAATGACAGCAACCGACGCCCAAGTGAGGCTCATCATGAGAGAACGCAGTAAAGGACGTACCCAAGAACAAGCCGCCGTCAGAGCGAATCTGAGAAGTCGCAAGACGGTCAGGAAATATGAACAACGGGATAAACTACCCAGTGAGTTGAAGGAAGCCCGCAGCTATCGCACCCGGTCAGATGCGTTTGAAGGGGATTGGAGCGAACTGGAAAAGATGTTGAAGGAGGCCCCGGAACTGGAAGCCAAAACGCTGTTTGAGCGGTCTGATGATGGCGCAGCTTGGCCGAGTCCCAGTGAGTGGGGATCATTTCGAATGGGAAAAGTTGCATTTTGAAGTGGTTGACATGGACGGTAGGAGAGTAGACAAAGTTCTGATTATGCCCAAAGATAATGGATAAAGCAATAAAACTTAGTAATAATGTAAAAGTCCTTTTACTTGAGCTCAATCCAATTTTGGTCATCATTCATTTACGCATCTAGCCTGAATCAATAATTAAAATTAAGATAACAGGCAGGGTGTGACTCTCCTGCCTGTTTAATCCTTCCAATGAAAATGTCTACCCGATAAATTTATCCAGAGAAGCTTTTAAATCCCTCAGAGCTTGCTCGTAGTCATCCTTTTCTACCGCTTCCACCATGCAACTCTGCAAATGATCTTCCAGAATCACCCTTCCGACTCCATTGAGCGCTGAGCGTACGGCAGCGATTTGAACCAGGACATCCGGACAAGGTGTATCTGCGTCAACCATCTTCTTGATTGCCCGTACGTGACCTTCGATGCGAGCCAGGCGATTAAGAACCTGCTGATGATGCTCGTGCCGATGGGCTTCTATTGTGCTTACCCCAGAATCCTGATTCCCTGATTGAGAACCTAATTCATCAAGATTCATTGATTGCCATCCTTTTTGTCTTATAGAACTATTCTACTGGATTTGTGGCTTTTGGGTGTTAATCAGCCTGGCTGAATTGGCCAGCACCGGCAAGGCGGATGCTTCATGCATCAATGCCCCAATTACCGGACCGATGATCCCGAATCCACCCAAAACGACAGAAAGGACATTCATCGACATCGAAAAAATAACATTCTGGCGAATCACACCCAGAGCCTGACGAGAAAGGCCAATGATCTGAGGGATGCGTTCAATTTCATCGGCCATTAATCCAATATCGGCTGTTTCCAACGCTACATCCGTGCCGGCTAATCCCATCGCAATTCCTACTTCAGCGGCAGCCAGGGCAGGTGCATCGTTGACACCATCCCCTACAAATGCAACCTTTTTTCCCTGAGCTTGCAAATCACGAATGATTTGGAGTTTATTTTGCGGTAATACTTCTGCATAGACCCGGTCAATACCTAACTCCTTCGCAATCCGATCTGCCGTTCGCGGGTTGTCACCGGTGATCATGATTACTTCCCGAATTCCAATGCGCTTAATCTCAGCAATGGCGCGTTTCGCCTCCATCCGAGGTGTATCGGCCAGGGTAATCAGACCTTTAAGTACTCCATCTACCGCCACAGGAATAACCGTTTGACCTTGAAGCTCAAGTTGCTGCATTTGCTGATCCACTTCGGCTTTCCAGAGAATATTGCGCTCGCCCAATAAGGCGCGGTTACCAATCACGATCTGACGATTATCAACATGGCCTTCAACACCATATCCGGGTAAAACTGAAAAACCATCAACACTTGCCAACTCTATCTGTCGTTCAAGACTGGCTTGAACGATGGAACGACCTATCAGATGTTCACTGCCTCGTTCAATTGAAGCTGCCAGAGATAGAATCTGATCCGCCTGGAATCCATCAAGTGGAATGATTTGCTGAACAATAGGCTGACCGTGGGTTAACGTACCAGTTTTATCGAAAACCACCACGTCTACTTTTCCAACCTGCTCAATGACTGCTCCAGATTTTACCAACATTCCTCGTTTGACTGCGTTACCTTTTGCAGCGACAACGGCGGTCGGGCGTGGCCAGCACCAGCGCACACGGGCAAACCACCACCAGAACGGTGATTGAGCGGGTAATATCCCTGGTCAGCAGGACCTATTGAGAAGATACGATTATTCTTATAATTTAACCCGCAATAACTTTATTGAGTTCAAGAATACTAATGTATCAGGAAGCAAATGAATAGCAGCTGCTTCGATAGGACCTATTACTTTTAGGAGAACAAGACTGATACCAATAACATGAACCACTCCAACGCCAACGAAAATATTTTCGCGGATCGTGCGAAATGCTTTTTTACTAATTGCGCGTGCTTCAACAATCTTCTCTAAGTTATCCTGCATTAATACGATATCAGCAGCCTCCATCGCTGCTTCTGTACCGATTGCCCCCATGGCGATACCGATATTTGCTTGAACGAGCGCTGGCGCGTCATTGATACCATCACCTACCATTGCTAATTTCGAACCATCTTTTTGTAACTCTTTGATAATGCGGATTTTATCTTCAGGTAATAGATCGGCTCGATAATCTGTAATACCAAGTTGTTCGGCAACATGCTGGGCGGTTTCTGTGTTGTCACCCGTTAGCATAACCACTTTTTTTATACCACTTTTGATCAGGTTCTGAATTGTACTTTTTGCTCCTGCTCGAATAGCATCCGAGATATAGAAGACGCCAAGCACTTTTTTCTCTGTTGCAAGATAGACAGCAGTCTCAGTTGCATTATCCTTGCTTGAAGGAATCTCAATATCTGACTCTTCTAGAAAGGCTTCATTACCTAAAAGAACCACTATATGATCGACATTGGCTCTGACTCCTCTCCCGGTAATCACATTAAAATCTTCTGGTTCTGGAATGGATATATTTAGTTTATTGGCATAGTTAAGGATGGCTTTTGCCATTGGATGGCTTGATCGTCTATCCGCTGCTGCTGCAAATTGCACCAATTGTCTTTCCGTAAATGCTGTATCAAGGATCTCGATATGATTCACAATCGGCTGGCCAACAGTCAGTGTTCCGGTTTTATCAAACACAATCATATCCACTCGTGCCAGTTCCTCTAAAAATAATCCGCCTTTGATTAAGATTCCTTCCCGTGCTGCTCGAGCAATTGCAGCAATCGTGACTAAAGGTGTTGCCAATCCAAGTTCTGCGGGAGAGGTAAATATCAGGAGTGCAATAATCAGTTTAACATCTTGGGTAAAAAAGTAGACGCCAGACACAAAAATAAAGACAATTGGAATAAGGTAAGCTGCAACTTTATCAGCAAATTTTTCAATAGGCGCTTGTTTACTCTCTGCTTCCTCAACAAGTGCAATAATGCGAGAAAAGACCGTATCTTTTCCGGCTTTTGTCATCCGAATATCGAGCGCTCCTAACTCAAGTATGGATCCAGCATAAACTTTACTCCCGTTTATTTTTTCCTGAGGCATGTTTTCTCCGGTGATGGGAGCTTGATTAACTGAAGCTGTTCCACTTACAACTATTCCATCGACAGGAATTTTCTCGCCTGCTTTTACCAGGACAATATCGCCAATCTGCAATTTATCAATAGCAATTGTTTCTTCGCGGTCCCCCCTTTTAATATAGGCAATTTTAGGCACTGAACCGATTAACGCCTTGATCGATGCGCGTGCTTTTTCCCCACTGGCGCTGGCGATATATTCAGCAATTAGAATAATCATCAAAACTACGGCACCCGCTAGATATTCTTTGCCTAGAATTGAGACAATAACGGCAATGGTTACAAAGAGTTCCGTTCCGATTTTTCGCTCCTTGACCAGTTCTTCACCCGCCGTTTTTATCAAAGCATATAAACCAAAGAAAATTGCAGCCAATAAAAGAAGTAAAGAAATAAAATGGAGATAGAATAAAAGACTGGCAAATCCTACAGTTAGGATGCGTACAATTTCCCAAAGATATTGCCGAGAGAAAAATGTTTGTAAATATTTCATAAGTTTCACCTCATTCATTAATATCCCCTATGGGGGGATAGGGGATATTATAATCGAAAACCAAATATAGACAATGTCTCGGGACTAATTATTCCCAGCTGATTGATTCCTTGAATATTGCATTAACAAGTGAGACGCATCGAGTAGTGATTACCTGAGGGCTATATGGTCTCCCCTTTTCCAGCCACCAAATAATGGTCTCCACGAGCATGGTGGAAACAAGATCATTGAGATAATCTTCCTTGATTGGAGAGCTTTTTGAGCCAACCGCGGAGCGATGGAAAGGCAGCTTTTCATATTCTTTAAGTAATTCACTCATGGATGAGCGCATCTTCAACACGAACCATGGGCTTCCTTTCCTTCCCAGCAGTGCAAGATAGAGTCTTTCATATTCCGCAATATGTTCAAAAAACTTTACCCATACAAATGGCGGATGTTCCGTCCCCGGTTCTGAAACGGAGGCGAACATGGCTCCCATAGCCTCAGAGTAAATCTGTTCGACCAGGTCATATTTATCCTGATAATTACGATAAAAAGTCGCCCGGCTGATCATAGCACGTTCAGTGATCTCGCCAACTGTTAGTGACTCAAAACCACGTTCCTCAATCAAATCCACCAATGCCTCGCGCAACAGTTTTTGAGTCCGCCGAACCCGCAAATTGCTCACAATTTGAGTCATTTTGCTCTCCTTGTCTCTTTTGTGACAAATTCCAAAAACTGTACCTTGTTGCCCGAAGCTATTCTGAATACACTATTAACGCGACACATTAACCCATATGAGACATTATGTATCATTTATTCAGTTATGTCAAATAGGAAGGATTAACCGAAATGGAAAACACTCAAAAGAAACAAGTGGATGAAGATCAGGTAGCAAGAGAAGGTATGGAGAAGATGGTCTCTTCTTACGACTCCTATATGAGAAACATCACCTTTGGACGGGAGCGCCTCCTGCGGGAGACAACTGTAAAATTAGCGCAGGTAAAACCAGGTGACTGCGTTCTCGAAGTGGGTTGCGGCACAGGCACTTTAACCCTTGCAGCGAAAAAGCAAGTTGGTCCAACCGGTAAAGCCTTCGGCATTGACCTGATTCCCGGGATGATTGAAGCCAGTCAGCGTAAGGCAGTCGCGGCAAACGAAGAGGTCACTTTTCAAGAAGGAAGCGTCAACGCCATCCCCTTCGCTGACAACCAATTTGACGTGGTTCTGTGCAGCTTCATGATCTTCCACATGACGGATGAAACCCTAAAAAAGGGTATCCAAGAGATCTTCCGTGTGCTCAAATCGAACGGCCGTCTGTTCGTTCTGGATCTCGCCTTACCAGAACAGCCATTTCAAAGAGCAATTGCAAAACTATTATTAGGCTTCATGTTCGAACACAAAATGCAAGAATTGATGCCCTTGATGAAAGAGACTGAGTTTTCCGACGTAGAATTGGTACCAGTACCTTTTCGAGTTCTTGGGTTGTCCATCCTCAATGGAGTGACAGGAATAGCAAGAAAATTGTAAAACCAAAATAAGGGGATAAATAGAGAAATTCAACAACAATGCCTGCTAAAAAAATTTGCAGGTGTTGTTGAAAGGATTTTATTGGCTATTCTTTTAGGTATTGTGGATCAAAATTATTACGAAATATCTGGAAATTTCAATAATATTAATTTACTTGTCGGAACTTACACCCATACGTTGCCGGCTTACCCACCATCGTCCAGGATAATCTTTCAACCGTATTCCACCAAATACCAGGCACTTCATACCACTTCGCGCCGGCTACATCCTTAGGGATATCTGGATCAGCAGCAGTACCACGAGCAAGAAATCCATCCGGATGAATTCCGACTTCGGTATAAACGAAAGAATAGATTGGACCCAGGGCGACCAGGGATAGCATCATTCCCCAACCACACCGGGAGGGCTCAACCGTTTTTGCGGCATCAATCCGGTCGGCAATAAAATCGAAATAGGTCATCCCCTTTGGAGCCTGGGGAACCTGCATGGGTTGGTTTCCCATGTAGGCAACGAATAAAATACTGGAACAAATCGCCAGGATAACCGCAGTCTTGATAATACTCCCAATCAACTTAAGAAACATTCCGATGAATTTCATTTTCTCCTTCATTTCCTTTATCTATCTGATACTGATCTTCTGGTCGGGCTCCCTCTCGTAGGACCCGGTTATACCGAATTTCCTCCCGATACATTCGATCAAGTGCAACCTCAATCACATCGCTTTCACTCCGTCCCATCACGCTTGCCATTGCTCTTAATTGACTCACGCCTTCTGGACTTATTCGAAAAGATCGTACTGGTTTACTCGCTGAATTTGTTTTCGGCATGCTCATTTTCCTTATCGGTTAGCTTATCTATAATGTAATACTCTAGTATTTCTTTGTCAAGTTAAAACCCCGCTTTTTTCGAAAATTCATCAAATTTGACCCCCTAGGATAAAGGGTTTCCTCTTGCTATGATTGGAGTTACAACTAAATATCTGTTCGGTCGCTGATAATCATCAGCTATTCCATATAATCCTTGGAGCGACCATCATTGTCTTTCCTATTTACACCTTCCCAAAAGTGCAAACAGGTGTTGAAGACTTGATTGGTCACTTTTTTTACCCAACTTTTGAACCCGCATATCGGGAAAGGAGAAAAATTGAAAGAAATTCCAGTCTCAAAACGCAACCTGATTGTTGCAGTCATCCTGGCTGTTGTCATCGCTGTAGGAATCCTGGTGATCGAAAACTGGCCTCTTCGTACGGAGCAAGGTTCGACAGCATCAACCAATGAAGACAGTCTGGTTTCTACTGCAGCTGTTACTGCCATCGAAAAGGTTTTCCAGGTGAACTACTTGGAAGGAAAAGAAGTCTGGCTCAAGCGCATTTGCGAGCTCAGCACACCAGCTGGATGTGAGGTGTTTTCAGCCGGCGCAGATCGTATGTGGGAGAAATATGTGGATGCCAAGTCTGTGGTCACAGCTGCCACGCAGGCAGTAGAAAAGGTTGCAGACAACGGTTCCGAGCAAGTATGGCGGATGACCATTACGCTATCTTCCTCTCTACCAGGTAGCAATAAAACCCAGGACACGGCGTATGTTGTTCTCGTGAAAACAGAAAGCGGTTGGAAGTTTGATCGCTTCCTGATGGAGGCGGAAATCAATGCCATCCTCGCTCGCGAAAAAACTCCCACCATAATTGTAGAAGAAGGAAAGAAGTAGTGAAAAGAATTTTCCTAATCATTGTTGTATTGTCCTTGCTCATTCCATCAGCTGTTTATGCTCAGGGTAACGATCCCTGGTCTGAGGTCTTTCAACCAGACGGAAACCTGAATCCAGATCTTATTGACCTGGGAGTAACTACCGATCATCCCGACTGGATGTCGATTGAACTACCCTTTGGGCAATCGCTTGACCTCGATGCTAATTACCATCGCTACCAGACCCCCAGTGGGAACATTGTTGTCTTGCCTTCCGCTTCGACTTTGTTCTTTATGGCCATGAATCCCCAGGAAAGTGGCCTAACCAGCTCTTATGGATCCCTGGGCAACGGGTACGGTAGCCTGATCTCTTTTCTCGGTCTGGCAGCCGGTGACAACCTGGATTGGGGCCGGATACAGGCAGAACACCCGGAATATACCAGCCCGGATCAATTCTGGGGTGCAGTTCTTAATGGAAATCAGGATGTTTGGACCTATTTCTCCGGGTGGGGATTCATCACCAATCTGTTGCAGATGACCTGGAATGATGGGGCACTGCGTTCCTTGTACTTGCTATATCTGAATGGCACACAAAATTGCGCATCCATTCCGGGTGGTTGTTCGGGAGTAGTCACTCCACCTCCACCTCCTCGGGAATGTCCTGATCCGAGCGTAACCATGCAGCAGCCCGTGCTGACCATTCAAAAGACTGCACCGAATAATCCACTGGTCGTCGGGCAAGATACTGAAACCCGGCGCGGAGCAGATATTCAAGTCAGGGTGACAGTTCCTCCAGTAATCTTCACCTGGTATGAACCCATCTACGAGGAACGGGATGTTTGCCGGACAGCCAATGTTGGGGAAACCCCGAACTGCAAAACAAGCTCAGGATTAACCATCAATGATGGAGTCTCTGATACGGAGATGGTATTCAAGGAATGCCAGATGCATGTAGAACATCTACCAGATGCAGTTGCTTCTTTACAAGCAACCGCCGCCCTGGATGCCGCCAGCCAAGATTGGATTACAGGCAAACTGGGTCAAACGCATTATGAAGCTTACATTCATCAAGCAAATTTCACTCTCATTCAGGGAATAGGATCATGGACGGGGGGATGTGATGGCGGTGGCACCTGTACAGCTACTGGCCAGGCACTCCGTGTTCCATTTGCAGATCCAGGAACCTTCAACCTGCGAATGGACGTAGTGACCACGGGCACTCGCTTCCGGGGTATTCCGATCACACAGCCGAGAAGGGTAGGGATTGATGGAACGATGAAAGTCTATGTAACTCTACCGGCGTTGGTGCCATAAAAGGTCATTGTGCAGATTGTATGGATAGCGGTCGGTGTGTTACTGACAGTCTTCCTGGGTTTCATGGCAGTTTTTTATCTGCTGTTGGTTATTGCCCTGTGGTGTTCAAGAAACGATTATGACAAGTAAGGAGGCAGTGGTTTATGACAGATTATTTTGTTGTCTTTGGGGATTTCCTCGCAGCTCTGCCTACTTACCTGTTGAACGGTGTCCTCGCAACCGTTTACTGGCTTCGCGAATCTGGAGCTGTTCTGGTTAGTATTCTTTGCGCAGGGTTGATCATTCGCTTTGTTGATCAACGCGTGCAATCCAGGGCTGCTTTCCGACCTGGCCGTAGTGGACGCGAGGCAGCTACTCCGGATTTATACACTGCACAGATCACCACTGCAATCGTCTTGGTGCTGTGGGTAATCAGCCAATGGGGAATGGGTGCACCAGTTCCCTGGCTAGGTGCAGCGATGTGGCTGACCGGTACCATCATTGTTCTTCTAGTGCACATGCAAGAACATACTTTGCTTTGGAATATGAAATCAGGAATTGCGATTTATTCCCTGGCCGTCATTGGCAGCCGGCTTTACCTGGCATACACCGCTCAATTATCCGCAGATCAGTGGGCTGCCCTGATTGGTACTTCAGAAAGCGCAGCGGCTGTAATTGCCAATACACGAGGTAATGTAACCACGATTATTTTATGGGCTTTGTGGTTGGTAATCCCATTGGGTTACTTCGCGATGTTACTGCAGCAAGTCTTGATCAACCCGATGTCATTGGTCAATCCACTGGCAGGAGCCAGTGAGTTGTTCAATCGTTATCGAACCAGACGATAGGGTGATAGATGAAACCAGCACACAAAATCGTGAGCTTGCTTGATGTATCACTCTTCCTTTTTAGGTGAGAGTTTTATGAACGTTGGTTGGTTTTACAAACGTCAGATTTTATTTCAACGATTGGAGGTCAATATGTCACAACTGATGGATTTGCTGCGTGGACCTGCTTTAGGAGTGATTTCTATGATCATCCTGATGGCAGGCGCCCTCATCATCACTGCATTTGCGGCGCTGATTGCTCAAATGAGTCTCTTGTTCCGGCTTCGGCCCTGGAATACTTCCGAAAAGCGAAGTGAAACAGGGAAAGAAGGTTACCCACAAGAATCCTATGAGCAACGTTCCTCAGCTCGCGAAAACCAGCAGGCATCATCCCAAAGTCGCCAACGCTCACCACAGGTGGTGGTTGTCGAGCCAAACACGAACGAGGTGATTGATGCAGTCTGGTGGGAAACAGTGAAGTAAGAGCAATCCAGGGCTTCTCTTGCGCAAGCAAGAGCAGCCTCACGAATTCACCAGTTGATGAAGTTGGCGAATTGATGAGGCAGAACGCCAAGCATGGAGAAAAGTGAAAGATGATTATTGGAAAACTGTCTGAAAAAATACCCTGGCTGAGAACGAAGGACTCTCTCTCCATTCCAAATGACTTGGAAGTGGAAAGCACAGAGCTGCATTTCAATGATCAGAATGAGCTTGACTACCTGGTCTTTCGTGTCACAGAGCGGGAAGGCACGCGGGAATATCAGGGATACCGGGCGGTGAGGTTACTGCAATTACGCTACATCTCTCTGGAAGCTCGCCGGGATGCTGGGCTGTTGCAGAAGATGCGCACGGTCTTACGTGGTTTATATGGCGCGCAAGTTGATCTTGTATATCTGGCTGCTGGTGTTTTTAAGAATCCAAATATTGGGATCGTCCAATGTTATGGGGTAGCTGCATTTTCTCCAACGAAAGAAGAAGCCGTCCAGCACTCTTTAAGAGATCTTTCAGCTTTACGTGCAGGGTTGGGGGGTGCTTACCGTCAGATCCGTCTGGAGCCGCTTTCGACTGAAGTGGCTCAATGGTTGGCGCGTTCGTTGGAGCAGATGCCTTATGCCATTGTGGCTGTTGGGCATCCGGATCCACGCGAAAACGCTCGTGGTGGTGATTCATCAATGCGGGATCCATTGTTGTCCGGCAGTCAGGGTACTCAGCAATATTCCATTCAACAAAATGAACTGCTCTTCCGAGGAATGAGCAGCCTGGAAGAAGAATTCCTGTTGATGCTGCTCACCAATCATGTTCGTCTGGAAGACATTACGCGCATGTTGGCTGGCATGTTGGAAGACACATCCGTTTACGCTTCCCGTCAGTTGGGAACCCGGGCAGCCTCCTTCGGGATCAGCCTACCAGCGATTCTGATGGGCGGGCTTGCAGAAAATGCCTCTCAATCTTATGGCACAAACCATTCGAGTGGCGTTACCCACGGAGAAGCTGCTACCGATGGTGTGGCAGATAGTCAAGGCCAAGCCCACACGGTCGGCCATGCCAGTACGAGCGGGTGGGCGCACACAGTAGGAGTTTCTGAGACAGACACGGTTGGTTCATCCTCAACGGTTGGAACGGCAGTCAATCAAGGGACAGCTCATACTGAAGGCTCAGCTGTAACAGACGGATCATCGCACTCAGATTCCTCTGGCATGGCAACCTCCCATTCCGAAAGTTCCTCCTATAGTTTCAATGGCGGATTAGGAGGCAGTATTGCCCCAGCCGGTGTGGGTTTATCTGCCAACTTAGGTGGAAATGCCAATTGGGGTACGGCTGATGGTGTGGTTAACAGCAGTGGCTCATCCGACTCGAGTATGCATTCGGTAACCTCAAGTCAATCGGATACAGTTTCTCAAAGCACTACCCAAAGCCAATCCAACACAAATTCTCAAAGCCACTCGTCGACTCAATCGGAGGCCTGGACGACCTCAGGTTCTGAGACTGATTCTGTAGCGGATACCAACAGTACATCAACCACCCAGAGCCATGCAGACACAAAAAGCACAGCCCGTTCCGAGGCGGATGGGGTCGGTTTGGGACAAAGTATTGGGCGCGGAATTAGCGCTGGCATGAGCGTGGGAGTTGCCCCTTCCTTTTCCCTTTCAAACGCCTACCAATGGCAGGATGATCCTTATATCCTCCTGACCGATATCATGCGCACCCAACGCAAGTTGTTGGACATTGCCAGTCGGGAAGGCGCTTTTTATACAGATCTATATGCATTGGCTCGCAGCGAACAGGGTGTACACGCCTTGATGGGACTCATCCCAGAAGCCTTTCATGGAACGGAAGACGTGGTGGCGGGTGTACAGACACGTGCGTTAACAGATCCTGAACAGGCTTACATCGGCCTGCATGCCCGAGCTTTCACTCCATCCACCCGAATTGAGAATATTCCCGAAGCTATGAGTGGGTATGCTGATTCGACTCTTCTGACCATGTTGCAGGTAGCGGCTTACACCGCTCCGGGAATGTTCGAACAAGGATCAGCACTCACCACGCAGGAAGAAACGCCAGCATTCGCGTTTTATCCGGATATTCCGGGGAATATCACCCTGGCCAGGCAGTGGTCGAGCGAAACGGGTCTCCTGACGGATACATTTTTGAAGTTAGTTCCTGACCGTCATTTTCACACAGCCTTTGTTGGAGATACCGGTTTTGGAAAATCCATCGCTGCTGAACGCCTGGCTTATGAAACTACCCGCTTCTGGCATTATCGCACTATCGTATTGGACTTTGGACAGGGTTGGCGTAAGGCTATGAATTGGCCAGGTGTTGGTCAGAAGGGTTCAGAAGACGGCCTAGGGCATGTCGATATCCGTCAGCTCTATCCCGGTTCTCCTCGTCCACTGCGTTGGAATATTCTGCAAGTGCCGCGCCGCATTGATCCGGGTCGTTACCGCAGCATGGTCGCTGAGCTCTTTGCCAACGCCGGCAGATTGGGAGCCAGGCAGTTGGGTTTTATGCGCCGCGCGCTAACCGAATTGTATTTTGAAGCGGGAGTCCTGACTGGTGATCCCAAGTTGCAGAATGGCCCCTTGGGACATCTTCAGGATGATCGGGAGGTGCAGCTAATTCAGAATGAACGTCAGAGCTCCGGTGAAAACCTGAATGAACCTCATCCTGGAACCTTGTTAGAAACCCTTTCTCCAACAGAACTACAAGCCCTGGCAGTCTACCGCAGTCGTAAACTGGATGTTTCCAAATGGGTGGACCGTCTTCGAACCTACAAAGAGAAATTGGAACGTGACCAGGTCAGTCGCACCAGTCTGGAGGGCGTCCTCTTGCGACTAGAGCAGTTCTCCGAAGGTCATATGGCTCGCCAATATGGACCCTCAGCCAGCGGAATCGGCGTGGAAGACCTGGGATTGATGGGCAGCCCTGAAAATCCATGGGGCATCACTGTCATTGAAGGTGGCGCTGAAATGGACGAATACTCCAAAGCGGCGTTACTTTCTTTGTTGGCCAGCATCCTGTACTCGGATGCAGTCGCCCGCCGGCGCGAAATGTTGGGTGGCAAACACTTCCCGCCCATGCAGATCTTTTTTGAGGAAGCCAATAAAGTTCTGACCGGCGTCTCGGGCGGTGCTGCTTCCGACCAAGGTTCAGGAGAATCGAGCAATCCGGTCAGCCATCTCTTTCAAACAATGTGGCGGGATGGACGTAAGTACAGCATTTTCCTGCACTTGATGGCTCAAACCGTGAGCGAGCTGCCATCGGGCATCCTTTCTTCGTGCGCGAATGTCTTTGTGTTTCAGACCAAAGATCCCAAAGATCGCGACTTAATCCTGCCACATTTGGGACGCTCCGAAAAAGGTCTGGTCAACACCGAATACAAACGCTACCTGGCGCGCATTCCGCGCACTTATGCAATTGCCAAGTTAGGATACAGCGATGATGTATTCTGGCTGGAACCGGTGCTGGTACGCCCTCTAATCATTCGCTGTAATGAACCCTCTGATCTTGAGATTACCCAAGAATTGGGTGCTGTTTCCCTGGAACGGACAGCATCCGACATCCTGGCCTCTAATCCTTCCCCTGATGCTTCGCATCGGGGACGTTCCGAACCTATTTAATTTCGAAAAGGAGAATTATCTACCATGCAAAGCAAAAAACGTTCCCCCATCGCCGCCATTGTGCTGGCTGTCGTCATCGGTCTTCTCGTGATCGCTCTGTTGAACGGTGTTATTCGCCCAACTCAGGTAGTAGTTGCCAAAGTCGCCATCGCGCCTGGTACTCTTCTGACCGATCAGCTGGTCGAATTGCGTACCATTCCGATGGGAGCTAAACCGGCCGATGCAATCGCTAAGATCGAAGAAGTGAATGGCAAAATGTTGGCAGTTGGCCGCGCTCCGGGTGACCTGATTGTTACCTCTGTTTTGGGCGAGATCGCCGGCGCAGGCATTCCTGCTGAATTACCGGAAGGTCACGTAGCCCTGGCGATCCATGTTGACCTGGCCAGTGGCGTGGCGGGACTGCTCCGCCCTGGACAGACAGTGACCGTGATCGGAATGATTTCCCCAGATATTCTGAAAACGAGCAGCACCAGCGTATTTACGGCTCCGATTTCGGAATTTACCTCACCAGTCGTTTCCCTCACTCCGGGTGTATCCGCAACACCTACCCCAACTCCCACTCCTGCGCCGCCTGCTTCTCCTCTGGCGCGTCTGGTCATTACCGGCGTGCGAGTTTTGATGGTTCCGCAATCTTTCCGTTATGAAGAGATTCCAGCGGGTGCCAGTGAAGAAGAGTTGTTTTCTTCGGCACGCACAAGCGTGTCCGCCCAGGAGGGCAGTGTCATTGTTCTGGATGTTCCGACCGGTCTGGTAGAAGTAACGCCAGGATTCAAGGTTGATCCGGCGACCTTGCTGGCGGCTCTAGACCAATACGGCATCATCCATCTGGCTTTGGAACCAACCTCAGGATTGGAATTGGATGTGGCGGATGTGATCACCCTCAATCTGGGTGAACTTTATAACGAGATGAATGAATATCGAAAGAAATAGGCCAAAATGAGCGACAACGCTTACCAAACCAATAAAATCACGGTGATGTTAGCCGGGGCTGGTCATGATGTCGTCTACTATCAGATGCAGCAGCCGATCCTGGCAGACCAACGCTTCATGATCTCGGGTCATGCAGCTCAGTGGTCCATGTTTGAAACCAACCTGAATAACTTACGACCAGACCTGGTGATTGTCCAGGCGGATATTGCTCCAGACCCCGACACACTGATCCGTACTCTCCAGAAAATTTCAGCCTGGCGAGGGGTTGCAATTGTGGTTCTCCCTTTACCGCAGAAGGATTTTCAGGGGGCTTTCGCTAAGATAGATACTGTCCGTGGGGTCTTTGTAGCCCCTGTCAATTGGAACGAGGTTATTCAGGCTGCCTATGGGGCAGCGATGACTGCCCGTGCCAGTCTTAGCCAGGCTGCCCCCATGCAACAAGGAGTATCCGGTTATTCTCCCAGTGGAGCTTCTGCTTATATCACAGGAACCAAACGGATTGCTGTGCTCTCTCATGCTGGTGGATCTGGCTGTTCCACCATTGCAGAAAATCTGGCATATGAATTATCAGTTCGGCTCAGCGTGAAGACCTTGTTAGTCTCAATGGGATTGCCGCCTTCAGCTGCACCCCACTTAGGACTACGCTATGTGCCTAATCTCACCGAGTACTTTGACCGTCCCGGTAAGGCTGCCTTTCAGACTGCGATCCAGCGCAAGGAAAATCTGGAGGTCTTGCTTGCACCTGAATCTTCCCTGGAATACATGCATATTCTAGAAAGCTCCAATAAAGGTACAGGAGAAGGAACGATCAATGGAATGTTGATAGATTCTGAAGACGGACGTTACGCTGCCATAGTGATGGATGTACCAACAACCGAAGATTTGTGGATGATGCATTCAATCATCTTCGCAAATTATGCCCTGATCGTCACCCGACCGACTCTTGCTGACCTGACTGCTATTCGCCATACCCTAACTTTGTTACTGACCGGCTTAAAGAGTGAAAAACGACTTGCCAGAGATTCAATCTACTTGGTTTTGAACCAGACCACCGAGCGTAGCAGTTTCACCCCTCGGATCTTTCAGGAAGAACTTTCCAAATCTCTGGGTTGGGCTCCGCCTATCGCCGCAATCGTCCCCTTTGATCCGGGCGTCTCACAGGCGCAAGATGATGGAATTCTGCCAGTGACCCGTGGAGATGAGTTTTCCAAAGGCATACGCGCTATCGTTAACACCTTGTTTCCCATGGTGGATAACAATCTAGATCGCACCGATGGGAAAAAGGGTATTCTGCGATTACCAAAGATTCGCTTCACTTAAGCATCTTTTGAGACAGAGAAGTATCTAAAAATTGGAGGAGCGACATGCCTGGGATTTTGGGTTTGTACGACACAGCCACTAATGTAAATAACCTGGATGAAACCACCCGATCCGAGGTGTTCAATGAAGTGATCGATCAGATCAACCACGAGTTTCCCTCTACCGTGTTGCAAGGTCCGAGTGATGCCGACCGGCAACGCATCCGGGAGCGGGTTGAGGCACAAATTTCTGCTGCTTTACGCAAGCGCAACTTTCGTCCAGGTGTCCAACTGGAAGGCGCAATCGCGGAAGAGCTCACCCGACGCATTCTAGGATTGGGTTTCCTGGATTTACTTTTGCCGCCGGCGCGTACGGATATCTCGGAAATCACAATTTATTCGAGCGGGTTACTGCAAATCATGCTTAAAGGTTCTGTGCGTTGGGAATCAATTGACCTGCATCCTGGGGCGGGTGAGATCTGGCGAGTGCTAGATCGTCTGATCGGACCGCAAAACAAGACGTTGAACGAAACTAACCCCAGTATTAATGCAAAGCTGCCGGCAACGCTGCACAATCCGGGTGGGGGGCGCATCAAAGCCCTCCACCCAGTGATTGCTCCTCCAGGTCGTAACCCATCTATCAATATACGCCTGTATGAACAAAAACCGGTCAAACCAGATTGGTTATTGGAACGTGGAATGATGAGTTCCGAGATGATGGATCTCCTTCGACAGGCGATGGAAGGTGGTAAAAGAATTTTGATCTCAGGGGGAACCCGTACCGGGAAAACTACGTTGCTAAGCGCCCTGTGCAATTTCTTGCCATCCATCTGGCGTATCGTGAAGATCGAAGATCCGGAGGAAATCTGGGTAGACCGCCCCACGGTACAGACTGTCGAAGCCCGACCACAGGCTGTGGGCACGGATGTCCGACCGTATACCCTGGCAGACGGAGTGGATGATGCCATGCGAATGTCCCCCGATTACCTGGTGATTGGCGAGGTAAGGGATGGGGTAGCAGCCATGAGTTTATTTCGGGCTTTGATGACGGGTCACAGCGGAGCCTGTACCTTCCATGCAGACAGCCCGCGTGAAGCTGCCCGCCGTCTGGCAACTGTCATGGGTGCAGATGCTGGGGTAAAACCGCATGAAGCCAACCAGATGATTTCCGATGCGATTGACCTTCTAGTGCAAATTGGCATTCGGCATGAAGTTCGCCGGGTGATTGCGATATCCAATGTATCCAAAGATCTGAAAAACGGTGATGTGTTCTTTGAACCTATTTACCGGTACATAGAAGAATCATCTGCAGCAGAGCCAAGCTGGGAGAAATTGGGTGAATTGAGGTAACCAGGCAACTTTTATTACAACCATGCTGATTTGACGTATAATATAAGCGTGGTTGTAAAAATTAAAGAAAATCCGATAGAAAAAGTTCGAGATATTTTGAAGGATCAGAATGGATTTTTATTAACTTCTGATCTTGCAAAAATTGGAATTCCGAGAACCTATCTTACAATTCTAGTAAAGAATGGCGAGATCCAACGGATTTCCAGAGGAGTTTATTCGGCTGCCAATTATATGACCGATGAGATGGCCAGTATACAGGCAAGGTACAAAGGAGCGATCTTCTCCCATGAAACAGCCCTTTACCTTTTAGGACTGACCGATCGGACTCCGCTCTTTTATTCTGTGACAGTCCCGGCTGTGTATAATGCAACACCATTAAAAGCGAGTGGGGCAAAAGTATATTTTGTAAATCGTGGTTTATATCCGTTAGGGGTAATCACCATGAAATCTCTTCATGGGAATGATATTAGAACATTCAATCTTGAAAGAACAATCTGTGATGTATTGCGAAGCCGTAACCAAATGGATATCCAGTTCGTAAACGAAGCGTTGAGAAAATATGTGATCCATAAGGACAGGAATATCGACCAGCTTTATAACTTTGCCAAGCAGTTTAGAATCCAAAAAATCGTCAGGGACTATATTGAGATCCTTTCATGAGCAAAGTAGGCACTAAAAGTCAGAAAATGCATATTCCGGTGAAATCGCACACCGATTCCGGAATCATGCCGCACACTTTTAGGAAAAAATACTGGTTGGGATAATTGTACATCAAGTGTGCGACATGGAACGGAATCCGCGCAATTTTCTTTGAGAATCACCCAAC
>JACDJB010000783.1_pt1 | contig 29224 bp, 23 predicted proteins | sample 7454121 | NCBI WGS metagenome assembly JACDJB01 (sample SAMN14253290, study PRJNA609438) | sludge metagenome | isolation source: sludge after 25d culture with pyrite | collected 2018-12-20
CCCCCCCCCCCCCGGGGGGCTTGTTGTGGGGGGGGGGTGCCCCTGCCCGGGGGGAGTCCCCCACGCCCGGCGAATCCGAACCGCATGCAAGCGGCGAGGTGGATCACCAGGCCGCCGTGCGCTGGATCGAGCACAGTGCGCACTCCGTGCGGCTGCAGCGGGCGCCCCTGTCGGTGGCGCGGATCTTTTCAGGGTTCCGGCGGCCGGGCCAGTCCTGGGTCCTGGCCTCGGCCACCCTGTCGGTGCGCGGCGATTTCCAGCACTTCCAGCGCCAGCTGGGGCTGGGCGGCGCGGAAACCCGCAGCTGGGCCTCGCCCTTCGACTATCCGGCGCAGGGGCTGCTGTACGTGCCCAAGGCGCTGCCCTGGCCGAGCGACCCCGGCTTCACGGACGCGTTCGCGCGGGCCCTGCTGCCGCTGGTGGACGCCTGCGCGGGCGGGGTGCTGGTGCTGTGCACCACCTTGCGCGCGGTCGACCGGGTGGCCGACGTCCTGCTGCGCGGCATGCTGGCCTCGGACCGGCCGGTGATGCGCCAGGGCGAGGCCTCGCGCGGCGTGCTGCTGGAACGCTTCCGCGCGGCAGGCAATGCCGTGCTGGTGGGCAGCACCAGTTTCTGGGAAGGCATCGACGTGCCGGGCGACGCGCTGACCCTGGTGGCGATCGACAAGCTGCCGTTCGCGCCGCCCGACGATCCGGTGCTGGAGGCGCGCCTGAACGCCTGCCGGGCCGAGGGCGGCAATCCCTTCATGGAATACCAGCTGCCGCAGGCGGCGCTGCTGCTCAAGCAGGGCGCGGGGCGCCTGATCCGGTCCGAGACCGACTGGGGGGTGCTGGTGGTGGGCGACGGGCGCCTGGTGGACAAGCCCTATGGGCGGCTGCTGTGGCAGGGGCTGCCGCCCTTCGCCCGCACGCGGGACGCGGAGGTGGCCCTGGATTTCCTGGGACACCCGCCCGTCCGGCCGGAACCGGCGGCGGAAGACGCCGCCGAAGCCTGATCGGCGCGCCCGGAGATCAGAACCAGTTGATGGGGTTCCAGCGGTTGACGGGCTCGTCCAGGCCCTGCTTGTAGTACTTGCTGTCCGGGAAGTTCTTGTCGAGCACGCGCTTGGCGTCGTCGCGCAGTTCAGGCAGGTTCAGCTTGTCGTAGCTGAGCATCATCAGGTAGAGCGCCTTTTCCGCGATGGGCACGCCCTCGAAGTCGGTGACCACGGTCTGGGCGCGGTTGGCCGCCGCCACGTAGGCGCCGCGCTCGTAGTAGTACTGGGCGATGTGGACTTCGTTCTCGGCGATGGTGTTGACCAGCCAGGCGGCGCGCTTGCGGGCGTCGGGCGTGTAGCGGCTGTCGGGGTAGCGCCTGATCAGCTCGTTGAAGGCCTCGTAGGATTCGCGCAGGCCCTTGGGGTCGCGTTCGCTGGGATCCTGGCGCGTGAAGTTGGACAGGATGGCGCTGGGCGGCGTGAAGGTGATCATGCCCTTCAGGTACAGCATGTAGTCCGTGCCGGGATGGTTCGGGTATTGCTGCATGAACCGGTCGATCGCGGCCTTGGCCTGTTCGGGCTCCTCGTCCTTCCAGTTGACGTAGGCCTGGTCGATCAGGGACTGCTGCGCGTAGATGCCGAAGGGGTAGCGGGCTTCCAGGGCTTCCAGGTTCTTGCGGGCGTCGGACCAGTTGCCCGAACTGATGTCGGAGCGGGCCTGGCTGTAGAGGCGCTCCGCGCTCCAGCCGGCGGTCGGGTCGATGTTGCCCTTGGTCGAGCTGCAGCCCGCCGCCAGGGCCATGCACAGGCAAGCCAGGATCAGCCGGATATGGGTTGACAGGGCTTTCGGGAAAACGGGGGCATGCGCGGCCACGGGGCGTCCTTGGTCAAGGTGTTAGCATTGTCGGCAGATTATATGATTTGTCGCCATGCCGTACACGGATATCGCCACCGAAGACACCGGCCCCGACGCGCCCGAGGTCTTCCGCCTGCCGCCCGACGTCCTGCCGGACCGGCTGGACAAGACGCTCGCCCGCCTGATGCCGCGGCATTCGCGCAGCCGCCTGCAGTCCTGGATCGAGGACGGCCATGTCGAGGTCGACGGCGCCGTGGGCAGGGTGCGCACCCGGGTGGGACCCGGCGCCCTCATCCGGGTCTGGCCCCAGCAGGCGCCCGAGGACCTGGCCTTCGTCCCCGAGGACGTCGCCTTCCGCGTGGTGGATGATGCGCCGGACTGGATCGTGGTGGACAAGCCCGCCGGCCTGGTGACGCATCCGGGCGCGGGCAACTGGCACGGCACGCTGCTCAACGGCCTGCTGTTCCGCTATCCGGAACTGGCCCGTGTGGCCCGGGCCGGCATCGTCCACCGGCTGGACAAGGACACCTCGGGGCTGCTGGTCGTGGCCCGCACGGAAACCGCTCAGACGCAGCTGGTGCGCCAGCTCCAGGCGCGCACGGTCAAGCGCGAATACTGCGCGCTGGTGCACGGCGCGCTGTCGGGGCGGGGCACGGTGGACGCGCCGATCGGCCGCGACGCCCGGGTGCCGGTCCGCATGAGTGCGGACCGTCCCGTGGCGCCCAAGCCCGCCGTCACCCATTACGATTCCCAGGGAGTCGGGCGCTGCGGCGACGTCGTCGTGTCCCGTGTGCTGTGCCGCCTGGAAACCGGCCGCACGCACCAGATCCGCGTTCACATGGCCCGCTTGCGGCATCCCCTGCTGGGCGACACCCTGTACGGCGGGCGACTGGAAGCCGGCGCCGGCCGCCAGATGCTGCATGCGCGCGCCCTGGGCTTCGACGATCCCGTCAGCGGGCGGCCCTGCGCCTTCACGGCGGAACCGCCGGACGATTTCCGCCGCGTGCTCGACGGCATTCTCTGGGAAGGCGATGGCGACGACCGTGCTTGAACCGGCCCCCGGCCTGCGGGGCGTGACGGGTGAATCCTGGACCGGCGTGCGCTATTTCTCGACCTGGCGCACCGGCGGCGTCAGCCGGGCGCCCCGGGACAGCCTGAACCTGGGCGCGCACGTCGGGGACGATCCGGCGGCCGTGCGCGAAAACCGCCTGCGGCTGCGGCGCGCCCTGCCGGGCGAACCCCTCTGGCTCGAACAGGTGCACGGCACGGCCGTGTTCGACGGCGATGCCGCGCTGGCATCCGGGCCGGGCGTCGTCGAGTCGGCGGGGGCCGGCGCGCCGGCCGCGCGCGCCGGCGCCGCGTCCACCCCTTGCGCCGACGCCGCCGTGACGACCCTGCGCGGCCGCCCGCTGGCGATCATGACCGCCGACTGCCTGCCGGTCGTGCTGGCCGACGAGGCCGGGGCCGTGCTGGGCGTCGCCCATGCGGGCTGGCGTGGACTGGCGGCCGGCGTGCTGGAAAACACGCTGGACGCCATGCGCCGCCGGGCGCCGGCCGCGCGCGGCTGGCGCGCCTGGATCGGCCCAGGCATCGGGCCCGGGGCCTTCCAGGTCGGGCCGGAAGTGCGCGAGGCCTTTCTGGACCTGGATTCCGGCCTGGCGGGATGCTTCGTTTTTCAGCCGGACCAGGATCGATGGCTTGCCGACCTGGCGGGCCTGGCGCGCGCGCGGCTGCTGCGGGCCGGCGTGGATCGGGTGGAGGCCAGCGGGGAATGCACCTGGACGCGGGCGGACCGGTACTTTTCCCATCGGCGCGACCCCGGGTCGGGCCGGCAGGCGACCTTGGCGTACCTGGCGGATCCGGGCGGCATGCAGGCCGCGGGGTGGACATAGCGTGGGGGCCCATTATTTTGGCGCATGTCGGCTTCGGCATGGGCCCTATTCGGGCTAGCGACTTACCCGAATTGACGCGGTTTGCCAGAATGACAGAATAGACAAACGAAAGGTCCCGGGCTGTTTCGGGGCCTTGGCGGTACAAGGGATGGTGGAATGGCTGATCGGAATTCTTCACAAAGGCAGGCGCCGTCCGGGGTCGCCCCCGCCCAATTGGCGTCCATCCAGTCAGATTTCACCCAGGCCTGGCAGTCGCTGCTGGATCGTTTCCGCCAGGGCGCGCTGACGCCGCCCGCCGACCGCCGTTTCTCGTCGGACGCCTGGGCCGGCAATCCCCACGCGCTGTTCTCGGCGCATGCCTACCTCATCATGGCCGACGCGCTGCAGCGCCTGGCGCAGGCCGCCGACCTCGAGGCCGCCGCGCGCGAACGCCTGAAGTTCTCGGTCATGCAATGGATCGAGGCCGCCGCGCCGTGCAATTTCCTCGCGTCCAATCCCGACGCCCTGAAGGCCGTGGCCGACAGCGGGGGCGAATCCCTGCAGCGGGGGCTGACGAACCTGGTGCGCGACCTGACGCGGGGCCGCATCACGCAGACCGACGAGTCCGCCTTCGCGCCGGGCGAGAACCTGGCCACGACCCCGGGGACGGTGATCTACGAAAACGCCCTGATGCAGCTCATCCAGTACCGGCCGCAGACGGCGAAGGTCCGCCGGCGTCCCCTGCTGATGGTGCCGCCCTGCATCAACAAGTACTACATCCTGGACCTGCAGCCGGCCAATTCCCTGGTGCTGCACGCCGTGCGGGCCGGCTTCGAGGTCTTCATGGTGTCCTGGCGCAACCCGCTGCCGCAGGACCAGGACGGCATCCAGTACAAGACCTGGGACGACTACGTCGAGGACGGCGTGCTGCGGGCCCTCCAGGTCGTGCGCGACGTGACCCGCCAGCCGCAGGTCAACGCCCTGGGCTTCTGCGTGGGGGGCACGCTGCTCTCCAGCGCCCTGGCCGTGGCGCGCGCCCGGGGCGAGGACCCGGTGGCCGCGCTGACCCTGCTGACCACCTTCCTGGATTTCCGCGAGACCGGCATCCTCGACGTCTTCGTCGACGAACAGCATGCCCGCGCGCGCGAACAGCAGCTGGGCGCGGGCGGCCTGATGACGGCGGGCGAACTGTCCACCACCTTCTCGTTCCTGCGGCCCTCGGAACTGGTGTGGAACTACGTCGGCTCCAACTACCTGATGGGCGAATCGCCGCGGGCCTTCGACCTGCTGGCCTGGAACGCCGACGGCACCAACCTGCCGGGGCCGTTCTTCACCTGGTATTTCCGCAATACCTACCTGGAAAACCGCCTGGAAACCGGCCAGCTGCGCATCTGCGGCGTGCCGGTGGACCTGCGCGCCCTGGACATGCCGGCCTATCTGTACGCCTCGCGGGAAGACCACATCGTGCCCTGGACCTCGGCCTACGCCTCGACGCGACTGCTGCGCGGGCCGCTGCGCTTCGTGCTGGGCGAATCCGGTCACATCGCGGGGGTCGTCAATCCCCCGGAACGCGGCCGCCGGGGCTACTGGTCCGGAAACCGGGACGCCGACCTGCCGGGCGACCCCGGCACCTGGCTGGACCAGGCGGACCATGCCAAGGGCAGCTGGTGGCCCGATTGGCTGGACTGGCTGGCCGAGCATTCCGGGGATTGGCGTCCGGCCCGCCGGACCCCAGGCAATCGCAAGTATCCTGCCATAGAACCCGCACCCGGGCGCTATGTCAAAGTCAAAGCAGTCTGAAAAGGAGAACACCATGAGCGGCAAACTGGCTTACGTGACGGGGGGCATGGGCGGCATCGGCACATCGATCTGCCAGCGTCTCGCAAAGGAAGGCTTCACGGTGGTGGCCGGTTGCGGGCCCAGCCGGGATCACGCCAAGTGGCTGGACGAGCAGGCCGCGCTGGGCTACAAGTTCAGCGCCTCGGTCGGCAACGTGTCCGACTGGGATTCCACGGTCGAGGCCTTCGTCAAGGTCAAGGAGCAGTTCGGCCCGGTCGACGTGCTGGTGAACAACGCGGGCATCACCCGCGACGGCGTCTTCCGCAAGATGAGCCAGGAAGACTGGCGCGCCGTCATCGACACCAACCTCAACAGCCTGTTCAACGTGACCAAGCAGGTCATCGACGACATGGTGGACCGCCAGTGGGGGCGGATCATCAACATCAGCTCGGTCAACGGCCAGAAGGGCCAGTTCGGCCAGACCAACTATTCCACCGCCAAGGCCGGCATCCACGGCTTCACCATGGCCCTGGCCCAGGAAGTCGCCAGCAAGGGCGTCACCGTGAACACCATCTCGCCGGGCTACATCGGCACCGACATGGTGCGGGCCATCCGCCCCGACGTGCTGGAAAAGATCGTCGCCACCATCCCGGTCAAGCGCCTGGGCACGCCGGAGGAAATCGGCTCCATCGTCGCCTGGCTGGCGTCCGACGATTCAGGCTTTGCCACCGGAGCGGACTTCTCGCTGAACGGCGGCCTGCACATGGGTTGATCATGGCTCGGAACACCACTTCTTCACCCCAGGCGGAACGGCTGATCAAGAAATACCCCAACCGCCGCCTCTACGACACCCAGTCCAGCGCCTACATCACGCTGGCCGACATCAAGCAGCTCGTCCTGGACAACGAGGTGTTCAAGGTCGTCGACGCCAAGACCGGCGACGACCTGACCCGCAGCATCCTGCTCCAGATCATCCTCGAAGAGGAATCCGGCGGCGTGCCCATGTTCTCGGCCGAGGCGCTGGCGCAGATCATCCGGTTCTACGGCCATGCCATGCAGGGCGTGATGGGCACGTTCCTGGAAAAGAACATCCAGGTGCTGATGGACATCCAGGACCGCATGGCCGAGCAGTCCCAGGGGCTGTATCAGCAGCACTTCGGCCCCGAGGCCTGGGCCCAGCTGATGAGCATGCAGACCCCGGCCCTGCAGAACATGATGAACAACTACATCGAGCAAAGCCGCGGCCTGTTCGTCCAGATGCAGGACCAGATGCAGGACCAGACGCGCACCATGTTCTCGGCCTTTCCCTTCCCCGGCCAGCCGCCCGAGAGCGGGAAAAAGAAAAAGTGATCCCGGGCGCGAAGCGCCGGCCGTCCGGCCGGCGCTTCGCCGTTTTTTTGATCTGACCCCGCCCCGATCCGCTGTTCTGGTGCTATATTACTTCGGTAACGAGAATCATTATCCTTACAATAGACTGACTAATCACGGAGATCGTTCATGATGAACAAGCTGCTCGTCGCGCTGGCCGGCATCGGCCTGGCCTCTTCCGCCCTGGCGGCCGAATATCCCATCGGCGAACCCAGCGAGCTCAACGGCCTGGAAGTGGCGGCGGTCTACCTGCAGCCGGTCGAAATGGAGCCGGAAGGCATGATGCGTGCCGCGAAGGACTCCGACATCCACCTGGAAGCCGACATCCATGCCACGGCCGACAACAAGAACGGCCTGCCCGAAGGTGCCTGGGCGCCGTACCTGAACATCCAGTACGTGCTGCAGAAGCAGGGCAGCGACAAGGTCCTGAAGGGCGACCTGATGCCCATGGTGGCCAACGACGGCCCGCACTACGGCGACAACGTCAAGCTCGAAGGCCCGGGCAAATACAACCTGACGTTCGTCATCGGCTCGCCCGAGACCGCGCACAACAACCACTTCGGCCGCCACGTCGACAAGGAAACCGGCGTCGCGCCGTGGTTCAAGACCTTCGAGGTCAAGTACGAGTTCGTCTATGCCGGCACCGGCAAGAAGGGCGGCTATTGATCGCGGGGCGGCCGTCATGACACGCATGCGCGCCTGGATCGCGCTGGCGGCCCTGATGTGGGCCGGCTGGCTGGCGCCGGTGTCGGCGGCCCGCGCCGCCGATATGCCGGTCTACACGCTGACCTTCAAGGCCGACGGCACTTTCGAGCCGGCCCGCCTGGAAGTGCCGGCGGGCCGCTTCAAGATCGTCCTCGTCAACGAAAGCACCGAAGCGGTCGAGTTCGAGAGCCTGCCGCTGCGCAAGGAAAAAGTCCTGGGACCGGGGGTCACCTCGTTCGTGGTGCTTTCCCTGTCGCGGCCGGGCGAATATCCCTTCTTCGACGACTTCCACCCCCAGGTGAAGGGCACCCTGGTGGTGCTGCCCAAGCCCTGACACCCGCATCCCATCATGGAACAAGTCGCCTTCATCGTCTGGCGTGAAAGTGTCGAGGCCCTGCTGGTCGTCGGCATCCTCTATTCCTGGCTGCGCGCCTCGCCGGAAGGCCGGCGCGGGCTGCCCTGGCTGTGGGGCGGCGTCGGCGCCGGACTGCTGCTGGCCGGCGCGCTGGCCCTGGTGCTGCTGGGGATTTCCGCCTGGCTGTCCGACGAGGGCCAGGAATGGTTCCAGGCCCTGATGGCGCTGGCGGCCTGCGGGCTGGTGGTCCAGATGGTCGTCTGGATGCGCGCCCACGGGCGCGGCCTGAAGCGCGAGCTGGAATCGGGCGCCTCCGAACAGATCGGCGGCGATCACTGGTGGGGCCTGCTCGCGCTGGTCATGATCGCCGTGGCGCGCGAAGGCAGCGAGACCGTGGTCTTCCTGTACGGCACCGTCCTGTCCTCGCAGGAGTCGGGTGGCGTCGGCGCCATGGTCCTGGCCGGCCTGGGCGGGTTCGCCGCGGCGCTGCTGACCTTCTGGCTGCTGCAGCTGGGCGGGCGGATCATCACCTGGCGGCGCTTCTTCAAGCTGACGGAAATCCTGTTGCTGCTGCTGGCCGGCGCGCTGCTGGTGTCGGCCACGGACCGGCTGATTTCCCTGGACGTGCTGCCGACCCTGATGGATCCGGTGTGGGACACCTCCTGGCTGCTGGGCACCGAAGGCGGACTGGGCAAGATCCTGGCCGATTTCGCCGGCTATCGGGCCTATCCCGCGTTGTCCCAGCTGCTGATCTGGCTGGCGTACTGGGGCGTCGTGGCGTGGCTGCTGCGCCGCGCCTCGCGCGCCGCCTCGCCGGCGTCCGCCGGTCGGGCCAAGGTGACCGCGGCGGTGTGATCCTCCGGCGCGGCGCGTTGCCGCCGCGCCCCCGCCGGGTTCAGGCCCCGAAGCCCTCCAGCACGATCTTGCCCCGGGCGCGGCCGCTTTCCAGCAGGGCGTGCGCCTTGCGCAGGTTGGCGGCGTCGATCGGACGCAGGACCTCGGTCAGTGTGGTGCGCAGCCGGCCCGCGTCCACCAGCCGGGCGACCTCGTCCAGCAGCTTGCCCTGCGCCTCGATATCCGCGGTTTCGAACATCGAGCGGGTGTACATGAATTCCCAATGGATCGACACCGACTTGCGCTTGAACAGCCTGACGTCGATGGCGTCGGGATCGTCGATCAGGCCCAGGCGGCCCTGCGGGGCGATCAGTTCGGCGATCTGCGCCGCGTGCCGGTCGGTCGCGGTCGTCGAAAAGACGAAGGCGGGCTGGCCGATGCCCAGGGCCGCGACCTGCTCCGCCAGGGGCTGGCTGTGATCCACGACGTGGTCCGCGCCCAGCGCCTCGATCCAGTCCCGCGTTTCCGGGCGGGACGCGGTGGCGATGACGGTCAGGTCCGTCAGCGCCCTGACGAGTTGGATGGCGATCGAACCGACGCCGCCCGCGCCGCCGACGATCAGGATGGCGTTCGCCGCGCCGGGCACGGGGCGCCGCACGTCCAGCCGGTCGAACAGCATTTCCCAGGCGGTGATGGCCGTCAGGGGCAGGGCGGCCGCCTCGGCGTCGCCGAGCGTGCCGGGCTTGCGGCCGACGATGCGCTCGTCGACCCGGTGGAATTCGCTGTTGGCGCCCGGCCGGTCCAGCGCGCCGGCGTAGAACACCGCGTCGCCGGGCCTGAAGCGCGTGACGTCGGGGCCGACCGCCGCGACCCGTCCGACGGCGTCCCAGCCCAGGACTTTCCACTGGCCGGGCTCGGGCGAGACGTTCTTCCTGATCTTGGTGTCGACGGGATTGACGGACACCGCCGCGACCTCGACCAGCAGGTCGCGGCCCTGCGGCGCGGGGCGCTCGAGTTCGATGTCGACCAGCGCGTCGTCACGGTCGAGGGGACCGGCCTGCCGGTATCCGATGGCTTTCATGGAAGGAAACTCCTGTTTGCTTGGAAGAGGGGATACGGGGAGAATACCGCCTTGGCCTCATGGCGTGAAATGGCATAGCCTCATGATTTCGTCACATTCGTTCCGTTCCGGTGTCGCGCGCGCGGGAGACTTCCTGCGCGATCACCAGCGCGCGGTACGGCGGACGCAATGGATCATCGTCTTCGTCTACATCGCGCTGCTGGCGATTCCGGCGGCCATGCCGCTGCCGGACCGCACCGCGTCCGTCTTCAACAACCTCACCATCCTGGCCCAGTTCGCCTTCTGGGGCATCTGGTGGCCGTTCGTGCTGGTGTCCATCCCCCTGTTCGGGCGCGCCTGGTGCGGCCTGTTCTGCCCCGAGGGCGCCCTGACCGAATGGGCCAGCCGGCATGGACGCGGCCGGGCCATCCCGCGCTGGATGCGCTGGGGGGGCTGGCCCTTCGTGGCCTTCAGCCTGACCACGATCTACGGCCAGCTGGTCAGCGTCTACCAGTATCCCTGGGCGGTCGCCGCCGTGCTGGGCGGCTCCACCGTGGCGGCCATGATCGTCGGCTGGCTCTACGGCCGCGACAAGCGCGTCTGGTGCAAGTACCTGTGTCCGGTCAACGGGGTGTTCAACCTGCTGGCCAAGCTCGCCCCCTGGCACTACCGGGTGGATGCCGCCGCCTGGCGCGCGCCCGTGCGGCGGACCGAGTCCATCAACTGCGCGCCCCTGCTGCCGCTGCGCAACATGCAGGGCGCGGCCGAATGCCACATGTGCGGGCGCTGCAGCGACTACCGGGGCGCCATCACCCTGACGCCCCGTTCGCCCGAGGCCGAGATCGTCCACGTGGCCGAGGGCGGCGGCTGGCAGACGGCGCTGATCGTCTTCGGCCTGATGGGCCTGGCCGTGGGCGCCTTCCTGTGGAGCGCCAGCCCCTGGTTCGTGTCGATCAAGCAGTCCGCCGCCGCCTGGCTGGTGGCGCGGGACATCTACTGGCCGCTGGCGGACAACGCCCCCTGGTTCATCCTGACCCATTATCCGGACGTCAACGACAGCTTCAGCTGGCTGGACGGCGCCGTCATCCTGCTCTTCATCGGCGGCGCGGCCGTCATCGTAGGCGGCTCCGTGTTCTGTGGCCTGTGGCTGGCGGACCGCCTGCTGCCGGCCGTGGACGCGCCGGGGGTGCGGGACGCGGACGGCCGGCTGCTGCGCAGCCGCCTGGCGGGCGTGCACAAGCTCGCCCAGGGCCTGATCCCGGCGGCGGGCGCGGGCGTGTTCCTGGGCCTGTCGGCCACGACGCTGACCTTGCTGCAGCACGAGGGCGTGTCCACCGGCTGGGCGAACGCCGTGCGCTTCACCCTGCTGGCGCTCGCGCTGGCCTGGAGCCTGCGTTTCGAATGGCGGCTGGCCGGCCTGCGCACGCCCCGGCCGCTGCGCCGGCTGGGGGCCGTGGCCCTGGTGGCGGGCGGCCTGCTGCCGTTCTGCTGGGCCTGGGTGCTGTTCTTCGTGCGCTGGTGAGCCGGTCGCATGGCAGCTCGCCGGCCGGCGCGGACGAGCGTTTCGAGGCCGTGGCCGCCGTTATTTGAAACAATGCACAACAGCCGCGGAAAAACCGCTATCCTTACCCGGGAGTCCCGCCGCCTGGCGGAGCGCGCATGAAATCCACCCGCGTCTTTGCCTGCCTTTTCGATCGAGGAGTCTCATGGCGGCATTTTCCGCAAGACGAACGTTCAGCCTCTGGTTTCCGGGCCTCGTGGTGGCCGTCTTCGGATTCGGCCTGACCTACGGACTGGCGCAGCAGCAGCGGGATGCCGGGCGGTCGATCGCCCAATTGCGGTTTTCCGAAGAAGTCCGTTCCTCCAGCGACGCGATCGCCCAGCGCATCGTGGCCTATGCCGAGGTCGTGGCCGGCCTGCGGGACTTGTTCATGGTGAATCCCGACCTGGACGACGCCCTGTTCGACCGCGTGGTGGCGCAGCACGACGTGCGCAAGAACTATCCCGAACTGGTGAACCTGTCCTTCGTGCGCTGGGTGCCCGACGACGAACTGTCCGCGTACGAATCGCGGCTGCGCGCCCGCGCTTCCGGGGCGGCCGCGGCGGCGTCGATCGTCCATCCGCGCATCGACGGGCCCGACCACTATATCGTCGAGTATCTCTGGCCCAGGGAAGGCAACGAGGGCGTCTGGGGGCTGGACATCGCTTCCCAGCCCGCCAACCTGGCCTCCCTGCTGATGGGGCGGGCGACGGGCCGCCCGGTGGCGTCGGCGCCGTTCGCCCTGCTCCAGGAAAAAGAGGACAGTACGGCCTTCGTCCTGCGCTTTCCCGTTTTCCATCGCGGCGAGGGCGACCGCTTCATCGGCGCGGTGGCCGCCGTGGTGCGGGTCGGCGACATGCTGAACGCCATCCGCGCATCCGGGTTCCTGCGCGGCCTGTCGCTGCGGCTGCAGGACGTCGGCGCCACCGGCGTCCCGGGCGTGCCGGCCACGCTGGGCGCCTCGGTACTGCCGCCGGACGATTCCGCGCCGGGCGAGGCGCACGAGGAAACCCGCCTGCTGGATGTGATGGGCCGGACCTGGCGCCTGGGTTTCACGCCCAGCCGCGCGCTGCTGTCCCCCGCCGAGCGGATGATGCCCTGGTGGATCGGCGGCGCGGGCGCGGCCCTGACCCTGCTGCTGACGGCGCTGGCCGGCCTGCTGACGCGCCAGCGCACGCGGGCCTTCACGGAGGTCGCCTCTACCCACGAGGCCTTGCGGCGCAGCGAGGAGCGCTTCCGCGCCGTCTTCAACCAGGCGGCGGTCGGCGTATCCCTGACCGACGTGAAGACCGGCGGGCTGGTCCGCGTCAACCAGAAGTATTGCGACATCCTGGGCTATACGCGGGACGAACTGCTGCGGCTCGATTTCCGGCAACTGACCCATCCGAACGATCTGGCGCGGGATCTCGAGCAGATGCGGCGCGTCCAGGAGGGTGAGATCCGCGAGTTCCGGCTCGAGAAACGCGTCGTGCGCAAGAGCGGCGAGCCGATCTGGGTGGACCTGACCGTATCGCCCATCTGGCAGCCGGGCGAGGCGCCCGACTACCATATCGCCGTCATCCAGGACATCGACGAACGGCGCAGGATGCAGGATGCGATGCGGGACCGGGAACGGCATCTGCGCAGCATCCTCGACCATCTGCCGGTGGGGGTGTGCCTGGTGCGGCACGACGAGCGCATCACGTTCCGCAACCGGCAGTTCGTGCAGATCTTCGGCTACACCGAGCAGGACGTTCCCGACGTGCGGACCTGGTGGGCGCGGATATGCCCCGACCCCGACGTCCGCGAACGGGCGCGCCGGCATTGGTCGCAGCTGTGCGACGCGGCCCGCCGGTCGGGCGAGGGCGTCATCGCGGCGGGCGAATACCGGATCCTGTGCAGCGACGGCAGCCATCGGACGGTCGAGGTCGCCGGTGTCCTGCTGGGCGACGACTATCTGCTGACCCTGGAAGACCTCACTTCGCGCCGGGCGGCCGAAGAGGAGATCAATTACCTGGCCTTCTACGATTCCCTGACCGGGCTGCCCAACCGCCGCCTGCTGCTGGACCGGCTGCAGCAGACCCTGGCGTCCACGGCGCGCCATCAGCGCGCGGGCGCGCTGCTGATGCTGGACCTGGACCACTTCAAGACCCTGAACGAGACCCGGGGCCACGACAGCGGGGACCTGGTGCTGCGCCAGGTGGCCGAACGCCTGCGGGCCTGTCTGCCCGATTCGCAGACCGTGGCCCGGCACGGGGACGATGAATTCGTGGTCGTCCTGGAAGACCTGGGCGCCTCCCCCGAGGAAGCCGCCGCGCAGGCCGAGGAGATCGGCCAGCGCATCCTGACGCTGCTGAGCGCGCCCTACCAGCTGGGCGCGGAACATTACCATGCGACGGTCAGCATGGGGGCGGCGGTGTTCCACGGGCTGGAGCAGGGGGTGGACGAACACCTCAAGCGTGCCGACCTGGCCATGTACCAGGCCAAGGCGGCGGGCCGCAACACCTTGCGCTTCTACGATCCGATCATGCAGGCCGCGGTGCATCGGCGCGCCACGCTGGAACTGGACATGCGCATCGGCCTGGAGCGGGGCCAGTTCGAACTGTTCTACCAGCCGCAGATGGACCGGGACCGCGTCATCGGCTGCGAGGCGCTGCTGCGCTGGCATCATCCCCAGGACGGCTTCGTCTCGCCGGCCGCCTTCATCCCCCTGGCCGAGGAGACCGGCCTGATCCTGCCGCTGGGCGAGTGGGTGCTGCGGACGGCCTGCGAGCAATTGGCCCGCTGGGCGCAGGATCCCGCGTTCGCGCACCTGAGCCTCGCCGTCAACGTCAGTCCGCGCCAGTTCCACCAGCCCGGTTTCGTCGATCAGGCGCTGGCGGCCCTGGCGGGCGCCGGTGCGGACGCCAGCCGGCTCGAGCTCGAACTGACCGAAGGGCTGCTGCTGCAGGACGTCGAGGACACGATCCGCAAGATGGCACAGCTCAAGGGCTATGGCGTGGGCTTTTCCCTGGACGATTTCGGCACCGGCTATTCTTCGCTGGCCTACCTGAAGCGCCTGCCGCTCGACCAGTTGAAGATCGACCAGAGTTTCGTGCGCGACGTGCTGACCGACCCCAACGACGCGGCGATCGCGCGCACCATCGTCGCCCTGGGGATCAGCCTGGGCCTGCGCGTCATCGCCGAAGGCGTGGAAACCGAGGCCCAGCGCGCCTTCCTGGAGCGCCACCACTGCCACGCCTGGCAGGGCTACCTGCTGAGCCGTCCGCTGCCGGTGGCCGAATTCGAGGCGCTGGTGCGGGGACGGGCGGCGCAGGCGAGCGCCCCCGGCGTCCGGGCCTAGCGTTCCGGATCCGTTTTCGTTCCCGCCCCGGACCGTGCGAAAGCGTGGGTCGCGCGCAAATGAAAACAGGCCGGATCCCGTGGGAATCCGGCCTGCGTTCTGAATCTGGTTGCGGGGACAGGATTTGAACCTGTGACCTTCGGGTTATGAGCCCGACGAGCTGCCAGACTGCTCCACCCCGCGTCTGGAAAACAAGACTATAGCAAGTCTGCGAAAATAATGCAAGCAATCCATCGGAGTTCAAGCTAAAATGACGGAAACGGAAATCCTGCGCGTATTGGAAACGGCCTTGCTGTGCGCCGATGCGCCTCTCGCGGTCACCGATCTGCGCAGTCTCTTCGAAGACACGATTTCCGGGGACGACATCCGCCGCCATCTGGCTGCCCTGCAGCTCGACTGGCAGGAACGGGGGCTCGAACTGGTGCAGCTCGCCAGTGGCTGGCGCTTCCAGAGCCGTCCCGACATGCAGCGTTACCTGGGGCGCCTGAACCCCGAAAAACCGCCTCGCTATTCTCGCGCCGTGCTCGAAACGCTCGCCATCATCGCATGGCGGCAGCCCGTGACGCGTGGGGACATCGAGGACATCCGCGGCGTCACGGTCTCGGCCCAGATCATCCGCACCCTCGAAGACCGGGGCTGGATCGAGACCCTGGGCTACCGCGACGCGCCGGGGCGTCCGGCCCTGCTGGGGACGACGCGCCGCTTCCTCGAGGACCTCGGTCTGCGGGCGCTGGACGAACTGCCCGCGCTGGACGCGGACGACTCCGCGGAGGCGCTGGGCGTCCTGGCGTTCGACGCGGCGGACGGGCCGGATGCCGCCACGCCCCCGGATACGGGCGCCGATGCGGAGGGTTCCCCGGCCCCGGAGCCGCTCGAACCGGAAGAATGAAGAACGGAATTTTGCATAGGAGTCACCGAACCCCATGACAGCAGAAACAGAGACGATGCCGCGCGCCGAGACGGGCGCGCCCGAAACGCCGGCCGCCGAGAACCGGCAGGAAAACGGCAAGCCGCGCGGGCGCAAGCTGCGCACGCCGTTTCGTCGCCGCCGTGGGGACGCGCAGCAGGCCGGCGCCGAGGCCCGCGAGGCCGAGTCCGGCGAAGCCATCGACGCGGGCACGGCGGAAGAAGCCGACCGCGCCCTGAACTACCTGAACGACGCGCACCCGACCGCCAAGCGGCTGGACCGCTACCTGAACAGCGACGTCCTGATGCCGAAGCTGCACAAGGTCCTGGCCGACGCGGGCGTGGGCTCCCGGCGCGAAATGGAAGAACTGATCATCGCCGGACGCGTCTCGGTCAATGGCGAGCCCGCCCATGTGGGCCAGCGCATCGGTCCCGACGACAAGGTCCGCGTCAATGGCCGGCTGGTGACGCGCCCCAGGGCGGGCAAGCTGCCCCGCGTCATCCTCTATCACAAGCCGGCCGGCGAGATCGTCAGCCACGACGACCCCGAAGGCCGGGCTTCCGTGTTCGCCCGCCTGCCGCGCATCCGCACCGGCAAGTGGCTGTCCGTGGGACGCCTGGACCTGAACACCGAGGGCCTGCTGATCCTGACGACCTCGGGCGAGCTCGCCAACCGGCTGTCGCACCCGCGCTACGGGTCGGAACGCGAATACGCGGTCCGCGTCCTGGGCGAACTGGGCGAACAGGAACAGGCCCGCCTGACCAGCGGCATCGAACTGGAAGACGGGCCGGCGCAATTCAATTCGCTGGACTACATCGGCGGCGAAGGCAGCAACCGCTGGTACCGGGTCACGCTGAGCGAAGGCCGCAACCGCGAGGTGCGGCGCATGTTCCAGGCGGCGGGGGTGACGGTCAGCCGCCTGATCCGCACCCGTTTCGGCGACGTGATGCTGCCCACCAACCTGCGCCGGGGTCGCTGGGACGAACTGGACTCCGACTTGGTCGGGGCGCTGATGGTCCAGCTGGGCCTGCTGCGCGGCGGCGACGAGGACGACAGCCAGTCGGAACGCCAGCCCCTGTCGCACGCCAGCGCCCTGCCGCCGGGATTCGGCACGCCGGGCCAGAACGGCCAGAACGGTGCGCGCCTGAACCGCCGGGGGAAAGTGTCGGGCGGCCGCAGGGGCGGCATCGATCCGTTCACGACCGGGCTGCTCATCAGCGGCGGGCTGGCCAACGGCCACCCGGATGGCGGCAAACCGGATGGCGGCAAGCCCCGCCAGTCCGCCAAGCACGGCCGCAAGCCGGCCAAATCCCAGGCCCATGCCCGGAGCTTCGAGGCGCCGGAAGGGCACGCCGAAGGCAGGCCCGCGTCGAGCCGGCCGGCCCGGCCGGGGAAGCCGGGCAAGGCCGCCGGCAAGCCGACGGGGAAACCCGCCGGCAAGCCGGCCCGCTCCGGCAAGCCCGGCGGGGGCAAGCATGCCCAGGGCGGGGCGGGGCAACCCCAGGCCGATGGGGCCGCCACGTCGCCGCGCCCGCCCAAGGCCGCCCAGAAGCCCAGCCGCAAGCCAGGCAACAAGGCGCCTCGCAAGCAGGCGGGCGGGGGGGGCGAGCGCCAGCCCCGCGGCGCCCATGCGCACGAGTCCCGCCTGGGTTTCCTGGGCCGAGGCCGCTGACCGCCGCAGGAACCCCGGCCGTGCGCCGGGGTCTGGCGGAAAAATGGTCTTGGGGCAAAGAAATGCTGTTATAATGTAAGGCTTTACAGCACCTTTGTGCTGTGTCCACCGGGGGTTTGCCGTTCGCATCGCGCCGTATTTCGCGCATGCGGGTTCCCGGCATCGCATGCGCCAGGCGCATCGCGGGCCGGCGCGGGCGGGCCGCCGGCGGTTCCTGAACGGGCTTCGGGTTTCCCGGGGCGAACAAAGGGCTGCGGGACAGCCCCTTTTTTTTGGATTCTATGGCGGATATCTTGACGGTCGCCCAGCAGGCCCTGCTGGGTTTCGATGTGGAACTGGTCGATGTGGAACGCGCGCCCCTGGGGCTTTTGCGTGTGGTGATCGATCGTCCCGAAGGGGTGCGCATCGAGGACTGCGAGCAGGTTTCCCGCCAGTTGTCGCATGTGTTCGAAGTCGAAAACATCGACTACAAGCGCCTGGAGGTCAGCTCCCCCGGCGTGGACCGGCCCCTGCGCCGCCCGGCGGACTTCGTCCGCTTCGCCGGCGAGCGCATCGAACTGCGCCTGCACGAGCCGGTCGAATCCCGCAAGACCTTCACCGGCATCCTGCGGGCCAGCGGGGATGAACCGCCCGTGCTCAGCCTGGACTGGGAAGACCCGTCCGGCCAGCCACGGACGCTGCCGTTTTCTTTTGACGATGTGGACCGGGCCCGGCTGGACCCCGTTCTCGATTTCAAGGGTAAGAAGCGATGAGTCGCGAAATTCTGCTGTTGGTCGACGCCCTGGCGCGTGAAAAAAACGTCGAACGCGATGTCGTGTTCGGCGCTCTCGAAAACGCGCTGGCCTCGGCCATGAAAAAGCGGTTCAAGGAAGACGTGGACATCCGCGTGGCCATCGATCGCCAGACCGGCGAGCACGAAGGTTTCCGCCGCTGGCTGGTCGTGCCCGACGAGGCCGGCCTGCAGGAACCCGACGCCCAGGAACTCTATACCGACGCCCAGGACATCGTGCCGGGCATCGAGATTGGCGAATACATCGAGGAACCCCTCGAGCCCATCGAATTCGGCCGCATCGGCGCGCAGGCCGCCAAGCAGGCGATCCTCCAGAGGATCCGCGACGCCGAGCGCGAGCAGGTGCTCAACGACTTCCTTGACCGGGGCGAGACCATCGTGTCCGGCACGGTCAAGCGCCTGGACAAGGGCGACGCCATCATCGAGATCGGCAAGGTCGAGGCCCGCCTGCCGCGCACCGAGATGATCCCCAAGGAAAACATCCGCGCCGGCGACCGCGTGCGCGCCTACGTCCTGAAGGTCGACCACGCCGCGCGCGGCCAGCAGGTCATCCTGTCGCGCACCTCGCCCGACTTCATCCGCGAACTGTTCGAAAACGAAGTCCCCGAGATCGAGCAGGGCCTGCTCGAAATCAAGGCGGCGGCCCGCGACCCGGGCGTGCGTGCCAAGATCGCCGTGGTGGCGTACGATAAGCGGATCGATCCGATCGGCACCTGCGTCGGGATGCGCGGCTCGCGCGTCACGGCCGTGCGCAACGAACTGGGCGGCGAACAGGTGGACATCGTCCTGTGGGCCGACGATCCGGCGGAATTCGTGATCGGCGCGCTGGCGCCGGCGCACGTCGAATCCATCCTCGTGGACGAGGACAAGCACGCCATGGACGTGGTGGTCGACGAGGAAAACCTGCCCAAGGCCATCGGCGCGCGCGGGCAGAACGTCCGCCTGGCGTCCGAACTGACCGGCTGGCAGATCAACATCATGACGCCCGAGGAAAGCCAGAGCCGCCAGGATGCCGAGCGCACCGCCCTGCGTCATACCTTCATCACGAAGCTCGACGTGGACGAGGAAGTCGCCGACATCCTGATCGACGAGGGCTTCACCGGCCTCGAGGAAATCGCCTACGTGCCCCTGCAGGAACTGCTGGACATCGAGGCCTTCGACGAGGAAACCGTCAATGAACTGCGCACGCGTGCGCGCAATGCCCTGCTGACCGAGGCCATCGCCCAGGAAGAACGCGTGCAGACCGCCCGCGACCTGCTGGAGATCCAGGGGATGGATGCCGCCCTGGTGGCGAAGCTGGCCGAAAACGGCATCACCACGCTGGACGACCTGGCCGAACTGGCCGCGGACGAACTGGCCGAACTGACCGGGCTGCCCGAGGACACCGCCAGCGACATGATCATGCAGGCGCGGGCCCACTGGTTCGAGGACGACGAGGCCTGACCGCTCCGTCGCATCGAACCGCGCCGCCCTTCAACGTAGTCAAAGAGAGAGTCGAATGCCGAGTAACACCGTCGCCCAATTCGCCGAAGAACTGAACATGCCCGCCAACGTCCTGCTGGATCACTTCCGCTCGGCCGGCGTCGAGCTGGATTCGGTGAACGCCGACGTGACCGAAGCAGACAAGAGCGCCCTGCTCGAATCCCTGCGGCGTTCGCACGGCTCCGACACGGGCAAGAAGGTCGTGCTGACGCGCCGCAAGACGTCGGAAATCCACCAGGCCGACAGTTCCGGCCGTTCGCGCACGATCCAGGTCGAGGTCCGCAAGAAGCGCGTGCTGGTCAAGCGCGACCGTTCCGAACTGGTCGAGGCCGCCCGCGCCGAGGCCGCCGCCCAGGCCGCCGCGGCCGCGGCAGCCGCTCCGGCGGCCGCCGAACCGCCCGCGTCCCAGCCCGAGCCCGTCCAGGCGCCGTCGGCCCCGGTCGCGGCCGAGCCGGCCCCCGAGACCCGTCCCGCCGAAGCCACGCGCGCCGACGCCGCCGCGCCCGAGACGGCGCCGGCCGCGCCCCAGGCGCCGGCGGTCGCGGAAACGCCCGCGCCCGCGGCGGACGAGGCCCCCGCGCAGAAAGAACCCGCCGAGGCCGCCGCCTCGGCCGAAACCAAGCAGGACACCGTGAGCGAAACCCCTGTCGCCGAACCCGTGACCGAGGCGCCCGCCGCGTCCGAACCGGTTCAGGCCGCCGAACCGGCGCCGCGCGCCGAACCCGCGCCCGCGTCCTCCGCGCCGGTGTCCGCGCCCCAGGCCACGCCGGGCAAGGCCCGCCGCGCCCCGGCCGACGCCGACCGCGAACGCGCCCGCCGCGCCGCCGAGGCCGAGGCCGCCGCCCTGCGCGAGATGATGCGCCAGCCGCGCAAGGTCCTGCGCGCGCCCGAACCCGAGGAAGCGCCCACCACCGGCACGCTGCACAAGCCCGCCGGCACCAAGACCACCACCGTCAAGAAGGAATCCGAGGGCAAGAAGGTCATCAAGACCGCCGACGTGTCCTCGAGCTGGTCCAACGACGGCCGCAAGAAGCCTTCCAAGGCCGAGACGCTGTCGCCCGGCGCCGGGCGCGACGCCTGGCGCGCGGGCGGCAAGGCCGGCGGCCGGGGCGGCAAGGGCGCGCGCGGCAAGGGCCGCCGCCAGGCCGAGCACCAGGAACCGATGCAGGCCGAATTCATCGCGCGTGAAATCCACGTGCCGGAAACGATTTCCGTCGCTGACCTGGCCCACAAGATGTCCGTGAAGGCGGCCGAGGTCATCAAGCACCTGATGAAGCTGGGCCAGATGGTCACCATCAACCAGATCCTGGACCAGGAAACGGCCATGATCGTGGTCGAGGAACTCGGCCATACCGCCATCGCCGCGAAGCTGGACGACCCGGAAGCCTTCCTGGCCGACACCGAGACGACCGACGAGGCCGAGGCCCTGCCGCGCGCCCCGGTCGTCACCGTCATGGGCCACGTCGACCACGGCAAGACCTCGCTGCTGGACTACATCCGCCGCACCAAGGTCGCCACCGGCGAAGCCGGCGGCATCACCCAGCACATCGGCGCCTACAGCGTCAAGACCGATCGCGGCGTGGTGGCCTTCCTGGACACCCCGGGCCACGAGGCCTTCACGGCCATGCGCGCCCGCGGCGCCCAGGCCACCGACATCGTCATCCTGGTGGTGGCGGCCGACGACGGCGTCATGCCCCAGACCAAGGAAGCCATCCACCACGCCCGCGCGGCCAACGTGCCCCTGGTGGTGGCGATCAACAAGATCGACAAGCCGGAAGCCAATCCCGACCGCGTCAAGCAGGAACTGGTCGCCGAGGAAGTCGTGCCGGAAGAATACGGCGGCGACGTGCCCTTCATCCCCGTGTCCGCCAAGACTGGCCAGGGCATCGACGAGCTGCTGGAAAACGTCCTGCTGCAGGCCGAGATCCTCGAACTCAAGGCGCCCGTCGACGCGCCGGCCAAGGGCATCGTCATCGAGGCCCGGCTGGACAAGGGCCGCGGCCCCGTGGCGACCATCCTGGTCCAGAGCGGCACCCTGCATCGCGGCGACGCCGTGCTGGCGGGCGTGGCGTTCGGCAAGGTGCGCGCCATGCTGAACGACACCGGCAAGCCCACCGCCGAAGCCGGCCCCTCGACCCCGGTCGAGATCCAGGGCCTGGCCGAGGTCCCGGCCGCCGGCGACGAGGTCCTGGTCCTGAACGACGAGCGCAAGGCCCGCGAGATCGCCCTGTTCCGCCAGGGCAAGTTCCGCGACGTCAAGCTCGCCCGCCAGCAGGCGGCCAAGCTGGAATCCATGTTCGACAACCTGGGCGAGGGCGTGCGCACGCTGCCGCTGATCGTCAAGACCGATGTCCAGGGTTCCCAGGAAGCGCTGGTGCAGTCGCTGCTCAAGCTGTCCACCGACGAGGTCCGGGTGCAGGTCGTGCACGCGGCCGTGGGCGGCATCTCCGAAAGCGACGTCAACCTGGCGATCGCGTCGGGCGCCGTGGTGATCGGCTTCAACGTGCGGGCCGACGCCTCGGCCAAGAAACTGGCCGAGGGCAACGACATCGACCTGCGCTACTACAACATCATCTACGACGCGATCGACGACGTGCGCAACGCCATGTCGGGGATGCTGGCGCCGGAAAAGCGCGAGGAAGTCATCGGCCTGGTCGAGATCCGCGAGATCTTCACCGTATCCAAGGTCGGCAACATCGCCGGCTGCATGGTGCTCGAAGGCGTGGTCCGCCGCGATTCCCAGGTCCGCCTGCTGCGCAACAACGTGGTGCACTGGACCGGCTCCCTGGATTCGCTGCGCCGCTTCAAGGACGACGTCAAGGAAGTCAAGTCCGGCTTCGATTGCGGGATCACGCTCAAGGGCAACAACGACATCCAGGTCGGCGATCAGCTCGAAGCCTTCGAAATCAAGGAAGTTGCCCGCGCGCTCTGAGCGCGCGGCATGAATCATGGGTCGTCATAAATCCAAGCCGAATCCCGGACGCAACACGCGCCTGGCCGACCAGATCCAGAAGGACCTGGCAGCCCTGGTGCAGCGCGAGCTCGACGTCGCGCGCGCCGGCCTGATCACGCTCACCGGCGTCGATCTGTCGGCCGACTACGCCCATGCCAAGGTCTACTTCACCGTGCTGGGCGCCGAACCCGACGTCGCCGCCCAGGCCCTGAACGACAAGGCGGGCTGGCTGCATTCGCAGCTGTTCCGCCTGCTGCACATCCATACGGTGCCCACCCTGCGCTTCGTGCACGATGCGCAGCTGGCGCGCGGCATCGAGCTCACGCAACTGATCGATCGGGCCAACCGTCCCCAGGCGGGCGCTTCGGAAATCCCCGAACTCGAAGACCCGGACGGCCAGCCCTGACAGGGCGGTCGTCACTCATCTGGACGGATTGAACGATGGCTTCCCGACGCGGGCAGATGCTCGACGGAGTCCTGTTGCTGGACAAACCGGAGGGCCTGTCGAGCAACCATGCGCTGCAGCGCGCCAAACGCACGGTGGACGCCCGCAAGGCGGGCCACACTGGTACGCTGGACCCGTTCGCCACGGGCCTGCTGATCTGCTGCTTCGGCCGGGCGACGAAGATTTCCGCCGCCATGCTGGAGGCCGACAAGGTCTACGAGGCGACCCTGGCCTTCGGCGAGGAGACCGACAGCGGCGACCTGACGGGCCACGTCACGGCGCGCGCGCCGGATGGTTTCGCCGGCGTCGACGCACAGGCGCTGGAGGCCGCGCTGGCCGCGTTCCGGGGCGAGATCAAGCAGGTCCCGCCCATGGTGTCGGCGCTCAAGCGCGACGGCAAGCCGCTGTACGAGTATGCCCGCCAGGGCATCGAGCTGGAGCGCCCGCCGCGCCGGATCACGATCCACGCGCTGGACCTGCTGGCCTGCGACGACCGGACCGCCCGGGTGCGGGTGCATTGCAGCAAGGGCACCTATGTGCGCACCCTGGCCCAGGACATCGGCCGCCGCCTGGGCTGCCTGGCGCATCTTTCGGCCCTGCGGCGCACCGCCGTCGGGCCGTTTTCGATCGAACGGGCCGTGGGGCTGGAAGCCCTGCAGGCCATGGAAGCGCCGGCGACGGCGCTGATCCCTTTACACGCCTTGCCGGACGGCCTGCGTCCGGCAAGTGCTTCCACCGAGGAAAACACTTTATGAAACGAGCTTTGCGCAACGTGGCCATCATCGCCCACGTGGACCATGGCAAGACCACGCTTGTCGACCAGCTGCTGCGGCAGTCCGGCACCTTCCGTGACAACCAGCAGGTGTCCGAGCGTGTCATGGATTCGGGCGACATCGAGCGCGAGCGCGGCATCACGATCCTGGCCAAGAACTGCGCCGTCGAATACGAAGGCACGCACATCAACATCATCGACACCCCGGGCCACGCCGACTTCGGCGGCGAGGTCGAGCGCGTGCTGTCCATGGTGGACGGGGTGCTGCTGCTGGTCGACGCCGTCGAGGGCCCGATGCCGCAGACCCGCTTCGTCACGCGCAAGGCGCTGGCCCTGGGTCTCAAGCCCATCGTGGTGGTCAACAAGGTCGACCGTCCGGGCGCGCGTCCCGACTACGTGGTCAACGCCACCTTCGACCTGTTCGACAAGCTGGGCGCGACCGAGGAACAGCTGGACTTCCCGGTGATCTACGCCTCGGGCCTGTCGGGCTATGCCGGGCTGACCGAAGACGTGCGTTCCGGCGACATGCGCCCGTTGTTCGAGGCCATCCTGCAATACGTGCCGCAGCGCGACGACGATGCCGACGGCCCCCTGCAGTTGCAGATCATCTCGCTGGACTACAGCAGCTACGTCGGCAAGATCGGCGTGGGCCGCATCAACCGCGGTCGCCTGCGCGCCGCCCAGGACGTGGTGGTGAAGTTCGGTCCCGAGGGCGAACCCTTCAAGGGCCGCGTCAACCAGGTGCTGAAATTCAAGGGCCTGGAGCGCGAACTGGTGAACGAGGCCGAGGCCGGCGACATCGTGCTGATCAACGGCATCGAGGACATCGGCATCGGCTGCACGCTGATGGATCCGGCCGTGCCCGAGGCGCTGCCGATGCTGCGCATCGACGAGCCCACGCTGACCATGAACTTCATGGTCAACACCTCGCCGCTGGCCGGCCGCGAAGGCAAGTTCGTCACCAGCCGCCAGTTGCGCGACCGCCTGGACCGCGAACTGAAGTCCAACGTCGCCCTGCGCGTGAACGACACCGACGACGACACCGTGTTCGAAGTCTGCGGCCGGGGCGAACTGCACCTGACCATCCTGCTGGAAAACATGCGCCGCGAGGGCTACGAGCTGGCGGTGTCGCGGCCGCGCGTGATGTTCAAGGACATCGACGGCGTGAAGTGCGAACCCTACGAACTGCTGACCGTGGACGTGGAAGACTCGCACCAGGGCGGCGTGATGGAGGAACTGGGCCGGCGCAAGGGCGACCTGCAGGACATGCAGCCCGACGGGCGCGGCCGCACCCGCCTGGAATACCGCATCCCGGCGCGCGGCCTGATCGGCTTCCAGAGCGAATTCCTGACGCTCACGCGCGGCACCGGCCTGATGAGCCACATCTTCGACGACTACGCGCCGGTGCGTGAAGGCGGGGTGGGCGAACGCCGCAACGGCGTGCTGATCAGCCAGGACGACGGCACCGCCGTGGCCTACGCCCTGTGGAAGCTGCAGGAACGCGGCCGCATGTTCGTGTCGCCCCAGGATCCGGTCTACGAAGGCATGATCATCGGCATCCATTCGCGCGACAACGACCTGGTGGTCAATCCGATCAAGGAAAAAAAGCTGACCAACGTCCGCGCCTCGGGCAAGGACGAGCACATCGACCTGGTGCCGCCCATCGCCCTGAACCTGGAGTACGCCGTCGAGTTCATCGCCGACGACGAACTGGTCGAGGTCACGCCCAGGTCGATCCGCCTGCGCAAGCGCTACCTGCAGGAGCACGAGCGCCGCCGCAGCCTGCGCGAATCGGCCTGATCCCCGAGCCCGCCCGGCCTGAATGCGAAGACCCCGCCGCGAGGCGGGGGATGAGACTGGACACGGAAAAGTCCCTGCGGACTATTCCGTGCCTGTCGAATCCGGGCCGCTTGCGAGCGGCGAGGTGGGAGGCTCGGTTTACCGGGTCTCGGCACGGATCACGATGGCCAGTCCGGCCAGCAGCGCCGCCAGGCCCGCGTAGGCCAGCGCGCCGGGCCGTTCGCCCACCACCAGCAGAGCCAGCAGGAAGGCGGTGACAGGCTCCATCAGCGCCAGTGACACGCCGGTGGCGGCGCTGATGCCGCGCAGGCCCGTGCTGAACAGCAAGTAGGCGACCCCCGTCGAGGCGATTCCCAGAAAGCCCACCACCATCCAGCCCGTGGCTGTGATCTGCAAGGAACCGGCCCAGAATGCGGCGGCCGGCAGGGCCAGCAGCGCGCCCACCGTGAACACGGCCAGTGTGCCGACGGCTGGTGCCGAGTGCTGCACCAGTCGCTTGTTCAGCAGGGTATAGACCGCATAGGTCAGGCCCGAGGTCAGGCACAGGGCGATACCCAGGAGATCGGCCTGCAGGGCGTCGCCGCGCCCAAACACCAGCAGTACCCCACCGCCTACGGCCAGCAGCGTGCCTGCCCACCAGCCCGGGCCGGGTCGCGCGCCGCCGATCAGTTGCAGCAGTCCGGCCCAGATCGGGCCGCTGCCGATGGTCAGCGCCGTGCCCACCGCCACCCCCGTGGCCTTCACGCCCGCGAAGAACGTCAGGTTGTAGGTCGCCACGCAGGCCCCGGCCCAGGCCGCATGGCGCCAGTTCAGGGCGGCGAGCTGGCGGCCCAGATGGGGCAGTCCGTTGGTCGAACCGGCGTAGACCAGGAAGAAGAGGGCCGCCACCCCCAGGCGCAGGGCGCCCACCCAGTAGGGCGACAGGGCGCCGTCGGAAAAGCTCTGGGCCGTGCCCGTGGTGCCCCACAGCATGCCGGCGCCCAGCACCAGCAGGATGCCGCGCAGGGGCTGGACGGCGGCGGGTTCGGATGGATTCGATGTCGTGCTCATGCCGCCATGATGGCGGCGCGGGCGGCGGGCGTCTGTCGAGAAACGCTCGTGGTTCAGCGGGCCGGATCCCGTAGCGCGCGGGCGCCGACGCCCCGGTCGCGGCGCAGCGCGTAGGCCAGGGCGCTGCCCGAACGGTAGCCGACCCGGGCGGCGGCGACTTCCAGCGTCGCACCCCGTGCCAGCAGCCGGCCGGCGTGATCCAGCCGCAGGGCGCGCAGATGGTCGCCCGGCGTCTGGCCGGTCAGTTCCAGCAGGCGGGCATGGAAGCGCTGCGGGCTGAGGTTGAACAGCCGCGCCATGCGCGCCGTCGGCCAGGATTCGTGCAGCGCGCCGGCCAGGGCGGCGTCCAGGCGCGCCAGGTCCAGGCTCCGGCGCGAGGACAGTATCGTGGGCAGGCCCAGCAGCAGGGACAGCTGCCGTCCGGCGTCGCCCAGATTGCCCAGCGCATGGCAGGCGGGAGTCAGGGCGAAGCGCCGCAGCCGTTCCAGGCCGGCCGCTTCGGGTGCGTCGATCACCAGGATGCGGGTGCCGGGCCGCGCGCAATAGGCATGCCGCGCGCCCGCCGGGATCAGCATGCCGCAGGACGGGTCCGTGAACGCGGCATGACCGTCGATTTCCAGTTCCATGCGGCCGGCCAGCGGCGCCATGATCTGGGCATGATCATGGACGTGAACGTGGGCCTGGCCGTCGTAGTGGCGCAGCGTGCTGACCGGTTCGAGGAGCGGCATGGGGCAGGGCGGCAATGCAGGGGGAACTGGATTGAAGAATCTTACTGCTTAAAATGAAAGCCTGGCTCCGATGCGCGCCGCCGGGCGCCCGGAACGCCGCGCCCGGTCTGCCCGCCATGATTCTCTACCTGCACGGATTCCGATCTTCCCCCGATTCCCTCAAGGCCCGCCTGATGGCCCGGGCCATGGCCGAGCGCGGCCTGGCGGCCGACTGGCATTGTCCGCAACTGCCCGCCAGTCCGGCCGCCGCGCTGGACCTGGCGCTGGGGCTGGCGCGGGGCGGCCTGAGGACCGCCGCCGCGGGCGGGCTTCGCAGCGCGGTGCCGGAAGAGGCCGATGCGGCATCCCGCGCCGGGCATCGGGGCGCGACGGCGCCGGTGACTGGCGATGCGGCGGCCCGCCTGACCGTCATCGGCTCGTCCCTGGGCGGTTTCTACGCCACCTGGCTGGCCGAACGCCTGGGCTGCCGCGCCGTGCTGCTCAATCCCGTCGTCCATGCGGCGCGCGACCTGGCGACCCAGGTCGGCTCGCACCGCACCTTCCACGGCGACGAGCCCTTCGAGTTCCTGCCCGGCTACGTGGACGAACTGGCGCGGGCCGAGGCCGACATCCCGGTCCTGACGCGTCCGGAACGGTATTTCCTGCTGGCCGCCACCGGCGACGAGGTCCTGGACTGGCGGGAAATGCGGGATCGCTTCGCGGGCAGCCGCCAGCGCATCATCGAAGGCGGCGACCACGGCATCTCGGATTTCGCCGACTGGCTGCCCGAGGTGCTGGAATTCGCCCTGGACGGCATGGGGCGGCCGGCTTCGCAGGCGCGTGGCGCCCAGGGCCGCCATGTCGTCACGGGAACCTGGGATGCGCTGGGCGCCGAAGCCAGCCGTATCCGTCTGGAAGTCTTCGTCGAGGAACAGCGGGTGCCGCTGGAAGAAGAACTGGATGCCCGCGACGCGCACTGCCTGCACGCCATCGCCTATGACGCCGACGGGCGGGCCATGGGCACCGGCCGCCTGCTGCCCGACGGCCACATCGGCCGCATGGCCGTGCGCAAGGCCTGGCGCGGCCAGGGCGTGGGCTCGCTGCTGCTCGTTGCCCTGATGGACGCGGCCCGCCGCCGGGGCGACGCGGAGGTCGTGCTGGACGCCCAACTGCACGCCCGGCCCTTCTACGCCCGCCACGGCTTCGTGGAGGAGGGCGAGACTTTCATGGACGCGGGGATCCCGCATCGGGTGATGCGGTTGAGATTCTGAGGGAGGCGGGTGGAGCCTGCGAGGGATCGGAGGTCAGGGGTGGAAGACCTCGTCCAGCGTCTGGGCGTTCACGAAATTCAGCGCCCAGGTTTCCAGATCGGGTGAGCGGGCAGTCTGGATGCGCTGTGTGATGTCTGCACTGACCGGACCGAAGCGGCGCTCGATCTGGCGCAGCAGCAGCTTGGCTTGGCCCTGTACCTCGCCTTTCTCCATCCCCAGACGCTCCGCGATCATCACATAGCCCATTTTTTCCTCCTGTCTGATGCGCTTCAGCGCTGTGATATAGACCTGTTCCTGGTCCTTGGGCAAGCGCAATATCCATTCGATCAGCCGCAGCAGCGCCCGAATCTGGTCACGGCTGTAGCCGTATCCGTACAGCAGCCGCGCCAGTGACACGGCAGGTGCCACCCGCTGCGCGCCATGATGCCGCAGGGCCTGCAACTGCGTCATGATCACCACTGCGAACGGGTTCGTGCGCGCCAGCGACTCCAGTTCGTTCCAACGGCTCAACCACTGGGATAAGTGTACGACGGGAAAGAAGAAACTCACACCCTGTCCGAGAAAGCGGTGTTGGTGCAACGTGAGAATGTCCGGTCTGTGCAAAGTAGAAATGTCCGCTTCAATGGTGTGAACCACACTACCGAGGCGGGCAGGGACGATGATCACGATGAGCCAGAAGGAAGTGAGCAGACTGCGGGTGCTGGAGCA
>JACDJB010000787.1_pt1 | contig 29053 bp, 13 predicted proteins | sample 7454121 | NCBI WGS metagenome assembly JACDJB01 (sample SAMN14253290, study PRJNA609438) | sludge metagenome | isolation source: sludge after 25d culture with pyrite | collected 2018-12-20
AAATAACAACCGTGTGGTACCAACTCCCTGGATGCCGGAACGGATACGGAGCGCCGGAACAATATACCCCGGATTCAACAAATATGCAACTGCTGATGATTGCGTCAAATTTCTGAAAGCCTTTAACGACGATGTCTGGACCATGGGATTCACTCCTTCTGCAGGTTTTGTCGCTCCGGGTATGAATAATTACGGTTGCGCTGGTTGGAGTTCTACCGGAACCCTGTATATTATCCCCAGAGAAAATGGGAATACTTACAGGCAAATGTGGGAGTACAATGTACAAAACAAGCATAATCTGGATGTGGTTTATATAGCTTCCTGGAGTGACTATACTGAAGGGCATGAAATTGAGCCGACTGTCGAAAATGGTTTCCGGGAATTAAACACTACTTTGCAGTATACATCTCAATTTAAAGGAGAAGCTAATTATGATGAATCGGGAATCAATCTCAGTTATGAGTTATTCTTATTGAGGAAAAAGCTTCTCTTTTTTCAACAATGCGGAGTTAATCCTCAGGGAAAGGAACTTATTCTGGATGAAATTGCACAAAAAATAGGCAATAAAAAATATGTCGAAGCAAATACGCTGGTTCAACAGGTAAAACAAGATTTTATTAGTATTGAAAGCAGCATAAGAAAGGATAAATATACAATTGACAGTACGCAGATAACAATTACCGGATTAAAGAATGAAAATAATGAGTATATTTTATCCGGTAGCCGGACAGGTATTACCATTCAAAATGAAAACTTAAAAAATGAGTTAGCCTCAAAAAACTATGAAGGATATATGACCTATGAATACTGGGATGATACCTGGGGGCGCAATACAAACATTGTGTCGGGTACCGACCGTCAACCATACGATGTATTCAAGTTCGTAGCGCAAATTAAAGATAAAGGCTTAAAGCAATGGACTAATGCGAAAATTCGCTTGTATAAGCAAAATGTGAAATACAGTGGTCAGCCCTTGGATAGTGACATTTCATTCTACGGAGATGGTTCTCAATCTTCAAAAATAAGGAATATAAGTTTTGAATTCACGGTTTTTACCCCTGATGATCCAAACTCGGAATCTGCACTGTTCAGCGATAAGTATCTAATAACGAGCTATCTTAAAGGAAATAATTTATGTATTGATGTGAAGCAACCTCTGTATCAGGATGCGATATTGCAGATATTCACTGCAAGTGGGAAAAAAGTATTCATCGGTAATTTTTCCGATGGTAAAACAGAAGTGGATATATCCGGCTGGCAACGTGGAGTCTATATTATATCTGTTACCGGTGAAAGTTTCCGTCAAACATCAAAATTTATTCACTGATTTAATTTGATAAATGAAAAGAAATGATCTCATAATATTATCCTCTCTGTTCTTGCTTGCATCAGTTTCTCTTTATGCAGGTAACGGGAAGAAGGTTTATGCTGATTACCATGGTGTACGATATACCAGAGAACATGATGGTATGCTTGGCAGATGGGCTTATTATGCTGATACCGGCCGGTCAAAAACAGGGAAAAAAACACTCTGCTATAATGCTGATAATATATCAGATAACGGCCGACATGAGATTGCATCTGTAGCTTATCCCCAGGTTGGGATGTATTCTAATTTGGATCCGGATTACATAGAGTATCAGATATTATCGGCAAAAACAGCCAAGATAGACGGTTTCTTCATTGAATGGGGATTTACAGGACATGAGAATGATGTGTTGTTGAAAGCAATGCAGCATGTCGCAGCAAAGTATGATTTTGAGATTGGAGTGAATTGGTGCGATGGATGGTTGTACTACGACTGGATTACCAAACGTCAGCCTGAGATTAATACACGGGAAAAGAAAACCGCATATTATGTACAATGCTATCAATATCTTATCGATAGCGTTTTCTCAGCTGCCACAGCACCGATTGTGAAAGGACAACCTGTTTTTTATTTGTTCGGACCGGGTGCTACGCCTGAAGAGTATGAATGGATTTATCGTCAGCTCGACATACCGGAATCAATGAAAACGCCTGTGCCTTTGCGACGCTGGGCTGAATGGGGAAAACTGGAAAACGATGTTTATATCCCACTTACAGAAAGCAAAGAAATTGATCAATGGAAAGAATTAGGTGCTGTTCCTACCGCCTGGCTGCCTGCACGCGTAAGACCGATCGATGACCTTTATCCCTCCTGGGATCATTATGCTACACAAGATGATGTGATAGAATTTATGAAACCGTTTCGAGACCTTATCTGGAATAATGAAGAGTCCGGCTACCGGATTAAATCGGGATTTGTAATGCCGGGAATGGACAACAGAGGCTGTGCCGGTTGGGGAAGATCTCATTTCTTTTACATACCACGGGCCGAAGGTGAAACTTACCGGAAAATGTGGGAGTTTAACTTAGAGAGCAAAGATAAACTGGATATGGTTTTTATTGCTTCCTGGAGTGATTACACAGAAGGACACGAAATTGAACCTACAATAGAAAATGGAAACCGGGAATTAAAAACTACGCTGAAATATGCAGCTCAGTTTAAAAATGAAACCCCTGATGAAAAAGGACTTGATTTGCCTCTTCGGTTGTTTATGGCAAAAAAACAATGGAAATTCTTGCTGGCCTGTGGCTTTGAAACTTCTTTGTTTTCTCAAAAAGAAATGGATGATGCTGCATTATTAATCGGCAAAGGAAAATATGCAGATGCCAATGCCAGACTCAAAAATATCGAAAGCAAATTAAAGAAGATCAATCGAAAGATAAGTGAAGAAAAAATTGAGTTAAACGCATCCGACATTAAAATTGAGGGCGTTGATGAACAGGGACAATATAATCTGAAAAAAGGAGTCAGTATTTACCTTGATCAGACGACATGTGATAAGTTAGATCATAATTATTATGAAGGATACATAAGCTTTGAATATTTTGATGATGGCTTTCAGAATATTCTGTTGACTTCTCAAACTGATAGAAAACCGAAGCATCTTTTCGAAGTTATTGCCTCAATTAAAAAGAACAATACCAAAGAGTGGAAAACGGCAAGAGTGAAGCTTTTCAAAGAAAATATATCCTACAGGCAGGGTAAGGCATCTTATAAATTCTCCGGAGATGGATCGATCAAAAATATTGCATTGGATTATGCAATATATAATCAAAAGAACCGAAAAGAAGAAATAAGAAGAACTGCAAAGGGTGTTGCTTTTTGTGTTAAAGGAGTGCAGTATAATCTGGAATTTTACTCTCCCTGCATTGTGCGTGTTTTATCTCACCCCGAACATGAAGCCCTGACTACCAAACGACTGGTTGTAGACGAAGACAAACCTGCTTATCCGGATTTTAAAATCATTAAAGATAAACACGGGTACACATTTACGACTGACTCAATTACCGTTTGCTATAACAAAAAGGATAACGCGTTCTCTTTCTATGAAACCTTGACCGGAGCTGTATTATTGCGGGAAAAGCCTAAACAGGCAAGACTCTTCAGAAGAACGGAAGTAGCCGGCGAATCATGTTTCAATGTCATACAGCGTTTCATTCCTACCAGTCAGGAAGCCCTGTACGGACTGGGACAATATCAGGATGGCGTTATGAATTATCGCAATAAAACGGCATTGCTTTTACAGGCGAACATGGATATTGTAAATCCTTTCCTCATATCGACCAACCGGTACGGATTGCTTTGGGATAATTATTCTTCTACTACATTTAAAGATGACACTGATGGTTATTCTTTTAATTCTGAAGTAGGCGATGCTTCTGACTATTATTTTGTGTATGGAAAAGATATGGATGAAATCGTCAGAGGTTACAGGAAACTTACCGGCGATGTTCCAATGTTTGCCAAATGGGTATTTGGCTTCTGGCAATCGAAAGAAAGATACAAGTCTTTTCAGGAGGTTGAACAGGTTGTAAGTGAATACCGCAAAAGAAATATACCACTGGATAATATCGTGCAGGACTGGGAATATTGGGGCGACAAATCACATTGGAACGCATTGGATTTTGATTCCCTGACTTTTCCGAACGCCCGTGAAGAGATTGAGAAACTACAGAATAACTATCATGTGAAGTACATGATTTCTGTTTGGCCGGGATTCGGACCTCAAACGGCTGTTTACAAGGAACTGGAACAAGCAAGAGCCTTATTTGATGAACCCACCTGGGCCGGATATAAAGTTTTTGACACATACAATCCTCAAGCCAGAGAAATTTTCTGGAAACACCTGAAAAACGGATTATATGACAAAGGGGTGAATGCGTGGTGGATGGATGCGACGGAACCTTCTTTTAAAGAAGGATTCACGCAACGGAAACAGGAAGAAAAAACAAAATCTGCCGGCCAAACTTATATGGGATCTTTTCATCGTTATTTAAATGTGTATTCGTTGGAGCTTTCTAAATTTTTATCCAAGAAACTCAGAAAAGAAAATGATGAAAAAAGAGTCTTTATTTTAACCCGTTCAGCCTTCGCTTCTCAGCAACGTTACGCCACTGCGGTTTGGTCGGGTGATGTGCCGGCATCATGGGAAAATATGCATAAACAAATTACTGCGGGACTGAATTTGTCTGTTTCAGGGATTCCTTACTGGACATCTGACATCGGAGGTTTTTTCGTAACTGAACGTGGAGGCAGCTATCCGGAAGGATTAAAAGATAATGGATATAAAGAATTATATACCCGCTGGTTTCAGTTCGGAGCTTTCTCTCCTCTGTTCAGGGCACATGGCACTAACTTTCCCCGTGAAATCTGGCAGTTCGGTGATATCTGTTCTCCATATTACGACACTCAGTTAAAATACATCAAACTACGTTACCGCCTTATCCCTTATATTTATTCACTTTCACGCCGGGTGTCTGTGGATGGTTATACCTTGATGAGGCCTTTGGCTATGGACTTTGGACATGATATCAACACACACGAAATTGACAATGCTTACATGTTTGGTAATGCTTTGCTTGTACGCCCGGTACTGACACTCGAATCTGCAGGTAATCTGACGGCAACCTATCTTCCTGAACATGACGCTTCTTACTGGTTTAACTTCTGGACAAACGAGACTATACAGGGAGGACAGACAGATACGATGCCAACCCCAATCGATATTATGCCTCTTTATGTGAAAGGAGGTTCCATATTGCCTCTGAGTAAGAGGGAAAAGCAATATACGACAGAAGCCCCGGATGACAAACTGGAAATTCGGATTTATGGTGGCTCCGATGCTTCCTTCCTTTGGTACGACGATGAAGGAGATAGCTACCGGTATGAAAACGGAGAATATGCTGAAATTAAAATTGAATGGAAAGACGCTGAGAAAAAGTTGATTCTATCGGGAAGGAATGGACGGTATAAAAACATGCCCGACACCATAACATTTTTTATTAAGTTGTATTTACCCGGGGAGAATCCTGTTGAAAAAGAAATTAAATACACAGGAGAAAATATATCATTCATTTTTTAACAAAAAGAGAATATGAAACGAACAAAAGTTATTTTATTGCTATTCTTGGTTATTTGGCTTAACACAATAGCAGGAGTTAGGGTAAAATACACCATTAATGATAACTGGCGTTTTGAAAAAACGGAACAGGATGCCCCGGCCTCCGAAAATTTTAACGATAACAGCTGGAACATCGTCAACATCCCTCATACTTATAATAACCTGGATGGAGACGATGAAATCCCAGGATATTACCGCGGAACATCCTGGTATCGTAAACAGGTTTTTGTGGATAAAATGCATGAAGGCAAACATGCACTCCTCTATTTTGAAGGAGCTAACCAGGAAACCGAAGTATATGTTAACGGTCAGTTTGCCGGTCGCCATGTTGGAGGATATACACGATTTTGTTTTAAAATCGATCAATTCTTGCGTTTTGGAACAAAAAACACCATCGCGATCAAGGTTGATAATAAACATCATGTCGACATTCCTCCCCTATCGGCTGATTTCACATTTTATGGAGGAATTTACCGGGATGTGTATTTAGAATTTTCAAATAAAATACATATTGCCACCAATCATTTCGCTTCGGGAGGTGTATATATTAAAACGCCCGCTGTTTCAGAAAAAGAAGCTACTGTGGAAATTAACTCGTTGATAAGTAATGAATCATCCGTTCCGGAAAAAATTATTATTGAAAACACCATTTATGCTCCTTCCGGAAAACAAATTAAATCCAACCGGAATACTTTATTACTAAAGCCCAACAGTACATTTTCAGCAACAAATAAGAAAATTGCTATTGAGAATCCGGTTTTATGGGATATTGAAAACCCTCAGTTATACACTTTATACACACGCATATACGACAAATCGGGAAGAAATTTATTAGATGAGGTTTCAACGACTTTCGGATTGCGTTGGTTCAAATTTGATCCTGAACAAGGATTCTTTCTCAATGGAAAACACCGGAAACTACGAGGTACCAACCGTCATCAGGATTATCTGGCTAAAGGAAATGCTTTGCGGGATGAGATGCATGTGCGCGATCTCCTTTTGCTGAAAGAAATGGGTATTAACTTTCTTCGTATCTCCCATTATCCGCAGGATCCTGTTGTACTGGAAATGTGCGATAAACTTGGCATTGTGGCATCAGTGGAAATTCCGGTAGTCAATGAGATTACCGAATCTCAGGAGTTTCTCGACAATTCGATAAATATGGTAAAAGAAATGATCTGGCAGGACTTTAATCATCCTTCTGTCATTATATGGGGATATATGAACGAAGTGCTTCTTCGCCAACCCGATCTGAATCAGGAACAATTGAAAAAATACTATGCAGCGTTACATAAGGTAGCGCTCTCTCTCGACAATACCATTCGCCAGGAAGATTCGTCCCGTTATACAATGATGGCATACCATAATGCGCCTGAACGTTACGAAAAGGCCAAACTAACAGAAATCCCCATGATTATGGGCTGGAACTTGTATCAGGGTTGGTATGAACCTGATCTGAATGAATTTCAAAGGCTGCTGGATCGCATGCCGACAGCTTATCCCGGCAAGATATTGCTTGTGACTGAATACGGCCCGGGCGTCGACCCGAGATTACACTCCTTCCATGCCGAACGGTTTGATTTTTCACAAGAATATGGAATAATATACCATAAGCATTATTTGAAAGAAATGATGAAACGGCCTTTTGTCGCTGGATTTAATGTCTGGAATTTCAATGATTTTTATGCCGAACAGCGTATAGATGCAGTTCCACATGTAAATAATAAAGGACTGACAGGGTTGGATAGAGAAAGAAAAGACACATATTTATTCTACAAAGCCACTTTCAGTAAAGAACCAACTTTATTGATCGGAAATAGAGAATGGAAAACCCGGGGAGGTGTTGCTGATATCAACAGTGATTTCTGTGAACAATTCGTACCTGTTTTTTCTAATTTGAGTGAAGCTGAAATATTGATAAATGGTAAGAGTATTGGGAAAAAGGCTTTTACAGATTGTTTTGCAGGATTTAAGGTTCCTTTCAGGCATGGGGAAAATATTATTGACGCCGTGGGCAATAAGGATGGACAAATAATCCGGGATCAGATACGTGTAAACTTTAAACTTATTCCATACAGCTTAATGGACACACTTAATCCTTTCACTGAAATCAATGTGATGCTTGGTTCACATCGTTATTTCGAAGACAGAGAAGCAGAAATGATATGGCTTCCTGAACAGGAGTACAAAAAGGGAAGCTGGGGATACATTGGTGGCCGTCCGTATCGCAGGGAAACAAATTTTGGGACAATGTTAGGAACTGACATCGATATCTACGGAACTGACAACAATCCTGTTTTTCAAACACAAAGGGTAAACCTGGATGCATTTAAAGCAGATGTTCCTGATGGAAAATACTCTATCTATTTATACTGGGCTGAACTTGAAGCGGATAAGCAGCAAGAAAAACTGGTGTACAACTTAGGTTCAAATACAGCTGATAAAATTACATCCTCTGAAAGAGTTTTTGATGTGGCCATTAATGGTACTGAGGTCCTGAGAAATTTCAATCCGGCAAATGAATATGGTCGTGCACGCGCAATTATCAAAAAGTTTGAGGTTGATGTGAAAGACAAGGAAGGTCTTTTGATTCAATTAAAAAAACAAACAGGAGAACCCGTACTAAATTCAATCAGAATCTATAAAAACAATTAATAATAACAGAGTTAAAAAACTAATTATTCATCTTTAAAATTTTATGATCATGAGAAAATTACACTTTTTATTCAGTTTCTTAGCTGTCGTTCTTTGTTCAAACGTGCAAGCAGCGGTTATAACAGATGGTTTCGATTATGTTGAGAGTTTGGTTGCAGGAAGTCAGAATTTCACAAACAGTTCTGCTTCAAGTACAGATAGTGTTTATGCACTAATCTCGTTGAAAGATATGAAAACTTATGCTTTCGATGATGCCTATCAGAAACAGGAAGACAACATTGACATGAAGTTTTATATTATGGGTGGTACGACCAATGCAACTGTCAGACTTTATGCAATGGATGGAACATCGACAACTACAAAAAACATTGAATACGTTGGAAGCAATGAAAAAACGGTAGATAACTTTATCATCAAAAACACAACAAAATTCATGAAGATTACGGGTGTTGACTTCGATGCCGCAACTGCAGCACAAGTTAAAAGTCTTAATTTGACGACTGCCTCAAATACTATAAACCCTGTTGAAGTAAATGATATCATTGCTTTCAAGACAGCAGGAACTTCCGCTGCAGGAGGTCACAGAAACGGACTTATTAAAGTTGTAAGCATCGTAAGGGAAACACCTGAAAGTAGCAGAGGAACAATTACGATCTCTGTAAAACTGGCAAAACCTGAACCTGTTGTTTCAGAAGGATTTGATTATGTGGAAAGTGTAAGAATCGGCACTTATGGATTTGCAGGAGGAACTCAGCCGGGTTATGAAAATGTTTTCAGCCTTTATTCAATCAAAGATATGAAAACATATAAATTGGATGATATTAAAACCAATCTGATTAACGTTGACATGAAATTTCATTTACAAGGGTCTACCTCTGAACCCCGTGTTTATTGCATGAACAACAAAGACAGTAAAAACCCCCAATTTAAAACTTCAGATAACATTGCATTAAGCACCCTTTTAACACCAGAAACTACCAATGAAACAAGATACATCGTTATGCCTTCCTCATTCAGCTATGAAAGTGCCACTGTGGCGGATGTAGAAGCTATCAATGCTGATGATATTACGTTAGATGCCATTAAACCGGCTGCTATTGGAAATGTGATTGCCTACAAAGCCGGACCTACTTCTACTGCAGCAGGGATTAAAGGTATTTTTAAAATTTATGATATCGTATTGACACATGCTACAAACAAAGAGCTTGGATACTTTGTGGTTTCATTCAAACAACTTCCATCTTCTACTTCAAGTGTTGAAACAATCAAAAAAGAATCATCATGGAAACAGATTGGACAGTCAATTCAAATGGTAAATGATGCAAACGGAATTGTAAAACTATACGACACAGTAGGAAGATTGGTTTTATCAAAGGATGTACGTGGAAATGAAAAAATTGATTTATCTTCCTATAAAGGAATTTATGTTGTCCAGTTTAAGAACGATCGTAGAAAAATTGTCCTCTAAAATTAGTATTAAATCAACTGACAAGGTTTACTGATAATTGTCAGATTAAAAAATATAGAGACGTTGCTATGCAACGTCTCTATATTTTTTAATCTGATTTTCAACAGCATATCAAAACAACTCTGCTTGTTATTGCTTACCAAGTTGGTAAACATAAACAAATTTTATATTTATCAACTTGATTCGACAGGCTATAAATCATGCTTATTTTTTCATGACTTTCACATCTCCTATTTTTTGCTCATCCGAATATAAGCACAAATAGTAGATCCCGCTCTCCAGCTCCTTTAAAGAAATACTTCCATTCAGCATCTTTTTGGATGCTATTAGTTTTCCGGATACGTTATAAATGTCTGTTCGTTTTACGGACTCATTTCCGGAATACTGTATGAATAAGTGGTCATTAACCGGATTGGGATAAACTTTTATTAAATCCGAATCTTCCGGTGTAACTATTATATCCGTGTTTTCCTCATCCACTACAACATGAAGTATGGTGAAGTCAACATCTTTTCCATCATCAACAATTAATTTGAAATAATACGAACCTTTCAGAGCATTGGAAAATGTTGCTGATGACATATTTGCATTGGTTACTGCTACAAAAGCAGGACCTGTTATCTGTTCCCATTTGTATGTCAGATTATCGCCATCGGCATCGGAACTTTCGCCAGCATTAAGCGTAATGACAGTTCCTTGCTTTTCATAATTTGCTTTGGCAACAGGAACATTGTTTGTGTTCGTAACAAAATCGCCATATAAATTGAAGGTTTTGATAGAGTTCTCCCACTGACCCGAACGTTCTACACAATTCAGTCTGACATAACGCCCCGACACATTACCTTCATTGTTGCTATTCGAGGTTCCACCTGTGAAAGCGTCATTCGTAGCATAAGTTTGCCAGGTATTTCCATCAGGCGAGATTTGAATATTAAACTTCTTTGCATATTCAACATGCCAGACGATCGAAATCTGCGATGGCTTAACCTGATGTTGTAAGTCGACCTGCCACCATTCGCCGTTTCTATGTGCCGATGACCAACGGGTATTGTCATTAGCATCAACACCTGCCTGCGGATACATATTTACTTTTTCCGAAGAAGAGGCAGAAGCCGGTTTCTTAAGTGCCAGATCATGGGCGGTAGTCGGATAACTCACAACAATTGAGAAATTCTTGAAAGCCATATTGACTCCGTTAGACACTGTCAAACGAAACATGTAAGTACCTGCTGTATTGAATTTCATTTCTGTCAATGGCAGATTCGGAGATAATATGATTGCTTGCTCCGGTCCGCTGATTTGCTCCCATTGACAGATCAGTTCACCATCTGCCGGATTTGTCGAGGCTGTTCCGTCTACATAAGTTTTAGCATGGGGGAGTAACACCGTCTTCTCTTGTAAAATCACGCTTGCTGACGGCATTTTCTCCTTTTCAGTTCCAAACACCCGTATTTCACGTAAAGAAAACTTGCCTGCTCCGGATTTTTTTTCCGTGAAACGGATACGGATATAACGTGTATCAAATGCAGTAAAGCTATGATATTCTGCCGCACCCATACCATTTGTAACATTTTTCAGTTCAGCCCAGCTTGCACCATCCATAGATTTCTCCAGCACATATTGTTTTGCATAATCAGTATCCCAAAACAGTTCTACCTTGTCGACATCGCATAAAGCTGCCAAATCGACTATTGCCGATTCCTCTGTGCCGTTCTCCGAGTCCCAACGGGTAGATAAGTCGCCATCGACCATCTGTTTACCCCAATATTTTCCAACTTCAGAAGAAACCGTGACATCTTTCAAATAAGCCAGATTTTTATATTCAGAAGCGATAACAGCCGGATCAAAAACCTCAATATCTGTAGCATATAAATTATTGTTTGTATCCCACTCGGCATTTCCATTGACAAAAGCAAGCTGAGCTCCCAGCTGCATCCTGCCGGCTGTTTCTGCTGTCCACACTCCTTCCGAACCTATCAGCTGGACTTGTCCCGGTGCAATAATTGTTTTCGTTTGCCCTGTAGTTGCAACTTGTTGCCCTGCAACAGAAAACGAAATTCCATACACAGTACTCGAGGTCGTAGCTGCATTTCCCTGGTTTTTCACCAAAGCATAAAAACTTACTTTTTGACCTTTTTGCGGGTATCGCGGCATGGTGTACACACGGGTGACACGCAAATCGGGTTTGGCTGTACCCGAAACAAATGAAATCATTTGCGAAATTGGCAAATTATCAGAGCTTCCTCCCACACGGAACATATAGTTGCCCGATTGAACCTCATATTTACGTCCAGTCTGGTTCCAGTAATAAAAATCATCGGCACAGAAATTAAATGTAACCGTTTTGGTCTCTCCAACTTCAAGTTTTATTCGCTGAAATCCTCTCAACTCCTTTTTGGGCATCCACACTTTATCCGTTGGCGCACTTATATAAAGCTGAACTACTTCTTCTCCGGCACGTGCTCCTGTGTTTTTCACATCAACAGTTACGGTAAAAGGTTGTCCTGTTGTTACTGTTGCCGGCATTTGAAGGTTTGAATAGGCAAAATCAGTATAGCTCAAACCATATCCGAATGCATACCGGGGCGTAATACCCTTTTCATCCAACCAACGGTAACCTCCATCCAGATTCTGTTCGAATTTACGGAAAACTTCTTCTTCCCATGCCGGGAAATCACTATCCTGCATGGGCATCGAAAGCGGCATACGACCAGCCGGGTTGTAATCTCCGAAAACAACATCGGCAATGGCATGTCCGGCTTCCTGTGCCGCGTAAAATGAATAAATTAACCCTTTGATATTAGACAAACAATCGTTGAGCGTACAGACACCGCCGCTTTGAATTATTGCAATCAGATTTGGATTCACACTTGCCAACTCATTCATCAACTCCTGCTGTATGGCCGGCAATGCAAAAGAGCCTCCAACACGGTCGTTATGAGGGCCAAAGCTTTGTTCTCCTTCCTGAGTATTATCCAGTCCTCCGGCAAAAATTACATAATCTGCTGTAGCTGCCAACGCTTTTGCTTCAGCAAAACCGGTTTTAGATGTAGAGTTAATATCACAACCCTTAGCATAAACAATACCGGCACTTCCTATTTTATCTTCCAGCCCTTTTCTTACACTGATAGCATAAGGAGGATTTGTAGCGCTACTTCCTGAACAATTCAGATTCTCGGCTATGGCATTAGGTCCGATAAGGGCTATCTTAATTCCCGTTTTCCGTAGCGGGAGAACAGGGTTCGTTCCCGAAATTTCATTTTTTAGCAAAATGATCGATTTTTTGGCAGCTAAGAGATTCAAATCTGTAATTTCTTTCGTCTTGACATTCGACTCACTGCCTGCCGGGTAATAGTCTAACATTCCATTGAGTATTTTCGTCCTCAATATATTCTTCACGGCATTATCAATCTGCGCCATGGTTATGTGCCCATTCTCGACCAATGCCGGCAAATCAGCTTCATAAATAGATGAACCCATACATATTTCGGTCCCTGCACGTGCCGCATTTCTCGCATCATCGATATTAGCCCAGTCCGAAACCACATAAAACGGGAATCCCCAACGTTCACGCAGGATTGTTCGTAACAACATACTGCTCTCTGCAGCTTTAGTTCCGTTAATTTTATTGTAAGACCCCATAATGCACATGGCGCCGGCGTCCTGTATCGGAATACGGAAATTATATCCTGAAAAATCCATCATCCACCGCTGACTTGCAATCACATCCATTTTCAGGCGGTTCGACTGCATACTTTCACCCATAAAATGTTTTAAAGTCGCAATTACCGGATATTTTTGCATACCAATGGTAAAAGACTTTGCCAGATGACCCGACAAGTATGGGTCTTCTCCTCCACTTTCAGCTGTCCGCCCTCCACGTGAATCACGCGCCAGGTCCAGACACGGGCCTAATGCCTGGTGGCGACCAAATGACCAGAACTCAAGGCCCATATACTCACCGATTTTGCCAACTACTTCTTCATCCCAGGTAGCAGCCATGGCTATTCCCGTGGGGAAAGCTGTGGCTGAACGGTCAAAACGGTCGGCGGTTAAGCGTACTCCATGAGGACTATCCCCCATTACAAAACCCGGTATTCCTAAACGCACATTAGCCAATGTTCCTCCAAAGCTGGTACGGTTAGTATACATCTGCTCTAATTTTTCCTGAGTAGTCATGGAATTTACCAGCTCATCGATACGTTTATCCAGCGGCGACTGAGCATAAGTATTCAAAATACCTGATAATATCATTATGACAATTAGATTTTTCTTCATGAATCTTTTTTTAAAATTTATATTTTGAAATTAAGATGAAACGGTAAGAAAGCCTGACCTATTTCAGTATTTTGGTTGCAAATACCGACTCGCCTTTCATTATCTTACACAGATACACCCCTTTGGGCAGCGATGAAATACTTACAAATTCTAATTCTGATGATAATTGCAGTTCTTTTATACATCGCCCGCCAATATCATAAAGCGACAGCCTTGCACCTGATCCTTTAGCAACCTTAATATAATCGGCAGAAGGAACTATTTCCAAATTATCAAACACCAGAAATGTACCAGCCGATGCAGGAAAATCGCCTGTAGCATATAATACCGTATTAGCCTGATTTACCTCTACCGGTTCCGACACAACAACATCATCGGTTATACTTGTGAGTTTAATGGCAACTTTGTAAATTCCGGCTTCGGTTACCGTGTAGTTATAAGTATTTGCACCATTTATAAGCGTATTGTCCTTATACCAGTAATATTCTGCATAAGTGGCTGAAATCGTGCTGCTGTTTATTTGTATTACCGGCTTTTTCAACTGTATAATATCTGCAATTTTACGCGCCATAATCCGCAATCCCTCATCCCGGGGATGAATTCCGTCGGATGCCATCAAGCTTGCAATATTATTTGTCACAGCATATAAGTCAATAAGAGGAAGTCCCTTTTCTCTTGCTACTTCCTTCATGGCAGGGATTACTTGCTCCCGTATAGTCTGATCGTTTATCGACCATGTACTGCTATACGCCCTGATGGGTATTGCCATATAAATTTCCGGTTCTGCGGAGTAACTTTTGAACTCATTAATTAAATCGATGTAAGAATTTTTAAACTTCACGGCATCCCAATAACCGTCTTTCGAGTCATTTGTTCCCAAAGCGATTACGATAATATCCGGATCATAAGCTTTATTATCGCTGTAAGCGGTTTTATTCTTCCAAGCATCATTCAGATGGTTCATCATAAGCGCTCCGTTGACTCCGAAATTCCGGGTTTCATATTTATCGCCTAACATGTCGCGTATCTGTATTGGCCACGCATATCTCGACCGATCGGTAGCTTCCGCGCCGTAAGTATTACTATCACCCACGCATCCCACTTTAACGATGTCGGATTTAAACGCCCAACCTGAATAGAATCCGTTGTTGATTGTTCTCACGTACACAACACTGTTAGCGTCTAAACCTGCCAGCGAATATGATTTTTCTGTAACAATCTCAGATTTTAGAACAGTGTTGTCGGTCGATGAACGTACTTCCACTTCCCATGATTCACCTTCGGCGGTCCATGTCAGGCTATCGTTTACAATAGTAAATTTAACCGGCTTTTGGGCAAACACCTCATCGTCGAAAGTATAGTATTTTTGCAGGCCGGTCTCTTTTCCTGTGAGTACCTTTTTATAATTCCCCTTTATTTCGTCTATACTCCGCGCCGTATTCCACACCCTGAAATCAGCAACTTTACCATTGAGTTTGGGAGAGGTATACCAGGAAGCCAGCCATAAGTTGCCGACATTGTTACCATCTGCCCTGATATTTCCTTTCCAGTCGCCGTTGATGTTTTCTATGACACTGTACAATTCCGTATTCAAATAGGCCGATGCTTTTTTATCTTTTGATGAAATGACAAAGGCCACATGGTTCCATTTGTTGGAGAAATTTTCACGGGGTATCCAAAAAGCATAGATGGCATCATTGACCGTTTTAAACCAAAAACGAAGATCAATCTTATCCTGATTTTTAGTATTTTTATTCAGACTGACAGTAAATCCGTGACTACCATCATGCCGGTTACTGATGATGGCTGTTCCATCCGTGTTTTTTCCATCCTTTTCATCTATGTAAATCCAAAACTCCACAGTAAGTTCCTTCTCCGTGAAAGTTACATTACCGCAGTTCAACCCATTGTGATCAGTCGTTAAGTTCCATGCGCCAAAATCACCACTCCCGGCTTTTGCGCCGTTCAGGTTAAATAAGCTTATTAATAAGATCAATAGCCAATAAGGAAGTGTATTTTTTATTCTCATACAATTTATTTTTTTTCTAACACCAGCATTAGAGCAACTCTAATGTATAGGTTAGAGCAACTCTAATGCATTGGTTAGAACTTCTCTAATGCATAGTCACGTATTTCATCATTTTTTTGCAGTTTCCTACGAAACATCCGTTTTATTACCTGATGACAATCTTCTGATTGTTAACCAGATACAAGCCTTTAGATAAGTTTGACACGGTATTTTCGCCCGCAACTACATTGACACTACGAATCAATTGTCCGTTAACAGCATAGATATTCAGCGTTTGAGGATGCTCTGCATTGATAATCAAAACGCCATTATTCACACGAAGTTTTGTCTGGTTTTCTATTTTATCAAAGCCTGTTGAAACTTTAGAAACTGTAAAAACTTCAGAAGTTACTTGTCCTGACCAAACTCCATTGTTTAATGTTCTCACTTTTGCATAATAACTGGTATTATTCGCGAGTGCTTCAATTTCATTTACAGTGATCGAATTCGTAGTGATTGTATCTGTGAACACATTGGTATCATCTGCAGATTTAAATACAGATACTTCCCATTCGCCAGCACCAGTATTCCATGAAAGAACTTGTTCATTCACAGCCAGATTTTGTGGATACGCCGACAAAGTTTCACGTTTGTAATAATTATTCCAACCGGCCTCCGGATTACACCAGCCTTTGTTTGAAGTAACTGTAGGATTTGCATCATTTATGAAACCTCTTTCGTAAGTATAAAACCTATAGTTTATATACAATCCGGGATTATCTTCATAAGTACCTGTCAGATTTTTATTATAGTTGGCTTTGATTTGTTCATCGGTTCTACCTACAGACCATATACGAAGATCAGCTATTTTCGCATATAGCTTTGCACTTGCGGCATACCAATAACCTAAACGCATAGCGCCTGTAGCGTTTCCAATCCAACCTATTTCATAAGGCAAATATGGGTCTTCACTTTTTACAAGATCCTGATAAACTTCCCCGTTGAGGTAACTACGTGCTATATTATCTGTCGATGAAAAAACAATTGCGATATGCACCCATTTATCAACAATATCTGCTTTTTCAAAGAAAAACGGAAAAACAAAATCAGTTCTGCCATTCAGCTTATCACCATTATCATTACGGAAGAAACCCCTAAGCCTACCATCAGTGCTAACATCAAGACTAAAACCTTTCACCCCGTCATGTCTTGTAGAAGCAATCGTTACCCCGTTTATGAAATTCTCAGTTGGAATATTGAGCCACATCTCAATAGTAATATCTGTTTCTGTAAAGCCAATTGTTCCACAAGATATTCCATCTGTTGCACCGGGCCTTGCCGTAGTCATATCCCAAGCATAAAAGTTGTTTTGAGCATACAATCCACAGGATAAAAGTATTGCCGAAACCAGCAATAACATACGATTAAAAGCATTAAATTTTTTCATGATACGTAATTTTAAATTATTATTAATTAGATGTTATTTCTTTCTTCTTTGACTTATTTTACAAATATCTTTTGCTTTTCAGCCAGATAAAATCCCCTTTCAAGGCCTCTGATTTCGTTTCTCCCTGCAATCAGATTTACCGAACGAATCAAACGGCCGTCAACAGCAAATAAATTGAATGAACGGGCAATGTCAGATGTCACGACCAGCAAATCGCCGTCAAAAGAAACCTTTACATCCGATTGCACTCCCGCTAATCCGGTCGTATTCATATCAATGGACGCCCAATCAGAATACACATTATTACTGAAAGTTCGTACACGTATAAAATAATCTGCGCCATCCGGCAGATTCAGATTCTCAAGCGAGAAAGCAGTTGTTTCTACCTGTTCACTCAGCAAGATATTCTCACTTGTCTTTTCAACAAATTCTACCATCCAGCTTTCGCCTGTGGCTTCCCAGGTCAGCATATTGCTCGCGATAGCCAGATTTACAGGTTTCCCGGAAAGAACTTCATACGAATGCATAGTCGTCCACGTAGCGGCAGGAAGCAAAGAACCATTGTTGGTGCCGGGATTAGCTACATTCATGACAGTCTGATCGAAATTATCGAAGTTGTAATAGATATACAGACCTGTTTCATTTCCTTTCAGGCGTTGATTGTAGTTTTCTGCTATTTCCGTTGCACTCCGGGCAACATTCCATACCCGGATATCAGCCATTTTACCATAAAAGGTAGGATCGTTCGTGTACCAGCGTCCTATCCACAACTGGTCGGTCACGCGATTGCCTACCCAGTTTGTATAAAAATCTTCAATAACATCATAAAGCTCTCCGTTCAGATAAGCATAGGCTTTCAGTTCATCCGAGGAAATTACAAAAGCTAAATGTCCCCACTGATTCGAAAATGCTTCACGGGGTAAAAATATTGCAAAAGCCTGATCGTAAGTTCCATCATTTTTTGTATTCTTAAATACGAATCTCACATCTACTTTACTGGTTGCACTGTTGCTCGCTAAATTCACCGAAAAGCCCTGGTTACCATTGTGTCGGTTCGATATGACATTGACACCAGTTTTATTGTTACCGCTGGTATCATCGATATAAAGCCAGGTTTCCAGTGTCATGCTTTTTTCAGCGAAAGCAAGAACGCCACTATTTAACCCATTGTGACCAACAGTAGTCAGATTCCACGCGTTAAAATTTCCGGCAGGTTGTTCCAATTCAACAACCACATCTGTAACTTTTAACGGATCCTGTACGGCGCTGTGAGCAGCCTTACGGGCAACTTCAGCATTTCTTTCCGAAAGACTTGGAGGAGCATAAGTATTACTAAGTACATTCTTTCCGGTTATTTTTTCATACCACGTACATGCAGCTGTATAACGCCCGATGTTATAATCCAGATGATATCCGTCGCGACAAAGATTATCGCCGATAAAACTGGTGCGGGCATTTTGAATTGCTGTACCGGATGGAATAATGATGCTGATATTTTCAGCTGTCGCACTACGGCTTACCGCATCGAGTATACCATTATACATGGTCATTTGGTCCTTGTTGTAATTAGCAAAACCTGAGTGAGTTGAGTTCTGCTGATAAGCCCATGTCATGTGCAAAGCATACTTCACGTTCGGATTGGTAGCCTTCGTTTTCACATAAGCCAGCAAATTGGTTAAATAAGGAAAATACGTATTGTACATTCCGGAATTCTGACTCACCTGCTGAAAAGTAATGTAATCCCAATCTTCATCGGCAATCGCAGTCTCCAGTTTTGTACTTGCCGTATTGGATTTAACTCCATTTACTATCTTACGGTATTCATACGCAGCACTGTTGTTATTGGCATTATTCCAGTGCGTTTCCAGACTACAACCGCCGATATACATGTTTCCAATAATGAAAGTCACATTATCCGCCTGTCCCAGTTCATACAAATAATTTTCAACCGCATCCTCGGAAAAACTATTCCCGATGGCTAAGATTTTAATTGTTTCAGCATAACCGGTAAGGCAAACCACAAGAAATAAAAATACCGGTAATAATTTCATTTTCAATGTCTTCATATTCATTTTTTTACTATGTTATTCAAGGTAGTATATATATTTTGAGAAAAACAATCAATGGCAAGCAACTCAATAAACTACAACTTTCTGTTTATCTATCAGATACATACCTCTCGAGATATTATTGATCACATTTTCTCCCACCGACAAATCTACGGAACGTACCAAACGTCCATCAACAGCAAACACATTAAGCTTGCGGACAACATCCGAATTAACAATGATTGCATTATTCCGGGTGAAAACCGTTAAGTTACTGCTATTAATATCCTCGATGCCCGATGTATTCGAATTAGTTGTTGCCCAGCCCGAATAAAACAGCGCATTTTTAGCTCTCACATTTGCATAATACTCCTTATTTCCATCAAGGCCAAGTTCAGCAAGCGAGTAAGAATTTCCGGTAACAACATCCGTTTTAACAACATTATTTGTTCCTTTCTCAACGACTTCCAGTTCAAAACTTTCTGCCGTTCCATTCCAGGTAAGTGTATTCGCAGTTAACGATAAGTTTGCCGGAATAGCGGAAAGCACTTCGTAAGCATGCACATCGCTCCAGGTTGCAGCAGGTGACAAAGAACCATTATTGGTGCCAGGGTTAGCAACGTTACTTATTATCTGAGCGAAATCATCGAAGTTGTAATAAATATACAAGCCGTCTTCTGTTCCGGTCAGAGGCCTGTTGTAGTTTGCAGCTATTTCATCCCCGGTACGGGCAATATTCCAAATGCGGATTTCCGCTAACTTACCGTAAGGCTTAGGATCGCTCCACCATTGTCCGATACCCAATGCAGTTGTGCTGTTCCCAAAATAACCTCCGATAGCATCTTTTTCTGCAAAGTAGCCTCCATTCAGATATGCATAAGCCTTTTCTTCTTCAGCTGAGATTACGTAGGCAACATGCACCCATTTGTCTACAAAATATTCGCGGGGAATATAAAAGTGCGCTGTATTTTTTTGCGTGTCTTTCGCAAACAACCTCAATTCAAGCGCACCGGCATTTGCCGAATTAGCCCTTACACTGACTAAAAATCCTGCGTCAGGACCTGAAGTTCCTAAAATAGCAATCTTTTCAACATCTGCTGAATTCAGATACATCCAGAATTCAATTGTTATTGATTTCTCCGCAAAGCCAACCGTTCCGCAAGACATGCCACCATGCCCGCTTTTGAGCTCCCATGCACCAAAGTCTCCTTTTTCTGCATGTACAAATAATACATTTACAAGTACCAATAATGTAACTGATACTAAACGAAAAACAGGGTTAACATTTCTCATCATACATTTAATTTTAAAAGATTATTAATAATAAATCCGGAACTTTATGTCCCTTTTGTTCATACGTTTTAATTTTATTTTTTAGTTGTCGTATGGAACTCTCGATGAACTAATTTAATCATACACAAGGGTGTAATAATTGATTAAATTAGTTCATGTTCGTTTCATACTGATTATTTTATTTTCACGTCAAACAATTGCAGCCATCCCGTAGCAGTTATGTTCTCTTTTGCCGATATTTGAATTCCGGGTACATTGTTTTTAGTTACATCCACAATGGCAACAACCCATTTATACAAACCGGCAGGAACTCCGCTGATTGATGTTGTAAACACATAAGAAGAAGGCGTACCTTTCAGCCATTTTGACAAATCAGTCTGGTTATCGACCATGCTGGTAACCACATTGCCGTTTCCATCCATCAAGCCAAAAGCAACTTTATATTTCTGATTCCATACCGGAATGTTGGCTGGACAATATCCCCAACCCAGATTATTCCACCGGTGCGCTATTGTTATCATAGAACCACTATTTACTTCTTTAGGAAGTGATAAACGGTCAGGATAAAGTCGATAACCTCCTTCGGCAATAAATTCCTTAACCAAATTAAATGAGGATTCAAACCATGTATTGACCTCATTAATGCGAAAATCCATCGTGTTTACACGGGCTTCCTTAGAGTCATCGAACTCACCCTGCCGGACATCGGCTACCGTTACATAGCCGCGTGGGTCGTTCCACCAACTGTGCGAGTTGGTAACCCATCCGCCTTCCATGATAACCGGTCGTTTGAAAACCCATTTGGCTGCGATATTTTTTTCCCATTGCTGGTAATAATCCGTCATGCCAAATGCATCCTGACGCAATACATATCCTTTGCTGAACGCATATTCCAGAAGTCTTTCCGACTCACTGTCAGGACTTCCCCAACTTTTCTCCGTACCGATAAGTCTGTGGTAATTAATAGCCAATGGAATTTTAGTGAAATGTTTTGCATACAAATCAACCACCCATTTGAGTACACTTTCCCTATTCGAATAATTCTTATATCTCATATTATGGGCTTCGCCCCACAAACCCAGGCCAAAACCATCGATAAAGTCAACCGCATCCGGATCATTAAACTTTTGGGCAAAAGCTTCCACGAATTTTGCATATTTCGCCTGAAAAACCGGATCATCGGGATAAGGAGACCAACGTTGATTATTCGAACCAGAAGTAAAGCCCTCTGCACCTGCGTCCTTCACATATTTAGGCGTAAAATCCTCACTTTTATCCCTGCTGTCAACAACAACCCGGAAAGCCAACCGCATTCCTCTCTGGCGTGCGTTATCAATCATCCATTTAAGTCCGGTGTTTGTATTCCAGCCATAAACTCCTTCACTCGGATTTAAGGCCGTCCAGCTTGTACGGATATAGAGCGTATTGGCATAATCAGCAATCTGAACAGGATTACTTACGCCGGGAACACTTATATTATCAAGTTTGGTCCAAAAGTCGGATGCCGACCCCGGACTTCCGTAAAGCACCCATCCGGTCAATGGATTACGCAGATTTTTCCCGGTTTCCGGCTCTATCGTTACGATGTAATTCCCCGTTATTTCATTATCAGCAGCTAAAGTATTTTTACCGCTCCAGGTAACTGTATACTGATTTATCGAGATATCAGTGGGTTTTTGGGCCAGAATTTCATGTCCATGATAGAGATTCCAGTTAAGTTCCGGATTACAGACTGCATAATTGAACGAACCTGCCACATTGCTTATTTCCCTTTGATATGAAGTAAATTGATAATTAACAACCAAATCCGGATTGTTCTCTTCAATATGCTTTCTGAAATTTGTTTTTATTTCATCTGCCGTGCGGGCTGTTTTCCAAACACGCACATCAGCTATTTTTCCGTAGAGCTTGGGGTCGCTGTACCAACTTCCAATCGCCAGGGCAATATTGGAATTGCCAATCCATCCTCCGGTAGCTGTCGTCGCACTATAAAGGTTCCCATTCACATAAGCGTATGCCTTATTTTCCGCTTCTGAAACAACAAAAGCCAAATGTCCCCATTTCCCGGTAAACTCGCTTACAGGAATAAAAAACAAGATGTTTGCTTTTTGCGGATTAACAGCAAAAAAGCGTATCTCCAGCGCGTTATTATTCTCCGCATTTTTTCTTAAACTTAAAAGTACTCCCCGGTTGTTACTATCCATGGTTCCCAGAATAGTCATTTTTTCTGTTTCGTTTTTCCCTTCAGCCATATTCAGCCAGAGTTCAAGCGTCATCGATTTTTCCGTGAATGTAAGCGGAGTCCCTGTAATCCCGTTGTGTCCGGTTTTTAACTCCCAGGCACAAAAATCGTCCGAAGCGTAAGACATTACGCTCAGCAAGACCAAAGTAACGGTCAACAAAAACGATTGAACGAGAAAATCAAATTTCTTCATAACCTTTATCTTTTATTCATTTTCAGAGACAAACTATCGTATTGCTATTTTTTGATTGTTAATCAGGTATATTCCTTTTTCAAGACCTCTTACGATTGTCTCTCCTTTTGATAAACCGACATTGCGCTTGAGGCTGCCATCCAGACTGAAAATTTTCACCAACTGCTCCACTTCCGAAATTATTTTCAGGGTTTGATTTTCACATTTAAATACCAGATTGCTAACCAACCAGGGATTAAATGTGGTAGTTGATGTCAGGGTGAAAACACCGGAACTGACCCAGCCGGAGTAAACCATGTTGATTGTCCTGACTTTAACATAATACTCCACATTACTTTCCAGTCCTTCCAATGAAAATGAATTATCATTCACAATTTCATTTTTAACTATCTCATCTGAGTTATTTCTGACAACCTGAATTTCCCATAAATCATTAACTCCATCCCAACTGATCATATCATTAGCATTCAGAAACGAAGGCCATTGCGTCAGAAAAATCATGGCCAGCATGGTGGTATGCAATGCATAATTCCGATTTTTCATAATAATATTGATTTTAAGATTCTTCAAAGGGCTAATCCACTAATTCTATTTTTATTTTCTTATCTTTTACCATCACATAATAATCACCCGATTCTAAAAAGCGTTTACCAGTGCTATCCACGAACCCGAAATCACGCATTAAATCAACTTCAAACCTGAACACCCTGGTTTCTCCGGCCTTTAACAACTGCTTTTCAAAATATTTCAGCTCCTTTACCGGTCGGGATATCGTTGAGACAGGATCAGAGATAAACCAGTGTACAGTTTCCTTTCCATCCATTTTTCCTGAGTTTGTAACAGCAATATCAAACGACAATTTATCTCCGCGTTTTATTTTTGTTGCAGAAGCCTTCATGTCACCATACACGTAATTTGTATAGCTCAAACCATGGGTAAATCCATAAAGAGGAGTTGTCGGGATATCCTGATATTTACCCTGATGGGTACGTGCACTTTGCCGTGCATTGTAATAAACCGGAATTTGTCCTGTAGAATATGGAAATGTCATCGATAACTTTCCGGATGGATTCACCCGTCCGCTTAGTATGCCCGCAACGGCTTTGCCCGTCATAATACCGGGCTGCCATATTGCTACCATGGCATCACTCAACGGTTCTAATCTGTTAAGTTCGAGTGGACGTCCGCTTGAAAGCAGTAAAATAAGCGGTTTACCTGCCTTTTTCAATTCCATTACCAAATCCTCCTGGATCTTGGGTAAAGCGATAGTCGAACGTGATGCATTTTCTCCACTCCAGTCTTTTTTCTCTCCCAGACAAAGAATTACGACATCCGATTTTGTTGCGGCATCCAGAGCTTCGGCAAATTTTGATGTATCATTACCATCAAATGCGCATCCTTCAGCATACGAAAGTTGAACGTTATTTCCCAATTCAGTTTCCAGTCCATCATAAATCGTTATCACATCATCCGTATTTCCATGTGCTGCCCAGGAACCCAGCAAATGCCACCTGCTTTTTGCCAATGGTCCTATTACGGCTATCTTCGTTTGACCCGACAATGGCAAGGTATTATTTTCATTTTTAAGCAACACCAGCGACTCTTCTGCAAGTTGTTCAGCAATCTTCAAACTGGCGGGCAAGAGGAAACGTTCTTTTTCATCTGTTTCCGGAGTATACGGATTTTCAAAAAGTCCCAGGCGAAATTTCACACGCAACACACGTTTTACCGCATCATCGAGCATCGACATTGGTACTTTTCCTTCCTTTACCAATTCAGCCAGATGCATATCATAGCAATTATTCATCATGTCCATTTCCACACCGGCAGTAAAAGCTTTAAGTGCAGCTTCCTTTTTATCACCTGCCACTCCCTGAGACCTGAGTTGCTGAATGGCTCCCCAATCGGAAACGACAAAACCATCGTGTTTCCAACGGTTTTTTAATATGTCCCGCAGGATGTATGCATTAGCAGTACCGGGCGTTCCGCTTATGTCGTTGAAAGAACTCATCAGTGTCGCTGCTCCGGCCTTAACTCCTGCTTCATAAGGTAACATATAGGTATCCCACAGCGACTGGGCAGATATTTCGGTATAAACATAATCACGTCCACCCTCCGAAGCTCCGTAACCAATATAATGTTTAAGACAGGCCGCTACTTTCTTGGGATCAGACATATCTTTTCCCTGATAACCTTTTACCGAAGCCACACAGAAAACCGCATTTGTATAAGGGTCCTCACCATATCCTTCAGCTACCCGTCCCCAACGTCCATCGCGTGCTACATCGATCATAGGAGAGAAAGTCCAGTCAACACCCGACATTCTGGCCTCCTGAGCTGCAACCGCGCAAGCCTGCTCCACCAGATCAGGATTCCACGAACATGCCTGCGCCAGAGATATCGGATAAACAGTTCTGTAACCATGGATAACATCATAACCGAATATCATCGGGATACCCAAACGCGATTTTTCCATCGCCTGACGTTGCACTTCATTACGAAGTTTCGGATCGCTGTTGAAGTAGATAACCGAACCCAACTCTGCCGGCTTTTGTTTCAGCACATCCTCTATATTGTTCTTGTTATCATTACGTCCGAGTGTATACTGGTTCAGCTGGAATACTTTTTCTTCCAGGGTCATTCTGGACAATAAATCATTCACTCGCTTTTCTATATTTTGTTTAGGATTTTTGTATAAGGGCATTCCTTTCTTGTTTTGCGCGAAGACAAACGTACTCAACAAGACTAACGATACTAAATAAATTGCTCTGTTCATTTTCATTTGACTATTGTTCATAATATTTTTTCACTTAAATACGGGGTTACACGAAAATCTCAATGACTTTTGCTGGTGGTTTTTCAATTCGAAAACAACGATTTCATTCATTCCTTTTTTTAGAATAGTAGCCGGAACCAGGATAGATTGCTGTTTTTCTTTTTCCCAGAATGAACCGATATACTTCCCATTAATCCAGGCTTCACCCATTCCCCAACCTGAAATATCCAGATATTTATCACGGGGTCTGTTCGTTGAAAAACAGGCTTTGAAAAATCCGGGAGTTGTCTTTTTCCCGAAATCACCAAATTTCAGTTGTTTGACGTCACACGACCTCACATTCAACTCAATCATTGTCCAGTTATCAACTGTTTCTCCATTTAATTGAATATCACCGAAGACCCCTTTTGAATTATCCAATATTTCCGGACCATAAGTAATCCGTCCGATATTCTCAACATATAATCTCAACCTGTATTTTCCCGGTTTCGATTTAAGCCTTAGCTGCTTCTGATTGTCTGTAATCGTTCCTTGTAATACTTCACCAAGATATACAGCGGCAAAATCCCTTATGTTTTCTACATTTAGCACAGATTCTTCTGATTCAATCAATACCTCCGACTCATACAAAACATAACCAAAATCAACTCCCAACTCATTCATGGGTAACAAATAATCTGAAGACATTTGCTCTCCGTAAATCTGCTTCAAATCTGCAAACTCAGTCAGGCGAATTTCCTGGGCAAAAGAAGCACAGATAGATATCAGCAGGAATATTATATTGAGAATTAGTTTCATTATTCTATTTTTTCTCAGAGATTAAAAATGACTGAATAAAATCTTCACTTATTGTTATCTCCGGATTGAACTTATCACTGTTAACATACATATCTATACTCTTTAGCAACTGCCTGGTAGCCGGACGGCTCTCCATGTCTTTCTCCGTATTAAGCGCCAGTACAAGTAATTTACCATTACCTGCTTTTGCTTCAAAGCCAATTCCGAGTTTTTCATTGTTATCGTAACTGTCGATTACCTGAATAAAAGGACGTAACTCGTCCGGAGTATTTTGCATTTCAATGACTTTTGCATTTTCAAGAATATCCCACCATTGCCAATCAGTGTGATAATCAGTGACAAAGTGATCGAAAACAGGGTGATTTTCATGAATCAGACAGCCAATTGTCTTTGGATGCCAGGCAAACATGATAGGATTCCAGAAATGATTATGAAAAGTCGACTTGCGGCCTTTTACCTTATTCGGCATCGGACAAAAAACTACCTTTTTCCCCTGAGACAAGTATTGTTTTGCCTGTTCGTTAAATTCCCTTGTGTACAATACCTCTTCGGTAGAATTCATCAGGATATTATGATGTGGATATACCCATATATTCCAGCTGTTTTTAATATCATCATTAATGAAAAGGTTGACTGAAAGTTTCTGTGGGACATCAATTCCCCTGAGATTAAACGTGAGGTCTCCTACCGGAAAAACTCCGTCATTAGCTATGGTTTGCGTTTTTAATCTTCCTTTCCGGAGAATCTTTCCTGAGTTGTCAGTCACACTCCACGATATTTTTGCGTTTTTTATTGCGGCACGACTATAGTTGTACACTTCAGCCTTTGCTGTAAAAGTCTCATTCGCATAAAATACACTCTTATCATAGCGCAACAATGCGACCGTAGGCGCACAAAACTCCCTGAATTTTTCAGGCGTTATCAACCCCTTCGACTCCCAGAACGGATCAAGTATACCTACCGGTGCATATCCCTGACCAGGAAAATCGTTGATTGACAGTAACTGGAAACCAGCGGATTTATCTGACCTGAGTAAAGCTTCAATAACTGCTTTATATTCTACCACAGTAAGCGCTCCAGAAGCCCGGAAAAAGTCATGAGCCTGATCGAGCATTCCGTTTGCTTCCAGCATTTCTCTGAAAACCTCAAAGTTTCTGGCCTCAACCGGACCGGTAAAATTCGCGATTTCATTAAAATTCGGATAAACACAGCGCTGACCGGTTTCGTGTGAAATAACAGGTACGTCGACATCCGACTCAGCGCTTCTGTCCCAGTTGGTTTGAGGCAATCCTTCATAAACTTTGACCGGCCCTTTGTTTGTTTGCTGCGACACATAATACTGATCCGATTTTACACGGGTACGGGCAGTGGAACCGCTGTAAAGGTGCCGGTTATCAATGGCACGTCCATTGGCTGTTAATTCTTCTATGAAATCAAAATTGCCGGTTATCTCATTCCCGTTACAATACAAAATAAAGGATGGATGGTTACCATATTCCCTGAGTATTGCCAGTTGTTCCCGGCGAAAGAAATTATAGCGGTCTTCATCCGGTTCGGCATCCTTGCCCCACATAGGCATTTCTACTTCCAGGTAAATGCCATGCTTATCGGCCATTCTGAATGCGGCTTTCGGAGGACACCAGGAGTGAAAACGCATGTGATTCATTCCATAGTCTTTCATAATTAACATCAAACGTTCCCACGAAGCGTCGTCAACAGGAGCATAACCGGTCTTCGGAAATACGGCATTTTCTACATTGCCTCTCAGATGAACAGGCCGGTTATTAATTAAAACATGGTTTTTCCCCTGTTTAACTTCCCGCATACCGAAAACTGTCGCCTTCTCGTGCTGACAGGTTTTTTCTTCTGTTTGGGTTGTCAACTCACAACTTATGTTATAAAGATGGGGATTGAATTCATCCCACAATCTTATATTGTCACCTAATAATATTTTCTCCTCAACGACGAAAACAGAATCTTTTCCGCTAACTGCAATCTCTTTCTTTAAATTATAATTATCTCCTTGAATTGAAAAAGCAGCTTTTCCTGTGAATTTTGATTTTGAATAATTCTTAATCTGAATTTTTACTTTCACCGAATTATCGCTGATATCAGGATAAACCTGTAAATCATCGAGATAAACAGGATCTAAAGCCATCAGTTTCATCTCACCGAGGATTCCATTCCAGTTAATCTGGGTAAATTCAGTATGTGCATGATTCCATTTATGTGTATTATACTGAAAACGATTGTCGATACAGACTGTAATCAGGTGAGTCTTGCCCGGCGTCACAAAACCGGTAAGATCATGTACATGAGGCACACTGATATAATCAACCTTACTAATCTCCTTTGTAT
>JACDJB010000788.1_pt1 | contig 29030 bp, 34 predicted proteins | sample 7454121 | NCBI WGS metagenome assembly JACDJB01 (sample SAMN14253290, study PRJNA609438) | sludge metagenome | isolation source: sludge after 25d culture with pyrite | collected 2018-12-20
AATGTACAGCTGGCACCTACTCTTTTTGACATAGGACCCCCATAAATTAAAAACCAAATCAAAAACCATATAAAAGCAGGCTTTCCAAGAATTAAATATAGAAATAGCATTTTTACCGGACGCCAGTGATTTTTGATTGATTAATCCAATATATAATGTGAGAAAAAAGAAAAGGTCGAAGCCGATCAGGAAGCAGAAGTCTATTGATTAAGATTTTCTTTTCCGTAAATTCACTTCAAATCCTCTTCCAAGAATTCCCTTATCTTCTTCTCTTCCCACCTGCGAATAAAGTTGTTTCGGCCATACAATACAAAGAGTACGTATATGCCATGCGACAGCAAACCAATTCCCCAGAAAAAAACAGTAAAATAATTTCCCAGGTCGCCAAAATCCGTTTGCCCCGGCCCAAACACGTTGGAAAGGAAAAGCACAATCCCCGTGTTGATAATTACAAACACCAAAAGATGGCTGTAAAACCCCTTTAAGGTCTCCACCTTTTTCTTTGCCCTTAGATAACTCAAACTTCGTCGTCTGTCCATAAAACTGCCCTTTACAAATGGTTGTTCAAATTCCTTTCTTCCTCCTCCATAAATTTCTTCAGCTTGCGTTCTTCCCAGCCCCGGCCCCACAACGATCCGCTGCCGAACACGCGAAGGGCCTGAAAGACAATGCCAATTCCCCATCCAAAGGCCACCCATAGAAACCATGGATAGCGCCACTGGTTGGTATAATAATTAAGCCCCGCCATGGCAATAATGAAAAATATATAGGTGGAAAGACTGATGTAAAACGATTTTAATTCCTTCACCCTTTTCTTTGCCCTAAGGTATTTGGTATCTTCTCTGTTGGTTTCCATAATTCTGTTGTTTTTATGTATGGGTTCTTGTTTCTTATAGTGCCAGCGTCATGCGTTTTCCCCGGACAATACTCTATTTTATTCCCTTCCCATCGCGCCCTTTACTCCTCCCGCTCCATCAGTTGGCGTATCTTTCGCTCCTCCCATGATTTTCCGAAGAAAGGACTGTATTGAAAAGTTTCCGCGGCATGGCTGGATACGCCAATCCCCCAGCCTACAATGGGAAAAAAGGCCCAAGGGAAACCGGTGTTTGTAATGTAATTAAGATACACAAATACGGGGACGCACAGCAGGTATATGGCGAAATGAATGTAAAAAGCCTTTAGTTTCTCCACCCGCTTTTTGGCCATCTTATAACGCTTTTCCGAAATATAGGAATCTGCCATGTCCATAAATTTAAAGTTGTCGTTCAATAGGGGGATACTTACCTTGAAAACCTTGCCGTCTTCCTTGATCAAAACCGGTTGCTTGGTGAGCAGGGAATACCGCGCCCGAATATTCTGAAGTCCTACCCCTATGCTTTCCCTCAAGGTCTGCTTGCTTTGGATATTGTTGGAAATCTCCAGATAATCCTCCCCTTCAACCAAGGTAATGCAAAGCTTTTTGCCCGGAGTAACCTGGTTGTGCTTCACCGCATTCTCCAAAAGCAATTGCAGGGATAAAGGCACCACCCTTGCCTGTGGATTGCGCAATTGTTGGGGAACCGAAAAAACCAAACTGTCCTCAAAACGCACTTCGAGCAGCGACATGTAGAGCTTTGCAAATTCCAACTCCTCTTCCAGACTTACCAATTCCTTTGATTTTTGTTCCAAAACATAGCGGTAAACCTTGGACAGGCTGGTGGTAAACCGCGTTGCCGCTTCGGGATTCTCTTCAATAAGGCCTGTGAGCACATTAAGACTGTTAAAGAGAAAGTGAGGATCCAATTGGTTTTTTAAGGCATCAAATTTTGCCGAAGCCGTACCGGCGATAATCTTCTGCTCCACCACTTTTTTCTCCTGCTTATTGCGATAGTAATAAACGGTGTAAAAAATGGCGGTTACCACTACCGAGATAAGAAAGCTTACGTAATAATAACCTATTTCCTCGGAAGCAAAAAACCCGCCAATTGTCTTTCCTTCCGCCAGCACATGAAGGCCCAACCGAATACACATCAAGGTCGCCACTGTAACAACAATCCCTCCAATAGCTCCCTTGATAAGGTTTCGCGGTTTAAACACCTTGTTGGGAAATACTTTGAGCAGAAAAATAAAGTAATAGGCGTTTACCAAATAAAGACTCACCGCATACAACTGGTTGTAGGCAAACCATACCAAAATCTCCCGCAGGTTGTCAAACTGATAACCGTTGGCGTACTGCACCACGGTCAACACCAGGAAGACGGCAATCCCTACAAAAAAGGCTTTTAAAAAATGCTGTAAGAGGCGCATGGAGTTCTTTTTTTCGATTTATGGATAGGTGGCAATTTGGAAAGCTTGGCCCACTACCTAGTTGCAATTATCGGCCAAGACCTGCTCTGCCCGTTCTTTGCCGTAACGGGGATAAAATTGCCCTTTTGGTTTATAATCGTCAAACAGTTCAAGGGCCCGTTGCACTTCCTTGCAATAGGGTTCCAGCGACTCGCCAAAGTATTTGGCACTGCCTATTTTCCATTCTGCATTTGCCAAGATCAACCGCGGATTGTCGGGTTCCATGGCCAGGGCCTTTTCATAAAGCTCGGAAGCCTTGGGAGAATAGATCATTCCGTACTGCCGGCCGTCAAAAACAATCCAGGCAGTGTACAACTGGGCCTGCAACACCATGATATCGGGATTGTCCTTTGAAAGGGCCTTGGCGTCATTGATAAAATCCTGCGCCTTGTTCAATTGGGCAGTGAGCTTTTCCTTGTCCTTTTCCCCAAAGCTGCCCACCACATTGATTTGTGCCACATAATACGGAGGCAGCCAATTGTCCGGTTCGGCCTTGGCTATCCGTTCAAAGAGATTGGCCGCCTCCCAGGGCTGGCCGTCCTGCCACAACTGAAAGGCTTTCTTCATCCCTTGCTCATACTGCGAAGTAGCACCACCCTCGTTTTGGGCAGAGGCTATGTTGACCAAAAACACGGTGAGAAAGAGGCTTAGGTAAGTGAAAATATTTTGCATGATTTGTTCGAATTTGGATTAGTACTTAATTGTGGGTTTTAAAAAGTTTTTGAATTGTTCAAACGGGCATCTAACCGTGGATTACATCATCTGTATGTCGATCTTTTTTTCCGTACCGCCTTCCACTTTAAACTTAGCATCTTCCCATTTTGGAGGTCCAAATCTCGGCGGTACGTTATTGGAATTTCCGTAATCTTCCCTTGGCAGAAACCCCATATATCTGTCAAATTCATTGTTGTTGTTCTCATCGTGATATACGGATATGGCGTAAATTCCGTCGGGAAGATCATTAAAAGTGCCTTCCACCTTCCCATCGACAATCTTTGCCGAAAAAGACCTGTACACGTTTTTCAAAAATTCGCCCTCCTTGTTGTACAGCCCCACCATCGCCTTGCCATCGGCATTGTTGAAGCCGGTGATGCTTACCTTCACCGTGTTCTGAGCCAGCAGGAGAATTGGCATTAATAAAAATACTGAAATTGCGACGATTGTTTTCATGGTGGTGGATTTATATTTCTAATATCAAATTTGCTTGTTTTTAAACTATTTCTCAAAAACATTTTGCCCAACTGTTGTTTTTGCGAGGTGAACTGTTCCAGATTGTATTAAAAAATCCATGCGGTTCGGTGATTGTAATGCTTATCCAATATTGATGGAAGAGATTCACTTTCTTTATCCCACAATCAAATACCGGATTATAAATTTTTAAGTTGGTTATCCTTTTTATCCGCACTTATGGTCCAGAAAAACCCCACGAAAAAGAATTGGTCTGCCGCCGGCCGCAATTGCCGTCGGGCAAAATGTCCGTTGGTATCGGGCACTTGGGCATATTGGTAGCCGTTGACATTTCTAAAGGCAAAGACGTTGTTTATCGAAGCATAGAGAATTTTCTGCGAAGAGAGCAAATAGGCCCAATTTAAACTCACACTGTTATAGCTCTTGGTCTTCTTCTGAAGGAATCCCGGCGTATTGTAATCGGTGTACGGCCTGCCACTGGCAAATTGATAACTGAAGCCCACTTGGCTTTTCCAATCCTCTATCCAATATTTTCCCACCACCGAAATATTGTGCGTATTGGCAAATGACGGCGTGGCGGCCCGTGGGAAATTTTGATATTTGCGCTCGGTATCCAGGTAGGAATAGCTTATCCAATAATCCGTGTTTTTTATGCTGTTGTTGTCGCGCCAAAAAATATCCAAACCTTGCGCATAACCACCGCCATCATTTCGGAATTCGGTAGAAATCCCCGCAAGGGAATCGCCAAAGGTCACCAAATTTGAATAGGTTTTTCTATAAAGTTCTGCCCTGAAAATTCGGTTATTTGCGGCGTATTGATAATTGAGGATATAATGTTCGGCATGTTCGGCGGCCAAATTGGAATCAAATTTCAATACCTGCTTATCGGCATGCTGATAAAAATCGCCATAGGCCAAGGAAAGCTGTCCGTTTTTTCCGGTTTTATAGGCAAACGATGCGCGGGGAGCCACCGTGGTGTTTTTGGACAAACTGCCGTACTCTCCGCGCATTCCCAACTTTATGGCCATTTTTCGCGAAAACAAAATATCGGCTTCCGAAAAGACAGAATAGAGATTGCTGTCAAAACCTATATGTGCCAACACCGCAGCATCGCGATATTTCTCGTTAAAATGTTCCTTTAAATACGCGGTGCCAAAGTTTAAGGATAGGTGCTTGCTAAACCGCTTGCCCAACTTCAGCTTTAAATGGGCAGAATTCTCAGTGTCGTGGATATCTGCAGGGCCCATTCCAACCTTGGTGGTGGCATGCGAGTAGCTTCCGCCGGCCAATATGGACCAGCCCGCATTCAAGATTTCCGAAAAACTGGCATTTGAATAAAAATTGTTGTCCTTTAATTTAAAATACATTCCCTCCTGCGCATTGATGTCTTCCTGTATCAGTGCAAAATGGGTCGCGTCAAAGGCACCGTAAACCTTTAGCAACCCATCGCCCAGTTTTTGGCGAAATACCGCTTCCCCAGAAGAAGATTCGTAGGGTTTTTTCCATTCGTTCCTATCTGGCAGAAGGGCGATATACGGGGCGAGATTGGTATAAGAGGCGTTTAGGCTTAACGAACCTTCTTCCAATCTGGGTGCCAGGGAATTCCATTTTTTGGTGTGGCCCACCCCTGCTCCCACGCTCATGATGGAAATATCCGTCTTGTCGCGGCTAGGCTCATCAATGGTGTTCAAAAGCAAGACCGAGGACAATGCCTGCCCGAATTCGGCGGAATATCCGCCGGTGGAAAAGGTAATCCCGTCAAACAAAAACGGACTGTACCGCCCCCGGGTGGGTGTATTGTTGGTAGTGGGGCTATAGGGACTATAAACGCGAAGCCCATCAATAAAAACTTGCGTTTCCCCGGCATCGCCACCCCGCACAAAGAGCCGGCCATCCTCGGCCACAGTGGAAGTGCCCGGCAAGGTTTGCAACGCTCCCACAAAATCGCCCACCGCGCTGGCCGTGGTTACAATGTCCAAAGGTTTCAGTGCCGAAATCTTACTGTTGTCCCCTGCGGAAAAAGTTCCTGCGGAAAGAGTCACCGTTTCCAGCGAATTGATATCCTCCCGAAGAACAATCTTCACCTCCTTCATCTGGGAAACATTGGCAGTTAATTTAAAGGCCTCGAATGAAACGTACGAAACTACCAAGGTGTGAATACCCGTCTCGTCTGTGGTAAAGGAAAACCTGCCATTTTCATCGGAAGAGCCGCCGTCGTAAGTACCTTCCAAATAGGCGTTGGCCCCAATAATGGGCACCCCATTACTGTCTGTTACGGTGCCGGAAACCACGGTTTGGGCAAAAAAGGGAAGGGAAATCAGAAAAACGAGAAAAACTGAAATTTTCATAAGGCTGGTTTTATTTCCCTCCAAAGGTTAAATATCAGCATATATTTTCAGAAAAATTTTCTCCCAATTGTAAAAGTTGCCTCCCCAACTGTAATTCGACATCAATTCTTAAAGTGATAATCGTTCCCAAGGAACCCCCCGGAAAAATGACATTGCCTTGAAATTCCTTTCAGAAAAAGAAGTTCCAGACTAAACCATTAAAATTTATTCCGAAAAAATAAAGGCAGAATAAAGCAGGGAGAATAAAAATTGAAATCCGCTTCCGAAGAGATATTTCAGCAATGGAAAATTCTAGTCCTTTTGCGGCGGCTGAAGAACCTTAAAGGGTCTGATAATCAGGCGGGCGGCTTTGTCGTAGTTGATATAATTGTAGGTCCAATTGAAAAAGGTGACCACCCTGTTTCTAAACCCGACCAAAAACCACAGATGGACAAACATCCACAGAAACCATGCTATTGCGCCGCCAAAGTGAAGTTTGCCCATATCTACCACGGCTTTATTCCTTCCTACGGTGGCCATGGTGCCCTTATCGAAATATTCAAAAGGTTCCATCTCCTCACCCTTAAACATCCTTCTAAAATTTTTCCCAAGATGTTTCCCTTGTTGGATGGCCGGTTGGGCCACCTGCGGATGGCCTTTGGGGTAGTCTTCGGTTTCCATGACGGCAATATCGCCCAAGGCGTAAATATTCTCATAACCCACCACTTTGTTGTATCGATCAACCTTATAGCGATGGATTTTATCCACCAACGAATCGGCTCGAATGCCCGAAACAGGCGCTCCCGTAACCCCCGCTGCCCAAATGAAGGTAGCGGTGGGAAAAGTCTTTCCGTCTTTGGTGGTAACCTTTTCGCCGTCGTAGTCGCTAATAAAGGTTTTAAGGTGTATCTGCACGCCCAGTTTCTCCAGAAAACGATGTGCCTTTTTTGAAACCTGCTCGCTCATGGGCGGCAAAACCCTGTCCTGCCCTTCAATCAAATGCACTTCCATGTCTTCCTCGTCCAGCTCGGGATAGTCGTTTTCAAGAATTCCCCGCCTAAATTCGGCAAGGGCACCGGCGAGTTCCACTCCCGTAGGTCCGGCGCCCGCAATGACAAAAGTGAGAAATCTGCGTCGTGCCTCTGGCAGGTAGGCAATGTCTGCCGCCTCGATGTTCTGTAAAATCAAGCTGCGGATGTTCAGGGCCTGGGGCACGGTTTTCATCGGCATGCTGTTTTTGGCGATGTTTTCGTTGCCGAAGAAATTGGTGCGGGTGCCGGTGGCAACGACCAGATAGTCAAAGCGCAGACTTCCCAAGGAGGTGGATATCATGTTTTCCTTGGTATTGATGTGCTCCACTTCGGCCAACCTGAAATGAAAATCGCTGTACCTTCTAAAAATCTTCCGCAGCGGATAGGCAATGGAGTCGGGTTCCAGACCGGCGGTGGAAACCTGATACAACAAAGGCTGGAAAGTGTGATAATTATGGCGGTCAAACAGCACGATCTGCACCTTCTCGTGCTTGAGTTTTTTGATAAAGGAAATTCCCGCAAATCCCCCTCCTATGACAACAATTCGCGGCAAATCTGTTTTGGGAATGTTCATGGTAGATCGTTCTTCAACAAAATTACGGTTTGTTATGCGAGTTTCGGGAAAATTAAGAGTTTTGTAACAAAACCGATAAAGGCACTACTAACCCTTACCAACACCAACCTTTGAAGAGCAAAGACGAACATCAATTTGTAAAACAACTGGAAATGCACCAGAACATCGTGCATAAAATCTGCCGTCTTTATACCAATGACCAAGACTCGCACAATGATCTTTTCCAGGAAATCACCATACAATTGTGGAAAGCCTATCCAAAATTCCGCGGCGACTCAAAATTTAGCACGTGGATGTATCGGGTGGCGCTCAATACCGCAATTACCTTATATAGAAAATCAAAACGCCGGATCAACACCCAAGATTTTGAAGGCATTAGTTTTAAAATTGCCTCAGAACCTTATGACGACACAGAAGAGAAACAGCTTAACCTTATGTACAGTGCCGTAAAGGAACTCAATGATGTAGACAAGGCACTGGTGTTTCTGTACCTGGAAGACAAAAACTACAGGGAAATATCAGACACTCTGGGCATCACCGAAGTCAATGCCAGGGTACGGATGAACAGGATAAAAGAAAAATTACGTCGGATATTAAATCCGTAAGCATCATGCAAGAACTGGAACTACTTAAAAAACGATGGAAAAATCAGGAGGGAAACCTTCCTCATCTGTCCTATGACGAAATTTATAAAATGCTGCTTAAAAAATCGTCCTCCATCGTAAAATGGATATTTTTTATCAGCATAGCCGAAATACTGCTATGGACCCTTTTGGCCCTTCTGGTGCCAGACTCCAATCGAAAATTTACCGATGATATCGGACTCCACAATATGCTGCTCGTGCTCAATATTGTTTACTATACCGTATTTATTGTTTTTATCGTCATCTTCTATCTCAACTACCGAAAAATATCGGCAACCGATAGCGTAAAGAGGTTGATGGGCAATATCCTGCGCACCCGAAGAACGGTTAAATACTTTATTATCTACAACGTCAGCGGCACCATCCTCATGCTTTTGGGGCTGAATATTTTCTATTTTCTCAACCAGGACCTTATGTTTGAGCTAATGGTCCAGGACTACCACATTTCGCCCAATATCGATAGGAATCAGTTTTTTGCCGCTTTTTTTATATCACAATTGGTCATTGGAATATTGATAATAGGAGCTATCCTACTATTTTACAGGTTGGTATACGGAATTCTGTTGCGCAGGCTGAAGAAGAACTATCACGAACTGCAAAAAATGGAGGCTTAATATTTCCACTGGCGCTCCTTGTTGAGCTCCTCCTCTTTTTTAATCTCCTCGGGGGGAATTACTTTCAGGAAAGATGGATGCTGCTCTATGGCGTATTCTAATTTTTCCACTATGTCCTGTACGGAATCATTTTCGTAATCGATATCCAGCGGTTCTTTGATTTCCATGGTTTGCAAAATGTTCCGCTTTTTAATGCGAATCCCTTTTTTGTCAAACGACCTGCGGAAGCCATCGATGACAATTGGCACCACCACCGGTTTGTTTTTCTTGATAATATGGGCGGTTCCGCGTCTGATGGGCTTCCACGGTTTGGTAGTGCCCTGCGGAAAGGTAATCACCCATCCGTCGTTAAGGGCCTTGTTGATATTGCTCACGTCGCTGAGCTTTACCTGTTTGTTCACCTCTTGTCCCTTTTCCCGCCACGTGCGCTCAATGCTTACCGAGCCAGCATAAGCGAGGATCTTGGGCAACAGCCCTGCTTTCATGGTTTCCTTTGCCGCGACAAAATAAATGTTCAATTTCGGATTCCACAGATATCCTATGTTCTTAATGCTGTCCACCCGTCCGCTCAAGCTGGCATTAAACACGTGAAACATGGCCACCACATCGGCAAAATAGGTTTGGTGGTTGCTCACAAAGAGCACGTTTTTATCGGGCAGGTTCCTGATTACCTCACTGCCGTGGATCTGCAGCTCGTTAAAACCCTTAAACCTGCTGTGGGTCAACGCCCCGAGAATCCGAATCAACCAGAGCTTGAGGATTAAATAGTGCCCGAAAGGATTTTTTTTGAATAGACCCATATTTTTTGTTGACGCTTGCGGTTGTAAGATAAACGTATGCAAAACAAGGCGCATACCAAGAAGCCAAAACCCACTTTGCCGTGGGTAATTTCCTCGTTATTCGCCGTTTTTCATCCTGCAAAGATAGTGAAATATGATTTTACAATATCCGCAACATCATTTCGCGCACCTCGTTGAGCATCATGGCCGTGGCTCCCCAGACAATATGTCCGTCAAATTTAAAAGCGGGCACTTTCAGATTGGCAGCATAGGAAGTGGTCAATATTTCAGAGGTTATGCAACTGTTGTCCAGAAAATACTCCAAATCCACCTCAATGATCGCCTCCACTTCCTTTTCCTCTGCCACAAATGCGGGGGTGTAGGTGGTAATTCCCAAAAAGGGCTGCACGATAAAATTGCTCGGCGGAATATAAAGCCGGGTGAGCTCCCTAACAATGGCGATATCCTGCCTGGGCACCCCTACCTCCTCCTCCGTTTCGCGAAGGGCGGCATCGGCCAAACCTCTATCGTATTTCTCAACTTTTCCCCCCGGAAAGCCTACTTGCGCAGAATGCACGCCCTTGTAGGTCTTGCGCAAGATCAAGATTAAATTGGTCTGTGCGTTCAATGATGGGTAAAACAGGGCCATAACCCCAGCCTTTCTCGCCCGCGGCACGGCGTCTGGCGCGGTTTTCAGCTCTCGTACCCGTTCCAGAGGGGCCATTTTAAACTGAACACTTTCCCCCGGAAGTTCCATTTTTCTTATTTTTACAATCCTTTTTTCAAAATCCTGAAAATCCATCTATGAAAAAAATATTTATCTATTTCTTCGGAATAGTCCTTATGCTGGCAGCCTGTGAAGATAAGAAAAAGAGACCCGTCCAGGAAATGGATCCACAGGATAAACCACAGCGGGAAACGGCCGTAAAGGAAGAAAAAGACACAGTGGAAAACCCGGTGATCACCAATGAAAATGTCGTTGCCTTTCTCACCGAATACGGCAAGGAAAATCCCGAGACCCAAGTGCGGATCACCACCCGTTTTGGCGACATTGACATTGAACTCTATAAAGACACGCCCCTGCACCGGGCAAATTTTATTTATTTGGTGAAGCAGGGATACTTTGACGAGACCTTTTTTCACAGGGTTGTGCCCGACTTTATCATCCAAGCGGGCAACAGCGATTTGGTTTCCACCCAAAAGAAAAGAGCGCAATTGGGAAAGGATTATCTCTTGCCCGCCGAAATTATTCCCGGTCGCAAACATGAATACGGCACAGTTTCGGGGGCAAAGGAATATCGCGAAAACCCCGATAACCGAACCGCTCCTTACGAATTTTTTATTTTTCTCGGGCCCCAGACCTCCACCGCCCACCTAAATGGAAAATACACCATCTTCGGAAGGGTGGTCAAGGGAATGGATGTGGTGGAGGAAATTTCAAAGGTCAGGGCAGATGAGGGAGATTGGCCCTTGAACAACATTTATATCAAGGCCAAGGTTTTAAAATAACCGCAATTACATGCGACCTCTAGGGGGTCGAAGATCATTGTACGCGGATTTTCTATAAACATGTGACCCCAGCCGGGGTCGGAAACTGAACTATAAACAATATCCCGAAGTTCCGTCAGATTGATGCATTTGTTAACCCCGCACTGCACTAGGTTTGTACAGGATTATCCATACTAGACCCATTCTGGGTCCAGGACGCAAAAAATAAAAAAAACCGTAACCAATAACCGCGAAGAGGTTTACTATCGATAACCTCGAATACAACCGAAAGGAAATGAAGGCTTTATTCGCAGGAGTATTATGGTAACTGTGAATTTCCCTTATTCCATCTCCTCCTTGGGGTAAATGTTGGGCAGGGAGAGATTAAAGTACACGGCCAACAGGCGTACGGTCATAACGATGGCACCGGAAATAATGACGATAAAATCCAAGGGCAAAGGGGTCTCAAGAAGCAAAAAATAAGCCGATGCCCCCAAAATACATGCGGTGGCATAAATTTCCTTTCTAAATATTATCGGAATCTCATTGCAAAGTATATCGCGGATAACCCCTCCAAAACACCCTGTCATCGTGCCCAGGGCAATACAGATAATGGGTGAAAAACCGGCGGCTATTCCCTTTTCCACTCCTACAATGGTATAAAGGGCTATTCCAATGGTATCAAATAGCAAAAGACTTCGCCGAATATAGTTTAACCGTTTCCTGAATATTACCGTAAACAGGGTGGAAGCAAAAATTACATACACGTATGTTAGGTTCCGCATCCAGGCGATAGGGGCATCGATAAGGATATCGCGCAAGGTACCTCCGCCAACCGCCGTAACAAAGGCTATTATCAATATCCCAAAGGGATCCAGCCTTTTGTTCATTGCCGTAAGCACCCCCGAAATGGCAAAGGCACTGGTTCCCAAAATATCTATTAGCAATATCAACTTCACATCTGCTGGGTATAATAGTTATAATCTTTGATTACCCGATCCAAAAAATGCAGAGGGGCGTCACTTAATTTAATGTCCATCACCGAGGCCACCTGGTAGGCCAATTTTAAAATAACATTGTGGTTGCCATTGAGCCGGGCATTGACAAAGAGTTTTTTAATGGTCTGCATTTCAGAATCGGAAAACACGGTAACCTGCGGGTACTGCGGAATATAATTGTCCGGAATGTCGGTTAAAAGTGTTTGCGAAAATTGGATGACCGGTTTTTCCGTTATTACCGTTGTGGCAGCGGCAATGTCTCCTATGCGCTGTCCCTTGCCATTGAGCAAAATGGTTACAACTGCCAAAGCGCCGCTCGTGAGGGAAATATCTATGGAGCGCAGTAGCCATCGCAACAAGTAGTTGGAAAAGGCAGGTTTGGAACCGTCGAGCATAACCACCCGCAATTTCATGGCCGCCTTGCCAGGGCTCTGTCCGTTCCAAAGGGTTTCCCACAAAAGATGATAGAGAAACAAGGGCAGACCAATGGTAAGCCCGACGAGCATCCACGATTCGTCGCCCAATTCCAGGTTGGAGAACAAAAAGATAACAGCCATAACGTACAGCCCCATGATAAGCCCATCTACAAGGTATGCCAGGATGCGCTCCCCCACGCCCGCCACATTTTGAACAATGTTCACATTTTGGGCGGTTTCTATTTGAAAATTATCCATGAAATATGTTTCTTTGGGCAAAACTACCACCTTTCATGCGCGAAGCTGCCTTTGCGAGACAAAATAAAGACAAATGGTTAAAATTTGAAAGGGTTCTTCGGAATAATGTTTTCATGGACCCCGACGAGCTGAGTTCGCTATATGTGGAGATTACGGACCATTTGAGCTATGCCCAAACCTTTTATCCGCAGAGCAATACCCTGGCGTATCTGAACGGGCTTTCCGCTCTTGCCCATCAAAAGATATACAAGACAAAACGGGAGTCGCGCACCCGTTTTATTACCTTTTACACCCAAGAATTTCCGTTGTTCTTTTCACAATACCACAAGCAGTTGCTCATTTCCTTTTTGATCTTTGCCCTTTTTGCGGTAGTAGGCGCGTATTCGGCAGCCACAGACAGCAGCTTTGTCCGCCTTATTCTTGGAGATGGATATGTGAATATGACCCTGGCCAATATCGAGAAAGGCGATCCCATGGCCGTCTATAAACAAATGGGAGCCCTGAACATGTTTTTGGGTATTACCATCAACAACATAAAAGTGGCCTTGTATGCCTTTACCTTTGGAATTTTCCTCAGCTTGGGCACCGGGTTTATCTTGATGAGAAATGCCATAATGCTCGGCTCCTTTCAATATTTCTTTTATGAAAAAGAACTGCTCTGGGAATCGTTCCGAACCATCTGGATACATGGTACCATTGAAATTTCGGTGATTATCGTGGCCGGTTGCGCCGGGTTGGTCCTGGGCAACAGCCTGCTCTTTCCCGGCACCTACACCCGTCTGCAATCTTTTATGCGCGGGGCCAAAGACGGACTGAAAATACTGTTGAGTACCGTTCCGTTTTTTATCATTGCAGGATTTTTGGAAGGCTTTGTCACCCGCCACACCCAAATGCCGGATTGGCTCGCCCTGCTCATTATCCTGGGCTCCCTTTTTCTTATCCTCTTTTATTACGTGGTGTATCCGTTGCAATTAAAAAGAAAAGGAACACAAAAAATGGAAACGGAATCGGCCGAAGACAATAGCCAAATGATAACAAATTCACACTAAAAAATCAAACCCCCTTAATCAAACCTACCCGAGATGAGAGAAACCATACAATTTAAAAAACAACGGGAACTGGGAACCATCCTCAGTGATATCTTCAAATTTATCCGTTTAAATTGGAAGCCGTTATTTACAATGATCCTTCGCACCGCCGGACCGGCCTTATTGGTCCTCTTGATAGCCTATATTTATTACATGCGGGCCGTTCTTGGCGGGGCGGGAATTTTTAATATCAACAGCTTTGAGGGGCTGGGCACTAACGCCTTTTTGGCCCTTCTCGTCCTCCTTGTTGCCGGCACCCTTTATTACTCCCTGCTCAACGGCGTGATCATGCACTATATAAAATCATACATTAAAAACGATGGAACCGTAATCCAGGAAGAAGTGAGTGAAGGAGTGAAAGCCGATTTCTGGAAACTGGTAGGCACCAGCCTCCTGGTGGGAATTATTGTGGGCTTTGGGATGTTGCTCTGCGTTATTCCCGGCATCTATTTTGGTGTAGTGCTCTCCACGGCTTATGCCATCGTTATTTTTGAACGGAAAGATGTTACCGATGCCATAAGCCACTGCTTTGCCTTGATCAAAAACGAATGGTGGATGACCTTTGCCACATTTTTTGTGATGTTTCTGTTATTTTATCTTATAATGTTCATTTTTCAAATACCCCAATACATCTACTTTTTTATAAAAGGATTTGTTGCCAGTGAAGAAATTACCGCAGATCCAGCCGCTTTGTTCGATTGGGTGTATCTGGTCCTCACCGCCCTATCCACAACCGTTCAGTATTTGATGTACACCTTGATCATACTCTGCTCGGCCTTTGTCTATTTTCACTTAAACGAAAAGAAGTATTTCACCGGAACCATGGAAACCATAGAATCTTTGGGAAAGAAGGAATAACATGCCAAACCTAGGATTGTCCATCATTTTCGTCCTTGCTTTTACGGCTGTTTCGGCCGCGGCAATGCCTGTGGTTGTCAAAGATAGCCTCGCCGGCCAATCTTTTGAAGTGAAGTACGACGAAAGAAGCAATCTGCAGGTTCCCGTTCTGGATAAGGCTACCCTTGAGAAATTTAAGAAAGACCCTGCCTTTGATTACACCGAAAAGCCTGTTCAGGAAAACTGGTGGACCCAATTCAAAAGTTGGCTTTGGAATCTGTGGCTGAAGTTCTGGCATTGGCTGGTGGGCGATTATCAGGCCAATGGGTTTATTGCCTTTTTGGTGCACATACTGCCCTATTTGATCATTGGGGGAATTTTGCTCTTTATGGGATGGCTTTTTTACAGATTGAATCCGGGGGCGCAATTTTTTAATTCCGAAGAAAAATCGGAAGTGATTTTTTCCGAAGAAGAAGAGATAATTCGCAGACGGGATATCTCGGAATTGATAGAGCAGGCACTGCTAAAGGGAAATTACAGGCTGGCCATTCGCTACTACTATTTACTTATTCTGAAAAAACTCTCCGATGCGGGCATAGTGGAATACGAATTTGACAAGACCAACAGCGATTATATAGCCGAAATCCCTTCGAAAACCATAAGACAAGGGTTTCGGAAAACCACCAATCTATATGACTATGTGTGGTACGGCAATTTTGAAATAACCGAATCTGATTATGCCAAGGCCAAACAGGTCTTTGCCTCAATGGAAAATTTGTTGCCTACGAGAAATGACTAAATCGCAAAAAATATTGGCCTTCGGATTTTTGCTGGTGCTGGGCATAATGGCCTATATGGAAGCCACCGCACCACAGCCGGTGAATTGGTTTCCCAGTTATAACAAGGAAGACAAAATCCCGCTGGGAACCTTTGTCATCCACAAACTTATGGCCGATTTCTTTGGTGAAAATTTTCACGAAACCAATGCCCCTCCTTTCGAGGTGCTCCAGGATTCTTCCTTTGGCGGAAACTATGTTTTTATAAACAACGCCATCCACCTGGACAAAACCGAACTCGATTCCCTGCTCCACTGGACGGGAAAGGGAAACAATCTTTTTATTTCCGCCAATCATTTCAGCCAAAAATTACTCGATACCTTCAAATTGAAAATGGCGACTGCCGTTTCCATGGAAAACCTGGGGACAGAACCCGCTTTAAAGTTGGTCAATAAAAACCTCTCGCCGCAGAAGGTTTACCACATAAAAAAGGATTTGCCCGTGCGCTATTTTTCACAGATAGACACCGCTACCCAGAAAGTGTTGGGTCTATCGGGCATCTATACAAAGGACTCAATAATATCTGCCCCCCGGGTGAATTTTATTTACATTCCTTTTTCCCAAGGGGCAGTATATCTCCATTCCCAACCGGAGGCGTTTTCCAATTATTCCCTTCTCTCCGCTGAAAATGTCGATTACGTCTCCCATTTGCTGGCCTATCTCAACAACGGTCTGCCGCTGGTGTGGGACAACTATTACAAATCGGGGAAGCGGATTGATGTTTCCCCTCTGCGCGTCTTGTTGCAGAACAAGCATTTTAAATGGGCCTATTATTTTGTTTTGATAGCAATACTCCTTTTCGTGATCTTTGAAGGAAAACGCAAACAGCGCAGCATTCCCATAATAAAACCGGTGGGAAACAAAACAGTGGAATACACCCAAACCATAGCGGGAATGTATCTGGACAAGCGAGAATACGGCCTGATAGCAAAAAAGCAAATTTCCCTGTTCCTGGAATACATCCGTACTCGATTACGGGTACCCACCGAAAATATCAACACCCGCTTTTACAAAGAAGTGGCCGAAAGAAGCGGCAACACCCATGAAGATACGGTAAACCTGTTCAACCGTATTGCCGCGCTGAATACCCAAAGCACAATTGACAGGGAAGATCTGAAATCGCTGTACCACGGCATTAACGCTTTTAAGAAAAAGTCTGTGGCAAGGCAGGATAATCCCTCTTAAAACCATAAAAAAAATAAGACAATGGAAAACGAATTAGACCAAAACGAAGAATTGCATTTTAACAGCCGCATCCCCATGGAAGAATTGCAACAGGCGGTGAACGATATCAAACGCCAGTTGGCCAAGATCATAATAGGGCAAGACGAATTCATCGAGCTTTTGATCGTGAGTTTGTTGGCAAATGGCCACGTCTTGATAGAGGGCGTTCCCGGAATAGCCAAGACGATCACGGCCAAGCTCTTTGCCAAGACCCTAAGGACAGGCTTCAGCCGAATCCAATTTACGCCAGACCTTATGCCCAGCGATGTCTTGGGAACCTCTGTGCTGAACATGAAAACCTCGGAATTTGAATTTAAAAAAGGCCCTATTTTTTCCAATGTAATCTTGATCGACGAAATAAACCGCGCTCCGGCCAAAACACAAGCGGCCCTTTTTGAGGTGATGGAAGAGCGGCAGATAACCATGGACGGGGAAACACACGTCATGGAATACCCCTTTTTGGTGCTGGCCACCCAAAATCCCGTAGAACAGGAAGGCACCTATGCCCTTCCGGAAGCCCAGTTAGACCGCTTCCTATTCAAAATAAAAGTGGGTTACCCCAAAGTGGAAGAGGAAATACAAATATTAAAGACCCATCACGACCGGAGGCAGGCCATTCCCGAAAACACCATTGAAGGTGTTCTGTCCCCCAAAAACTTAAAGCTATTTCGCGCGCAGGTGCAAGAGGTGATCATCGAAGACAAAATATTTTCGTATATCGCCCAACTCATCGATAAAACCCGAAATCATCCCCATTTGTTCTTGGGTGGCTCTCCCCGGGCCTCCATTGCCATCATGAATGCGGCCAAGGCATTTGCCGCCATAAACGGACGGGATTTTGTCACTCCGGAAGATGTAAAGAAAACCCTCGCTCCGGTGCTAAGACATAGATTGATCCTTTCCCCGGAACGGGAAATGGAAGGGATGACCCCCGAAACGGTAATAGACATAATTTCTCAATCCATTGAAATTCCACGCTAGGTGTTCAAGCTGATATCCTCTTTTTATTTGAGTCCACGTTTTTTCTACGTGCTCGCCGGTCTTTCGGTACTGTTTCTCTTTTCCTATTGGTGGCAGTGGCTTTACGGACTTACCTGGCTATTGGTATTGGTGTTTGCGGTTTTTGTATTCCTGGAGTGGACAATGCTCTACCGCAAGCAGGGACTCAAAGGAAAACGATTGCTGCCGGAAAAATTTTCAAACAGCGACCTTAATGAGGTTTCTATCTTGATAGACAATGGCTATTCTTTTTCCATTACCGTGGCGATTATAGACGAATTGCCAGTGCAATTCCAAAAACGCGATTTTCTCAAAACCGTATCGTTGGCCGGCCGGCAGAAGAAGACCGCCGATTATCAGGTCCGTCCGGTGGAAAGAGGAGAATATGTGTTCGGCAAACTCAACTGTTACGCTTCCTCAGTCATCGCCTTGATAAGAAGGCGCTATACCTTTAACAATGAACAGATGGTTAAGGTATATCCGTCTTTTATACAGATGCGGAAATTTGATTTTCTTGCTATAGACAATCGTCTTTCGGCTGTGGGCCTTAAGAAAATAAGAAAGATAGGCCACACCATGGAGTTTGAACAGATTAAGGAATACGTGGTTGGCGATGACGTGCGCACGGTAAACTGGAAGGCAACGGGGAAACATGGCCACCTGATGGTAAACCAGTATCAGGACGAAAAGATGCAGCCGGTTTATTCCGTAATCGACACCAGCAGGGTAATGAAAATGCCCTTTGAGGGGCTGAGCCTCTTGGACTATGCCATCAACAGTGCCCTCGCCTTTTCAAATATTGCCCTAAAGAAAAGCGACAAGGTGGGATTGGTTTCCTTTTCCCACAAACCCGGAAGTTTTTTGCCGGCCCAGGCAAAAAAAACATATCTCAACACCATCCTGGAAACCTTGTACAACATCGATACCCAATTTCTCGATGCAGACTATGGAATTTTGCAATCCATGGCCAAGCGCCGGATCCCACAGCGGAGCCTGTTGATGCTTTATACCAATTTTGAACACATCTCCGGGCTGGAACGACAACTGCCCTATCTTCAGGCCATTGCCAAAAAACATGTTTTGGTGGTGATATTTTTTGAAAACACCGAATTGAAATCCCTCAGCCAGATGAAGGCAGAGACCATTCCCCAAATCGTGGACCAAACCATTGCCCAGGAATTTGAATATGACAAACGACTGATGGTACGCCAACTTCAGCAAAGGGGAATCCAAACCGTATTGACCTCTCCCCAAGACCTAACCGTCAATACCATTAATAAATACCTCGAGATCAAGGCGCGCGGATTATTGTAAAAAGCGTAGCTAAAGTTACCGGCTACAAATCCTCGCCAATTTCTGAAAACACAATTGGGCACCATAGATTTATTCAATGGAAAACCTATTTTTGTATAAAGACTATTTACCATGACCATCACCCAGTTAAAATACGTATTGGCAGTAGCCGAACACCAAAATTTCACCAAAGCTGCAGATAAGGTGTTTGTTACCCAACCCACATTAAGCACGCAAATACAAAAACTGGAGGAAGAACTGGACATTTTGATTTTCGACCGGGGAAAAAAACCCATTGCCCTTACCTCGGTGGGCGAAAAAATAGTAGAACAGGCGCGAAACATTGTCAACGAGGCTGAACGGATGCAGGATGTGGTGGACCAGGAAAAGGGGTTTATCGGCGGTGCCTTTCACTTGGGAATAATTCCCACCGTAATGCCCACTTTATTGCCGATGTTTCTCAAGACCTTTTCCAATCGTTATCCGAAGGTACAATTGAAAATAGAAGAATTGAACACCGAGGAAATTATCCATCAACTGAATGAAGGATATTTGGATGCGGCCATTGCCGCCACTCCACTGGAACAGGAAAAAATAAAGGAACGGCCTCTGTATTACGAACCTTTTGTGGGATATATTCCGGCAAACCACCGGTTATACCCTTTAAAAAAATTGCAGGCATCAGATTTAAACCTGGACGACATCCTCTTGCTGGAAGACGGACATTGTTTTCGCGATGGAATAATCAACCTGTGCAAGGCCTCGAAAAAAATGACCCATGAAAAGTTTCAGTTGGAAAGCGGCAGTTTTGAAACCCTCATCAAACTGGCCAATGAAGGTTTGGGCATGACCCTGCTCCCCTACCTGCACACAAAGGACCTGGGTGCCGAGCAGGCAAAAAACCTGAAGTACTTTGAAGACCCCGTCCCCGCAAGGGAGGTAAGTATGATCTATAGCAAAAGCGAACTGAAAATGCAGATCATAAACGCCTTGCACCACACCATCTCGGGTGTAATTCGCGGCGCGATTGCCTTTCACGATGTGAAGATCATCAGCCCGACCAAAAATTGAACGAAAAAAGGGGAATAACCAAAAATCCCCCTGATTTCTCAGGGGGATTTCTTTATGGGTTTAGATAGATTAGACATTGGTTTAACTGTGGGTTCTGCTTGATAAGCGAATCAATCCAAAGTTTAAGCTCCTCAATTTCGTAGGGAAGCAACCGGGTCAACGCTTTTTTCAATTCCTTGCAAAACAAGTTGACATCAAAACTGACCTTTGAAAGTACAGCTTTGGTGTAATCGAACATTGCTCGTGCCATAGTCAATAAGTAATTTAATTGTTAGAGTAGGTAGATTTGGACAATAGGCGAAGAATTTTATTGATGGATTAAATATAGCCAATTCTTTTCAATAAGAAAAGCCAAATACCGCGGTTTAACAAATTTGTCATTTCACATGGTGGCGGAATATCCACCCAATCAGTGAATAGCAGCGGTGGAGAACATTTATTTTTTACACATCTTAACCTTTTCCTTTCCTCTCCTCTGGAATTGTAAATCAAAAAAAAAATGCTTTCCTATAAAAACCTTCTAACCCTTTGTCGATTTTTTCTTTAATGACCATTGAAAAAAGAAGGTTGACACTATATCTCCGGCCTCATCCCTTCCTTTAGCCTGTAACCAAACTGTCTGTCCATCTCCCGAGGCGAGTGCGGCCTCCAAGACCCTGTCTATTTCCTCGCCCTCATTGCAGGTAAAAGTGATTTTGCCTTTCGCCTTTTTCTCGAAAGTAGCCTTGTTTCCCACTACGAGCATGGAAATTTTCTGATCGCTGCTGTCAATTTTGGACATTACCAGGGCTCCGGTGCTCAATTCCGCCGCCATTCCCTGCACGGCCCAAAACATCGATTTGAAGGGGTTTTGGTTGATCCATCGAAATTTTACCGCCGTCACACAACAGACCTCGGATAAGGAAACTACCCGCACTCCCGCCAAAAACGCAATGGGAAGTTTAAGCATTAAAAACCAATTGATTTTGGAAGGGGAAATGGCCATGGTAACTGAGTTTGGTGCGAAGATATTCAAATGAAGCCGAATCTCCATTATGTTAATGAAAAGTTAAATACAGTACTATGCGTAACATACTACTGTTTCTTAGACATATATTTGTATAACCGTCGAGACGAAAAAAGTCCGACCCAAAAAAACCAAGACCATGACAATTAACAATGACCCGGACAGTGGAATCCTTTCGGCAGATGAAAAAAACACGGCAATGCTCCTTCATCTTTCCACCTTTCTGAAATTTTTCTTCCCCTTTGCCAATTTTATCGCTCCCGTGCTCATTTGGTCCTTTAACAAGGAAAAAGCCTTTGTGGACGAACACGGACGCCAGGCTTTAAATTTTCAGCTAAGCCTACTTATTTATTATCTGGTGCTGGGTATGGCAATGCTCGTCTTTGCCCTGCTCTTCGGAAGTGATCTGCTGCACCTTCTGGAAGATTTGGATCACACCTCGCAGCACATGGCTTCCATAACCTATAGCAATCTAACCGGATTTTTGATGATCTTTGGGTTGGCCGTTTTACTGTTCCTCACCCTCTTGGTATTTCAAATTTACGCCGTGGTAAACGCGGCCATTCATGCCTCCAGAGGCCATTTATATTACTATCCACTTTGTATTCCATTCATAAAAAGTTTAAAAAAATGAGCACACTGATACACTATATTATGTCATTCATCATGTACACTATTGGAACCGGTCTTTCGCCCGAAACCACCTCCTGCAGTGTAGAATTGAGTTCCCCCCAAGAGAAAGTTGCAATAACCCCCTCCTTGGAACAGTTGCAACTTCATCTTGGAGCTACATTAATCCCTGAAAAAAAATCACATGAAAATTGAAAACACAAAAGCCCAGATGCGCAAAGGCGTTTTGGAATTCTGCATCCTTTCTGTCCTTAAGGATGGGGAGGCTTATACCTCAGATATTCTCGAGACCTTAAAAGACGCAAAGATGTTGGTGGTGGAAGGAACCATCTACCCCCTCCTCACCCGTTTAAAAAACGCGGGGCTGCTTTCTTACCGATGGGAGGAATCCACCGGAGGGCCGCCGCGAAAATACTATTCGCTCACCCCCAAGGGAACAAGTTTCCTTGCAGAGCTAAACCAAACCTGGAGCGAATTGCAACAGGCAGTGCACAAAGTAACCAGCGAAAAAAACAAAAAATGAACAAGACAGTAAACATAAATTTGGCCGGCCTTTCATTTCATATAGATGAAGATGCCTATGGCAAACTCTCTCGTTATTTGGCCGCTATCCGCAGATCGCTAAAAGGCGCCGACGGAAGTGAGGAAATAATGCAGGACATTGAATCGCGGATTGCGGAGCTCTTTGCCGAAAAAATGGAAGCTCCCGCGCAAGTGGTCACCTTGAGAATCCTCGATGAAGTAATCGCCGTTATGGGCCAACCGGAAGATTACGAAGTGGATGACGAAATCTTTAACGACGTTCCGCCGGCTTCCGAAAAAGCCGATTATTCCCAATCCGGCACCACGAGAAAACAACTTTTTCGCGATGTGGACAACAAATACATCGGCGGTGTTTCGTCAGGACTGGGGCATTATCTGGGGATAGATGCCATTTGGATAAGGCTGCTCTGGGTATTGCTAGTGCTCGCCGGCTTGGGATCCCCCATCGTTGTCTATATATTGCTGTGGATATTGATGCCCCCAGCCCTTACCACTTCACAAAAGCTGAAGATGATGGGAGAACCCATCAATATTTCCAATATCGAAAGGAAATTCAAGGAAGGCTTTGACAATGTAGCCGATAGGGTGAAAAATGTTGATTACGACAAATACGGCAATAAAATAAAGACCGGAACCTCACAGTTTTTCGATTCCCTGGGGGAAGCGATCGTGGTTTTGTTCAAGCTGTTCGCCAAGTTTATCGGGGTGGTGATCATAGTAGTATCCCTGCTTACCATGATAGGACTGGTCATTGCCTACTTTACCGTTACCAGCATAGACTTTATCGGGAACAACGAATGGGCCGAATACGTTGCCATGGTCAGCACCGGAAATACCCCCGTATGGATTTGGGCCCTGCTCTTTTTGCTGGCCATAGGCATTCCGTTTTTCGCCCTGTTTGTCTTGGGCCTTCGACTCCTGATTTCCAATTTAAAACCGATGGCTGCCACCATTAAGATAGTTCTCATTGTGGTGTGGGCCCTATCGATAATAGGTTTGTCGTTTTTGGGAATCAAACAGGCTACGGAAAAAGCGTACGATGGCAATTTTATTGAGGAAAGGGAAGTGACGATTTCCCCTTCCGATACGCTGACAATAGAAATGCGGGCCGATACACAATTCAGCCAACAGATGGGCAGAAATACCGATCTGGAGATTAAATATACCAAAGACGATACTCGGGTAATCTACTCCACCAACATAGCGATAGAAATAAAACCTGCATCGGGCCCAGAAGGAAAGATAGTGGTGGAAAAGGAAGCGGTGGGGATCAACTTCCTGGAGGCGAAAAAGCGGGCGGAATCTATTGTCTATACTTATTCCTTGGAAAATTCACAACTGATTTTGGACAGCTTTTTCACAACAGATCCATCCCAAAAATTTCGAGACCAGCGAGTGGAGGTTACACTCTATTTGCCAGAAGGCACTACTTTTTATGCCGATGGCAATGTGAGCAAATACTACTCCTTCAATTCTCAATTATCTGAAACCACAAATTGGGACAACCGTTCACATTATTTCACTGTGGGCAAAGACGGTATCAACTGTCTGGACTGTGAAGAGCCCCGGGCCAATCTTTCCCCGGAAACGGCAGAAGAAGCCGATACGCTGGGAAAATCCTCAGATTCCATTAGAAACACCATGGATAAAAGCTGGGAGCAAGAGGTAAAGGAACGGTTTCGGCAAGATTGAAAAAAGATACATTAAATCCACAAACATTCAAACCAAAAAAGCAACACCATGAAAAACATTTCAACAGTCTTGGCCCTAGGATGCCTCTCTTTCCTTACGGCCTGCCAATTCAACATCAATTCCGGCATCAAGGGTAACGGAAAGGTGATCTCACAAAACAGGAACGTGCAGGAAGATTTCCACTCCGTTCGCGCCAGTGCGGGCATGCAGGTCTTTCTCAGCGAGGGAACGGCGAACACCGTAGTGGTGGAAGCCGATGAAAACCTGCTCCCTTATATTAAAACCGATGTAGAAAATGGCCATCTTCACATTACCACTTCAGAAAACCTGGGCCGCGCCTCCTCCAAAAAAGTGTATGTAACCTATACTGCCCTCGATACCGTTGAAGTGAGCAGTGGCGCAGAGGTTACGGGAAATTCTGTGATTAAAAGTGAAAACCTGGACGTGAAATCTTCCAGCGGTGGCTCTGTGAATCTGGAGTTGTTTTCAAAAAACACGACGGCACAAAGCAGCAGCGGTGGAAGCTGCGGCCTTTCCGGCAAAACGGCAAATTTTTCGGCCCAGGCCTCTAGTGGGGGAAGTATCAACGCGCGTAAACTGGAAAGCCTGGATTGTAAAGCCAAGGCCTCCAGCGGCGGATCCATAACCCTAAACGCCCGGGACACCCTAGAAGCCACGGTTAGCAGTGGGGGCAGCGTAAGCTATTACGGAGACCCCACACTACGATCAAACAAAAGCACATCGGGTACCGTAAAGAAAATCGATGGATAGGGAACACCTCCCTATTTTAATGAATTATCGGGAAATGTTATAATTATTGTAATTATCATTATTTTAAGATTGATTTCTGTCAAAAATGCGACCTTGAGTCAAAAAATCTTTAGTTATGAAAAAATTACTTATACTCCTTACCGTGGTGCTTTTGGCTTCCTGCAGCTCAAAAGACGACGAGGGCGACGTAATTGGCAATGAATTTGAAAACATCAAGGTGATATTGCCTCACGACACTTGGAGAGTGACAAAATATATCGATAGCATTGAAGACAAAACCGATCTGTTTGAAACCTTTGTCTTTACTTTCAGCAATGATGGCACCGTGGTGGGAAGCAACGACCTCTATTCCGAAACCGGTACCTGGCTTTACAAGACCACCGCCGAAGATGGGGAAGAGCTGATCTTGGTCTTTAACCCCACCCCGCCCTTTGATGAAATATCAGATGATTGGTCCATTGTTTCCGTCAGTACTACCAAAATAGAACTCAAGGATGACGATAGCAATGGCAACGATACGGAGTTGCTGACCTTTTCAAAGAATTAGGAAATAGATAGAGCCATAAAAAATGCCGAAGCGCGCTTCGGCATTTTTTGTGCTTTGTGTTTGCTGAAAAAGCTTAAGCGATAACTTCAGTTTCTATGGTGGCCAAATACCGTTCGGCATCCAGGGCTGCCATACATCCCGTGCCCGCCGCGGTCACTGCCTGTCTATATTCGTTGTCCTGAACATCGCCACTGGCAAAAACACCCGGCTTATTGGTTTTGGTGGATTTTGGATGGGTTATGATATATCCGGTTTCGTCCATATCCAACTGCCCCTTGAATATTTCGGTATTGGGCTTATGTCCAATGGCGATAAAGAGGCCGGTGATTTTGATTTCCCGCTTCTCCCCGGTTTGGTTGTTTACTATTCGCAAACCTTCAACCACCTGATCTCCCAAAACCTCATCCACTTCGGTATTATAAAGAACTTCCAGATTCTTGGTATTATTAACCCTGTGCTGCATTGCCTTGGAGGCCCGCATATAATCCTTGCGCACCAGCATTGTTACCTTGTTGCAAAGATTGGCGAGATAAGTAGCTTCCTCCGCAGCGGTGTCTCCCGCTCCCACTATGGCCACATCTTGACCCTTGTAAAAAAAGCCGTCGCACACGGCACAGGCAGAAACGCCTCCTCCTCGCAATCGCTGCTCACTGGGCAACCCCAGATACTTTGCAGTGGCACCGGTGGCAATAATTACCGTTTCGGCTTCAAGTTGGGTGGCATTGTCCACCGTAATTTTATGCAGGCCGCCTACTTTATCGCTAAATTCCACCTCGGTAACCATCCCTATGCGAACTTCCGTGCCAAACCGCTCTGCCTGTTGCTGTAGATGTATCATCATGGTAGGGCCGTCCACTCCCTCTGGATATCCTGGAAAATTGTCCACCTCGGTAGTAGTGGTAAGTTGGCCTCCGGGCTCCATCCCTGTGTACAACACGGGTTTTAAATCGGCTCGGGCGGCATATATGGCCGCGGTATAACCCGCGGGACCAGACCCAATTATCAAACATTTTATTCTTTCAATATTTTCACTCATGGCGTTTCAGTTCAGTGATTCTTTCCGGATGCAAAAATACTAACTTTCAAAGGAAGTTTTGTTCTAATTTTTCCTATTTCCCGTTTCCGTCGCACTTTCGGCCTTTGAATCCTAATTGTGGAAGGAAAGGGGAAGTGTGGAATGGCCCGGAACGTGGATTTGCAAAATTTCTGAACAGCGTTTGCGTATGGCTTTGAAGCTTTCGGTATCCTCTTCAATCGCTTTGTTCCAAAATGGAATCATTTCAGAAAAAGCCTCCTTCCATTTTAACGATTCCGCTTCTTGGGGAAAGGCGAAATGCAGAAGATGGATCATAATATGTACCGCGGTGGAAGCTCCCGGAGAGGCACCCAATAGAGCGGTAATGCGGCCGTCCTTGCTGTGAACGACTTCGGTTCCAAATTCCAGAATCCCGCCTTCATCTTCATCGCGTTTAATAATTTGAACCCGCTGCCCGGCAACCCTTAATTCCCAATCCTCACTTTTTGCATCCTTAATAAATTTTCGAAGTTCTTCCATTCTATCCTCATGCCCCATTCTTACCTGATTTACCAAATATTTGGTAAGGGGAAGATTGTGCCAGAACACACCCCAGATGGCAGGAATATTGTCCCATTTAATACTTTTAAAGAGGTCCAGGTAAGACCCATGCCTAAGGAATTTGGTGCTGAACCCGGCAAAAGGGCCGAATAACAGTTCGCGTGTGCCGTTTACATAACGGGTATCCAAGTGGGAACGCTCATAGGCGGCGCGTCCAGCCCGGCCTTACTATAAACCTTGGCATGATGTTCTTCTATTACCGCCCGATTTTTACAAATAAGCCACTCTCCACTCACCGGAAATCCGCCATAACCCTCTTTCTGCTCTATTTCTACTTTTTGAAGCAAAGGCAAGGCTCCTCCCCCAGCCCCGATAAATACATGCTTCGCCTGGCAGTAATATTTTGAATTGTTCTGGAGATCTTTTACCTCCACCAACCAATCTACCCCTGGGGATGGGTCAATATCCTTTACTTGGTGCAGTGTATGTACGGGTGTATGGAATTTGGTTTCCAGAATTGCGAAAAATTTTCGGGTAAGCTGCTCAAAATTAACTTCCGTTCCCAATTCCATACGTGTTGCCGCCATTTTTTCGGAAGCTTGACGGCCTTGCATCATCAAGGGAAACCACTTGGACATGGTTTTAATATCTTCTGAGTACTGCATGCCCTCAAACAGAAAATGTTCTGTCATGGCAGCATATCTCTTTTTCAGAAATTCAACGTCCTCCTCCCCTTTTACCCAACTGTGATGAGGTACGGGATGGATGAAATCGCGTGGGTTATCCATAAATCCATTTTCCAAGAGGTAGGACCAAAACTGTTTCGACTTTTCAAATTGGGTGCAGACCTCAATGGCCTTGGATATATCAATGGAGCCATCTTCCCCTTCGGGGGTATAGTTCATTTCACAAAAAGCGGAGTGTCCTGTACCTGCATTGTTCCAAGTGGCGGTACTTTCTTGGGCAACATCGTCCAATTTCTCCAGAATCAAAATCTTTTTGTTCCTGTCTATCAGTTTGAGCATCAGGGCCAGAGTAGCACTCATAATTCCCGCCCCAATGCAGATTAAGTCGTAGTCGGTTTCAATTTGATTTTTTGTCTCCATAAAAAGAGCTTTTTTCAAATTTAACCATTGTAAAAGGGAAGCCCACTTAAAGAAATATTAATAATTGTACTACGGCTGTTTTGTAAATTAAATCAGTATTGTAAGAGGAAAGAACAAGACCCCTGGCGCAACAAGAACCAAGAACCCTTCCTGTGGGGCCTTGGCAGGTTTTTAGTTCCCTATTTTCTAAGTCTCTTAGTGGATGTGGTTTGTGATTCAAAAAGCTTGAATTAAATAGTCGTGATTGGCGCAGTTTTTAAGCCATTTGACTTTAACTGGAGAATCCTGAAAATAAATACCGTTCATCCTTACGAAAACAAAAAGAAAAAAGTGTTTGCACAAGCATAGAATTTGGTTATTTTTGCCCTTTCAAATTCGAAGGCAACAATCTTTGCCAACGGATGGATAGAATGCTGAGCAGGGCAACAGTCGGTAAGGACTTTTCCGCAAGGCATTAACACAATATCAATCGGGATGTGGCGCAGTCTGGTAGCGTATACGTCTGGGGGGCGTAGGGTCGCAGGTTCAAATCCTGTCATCCCGACTATACAATGTGTCAAATGACACCAAAACCCTGTAAACTGTATTGTTTACAGGGTTTTTTAGCTTTTTACCCCATAGGAAAAATTCTCTAAATTTGGTCTAAACTCATCTAAAATGAGCCAAAATGTACCAAATATGGTTCCTCTTGGTACCAAAAATGGTTCCTCATTCGGATGGTGTTTTTTATCGCTAAACACCGATTTGACAGTCGTTTTCAAACATTTGTTTAATTAGAAAACGTATTTATTATGAGAAATTCAGGTTCCTTTTCTTTTAATTTTCAACCGCGATTTGAAAATTCAACCAAAAACCAAACCCCTTTGTACATCAGAATTAATGCAAATGGGAAAAGAAATAGATTTAGTTTAAAACGGACTTTCACTACCCGACTTTGGGATCAATCCAGAGAAAGACTTAAAGGCACCAGTAAAGAGGCTATTGTGCTTAATGCATTTTTGGATGATGTCACTATGGGATTGCACGACGCCTACCGAGAGTTAATTAGAGAGCGAAAGCAGATTACCGCCAATTCAATAATGGCACGTTACAGGGGTGAAGACCAATTGAGCAAAACCTTACTCCAGCTCAGCGAATATCATAAATTCACTATGAAATCCGTATTGAAG
>JACDJB010000790.1_pt1 | contig 28998 bp, 25 predicted proteins | sample 7454121 | NCBI WGS metagenome assembly JACDJB01 (sample SAMN14253290, study PRJNA609438) | sludge metagenome | isolation source: sludge after 25d culture with pyrite | collected 2018-12-20
AAAAGAGATTCTAGGCGAGGTCTGAGCCTTCCGGTCCAACTCCCCAACGCCGCCGGAACTCGGTCGCCTCCCCCTCCCGCTCCAGGCCCATGCGACGGCGCATTTGCAACAGCCGGCTTACTTCTCGCGGCGCCAGCGGCCCACCCGCGCCCAGTTGAGCCAACATGAAGTGAATACGCGCGTTCTGCTCCACCGTCTCCAGACGCATAAACGCCTGCGTCAACGTCTGCCCTACCGTCAGCGTACCGTGGCGCTGCAAGATAACGGCGTCGTGATGGAGAATAAGCTCGCGGATGGCAGTCGCCCCCTCCTCGCTGGAAGACAAGCTATAAGGCGCGGTTGGAATCATTCCCAGCAGCACAATCACTTCCGGCAAGAGAGGCGTGTCCATGGGAATACCGGCAATGGACAGGGTAACGGTGATGGGCGGGTGTGCGTGAACAACGGCCATTACGTCGGGCCGCCGGCGATAGGCCTCCAAATGCATCGGCAGCTCGCTCGTCGGCCGAAGTCCGCGCCGGGCCTCCGTTGGGTAGCCAACCACGCGCCCGGCCTCATCGACGATCAGGAGTTGCTCCGGCTGTAGCATCCCCTTGTGCAGGCCGGAGGGCGTGATCAAAAACCGCCCGCCGGTCAACCGCGCGGACAGGTTGCCTTCGAAGCCGCACAGCAAGCCCTGCTCGTGCATCATGCGGCCGACGCGCACGATCTCCTGCCGCAATTGCCTCTCGTGGGAGTCGGTGGCATACGGTGAACTCATACGATAACCTCGTTTCTCTGAAATTGTTCGATAACGGCCAGAAGCCGGTCGGAGCGACCATCGAACGTCGCCGGGTCCATTCGACCTTGCGCCAGCGATGTCAGAACGTAGTTCAACGCCGCATTGATGGGCGCAGCCATGCCGGTGCGCTTGGCGGCGGCGGCGATTGCGCCGTTGTGGAAAGCAACTTCGCTCTGCCCCTTGCCGCTCGCCAGGTCGATATGGAACGACGGCATCTTGTCGCCGCGGCCGTGGACAATGACCTGCGTGAAAACAGGACGCAGCAGAAAGCGCGGCACGTATGCCAGCGAACGGGCCAACGGCCGCGCCGTCGCCCCCGGCAGATTGATCACCGCAATTCCCAGCCGCCGCATGACGGCCAATGTCTCGCGTAGCATGCCCATCTCCAGATCAAAAACTACCCCCTGCCGATAAAGTTGGGCAGGCGGGCGATTAAGAATGGCCGATGTGGCATTGCCCATGATATTGAGAAATGCCTTCGACCACTTCATCGCCCTGTAGTCGGCCTGCGCCCCGGCGCGAATGCCTGCTTCGCGGAACGTAGCCGCCCATTCGTCAATCGGGCGGCCCGGCGCAACCGGCGCAAGTCCCAGACCGCGCCCCTCTCGCTCGACCAATAGCCGGCTTGGCCCCACCCGACTGATCGGTATGGTAACCGCCCCGGCCAGCACTTGCTCGGCCCCGAATAAGTCGGCAACGATCTCCTCAACCCCGATGCCGTTCTGTGTGCCCATGACTTGCGCCGGGTCCGGGCAAATTGCGGCCAGCCTGCCCGCGGCCTCGGTCAAATCGTATGATTTCATACTCAGAATGATGAGATCGTAGCGGGGTTCACCGGCGAATGCCTCGGCCAACGCACCCACGACCGCGACCGGGGCGACGTGAGTTCGGTCACCCTCAACGATATGCAATCCGTCGCGGGCGATAGCATCGGCTGTCTCGGGGCGACTGACCAGCGTTACCTGATGGCCGCCCAATGCCAGCTTGCCGCCCAAGTAGCCGCCAACTGCTCCCGCCCCATAGACCAGTATTTTCATCGTCTTGCGTCGGAAAGTAGCTTGTGATCTCAGGCAGCAGGTGCGCCCAGGACTGAGCCGACGAAATCCGGCCGGCCGCGCGCGAAATCGACGGCCGGCATCGGCCGCTTGCCGGGCGGCTGCACGGCTTCGAGCAGCAATGCGCCATCGGCCGCCCGGACGGCGATACCCTCGCCCAGTCGTGCCACGTAGCCGGGTGGGGTATCGCGCAACACGCCGGGCAGAGGTTGCGCCTGTAATACGCGTAGCGCGTCGCCATCCCACCGCGTGAACGCGCCGGGCCACGGCGTCATCGCTCGCACCAGCCGATCCAGCGCGGCGACGCCCTGACGCCAGTCAAGTGCGCCGGCTTCCTTGCGAATCATGGGTGCATAGGTCGCGCCCTCTTCTCTCTGTGGCGTGGCTGCGACGCGCCCAACCAGAATATCGTCCAGATAGCGGCGCAGCATATCGGCTCCCAGCGCCGCCAGCCGATCGTGGAGTGTGGCCGCCGTCTCGCGCGGGTCAATGTCCAGCGTCTCCCGCACAAGCATTGGCCCAGTGTCCAGACCTTCGTCCATCTGCATCAGCGTGACGCCGGTTATGGCGTCCCCGGCGAGGATGGCGTGCTGGATCGGCGAAGCGCCGCGCCAGCGCGGCAACAGGGACGCATGAACGTTGAGGCTGCCCTTTGGCGGCAGGTAGAGCACATGGGAGCGTAAAATCTGGCCGAATGCAGCCACAACGATGACGTCGGGCCGCCACTCGCGCAGCGGCTCGGCCGCTTCTTCCTTGCGCAATGATCGGGGCTGGTAGACGGGGATACCCGCCGCCTCGGCCGCCAGCTTGACCGGCGACGGCCGCAGCTTATTGCCTCGTCCGGCCGGTTTGTCCGGTTGGGTGACAACGCCGACAACCTGTTGTGTCTCGATAAGGGTGCTCAGGCACGGCACGGCAAATTCCGGCGTGCCCATGAAGATGACTCTTGCCACGAGCTTCATTCTAGCATGGTGTGCGGGTTTACAAAAGTTCGCAAGCCGGGTAGCCGGGTCCGAGGTCATGGACCGCCGAAAGGGCGCTCTCCTGAATATTGGTCTCCTTGCGCCTGTTTGTTCATTGACGAACGGTCGGAAGCGGCATATGATGCAATCGTGCAACCGGCCGAATTGGTTCAGCGTATATTGTTATATTCGTTCAATCAAAAGGAGAGTCATTATGGACATCAATAAGGCGCTTCGCTTTGTAATAGAAGACAAGCAATGGATCAGCAAGATCATCATTGGAGCATTGCTGACGGCCCTCGGCTTTCTCATCGTTCCGGCTCTAATTGTGCAGGGCTACGTAGTCAAGATCATCCGCCAGGTAATGGGCGGCGATTGGGACGGTCTGCCGGAGTGGGATGATTGGGGCAAGCTATTGGGAGACGGATTCAAGGTCGCGGTGGCCCAGCTCGTCTATACCCTGCCGTTCCTTGTCGTGATGTTGATCAGCATCGCCGTCACCGCCGGCACCGCCGGCATATCGGGCAGCGAAGACGTCGCCGCCATCGCCGCAACGGGCGGTGGGTTGATGATGCTTTGTCTGATGCTTCTTTTCGTAGTGGCGCTGCTCTTCCTGACCCCGGCCATCCTGATCCAGTATGCCATCAAGGATGATTTCGGCGCCTGCTTCCGTTTCGGCGAAGTGGTCGCCATCATCCGCAATAACCTGGCCGACATCCTGATCGCCTTCCTGGTGACGCTGGTTGCGTCCTTCGCCTTCTCAGTCATCACCGGCATTCTGGTGATCATCCCCTGCCTGGGCTGGATCGTCGCCTTCCTGCTTGGGATGGCCATTGGCCCCTACATCTCATTCGTCACCGGCCACCTCTACGGCCAAATCGCCGGCAAGGTGCTGAACAACAAGGCAGGTGGCGCGATGACGAGCGCCATGTAGGCCCTTCCGATTTCATTGATCTAAAAAAAGCCGTCGCCCCAATGCGGGCGGCGGCTTTTTCTTTTGATTCATTTGGGCGATAAGAGAACGGCCCGTCCAACCTGGAACAGCCGCCCGTCAGTCAATCGCCGGCCAAGGGCGTCGATACCGCAATCGCAGGTCGAGCAGTCGTCACGGGACGGGACAGAGCCGCCGCCCCCAGCAAAACCACCGCAATCCACAGCAGATCGGCCAGCAGCAGGTGGACAAGTTGCATCCACACCGGGACATTCAGCAGGATGTTGACCACTCCGGCAAGAAGCTGGATGATTACCAGAATCCGAATAGCTTGAGAAAAGAATAGCGAGCCGATGCCGGGCCGGGCGTTGGCAATAGCCTGCGCGCCAAACCACAAATAGGCCGCGGTGACAATGGCGATGATCGGGTGATAAACACGCAACCGGACGAGAAAATGAGCCGTGGGCAGAAAATCCTGGCTGATGCCCTCGGACAGGGATCCCGCAGGGAAGAGCGTATCACCGAGCGCCGTCACCGCGCCGCTGACTCCCAGTAGTCCAAGCAACCCCGCCGCGCCAATGACGAGCCATCCCACCCGTCCCTGGCCGCGCAACTGCACAGTGTAGTTGTCGTGGGTGGCTCCACCGGCCCCGGTAGTTGCGCCGGCCCACCAGGCCGTCAGCGCGACGGCCGCCAGCAACAGGAACGTATTGACCAGATGAACAGCCATCGACACCGCGCGGGCGATGGATTGATTGTCGGCCACCCACTCGAACAGCACCAACCCCGCGCCGACCAATCCCTCGGTGATGATAAAGATCGTGGAGAAGACGGCCGCCTTACGGACGATATGACCCCGGGGAAAGAGACGAAAGGCCCATCCCGACAGGATCAGCACCAGTACCCCCGATAAAGCACTGGTGACGCGGTGGGTCAGCTCAATGAGCGTTTCCACCGCCGGCTCGCGCGGCACGACAACTCCGTTGCATAACGGCCAGTGGCTGCCGCATCCCGCCCCGGAGCCGGTGGCGCGGACAAAGGCGCCCCACAGGATCACAAAGAGCAGAAAGGCCAGCACAAACCACGCATAGCGCGTGAAATTGATTCGACTATTGAAGAAAGTCCGCATGATTGTGAATTATAGAGCAATCTCGGCCGCCGCGCAGCAGAGGAAGCCGGCGATTGAAGATCGCGCGCTCTCCAATCCCTATGGTTCGGACAAATAATCCCCAATCGGATCCTCATCATCCTCACCGACGAAGGAGCGACGGGTCTTGCCGCCGGTCTGCGGATCGTCAACCAGCCCCATTTCGTGCAGGTGTTCCATGATGCGCGCAGCCCGCGGGTAGCCGAGACGCAGGCGGCGTTGCAGGAAAGAGACGGAGAGATTGTCGTGCTTCCTGGCCAGTTCAACAGCCGCTTCCAGCAAACTGTCGGTCTCGTCCAGCAGGGCGTAGCGGGCGATGAGCGGCTCCCACGGCGGCGTCTGGGGGATATGATCGGGCACGACCGTCCGCCAGTGACCAACTACGCGCTCGATCTCCGTGTCGGTCACGTAGACACCCTGGACGCGGGCCGGCGCGCCGGCATCGGGAGCTTGATAGAGCATATCCCCCTTGCCCAGCAGGTTTTCGGCCCCCACTGCGTCGAGGATAACGCGGGAATCGGTGCCGGAGGCGACGGTAAATGACAGCCGCGCCGGAAAATTGGCCTTGATCAATCCGGTGATGACGTCGGTCGATGGCCGCTGCGTCGCCACAACCAGATGAATACCCGTGGCCCGCGCCATCTGCGCCAACCGGCACAGGTTGCGCTCCACGTCGCCAGGGTACATATGCATCAGGTCGGCCAGTTCGTCGATGAAGACTGCGATATAGGGCAAACGCAAATGGGCTTTGCTCGCGGCGGTGAATTTGCGATTGTAGCCGCTGATGTTCCGCGCGCTGACGCCCTGGAATAGCTCATATCGCCGGTCCATCTCTGCCGTCAGCCAGCGCAACACGCCCACTGCCCGGTCGGCGTCCACCTCGACGTTACCAATGAGATGCGGCAGGCCGTTGAAGCGTACCAGTTCGACTTTCTTCGGATCAATCATTACCAGCTTGAGGTGTTCCGGCGCGTTGTTGAACACCAGGCAGGCAATAAACGCATTGATGCAGACGGATTTGCCGGAGCCGGTCGTTCCCGCAATGAGCAAATGCGGCAGCTTTGCCAGGTCGGTGGCCACCGGCGCGCCGGCCACATCGCGTCCCAGGGCCACACCCAACGAGGAACCCAACCGGACAAAAGAAGGCGACTCCAGAATGCCGCGCAAGCGAACAACGCTCGTCTGTCCATTCGGCACCTCGATGCCGACGACGCTGCGGCCGGGGACGGGGGCCTCGATGCGCAGCCGGGACACGGCCAGCGCCAGCGTCAGATCGCGCTGCAGGGCGGCGATCTGACCGACGCGCACTTTCTGCTGCTTCACTTCTCCGTCGGGTCCGGGACGCTCCACGTAGCCCGGCTCCACGCCGAACTGGGTGACCGCAGGGCCGCGGCGCACCTCCACCACCTTGGCCGGCAGGCCGAAGTCGAATAGCGTTTCCTCGATGCGTTGGCTCTTCCAGGCGATCTCGTCGCGCGCATGGGTCAGGGTCTCACCGCGCTCCAGCAGGTCAAGCGCGGGCAGGCGCGGGTCGCGGCGGGGATCGCCGGCAGCCTCCGGCTCGTCGATGATCGTTTGCATCAGTTCGGCGGCAGGGTCAGGCGGCGTGCGACGTGCGGGCACAGGCTCAGCGCGGCCGATTACGTCAATCCGATCCGGGTCCACCTGATCGGCCCAGGCAGCCAGACGCGCCGACACGCCGGCCAGCCCCTGCTGCACGTCATCGATCGTGCGGCCGGTCAGCAACATAAAGGCCCCGCCAAATAGTGCGGCGTAGACAAGAATACCGAGAAAAGGCCCCAGAAAATCGAACAGTGGCTCGGAGAGCGCCCACCCTACCAGGCCGCCCCCCTTGCCCGAAAAGGCATCGCGCAGGGTGTAGCCGCCGATTTGATGTCCCAATCCCATTACGGCGACGATGATAAGGCTGATCCCCAGCACTTTGGAGGGGGCAACATGAACGGTTTGGGGCAGGCCTCCGAGGAGCATCCGCGCGCCGGCCAGCGCCAACAATACGCAGACGATGAGCGCTCCCCAGCCGAATATCTGCCGCAGCAGGCGCGTCCACCACCCGATCAGGGCGACATCGGCCAACCCGACGAGCGCAATAAAGGTGAAGACGGCAAAGAGGATAAGGGCAATTCCGGCGATCTCGCGCCGCCGCGCGGACAAGGCATCGACCAAACGCTCGTCCCATGACTGCGGCGTGGTCTCTTCCGGGCGGCCGGGGCGCTTCCCCGGGGGCTGCTCGGACGAGGAACCCGTGCGAGCCATGATTGGTTAGGGCCTCGCCGCGGGCGCAACGCCACGCAACGAGAGCGCGATACGCTTGTGGCGAGCGTCGACGCTCAACACGCGCGCCGTCACCATCTCGCCGGGATGAACGATGTCACGTGGGTGCATGAACACTCCCTCAGCCAGTTCGGAGATGTGCACCAACCCTTCAAGCTCCTCCTCCAGGATGACAAACGCGCCATAGGTGGTGATATTGCCAATGACGCCTTGCACCAGCTGGCCGAGCTTGTATCGTTCTTCGGCCGTCGACCACGGATCAGGACGCAGGCGCTTCATGCTGAGCGCCACTCGTCCCGCCTCCTGATCCACACTGAGGACGAGAACCCGGACGTGCTGGCCGGGATGCAATACCATGCTGGGATGCGTCACCCGGCTCCAGGAGATCTCGGAGATGTGAACCAACCCCTCGACGCCGCCCAAATCGATGAAAGCGCCGAAATCGGTCAGGTTGGTCACCAGCCCTTCGCGTTGTTCCCCAATCCGCGCGCCGTTGAGCAAGTCGGCGCGATGAGAGGCATCCACCAGTGTGGCCCGCTCGGAGAGGATGAGGCGGCTGTTGAACTTGTTGATCTCGATAATCTTGAGCGACAGCACGCGGTCGTGCCATTCGGAGAGGGATTGCAGCCGTTCGCGCGTCACGTGAAACTGGGGAAAATCGATCAGCTGGGACGCAGGCACAAACCCCTGGATGCCGTTCCACTGGACCAACAGGCCACCCTTGTTATGACCAATGACCCTAAGCTCCAGCACGCGATCCTCGTCCATTTGTTCCTGGGCCAGGCGCCAGGGATCGATCGCGGCGGAAGATGATGGAGAGGCGGCCGGCGCGTGGCCGGCGTGGCTGCCGTTCTCGCCCGACGGGATGTCCAGCTTCCGGTCCAGTTCAGTCAGGGCTGATGCGTCGACATAATCGGGTGGAGCGTTGCCATCGAACGTCTCCTCCATTTGGAATAAAGCCGACCAATACGACTCATCGGCAACCCGATCCGCCCGGGATCTTCTACCTTGCTCCTCGCTCATGGATCAAACCGTTACATGACGGACACAGTGAGGACTTCCCTACCGCATTGCGCCCACAACGTCGCCTCTGGGCGACTGCTACCTATTCACTATTGAATTACAGGGAAACGATACTTCCGAACGCTTCGCCACCAAGACCTCAAAGCCTATAGTGAATTATAGGGTCTGGAATGGGGCTGTCAACTTTGTCGCCGGTCGTGTCCAACGGTACGCTTGAATGGAACGCCTGATATAATGCCTGCAATGAAGTCGATCAATTACCTATATCCGGCCCTAATGGCTCTTCTTGTTGATGTGGTGACGCTTCTTGTGTCTCCCCTATTCCTGCCCAGGCTCACATCGATCATGGCCGACATCGGTGGCCTGAGCGCGCTGCTCATGGGCGGGATGTTCCTGTTGTTCGTCGTGGGTGTATTCCTGATCCGGCGACTGACGCCGACCCCCAGCGGCAGCGCGGAGTGGCTAACGCGCAACCGGCGGGCAGGCCTGGCGCTCTTTTTCGCCTTCGTCATCAGCCTGGCGCTGGCGTGGCAACTGGGTTTTTTCGCCTCCGCAGCGCAAGTGGACACAACGCAAATGGGCGAGGGCGGCGCGGCGTCCTATTTCGTCTATGGCCCCGGCGCGTGGCTGGCGTTTTCGCTGCTCTACGTGCTGGTGTTTGCCTTCCGGGTGACGCCGGGGATTAACTTCGGTTGGGGGTACATCGCCACGGCGCTGTTCGGGCTGACGGCAGCAAACGGGATGCTGGTCGTTCTCGTCGCTCAGGGGCAGGTAATCCTGACGGCCGCCGGCGGCGGGTGGGGATGGGCCATTCCGGCTTTCCTTGTATTGGCGTTGATGTTCGGCCCGCCGCGACTGCTCTATCTGTCGCGCACCACGGGATTGGCATCTCGGGCCGCCTACGGCGTCATCGCCGCGTTTCTACTCTTGCTCGGCGTCTTCGCCGCGCAGATGGCGATCACGATCTTCTAGCCCAGGGAATACCTCATATCAAAACCGGCGTGGCAGCGCGTACGGTGTGAAGCGCGTTCCGCGCAGATAGCGAGGCACCTAGCCGCCGGTGTTCCCCTCAAACAGCGCCGACAGGTTGAGCGAGGGCGCTTTGGACTTGCCGGCCAGCGAGACATAGGCGCGCGCCAGCGAGTCCTTTGCCGCGCCCAACACCGTACTGACCAACCCCAGCGCTTCGGCCAGTTCATCCGGCGGCACGCTGCGCACGATGTGGCCCCAGATCGCCTCCTCAAGGACGTTGATGGCGATCTGTACCTCGCGGATGGTATAACCGGCGTGGAAGCGCTCATACGCCACCGCGGTCATGTGATCGATGATAGGCGTCACGTTGCGCTCGCGGATCGTTTCCACTGTCAGGCGATAGAGTTCGGCCAGCCGATCCCGGCCGACAACAGGACCGGCCTCCTTGTAGTGAACCAGATCGGAGCGAGCCAGCGCCGCGCTCGCCTCAGCCACGATCGGCCCACTTTCATTTTCCAGAAAATCAATGAGGTCCATTCTTCTCTCCGAAGAGACAACCGACGACAGACCGCACATCATAGCAGGAAGGCGTTGCGGGCACTGCCCGCGATCTACCAACCCCGATCATTGAACGATCGGCCGCTCCTGCAAGATCGTATATCGTGTCCGGATCGAGGCTGCTTTCGCCAGCATCGCATGAGCCGAACAATACGTCTCGACCGAGAGCAAGATCGCGCGCTCCACAGCTACCGGATCAATATCGACGCCGCGCACAACGTACTCCAGTTCAAAGTCGGTAAAAACCTTTGGGTGGTCGGTTGCCCGGTCGCCGTGAACGTGAATGTGAAATCCGGTGACGTTCTGTCGCTTCTTACGCAGAATTGAGATGACGTCCATCGCCGTACAACCGGCCAGGCCGATCATCAGGAGTTCCATCGGGGTGGCGCCACGGCTTGCCTCGCCTTCCGGCGCTCTGGTATCGATATTGACGACGTAGCCGCTATCGGCCGCGGCGATGAAGTGCATGCCGTCTTGAAGGGTAAGTGTTGCATCCATTAGCTGTTATTGGCTCCAGAAAAAGGTTGATTCTCTCCCCAGACGTTGTGTGATAGGCAGAATTTACCCATAATCGCGGTTGGGTGTCAAGTTGAGCAGCGACCGGTCATCGGCATCCGGTATGCAGCGCCGTCAAAGCCGGCAAGTGGGTCAATCAATCAGTTTACGCGAGGGTGCATCTGAACTTGCCACTCGTCACTCGTCACTCCCCCGATACACACGCGGCACGCGCGTATTGACGTTGGTCAGAATCTCCCAGGGGATAGTACCTGCCCACTCGGCCAGTTCCTCGACGGAGATCGCCGCGCCGTCGTCAGACTCGCCGATTAGGATTACCTCATCCCCGTTATAGGCCGTCTCCCACTCGATGTTGACCATGAGTTGATCCATGCACACCCGGCCGACCACGGGATAGCGCTTGCCGCGGATAATCACCTCAGCCCGGCCGCTCATGCTGCGGAAATAGCCGTCGCCATAGCCGACCGGCACGGTGACGACGCGCACCGGGTGATCGCTCTGCCAGGCCGAGCCATAGCTGACCGGATGCTCCGGCCGGACGACCTTGAAGTACACGACACGCGACTTCCAACTGAGCGCCGGGCGCACCTCCACCGTCGGCGGCACGTCGGCCGACGGATAGACGCCGTAGAGCAGGATACCCGCCCGCACCATATCGAAATGGCTGGGCTGAAACCCGGCGATGGCCGCCGAGTTGGCGATGTGGCGCAACGGAGGAGTGGGCAAGCCGCGCAACGCGTAGAAGTCGAGGACGGCATTGAAACGATCGAGTTGAAGTCTGGAGTAGGATGGGTCGGCCGCGTCTGCATTGGCGAAATGGGAGAAGATGCCTTCGACCTCGAAGTGATCGCAGGCCAGCGAGGCCTCCAGCAGGTCGGCCGCGCTATACCAATGGACGCCGATGCGCTCCATGCCGGTGTCGATCTTCAGATGCACCCTGGCCCGTATGCCCATCGCCCGTGCCGCCTCCTCGATCTGGCCCAGCTTCTCGACCGATGAGGCGGTCAGCGTTAGATCATGCTCCAGAAAGAGGGGAACCTGATTGCCGATGATGCCGCCCAGCACCAGGATCGGCGTCGTCACCCCCGCCTCGCGCAAGAGGATGCCCTCCTCCAGAAAGGCTACCCCCAGATAGGGCGCGTCCAGCGACTGCATATGTCGCGCCACCTCGATCAGCCCGTGGCCGTAAGCGTTGGCCTTCAGGATGGGCATGACGGCCGCGGGCGCGACGTGGGCCTGGATGGCGCGATAGTTGGCCGCCAGACGGGAGAGATCGACTTCGACCTGGGTGGGGCGGAGGACAGCGGCGGTGTGGCTGATAGTAAGGTGGTTGATCATAGTATTTGTTCTGCCACCCGCACCATCGCCGCCAAACTCCTCTCCACATCCTCCTCCGTCGTCGCCCACGACGACACACTGATCCGCATCGCCGTCCGTCCCTGCCAGACCGTTGGCCCGGCCCAGCACGTGCCGTCGGCCTGTATCGCGGCGATGACACGAGTTGTCGTTTCGGCATCGCCAAAAACAACAAGCACCTGATTGAGGGCAATTTCATTCAGGATTTCGTAGCCGGCAGCGTCCAGCCCTTCAGCAAAACGCCGCGCGTAACAGCAGTTACGGCGGATCATTTCTCGCACGCCTTCCGCGCCCAAAGAGCGCAATGCCGCCCAGACTTCCACGCCCCTCCCCCGCCGTGACAATTCCGGGGTGAAATCGGACGGGTTACGGATTGGGCTGTCGGTCGGCAGATATTCGGCCGTGATCGCCATGGCCGCCTGCAGCGCATCGGCGTCGCGCGAGAGAGCCAGGCCGCTGTCATAGGGCACGTTGAGCCACTTGTGAAAATCGGTGGCCCATGAATCCGCGTCGGCCAATCCGGCCGTCAGGTGGGCCATCTCGGGCACGGCCGCCGCCCATAGGCCGAATGCGCCATCGACATGGACCCAGGCTCCCTCGGCATGGGCGTGGGCACAGATGTCGGCCAGCGGATCAAACGCGCCGGTATTGACGTTGCCCGCCTGGGCGCAGATGATAGTCGGGCCGGAGATGGCCGGCAGGACGTCGGCTCGCATCCGCCCCTGGCCGTCGACCGGCACGCGCGTGACCCGGCTGCGGCCCAGCCCCAGCAAGCCCAGTGACTTGAACAGCGTCGGATGGGCCTCTTCGCCGACGATAACGGTGATCGGCGGCGCACCAAACAGCCCGTTAGCCTCGACGTTCCAGCCCACTCGACGGAGCACGGCGTGGCGAGCGGCCGCCAGCGCGGTGAAGTTGGCCACGGTCGCCCCGGTGACGAAACCACCGCCGCAAGTCGCCGGTAGCTCGAACAATTCCAGCAACCAGTCGAGAGCAATCTTCTCCAGATGGGCCGAAGCCGGGGTGACATTATAGAGGGCCGAGTTCTGATCCCATGCTCCGGCGAGCCAGTTGGTCGCCAAGGTGACCGGCAACGCACCCCCGATGACGAAACCGAAAAAGCGCGGCCCTGCCATCGCCGTCGTGGCCGGGGAGCAGATCTCGTCGAGTTGACGCAACACCGCCAGAGGCGGCGTTGACTCTTCGGGCAAAAGTTCATCAAGCATCGCCAGATTGCGGACCGCTTCGGGGGGCGGAGCGACAGGGCGCTCTTCCAGGCTTTCCAAATAAGCGATAGCTCGTTGCGCGGTTTCTTCCAGTAGTTGTCGCATCATTGTCTCCTGTGTATGGGTATTACAGATGGTGCTTCCAGTTCCGCCGCGCGGAAAGCGTACCAAGATAACCTTTACTTCGCAATGAGTTCCGGCTGCCGCTTGACGCATCCCCCCCACCGACTACAATATATGCATCAGTTGTTGCCAACGAAATAGGATGCAGCGGCCGCCCGGGAGAGCACCCCGCGCGGGGTCGCCGAAGGGGCAAGGGGGCAAGCGGAATCGCCCTTGAATCTCTCAGGCACAAAGGACCGAGCGGCCGGGTTTCTTCTGGAAAGCGTTGGGGGCGTCAGCGCGCTCCCGCCACCGAAGGGGCAAACGGACATGAGCCACACGCGCATAGCTCCGTGAATCTCTCAGGTTCATGACAGAGGACGCCGGCGAGAACACCTCAGACAGGTATTCTCGCCCGGCGTCCTCGTTTGTTTTCATCTGAGCCAACCAGATCTCGATCATCAATAATTTAAGGAGAAATGACCATGAGCACGAAAACCATGCCCGATCTGCGCTATGCCAGGAGCGATGAATGGGTTCGCGTGGAAGGCGACGAGGCGGTAATCGGCATCAGCGACTATGCGCAGGATGCCCTGTCCGACATCGTCTATGTGGAATTGCCGAGCGTGGGCGATATGCTGGAAGCCGGAAACCCCTTCGGCGTCGTCGAATCGGTCAAGGCTGCATCAGACGTGCTAATCCCCGTTGATGGCGAAGTCATTGCCGTCAACGACGCGGCCGTCGATTCGCCCGAATCGCTCAACAGCGATCCCTACGGCACGTGGCTCGTGCGGCTGCGCATGACTAACCCGTCGCAGGTCAACGCGCTGATGGACGCCGCCGCCTATGAGGCTTATAACGCCACGCGCGAACACTAACAAACGACGAACGACGAACGACGAGCGACGAATAAAGAATCCGGAGCGCCGGATCGTCGTTCGTGGATCGTGGTTCGTAATTTGTCGGAGGAATTATCCCATGACATCACCCACCCCCCGCGCCAACTGGCAGGACATCATCGAGGCCCCTGACTCTGCGTCCGGCAACGGCGCGCCCCAACTCAGCAACCGCGACCTGCTCATGCCCGCCGACCGCTTCGTGAAGCGCCACATCGGCCCCCGCAGCCACGACGTCACCGCCATGCTCCGCGACCTCGGTCTCGACTCGCTGGGCGAGCTGATCGACCAGGCCATCCCCGCGTCCATCCGCATGGACGGCTATCTGGCGATGGACCCGCCGCGCAGCGAGCAGGCTGTTCTCGATGAACTGCGCCACATCGCCGGCAAGAACAAGGTCTATCGCTCTTTCATCGGCATGGGCTACTACGGCACGATCACCCCGCCGGTCGTCCAGCGCAACGTGCTGGAGAACCCCGGCTGGTACACGGCCTACACGCCCTATCAGCCTGAAATCTCTCAAGGCCGTCTGGAGGCACTCATCAACTTCCAGACAATGGTCACCGATCTGACCGGCATGGAGATCGCCAACTCGTCGCTGCTGGACGAGGCCACGGCCGCGGCCGAGGCGATGACCCTCTGCCATCGCGCCCTGCCGCGCAACTCCCAGGCCAACGTCTTCTTCGTCTCCGACCAGGTGCACCCGCAGACTATCGCCGTCGTGCGCACCCGCGCCGAGCCGTTTGGCTTCAAGGTCGTCGTCGGCGACCACGCCACCTATGACTTCGCCGAGGCGACCTTCGGCGTGCTGGTACAATATCCGGCTACCAACGGCGACATCCATGACTACCGGGATTTCGCGGCGAAAGCTCACGCCAACGGGGCGCTCGTCGTCGCCGCCACCGACCTGCTGTCGCTGGTGCTGCTGACGCCCCCCGGCGAGTGGGGCGCGGATGTGGCGCTGGGCAACAGCCAGCGCTTCGGTGTACCCATGGGCTATGGCGGCCCGCACGCAGCCTTCTTCGCCACCAGGGACGAATACAAGCGCATCATGCCCGGCCGCCTCGTGGGCGTCACCATCGACGCCACCGGCAAAAAGGGCTACCGCCTGACGCTGACCACTCGCGAGCAGCACATCCGCCGCGAGAAGGCGACCAGCAACATCTGCACGGCGCAGGTGCTCCTGGCCGTCATGGCCTCGATGTATGCCGTCTATCACGGGCCGGTTGGGCTGCGACGCATCGCCACCCGCGTCCACCTGTTGACCGAGGTCATGGCCGCCGGACTGAAGCAGCTCGGCTACGAGGCCAACGCGCACCCGGTCTTTGACACGCTGACCGTCCGCGGCGGCCGTCGTCGGGATATCGAGCTACGCGGCGCGGCCCTGACCCACGAGGTCAATCTGCGCTACAACGACGACGGCTCGGTCGGTCTGTCGTTCGATGAAACCGTCACCGTGGCCGATCTGGAGACCCTCTTCGCCGTGTTCGGCGCGAAGGAGGGCGAGATCGACATCAACGCCCTGGCCGACGCGGCCGGCCTGGACTACGCCGGGCCGTTCCGGCGCGCGAGCGAGTTCATGACCCACCCCGTCTTCAACAGCTATCTGTCGGAGCTGGAGATGATGCGCTACATCAAGCGGCTGGAGAATCGCGACATCTCGCTGGTACACTCGATGATCCCGCTCGGTTCGTGCACGATGAAGCTCAACGCCGCGGCCGAGATGCTCTCCATCACCCTGCCCGGCTTCGCCACGCTGCACCCGTTCGTGCCGCTCGATCAGGCCCAGGGGTATCAGGAGCTGCTCCACAACCTGGAATCGTGGCTGTCGGAGATCACCGGTTTTGCCGGTTGCTCCCTGCAGCCCAACTCCGGCGCGCAGGGCGAATACACCGGCATGCTCACCATCCGCGCTTACCAGATCGCCCGCGGCGAGGGCAATCGCAACATCTGCCTCATCCCCGCCAGCGCCCACGGTACCAATCCTGCCAGTGCGGCGATGGCCGGCATGGAAGTGGTCGTCGTCGCCTCCGATGACAACGGCAACGTCAACGTTGACGACCTGCGGGCCAAGGCCCAGCAGCACCGCGACGCCCTGTCGGCGCTGATGATCACCTATCCTTCGACCCACGGCGTCTATGAGGAGTCGATCGGCGAGATCTGCAAGATCATCCATGACAACGGCGGGCAGGTCTACATGGACGGCGCGAACATGAACGCGCTGGTCGCTGTCTGTCGTCCTGGCGACTTCGGGCCGGACGTCATCCACCTGAACCTCCACAAGACGTTCGCCATCCCCCATGGCGGCGGCGGGCCGGGCATGGGGCCGATCTGCGTCGCCGAGCACCTGACACCCTATCTGCCCAATCACCCGGTCGTACCCGGCGTGGGCGGCGCGGAGGCGCTGGGCACGGTCTCGGCCGCGCCGTGGGGCAGTGCGTCGATTCTGCCCATCCCCTACGCCTACATCGCCATGATGGGCGAATGGGGGCTGCGCGTGGCCACGGAGATCGCCATCCTCAACGCCAACTACATCGCCGAAAAGCTGGCCCCCCACTATCCGGTGCTCTATCGCGGGCTGAACGATCGCGTCGCCCACGAGTGTATCGTCGATCCGCGCCACCTGAAGGACACGGCGGGGGTGACGGCCGAGGACATCACCAAGCGGCTGATGGACTTCGGCTTTCACGCGCCAACGCTGTCGTTCCCGGTGCCGGGCACGCTGATGATCGAGCCGACGGAGAGCGAGTCATTGGCCGAACTGGATCGCTTCATCGAGGCGATGATCATCATCCGCGAGGAGATTCGGGCCATCGAAGAAGGGCGCATGGACCACGACGATAACCCGCTGAAGCACGCGCCGCACACGGCCGAGGTCGTCCTGGCCGAAGCCTGGGACCGTCCCTACAGCCGCGAGCAAGCCGCCTACCCGGCCGAGTGGGTGCGCCGAGCCAAGGTCTGGCCGTCGGTCAGCCGGATCGATAATGTGTATGGGGATCGGAATCTGTTTTGTGTTTGTATTCCGGTTGAGGAGTATGCGTGAGTATGGAAAGGGCGGGTTGCCAATCCGCCCGGTTTTCTTATTCGAATTTCTCAGCAAACTCATTTATGGAGCAAGAGATGATAGGGTTGGAGATATTTGGGATCGTGAGTGGAGCAGTCTCCACACCTGCCTTTTGTTTTCCGTACTAATATGGTAGGACTTACGCAGCTGTCTATTTTGAACGCCATATATAGAGGAAAAAACCAATAGTAGGGGCAGCCAACACCTTGTGTGGTTCGTCGCAATGTCACAAGCCAAGGCTATTCAGTATTTCACTCGTATTCTGTTCATGTTCGTACTGCTCTTCGCGGGTCTGACAGCCATTGGGTTGTATAAGGAAGACCCTGGGTATAACGTGCTCTACATGTTCGCGAGCATGTTAGTGTCAGCGTTGGGTACCATCCTTGGCTGGATAAAGGAACGCGACAACACTCGAAAGGCACAGAACAATCGCCGGCCAGTCATCCGAAGAGTACAGAACGAAATCAGAGACTTCCGTAGCTCGTCAATCTTCCACATGGTACTGAGAGAACTGGGCCGTGACGATGAAGATGAATTGTTTCGTCTTCCGTGGCAGCTACATCTGTACCGGGCGCACAGAAAGCCACCCGAATTGGTTCGTCCGGGCGCAGACCTGCTGACCATATTTGACAGAGTTGACGGCTATCTCATCATCAATGGAGGGATTGGTGCTGGGAAAACTACCACGCTCTACGCGCTTGCAGACCGACTATGCGAGAGGGCGATGGAACACGACGGCGAACCGATCCCGGTCGTACTTGACCTGGAAACGTGGCTGCGCGGAAAGCCATCAATTGAGGAATGGGTTGTTGACCAGCTTCAGCGGAAATACTTGATAGATAAGAAAATCGGCAAGCTGTGGATTGAGAGCGACGAATTGGTGCTTCTCCTTGACGGCCTAGACAGCGTACCAGATGAAGACTTCCCTGACTTGAAAAAAGGCATTGGGCATTTTGGGCGCGAAAGGAGCAACACACGTGTTGTCCTCTGTTCGCTGCCAGATCGCAAGCGGCGGCTACCTGAAAGTTGGTGCAAGGTACTTGCGATTGAGCCACTAAGCCATGAGCAAGTCAGCGATTTGCTGGTGTTACTAGGACCAAGGGGTGCAGAGGTGCAACAGGCTATTGGGACCTCGCAAGAAGTACGGGAACTGGCAACTTCCCCTCTGTTCCTCAGTCTAATTTGCGCGACAGTTGTCAACTATGGGTTACAACTTGCAATTCCCTCCGCCAGCGTCGAAGAGCTACGCCAGCAAGTGCTGGCCGGTTACGCCAATACACGGCTCCAGAACTGGTTTAGAAATGATGACAAACAGCAACCTTTGAACTTCAGGTGGCTATGCTACCTGGCGGGGAGCCTAGTTCGCCATAACGAGAGCCTGTTCCGACTTGAAAACCTCCAGACTACTTGGCTGCAAGCAGAGTGGCAGAAGAGGGTTTACGCTGCGCTAAAAGGCGTGGGGATCGGCATTCTAGTAGCAATTGGAGTGAGATTCATCGCGGGATTGCTGATAAACCAGTTCTTTTTGGAGCTGGGGGCCACGGTCAATCTTGGGCGCACACTTCAAGGAATACTCACGCTAATTCTCTATGGCCTGCCTCTTGCGGTTGTGACAGGTGTTTACCTCGGCTTGACCGTCTCAACCGCCAAAGTGGACGCCGATGTTATTGGGCCCTTTGACGCGATTAGCTGGTCTCCAGACGGGATATCAGGCGGTTTGAAGGTGCTTTCCTCAAAGCCCTATGTGACGTACAGCTTCTCTTTCGGCGCGATTGTCGGAACAGCGACGGGCATCGTTCTTGGCCTGCAAAGGGAGGACATGGTGTTTGGAGTTCTGCTCGGCCTTATTCTAGGGCCGACTGTTGCAGTTGGGTTTGCCATCCTCCTGCGCAGGCTCTTGGGTAGAGAAACGGGCATCCGGGAGAGTTTCAGGAATAGCCTCGCGTACACGACATCCGAGGGCACGGGCCGTCCCGGAGAGGGTATTTGGCAGACAACGAAGAATGGGCTGCTGCGAAGCCTGATTGTGTTCTTTGCCGTCGCTGGAGGTTCGTTGATCCTTCGTCTAGCCTATCTGTGGTTGATCTACGGCTGGTACCTGGGACCCTATGTAGCGATGCTTCGCAGTTTGCGTGACGGGCTTTTTTTCGCAGGTTTGTTCGAGTTGCTGCCCCTCTGTTCAAAACTGGGACGCCATTACTCTCTGCGGGCTGCCCTTGCTATCTCGCATCTCACTCCCTGGCGATTCGTACCGTTCCTCGATTCCGCTGTCAGGCACGGAATTCTTCGCAAGGTCGGGAGTGGTTACGCTTTCGTCCATCCCCAGCTCCGAGAGCTCTTCGCTTCATCAGAGGAAGATACACAGCCACTCTAGCTCGTCACCCTCACGTGCACTTTCACGTCATCCCACGCATGGCCGACCAGCCGGCAGCCCACGGCACCGCCCGTGCTCTTGCCGGAAACTCCACCGCCAACGGCGGCGAGTTCCTCCTCCTTCCCCTGGCGACGGGCCTCCGAGTAGACCCTGCGGCTATCTAGGCACCTAATTAATTAGCTGATATACTGAACAATTAAATAGACAAAATAGCGGACAATTTTTGACAGACAAAGGGTAATCATGGATCGTGTTGTAACCGCCACCGAAGCCAAAGCCAGGCTTGGCGAACTGATGCGCCGGGCAGTGGATACCGGCGATGCTGTCATCGTCGAGAGCCGCGGCAAGCCGCAGGTCGCGCTCGTTCCTTACGTCGAGTACGAGGAACTACAAAGGCTAAAGCAGCGCGCCAGACGGGAAGCGGCTCTGGCCCAACTGCGCGAACTGGCTCGCGAAGTGCAGGCGCAGAACCAGGACCTGAGCGAAGATGAGGCGGCGAGCATAGCCGACGAATTGACCCGCGAAGCCATTGAGAGCCTGGCGGCACAAGGCAAAATTCGGTTCGAGTCATAGCATCGGCCATGCGCGTGTTGCTCGATACCAATGTTCTGGTGAGCTATCTGCTGACGCCGACGGCCGGCGGCTCCATCGAGACGGTCATGGGGGCGCTAATACAAGGTGCTTTCACGCTGATCGTGCCGCCTGACCTCCTTGAAGAACTGGAGCAAGTGGCAACCCGCAAACTCCGCCTGGCAAAACGCATCCGCCTCGACCAGCTAACCCGTTTACGCGACCTGCTACTAGCCATCGGCGAATTAGTCCCGGCCATTGAAGAAACAATTCCCGCTATAACCCGCGACCGCAAAGATGATTATCTGCTGGCCTATGCCTTCGTCAGCGAGGTCGACTACCTGGTGACGGGCGACGATGATCTGCTCATTTTGGATAAGCTGGGTGCGCTCGTCATTCTCTCCCCGCCCGCGTTCGCCGAACTACTCGGTCGCGCATAGTCCGAAGCTTGACGTATCTGATCGCGACGTCGCAAATGACCTCATCAAAAATGCACGCCGACGAATTAGACATTGATTCTCAACTCGTCCGTCGCCTCCTCTCCACCCAATTCCCCCACCTTGCCCACCTCCCCCTCTCCCCCGTCCCCACCAGCGGCACCGACCACACTCTCTTTCGCCTGGGTGACGACATGGTTGTGCGCATGCCGCGCATCCACTGGGCCACTGAGCAGGCGGATTTGGAGCGGCGTTGGTTGCCGCAACTGGCCCCGCGCCTGCCGCTGGCCGTGCCGGAGCAAGTGACGATGGGTGAACCGGGCGAGGGCTACCCATGGCCGTGGACTGTCTACCGCTGGCTGGATGGGGAGAGTGCCATCGACAACCCGGCCGCCGATACCATCCGGACGGCCGTGGATTTGGCCAGGTTCATCCGCGCCCTGCAAGCGGCCGATGCCGCCGGCGGCCCGGCGGCCGATGCGACGGTCGGAGGGCGAGGCGCGCCGTTGGCCGCGCGCGACGCCGACACCCGCGACGCCATCGCCCGCTCGCGCGGCTTGGTCGACAACGATGCCATCACCGCCGCCTGGGAGGCCGCCCTACGCGCCCCGGCCCACGACGGCCCGGCGGTATGGATTCACGGCGACCTGGAGCCGGGCAACCTGCTGCTGCGCGACGGTCGCCTCAGCGCCGTCATCGACTTCTGCTGTCTGTGCCTGGGCGACCCGGCTGTCGATCTTATCCCCGCCTGGAGCGTTTTTTCCGGCAAGGCCCGCGCCGCCTTCCGCTCCGCGCTGGGCGTCGATGACGCCACATGGGCGCGGGGCAAGGGCTGGGCGCTCTCCACAGCCATCATCGCCCTGCCCTACTACGTGGACACGAACCCCTTCATGGCCGCCAACGCGCGGCGTAAACTCGCTGCGGTGCTGACGAAGTGATGCTCATTCACTGATCTTCGCCCCGCAACGTGCCCTGCGATAAGATATCAGTCGCTACCAGAATATTTTCGCAAGGGGACAAGCCAATGAAAATAACAAGCAAGGTCATCGTCGTAACCGGCGCGGGCAGCGGAATGGGGCGCGCGCTGACGCTCGCACTCCTCAACAAAGGGGCGCGGGTCGCCGCGGTAGATCTCAACGAATCGACACTGAAGGAAACCGTCGCCCTTGCCGGGCAACATGGCGGCAAGGTTAGCTCCCATGTGGTGAACGTGAGCGATCGACAAGCCGTGGAAGCTCTGCCGGGCGAGGTCATCACCGCCCACGGCGCGGTGGACGGCATCATCAACAATGCCGGGATCATCCAGCCCTTTGTGCGCTTGAACGACTTGCAGTACGATGCCATCGAGCGCGTGCTCGACGTGAATCTCTATGGCGTCATCTACATGATCAAGGCTTTTCTGCCCCACTTGCTGAAGCGACCTGTCGCCCACATCGTGAATATCTCCAGCATGGGCGGCTTCTTCCCCGTGCCGGGGCAATCGCTCTATGGCGCGTCCAAAGCGGGGGTCAAGCTTCTGACCGAGGGACTATACGCCGAACTGCTTGATACCAACGTCCAGGTGACTGTCGTCTTTCCGGGAGCCATCGCCACCAACATCACCCGGAACTCCGGCGTAGCCATCGAGCGGCCGGCGGCCGACGACTCGGCGCAGAGCTTCCCCATGACCTCGGCCGAAGACGCGGCCGAGATCATCATCGACGGGATAGAGCACGACCGGTTTCAGGTCTACGTCGGCCGCGACGCGAAGATGATGAACCTGTTCTATCGCTTCAATCCCAAATGGGCCACGCAATTCATGTACAGCCGCATGAAGGAACTGTTAGGAGATTAATCCATGGCCTTCAGCAGATGGCATCAATGGATGTATCGCGGCGGTCGGCCGAACGCCATGGCCAGGGCCATCAACAGGTTGACGGCGCTGGTGCATTCGTCGGGTGTCTCGCGCGATTATCTCGTCACACTGGAAGTTGTCGGTCGCAAATCGGGCAAGATTATCAGCTTTCCGTTGGCCATGGCGGTCGTGGACGGCAAACGATATCTGGTGTCGATGCTCGGTCCGGAAGCTAACTGGGTGCAAAACCTGAAAGCGGCCGGTTGGGATGCGACCTTGCGCCACGGCATCACCGAGCGCATTTGCCTGCATGAGATACCCGTTTCGGAACGGCCACCCATCTTGAAGGCTTACCTGAAGATCGCTCCCGGCGCACGGCCGCATATCCCGGTCAGTGTGGACGCACCCCTGACCGAATTCGAAGCCGTCGCGGTCGATTACCCTGTGTTCCGCGTCGAGACGATGGACGGCCCATGACCGCCGATACACTCTGCCATACTTGTCAGCTGATCGCCGCGCGTGATGCCGGCGACGCGCCGCCATGGGACAGCATCCATCGCAGCCCATATTGGGACGTTGTCCACGCCTTCAACACCTCGCTGCCCGGCTGGCTGGTGCTGGTGGCGCGACGGCACGTGGCGGCCATCGACGAACTGACCGACGAGGAAGCGGCCGAGATGGGCGTGCTGTTGCGCCGGTCATCGGCCGCGCTGCGCGAAATCACCGGCTGCGTCAAGACCTATGTGATGCAGTTCGCCGAAGCCGAAGGACACAACCACGTCCACTTCCACATCGTCCCGCGCATGGCCGACCAGCCGGAGGAGCGACGGAGCACAAAGATATTCGGCTATTTAGGAATACCCAAGGAAGAACGAGTGGCCGAAGAGCGGATGAACGAGATTGCGGCCGTGGTTGGGCGATACCTGGCGATCGGCGTCACGGATTGAGTCACCGGTCAATCCCGACTTTAGGCCACCAGCGCGAAAGCGATCCGGGCCTCGATCTCAGCCTGGTGGGTCGCCCTGGCGACCGAGAGTCGATGATGGCCGTCGCGCACGTAATACTCCTCGCCAACCTGAATCAGCTCTACCGGCGGCAGACTAACCCCATCGGCACGAGCGACGGCGATGCCGATCCAGCGCTCCCGGTTGTGATCGCGCAGCGGATAAAAAGCGCCGTCGAAGTCGCGCACGCGGCTCTCGCTGCCGACGATCTTCGCCAGTGGGATAGTAACGACCCCTGACTCTCGCGCCGGGCGGGGAGCAACTGCTGAGCTGACTTGACCCAGGCCCCGGAGATCGCTCCCCCTGCCGGTAATCCGGCTCCAGAACGCCCGCGCCTTGCCATGCCGGAGGGCGCGCTCGAAGGCAAGGCTCGCCTTGCGACGGGACTCCAGCGGATTATCGTGACCGGATCCGAATTGCGAAATCGCTACCATCTCCAGAGTGTTGAACATGTCGATCTCCTTGACGCTTGATGCCCACAGTCTAGAAATCGGCCGTTACCGGTTTGTTAGCTTCGCGTTTTGATCGACGAAATGATCGTTAGCACCTCCTTCAAAAATCGTTACCATTTTGTGTATAATGTCGCTAATGGCGCGGCTTGATCTTTCGTTCCTCGGCACCTTTCGCGTCACGCTCGACCAACGACCGCTGACGAGCTTTCGGTCGGCCAATAATCAGGGATTGCTGACCTATCTGGCGCTGCATGGCGACCGGCCTGTCTCGCGCGAGGTCCTGGCCGCGCTCCTTTGGCCGGATGATTCGGAGGCCGACGCGCTCAACAACCTGCGACAGGCGATCTTCCGGTTGCGGCAATTGCTGGGCGACGGGGAGAGCGGCGGCATCTCCTATCTGACGGTCACACGACAAACGGCGCAGTTCAACCCCGGCAGCGACTTCTCGCTGGACGTCGGCCGGTTTCTGCGGGCAATAGAAGCGCATGACCTGGACGCGGCCGTAGCCGCTTATTCCGGCGAACTGCTGCCCGGATTCACCTGCAACAGCCTGGAATTCGAGAATTGGTTGCGCGCCGAACGGGAACAATTGCACCGGCTGGCCCTGGAAGTCATGTTCGAGGCGGCGCAGGATCAGCTGGCGGCGCGGCGACCGGACAAGGCTCAGGCGGCCGCCCGCCGGCAACTCGCCCTGGAACCGTGGCGTGAGCCGGCCCATCGCCAGTTGATGCAGGCATACGCACTGGCCGGCGATCGGGCCGCGGCCCTGGCCCAGTTTGAAACCTGCCGCGAGGTGCTGCAGGCGGAATTGGGCATCGAGCCGTCTCAGGAGATGATCGCCCTGCGAGATGAGATCAAGGCCGGGCGCTACAGTCGGGCGGCGACGGACGAGACGATCCGTCCACCGGCCAGAACCCGCCACAACCTGCCCGCCGACGCCACGCCCTTTATCGGCCGCGAGATCGAACTGGCCGAAATCGACCGCCTGCTGACCGGTGAGCGACGGCGACTGGTGACCATCGTCGGGCCCGGCGGCATGGGCAAGACACGGCTGGCGCAGGCCGTGGGTTCATCCCTTTTGTCGCAATTCGAGGATGGGGTCTACTTCGTTGATCTCGCGCCGGTCGAGCAAGCCGAGGGTATTGTGCCGGCCATCGCCGCCGCCCTGGAGTACAAGCCACCCGATCCGGCGCTCGAATTGAAATTTCAATTACTCGACTTTTTGGGCCGGCGGGATTTACTGTTAATCCTCGATAACTTTGAACAGATCCCGAATGGAGCGGCCGAGGCCGGCGAAATACTCCGGTCATGCCCGAGCGTCGCCCTGCTGATCACTTCGCGCGAGCGACTCAACCTGACCAGCGAAAGCCGCTACGAATTGGGCGGGCTGGATTATCCGGCCACTCTATCGCCCGGTGACGCCATGGATTATACGGCCGTCCGGTTGTTCGTCGACAGCGGCCGTCGCGTCCGGCCCGGTTTCGAACTGACCGGCAATAACGTTGCCGACGTCGTTCGCGTCTGCCGGCTGGTGCGGGGGATGCCTCTGGGCCTTATCCTGGCTTCGGGTTGGCTGGAAATTTTGAAATCGGCCGAGATCGCCGCCGAGATCGAGCACGGGCTGGAGTTCCTGGCCGCCGACATGGCCGACCTGCCCGAGCGCCAGCGCAGCATGCGCGCCGTCTTCGAGCGCTCCTGGCAGGCCCTTTCGCCGAAAGAGCAGGTGGTCATGACCCGGTTGAGCATCTTTCGCGGCGGCTTCACCCGCGAGGCGGCCGAAAACGTCGCCGGGGCGAACCTGCGCATCCTGCTCTCACTGGTGAACAAGTCCCTCCTGCAGCGACGAGCCGAAGACGGCCGATTCGATGTACATGAGTTGCTGCGCCAGTTTGCCGCCGAGCAACGTCGCCAAATCGATCCCGACGGATCGGTCGAACTGGCCCATTGCCGCGAATTTGCGCGGCTGGTCGATACGGAAGTGCGTCGACAATCAACACCAGTCCTCGCTTTCCGTACCGAACGGTTGGCGGCCGAGCCGGACAATATTCGTCGCGCCTGGGCTTATGCCGTCGAGCATGCGTTGGCCGAGGAACTGGCGATGCTGGCCAGTGGTATTTACGCCCTGGGTATGGCCGAGGGTAGTCACCACAGATTTTTGCTGGAACAAGCCTGGCAATCACTTCAGCGATCAGGGCTGCCGGACACACACCCGGACATGATCCGCCTGCGCGGGCATCTGTTGATTTCGATGTGGGGATTCGAGACACGGGGTCACGTGAAGGATTTCGCGTTGAAGTTCGTCCCGCTGGTGGAAGAGTACGGTGATCTCGAGTTGCGCTTCTGGCTGTATATGAATATAGCGGGAGTTCTTGCCGAAATGAGCGACACCGAGTCGCTCAATTGGATTGAAAAGGCAATTTCGGTCGCGCTGGAAATGGGCGACGAGTTGATTATCACCCTGGCAAGAGCCTCTGAATTAATTCACCGCGTCATCTTGGGCCAGGGAGATGACACGGCGTTACCAGGGTTGGAGTCTTATTTAGCGTATTTTGAAACCAGAAAGCAGTATTATTATATTATTTCCGACCTGCTAGGGGTCTTGACTTCTTGTTGCTTATCGCTCCACGATTATGAGCAGGCCGTATACTACGGCAAGCGCTGGCTGAATATGGCTAAGAGCAATCGGCATCTTTACATGATCGGAAACGCAACCGCCAAGCTGGCCGAGATACGCCTCGAAATGGGCCTGCCGCAAGAGGCAGCCGAGCACATCCTCGACAATCTGGACTGGCATCTGGCGATCGGCAAGGTCTGGCAGACGCTGGGCGCGATGTTTTCGGTCGTTCTCGGTTTCACGCCGTTGTTCGGGGGCGGTGAAATAGCAGTGCCCATCCTGTCGATGGTTTACCACCATCCGGAAGCGATCCCCTTATATCGGGAATATATGGACGCCGCCCTGCCCCGGCTGGAAGTGGAGATGGGCGCGGAGGCCTACGCCGCGGCTTGGGAGCGGGGTAAAACGCTGGATTTTGACACGGCCGTCGCCCGGATGCGCGCGGCTCTGTCACCCCGGACTGCGAGAATATAACGAACGACAGTGCCATACACCTCCGACGGATGATGAATATAACCTATTGATCTCCTGATCGACGGGCATTAGAATGCTTTCAAGGCGCAAGCCGTATTGTAACCGCGCCCCAGTATCGGTGGTTATCGACGAAACGGATAGCGACAAACCCATGACTTCATCAGAATCGGCTGTCAGTTGAAAGACTCGCAGCCGATTTTTCATTGGTCGAACGCGCCGGATCGCCAACCAACCACCTGTCACTCACCAACAGGAGACTGATATGAAAAGCAGATATTGGTATCTATCGGCGGCCGTTGTGGCCGGTTTGCTGATGACCGTCGCGGCCTACGTCGCGGCTCAGTCAGGTGTGATGGTTCCCGGAGAGGCCGGAGTGAGACCCGAAAGCGTCACGGCCCCGACGGGAACGGGATTCACCTATCAGGGCAACTTGTCCGACGGCAGTGCGGCGGCCGACGGTCTCTATGATTTCGAGTTCAAGCTGTATGATGCTTCGGCCGCGGGGACGCAAGTCGGCTCGACGGCAACGACGGGCGACGTCGCGGTCAATGACGGGCTGTTTTCAGTCAAGATCGACTTCGGAGTCGGCGCGTTCGGCGGCGGGGCGCGCTGGCTGCAAATCGGCGTCCGGCCGGGGAACAGCGGTGGAGCCTACACCGCGCTCACGCCGCGACAGGAGCTATCCCCGGCGCCCTACGCCCTGGCTCTGCCGAACGTCTATACCGATGAATCCATCAACTTCGTCGGCGTCGGCCGCAATTTCCGCATCAGCGGCAACGAGGTCTTTGGCGTTCGCTACGAGGGAGGCGCCGGCGAGTACGGCGGCATGTATGTCGAGACGGCCGATCCACAGGGCTGGCCCTTTTACGGCTACGCGACCAACGGCTCATTCCGATCCTGGACCTACTACAACGGCGAAACCGGCGATTGGCAACTCTACAACGCCGGTATTCGCCTGAAAGTGCCCAGCGAAGGCGGCTTGCGCATCGGCCCCAGCGCAAACTACAGCCTGGTGATCAGCAACACCACCGGCAGCGACGGGATCAGGGTTCTGGATACCGGCGACGACGGAATTCAGATCGGCAGCGACCCCGACGTGCCAAACTACGGCGTCTATATCCCCAGCCCGGGCGTAGCTACCTACGGTCTCTGGCCCAATACGGCCAACGCCACCGGGGAATGGGCGCTCTACACTGTGGACAAGATCAAAGCCGGCAACGTTGTCGCCAATGCTTTTTCACTGGTAGCCCGGGTGACCGGCGTGGACCCTCTTGAGATCGGGGATGTGGTGGCCGTCACCGGTGCGGGCGAAGCCCTGCCCGGCGGCCACTATCCGCTACCGATGGTGCGACGCGCGGACGAGACAACGTACAGCGGGGTGATCGGCGTCGTTGAGAGGCGCATGGTCTGGGCGCCCGCTCCGGGCAAGGAAGAGCACAGTTTGCAGGGCGTGGACGGCCCGGCGCAGCCGGGTGAGTACGTGTCGCTGATCGTTTATGGCGTGGCCGAGGTAAAGGTCGCGGCCGGCAGCGACATCGTTGCCGGTCAACGGCTGACCGCCTCCGGTCTGGAGGGTCGAGCGCGGGCCTTGCAGACGCGGCAGGTGGACGGCATGACCGTGACCGAAGGTGCGCCGGTCATCGGCATCGCCCTGGCACCCCCCTCTCCCGACCGCGAGACGATCCCCGTCTTCGTCACTTTGCGCTAGGAGGACGTGATGGGCACGAAGATAAATCGAAGAGCGGTACTCCTCCTCGGTATCTGCCTGTTGTTGATCGCCGCCGGAGCTATCGCGAGCGCATCGAACGATCTCATCGATAGCCTTACCATCCCATGGTGGACGGCCGACGGCGGGGGCGGCGACAGCACCGGTGGACCGTATACCTTGCACGGCACGGCCGGGCAGCCGGACGCCGGACGCTCATCAGGTGGAGACTTTTCCCTGATGGGCGGCTTCTGGGCCGCGGCCCCATTTGAACAGGGAACCATCGAGCTTTATATGCCAATGGTCGTCAGATAGCGCTCAGGTGCAAGGGCTTTTCCGAGACCCTTGCACCTGATTTGAAACCCTTCAGGATCGCCGGCGCTTGCTCGGTGTTGCCTTTAGATATCAAGAGGTGATGATTACGCTCGATCAAAGCAGATATAATCGCCGGGCGAGTCCGAAAAATCCGGTTAGTGTACACCGGCAACAGACTACCACCGCGCCCGGTGCTCCTCGGCAAAGCCGATCAGATCGCGGATCTCCAGTGTCGTGCCGTCATCCAGCACCGCCCGGCCATTGTAGCGGCCGAACATCTGGTGCACCTCGCTGAAGATGACGCCCAGGTTCGTCCGCGCCGTGCGATCCTTGAACGG
>JACDJB010000792.1_pt1 | contig 28981 bp, 28 predicted proteins | sample 7454121 | NCBI WGS metagenome assembly JACDJB01 (sample SAMN14253290, study PRJNA609438) | sludge metagenome | isolation source: sludge after 25d culture with pyrite | collected 2018-12-20
AGAGGTTGGATGGAAATGGCCTTAGAATATCTCTTGCTTTTTGTGATTTCCTTCTTTAAAATTTCATCTTTTTTAGTAAATTTAATTTTATTTAGTTCATTTTTTTAATTTGGTTTTTCATACTTTAGTTAACACTATCTTCAACATGGTTATAGCATCAAATCTGCATTCTGCAGCGCAAACGCCACAACCCTTGCAATAATCGTAATCAACTTCTAAATGTTCTCCTGATTTATCAATTGTGCCATCAGGACATACTAAAAAGCATCTTAAGCACATCGTGCACTTATCGTTGTCTATCACTGGACGAAAAGTTCTCATTCCTGAATTGACTTCAACAAGATGGCCTGATTGAAACGCCGGCCCCATAGGGTATTCGTCAAGTTTTTTCGGCTCAGTGAATTTAGTTATTTTGGGTCTGTCCAACTAATTCCCCCCCTTTATTAAACTATATGCCTCCAGTAGCAACGTCTTGTTTTTCTCTCTGATTTTAGGTGCTAATTCAGCATCTATTGATTTTAAAACCGACTCGATATCTACCAAATTCGAGGCAGCTGCCAAAGCACCAAGCATAGGTACATTTGTTATTGGTTTATTCAATATGTTTAAAGCTAATTCTGTTGCATCTATCGTAATTATCTTGAAATTATGATTTCCAAATTCATCTATTGCTTTTTCTGTATTGATAACTAGAATACCATCATCTTTAAGGCCATTAATGACACTTGGTCCAAACAGAGTATCATCTAAAACTACTACATAATCACAACTGACTACATCACTTCTGTCATTTATTACTTCATTGTCTATTCTTGTAAACGACAATACTGGAGCACCTCTTCTTTCAGGGCCAAAAGAAGGGAAAGCCTGGGCGTATTTGCCCTCGTGTATTGATACAGCATGCCCTAATAATCTGGCTGCAGTAAATGCCCCCTGACCACCTCGACCATGCCAACGTACTTCAATCATAATATACCTCCTCAGTATAACCGAAAGTTTCATTTGTATAGCAAATGTCAAATCGCTGTTACATTTAAAATTTGTTTATTATTTAACTAACTTTAATATTTCTACTGATACTATAAGCCAACAACAACTTATAGTATCAGTAGAATAAACTAGGGCCGCTTAAAACTCTGTTTCGATTTTCTCTCGAGCAAAACTGTTCTGTACTCCTTCTTTAATGAAGAAATCTTTTGTTAATCTAACTACCTCTTTTCGTAAACTAAATATTACGGCAAGGTTTAGAAGTACAATGACTCCGTTAAATGTATCAAACAGACCCCATACCATTTGTAAACTACCAATAGCTCCAACAACAATACTAGCCATGCAAACTAGTCTATAACCCATTACTCCACTCTTCCCAGGGAATAAATATCCAAATCCTACTTCTCCGTAATATGTATTGACCAACATGGTTGTAAATGCGAAAAGTATTAATGTAAGAGTGACTATATACTGTCCTACTCCAGGTATTGATTTAGCAAAAGCTGCTGTCGTCAACGCTGCTCCTAATTCAGCAGTTTCAAAGACACCTGAAACAAGAATTATAAACCCAGTTGCTGTACATACAACAAGTGTATCGACGAAAATTTCAAATATTCCCCAAAGTCCTTGTCTTGCAGGATGATCTGTAATTGCTGCAGCATGTGCAAACGGTGCAGTTCCCATGCCTGCTTCACCTGAATAAATACTTCTTGCAAATCCATTTTTAAGAGCCAGCATTATTGTCGATCCAGCAAATCCACCTACTGGAGCCATTCCTGTGAATGCTGTGGTAATAATCAATGCAAAAACTCTTGGAATTTGTGTAATATTCATAAGAATAATTATCAAACCTGCCACAACGTAGATAACTGCCATTATTGGAACGACTTTTGAAGCAAAGCTTCCTATTCTCTTAATACCGCCTAGTAGAACAAATCCAGCTATAATAGCACAAACTAAACCAGTTATCCAATGTGGGACATTAAACGACAGGCTTACGGATGCAGCAACGGAGTTTGCTTGGACTGCAGGTGCAATTATCATTTCAAGCATAAATAAGAAAGCAAATACTGCTGCTAGCCAGTTCCATTTTTCGCCTAGCCCATTTTTAACCATCCACATAAATCCGCCCTTAAATACCCCAGTTTCTGGATCTTTTTCACGATATCTGACAGCCAGAGTAACTTCAGCGTATTTAAGGATCATAACTATTAGTGCAACTACCCACATCCAAAACAATGCGCCTGGTCCACCTAAACTAATTGCAACTGCTACGCCGGCTATATTACCAGTACCTAATGTTGATGCCAGAGCTGATGAAGCAGCCTCAAAAGCACTTATTGTTCCTTCGCCTTCAATATCTTTCTTAAATATTCTGCCAAAAGTATTTTTAAGTACTAAACCAAAATTCGTAAACTGAAAAAATCTTAGTTGCATTGAATAGATAACAGCCATTATAGAGATAAGTATCAGTATTGGCCAACCCCACAACCATCCAGTTGCCATTTCCACAAAATTCATTAAACCATCCACTTTACTGCCCCCTTTTCATTAATTAATTCCACATTCACTTAAACACCGATCCCGCAATGCTCATGATGGGACTAATTGTTCAAAAATGACATAGAACAAATCTATCACACCTTTCTTTAAGAGTTTTTTGATATTAAATGAGGTAAAGACAAATTTGCAAAGAATAAATCAATAATTTATAACAAGAGACTAAATGATTTAAATCAAATTTATTATGCAGAAATTATAATAATCTGACTATTTTCATTGTAATTCCATTTATTGAAATTGTCAATTCCATTTTTGATTATATTATTATTTTATTGCTTGTAAATTATATTTCTGTTTAAAATCGCTATTTAATCATATTCTATTGATATTGTAATAATTTTATAATTGTATTATAAGTTTTATATTATAGAATTTGACATTTCATTATTATGATTTTTACAATTTAATACAACAATTATTGCATTTTTTAATGTTTTGCTTTAATTTTTATACACTTATTGTTTTATAAATGCGTTATTATAGTTTTATCAAGCCAAAATGGCATATATTATTTATATATGAGATTGACTATTCCATTTTCGCAAAGTATAATTGTTTTGGAGACTTTATATCACATCTTTTACAGGAGGGATTTTATAATGCTACATACATTAAAAGACATTACAATACCGAGTTTTGATTTGACTGGCAAAGTAGCACTGATCACTGGAGGTTCAAGAGGTCTGGGATATGCTACAGCTGTCACATTTGCACATTATGGTGCAAAAGTAGCTATAGCAGCCAGAACTGAAGAGGATTTAAACAGAGTAACGGAGGAGTTGAAAAGTCTTGGATGTTCTTGTTTAGCTATAAAAACTGATGTCCTAGAGCAAGAACAAATAGACAATATGGTTGCAAAAACAGTCGAACATTTTGGAAAGATAGACATTTTAGTTAACTCAGCGGGAAGAGCAAGTACTGTTAAAGCTACTGAAATGAGTATTGATGAGTGGGATGATGTAGTAGACTTGGATCTTAAAGCTCTATTCTTTGTTTCTCAAGCTGTTGCAAAACAAATGATCGAGCAAGGAAACGGAGGAAAAATTATTAACATCTCTTCAGCAGCAGGTGTAATGGGTTCTAAAGGAATCGCTCATTATTGTGCAGCAAAAGCAGGTGTTCTTCATGTCACCAAAAGCATGGCTTTAGAATGGGCAAAGAATGGTATTTTAGTTAATGCAATTTGTCCTGGATACTTCCCTACAACTTTAAATGAAGAATGGTTAGCTAAACCTAATGTTAAAGAAGCAATAGAAAACTTTACAGCAGTTAAAAGGCTTGCGACTTTTGACGAAGTAGTTGCACCAATTCTATTGTTAGCTTCTAATCATTCTGGATACATTACAGGAACTCACATCCTTATAGATGGAGGGGCTAACGCTCAATAAATACTTTACATAATCAAGTCAAAAAAACTCTGCCAAACTAGCAGAGTTTTTTGGTTTATTATTTAGTTGCTAGAAGTCCTTAAAAACTAAGGATTAGTCTTCATAATATCGCCCGATATTTCATTAGCGGTTTTAATCATATCAGAGATTATCTCTGGAATGTTTTCTTTTTCTAATCTAAGTTTTGGAATAGTCATGCTTATAGCAGCTATTACCTTCCCCTTATAATCTTTAATTGGAGTAGCAATACAGTAGAGGCCTTTTTGAAATTGCTCATCTTCCGTTGAATAGCCATTATACCTAATTTTACTGAATTCTTCTTTTAATTCCTCTGGGTCAGTAACTGTATCTGCAGTACATTTCTCTAGAGGTGTTGCTAATATTCTGTCCACAACTTCTTTTGGCTGAAAAGCCAAAATACACTTTCCAAGGGCTGTACATATAGCAGGATACTGAGTTCCAACAGTAAAGCTTGGCCTTAATATATGAGGAGAGTCAACTTTTGTTAAATACGCTATGCTTCTACCTTGAAGAATTGCCAAATTGACGGTTTCTTCATGCTTATTAACTAGGCTCTCCATATGCATTTTTGCCCCTTCAATCCAATCTAGGTCTTCTGCAAAACTTTTGCTTATATTATATAATGCTATTCCCAGTCTATATTTGTTGTTTTTTGGATTTTGTGTCAGATAATTTTTTAATTCAAGAGTATTCACAATACGTTGAATAGTACTAGGTGGTAAACCTGTACTAATACTCAGCTCTTTAATTCCTATTTCTACATTACTATTAAATTGTTCCAACACCAACAAAGCTCTAAGTATTGATTTCCCGAAAGAATCATCTTTAGTTATTATACCAATCTCCCCCAATTACGACCTAATATTCTAACATCAATATCTTTTAGATTATTAAAAATTAAATTTACTTAAATAACCTTTATAGTATATCACAGTTCAAGTAATGCTCCAAGATAGCTTTGTTATAGAATATACCCAAATTTACCAGTAATAAAAACTGGTTGAAGCTGATAATTGGCAAAATCCTGCTAACTTGATATTAGCAGGATTTAATTATTCTTAATTTAAATCGTTTTTTTCAATTATACTTAAAAATACCTTCACAACATCTGGATCAAATTGAGTTCCAGAATTGTCTATAATTTCCTGTATAGCAGCCTCCTCTGGCATTGCACGCCTGTAAGCTCTATCTTCAGTCATTGCATCAAATGCATCTGCAACGGAAATTATTCTAGCTAATAGTGGAATGTCTTTCCCACTTAGCCCCTGCGGATATCCATTCCCGTCATAACGTTCATGGTGGCAAAGTATATATCTAGCTATCGGAGCCAGCTCTTTAGTGGTTATCGCTATCCTGTAGCCAATCTCAGGATGTTTTTTCATCTGCACCCACTCTTCCTCGGTCAGCTTGCCAGGTTTATTTATGATGCTGTCACTAATGCCTATTTTCCCTATGTCGTGCAGTGTAGATAAAAGCTCTAGTTCATTTAGCTCCTCCACTGAAAGCATCATCTCTTCGCCTATTGCTCTTGAAATCTTTATTAGTCTTAGTGCGTGCTCCTCGGTTTCCTGACTTTTCTCCAGCAAAGCAGCTTTCATAGATGAAATAGCATAACTGTGCATGCTCTCATTTTGCAGTAATTTATTTCTATACATGCTGTCTTCTGCATTTTTAATTATCGTCATCAATGAATATGTACCGTTCTCTTTGGTGGCGCAACCTAGAGAAATGCTAGTATTAAACATAGCCCTTCTCGATTTATCGAAATACACATTACAATCTGTTTCAATCTCTCTCATTATTTTTATAGCCGTTTTATTGTTTGTTTCAGGAAGAAGGATTGTGAAATCATCCCCTCCTGTTCGTGCAACTATACCCAGCCCTTTCACATGCTCTGAAATAATACGTGAGACAGCAATAATAAGTTCGTCTCCGCTTGCATGCCCAAGTGCATCGTTAATCTGCTTTAGCCCATTTATGTCGCCGATAATAACTGAAATAGGATAGTTTTTATCATCGTCAAGAGTTGCTAAATGCGCATCTATAAATCTTCTGTTATAGAGTCCCGTTAGAACATCGTGATAGTTGAGATACATTATCTCATCTTCTTTTTCTTTTCTGTCAGTTATATCAATTATTAGTCCTTCTAAAGCGATTACTCTGCCTTTGTCATCGTATATCCCGTGACCCTGTTCAAACACCCACTTCTTTTCTCCAGAAGCGGTAATTAGCTGATATTCGCTTTTGAAATTTTCATTCTCTTTTAGAGCTTTAGCCCACTTGGCTCTAAGAGTTTCCCTATACTCAGGATCTATCAAATCATTAAAGGATAATTTCTGATTGTTCAAAAGACACTCAGGGCTGTATCCTGTAAGGTCAAGACATCCTTCTGAAATATAATGCATTGTCCAATTTTCGTCATTATCACATCTGAAGACAACTCCTGGGATATTTGAAATTATTACCTCTTTAAACTCATCACTTTGTCTAAGTTTTTCTCTATGCTCTACCTGTTCTGTCACATCTTCCAGCATTATTATATTCATTCTGTTAGTTTTATCATCCATATTAAGTGGAGCTAAAGTTAGCGAACCCCATACAATAGAGCCATCAGATTTAATATATCTTTTATATGTAGAAAATTTCTTTTCTTTGCCTGCCAAATACCTTGCAAATTTGTCTGCATCTCTATTTATATCGTCTGGATGTGTAATTGCATCCCATCCTAGAATCCTCAGTTCATCGATACTCCTCCCGAGAATCTCCTGATACACCTTGTTGCCGTCGATAATTCCTCCTTCAGGTTTTCCGAACGCCATTCCGATTGGCGATTCTTCAAATACTTTACTGAAAAGCTCCTTCTGCTTTAATATTTCGAGTTCCATTTCTTTTCTTTCGGTTACATCCTTTATTATGCTGCCCAAAATCTTTTTGCCATCTAAAATCATAGACCTGGAACTCACTTCCACGTCAAAATAGCTTCCATCTTTTCTCCTATGGACAGCTTCAAATATTATCCCCCTGCTGCTTGCAATACTAATCTGCTTTTCTACATTTTTGAGATCTGCCCTTAAATCACTGATGTTGAGATCGCAGAGTTCTTCATATGTATAACCGTAAGCATTAACTGCAGCTTTGTTGGCTTCTAGTATTTTCCCATCTAGGTCAACAAACATTATAATCTGGTCTGTAATATCAGCAAGGTGCCGATACATATCTTCAGACGATGGTGTGCCATGTAATTTTTCAATCGATGCGGAGCTATCGAAATGCATATTAGCCCTCCTGAAAACATATAGGTACTTTACTATATTATAATGTTTGTGCGCACTAGTCAATATTTATGACACATTTATTGACCTGATAAACATTAATTTATTTTAATTAAATCTCAAATTCTCTATTGTCCTTATCAACCCATCCAGTTTTTACTTTGCAGCCAAAATAGTGTACCAGAAGATCCCCCAGCTCTCTTTGTGCATCTTCCATCTGCTCTCTGTTTGCAAATTGGAAACCATCTATTGGAAAAAAAACACTCTTCGTCTTATCTGTTATTTTTCCTTCCTCGCTCTGCCTCCAAATCCAGCGGCGAGTACGAACTGAATCTCCGGTAACGTAGACTATCTCTCCTTCTTCTGGGTTCTCCTGCTCTGTCTGCCCAAAGGGAATGAAGTAATCATCAGATTCCGTTTCTCTTATAAAAATATCCTCTTTTGTGCTATCCAGATCGTGCGCTCCGATAGGCACTCTGTATTTAAGTGAAACAGCATTTCCTAAATCTACAATTGAGTTAATAGAAGGCATTCCCTTCTTCTTAGAAATTCTCGTTAGAAGTGCTTCTATTGAACTCATATATTTATTTGGGTTGATACCCATTGACCTGAACGCATCACGATAAGCAGAAATCTCTGAACTCTCTTTTACTGATTTCCCCTCGTAATATTCTTCGCACATACTTATGCTCTCCTGCAGCATTTCTCCGATTTTGGGAATTTCAATAGTATTATCAATTCCCTCTGCACTGACTATCGCGAAACATACTCCTTCAATCTTTTCAAAAACTGACTGATCTACAACAAATTTCATGTCATTTCCTCCCGTCTTATTCTAAATTATATGTCCCTTTAAAGTGTTGTAAGTAGTTAATAAAAATAAGTTATCATTTTTGATAGGTTAAATCAAGGCATAAATCTGTAAATAACTGGATTTGTGATTCAAACTCTGTTATTTGTTTACCCTCATACAATTACGGGAATTAATATACAGATAGATAACAAATATTCAACTTGGATTGGACATGCCTGTCTAATCTTTTTTTAGAAGGAGGGTTTTTATGAAAGCTATCGTAATGTCGTCATTTGGGGATCCTGAGGTACTTGAGTTAAAAGAGATAAGCGAACCAATCCCCGGTGTTAACGAAGTTAGGGTAAGACTACACGCAGCAGGTGTAAATCCAAATGAAGCATATATCAGATCAGGCAACTACTCCTTTGGAGTTCCAGATCTACCCTTCACACCAGGTTTTGACGGAGCTGGCGTTGTTGATGCTGTTGGCGAAGGAGTAACTCATGTAAAAGTTGGCGACCGCGTATTTGTAGCCGCAATGCTGGCTAAAAAGAACACTGGCACATATGCACAGAAGGTTGTATGTGAGGCGGATGCCGTCCATCTACTTGCAGACAATGTTTCTTTTGAACAGGGGGCTTCACTTGGAATTCCAGCTATGGCTGCATACAGAGCACTGTTTCATAGAGCTAAGCTAAAGGCTTCTGAGGTTGTGTTAATCCACGGGGCAAGTGGTGGAGTAGGAACTCTTGCTGTTCAAATGGCAAAAGCCATAGGCGCAGTTGTAATTGGTACCGCAAGCAGTGAAGAAGGAAAGGCAATGGTTAAAGACGCCGGTGCTGACTATGCAACTGACCACTTAAGGGAAGATAACTTTGATGAAATATTAAAAATAACTGATGGAAAAGGACCCGATGTCATCATAGAATTTCTGGCTAATCACAACCTTGAAAACGACATGAAGATAATTTCACAGTATGGCCGAATAGTAATAGTAGGAAATCGCGGCTCAATAGAAATTACTCCAAGGCATGCTATGGGAAAAGAAGCGGATATATTGGGAATGGCATTGTGGAATGCTCCTCCAAAAGAATATAAGGAAAGTCTGTATGGAATTTCTGCCTTCCTTAAGTCTGGTGTCGTCGTACCGATTGTTGGAGATAAGTTTAAGCTTGAAGAAGCTTATAAAACACACGAATTAATCCTGACCAAGAAAGGTCATGGTAAGATGGTACTGTTAATTGATTAAGCATTGACATACATTAAAACTCCCTGGAAATTACCCAGGGAGTTTTTTATTCATCTATATAACACCTAATTTTCAAACCATGCTGTGGTGTTGTTAGCAATTTTTACAAGCAATAACATCACAGGCACTTCCGTAAGGACGCCTACGATTGTCGCTAAAGCCGCAGGAGATTTTGCTCCAAACAATGAAATGGCTACTGCTACTGCCAGTTCAAAGAAATTAGATGCCCCAATCATACCTGCAGGAGCGGCTATATTGTGAGGCAGCTTCATTGCTTTACTGCCAAGATAGGCAATGAAAAAGATTAAGAATGTCTGTATTACAAGTGGCACAGCAATCAGCACTATATGCAATGGGTTATTAATTATTACTTCCCCTTGAAAAGAGAAAATAATGATTAACGTAAGCAATAGTCCTGTTATTGTTATATTCCCAAACTTAGGAATGAAACTCTTTTCAAAATACTGCAGTCCATGTTTTTTGACTACATAGTTTCGCGTAATCATCCCACCACTAAGTGGTATAACTACAAAAAGAATTACTGATAAAATAAGTGTATCCCATGGAATTAAAACTCCACCTATTCCCAGCAGCAACGCCACTATCGGAGTAAAAGCGATAAGTATGATTAAATCATTTGTTGCAACCTGAACTACTGTATATGCAGGATTCCCCTTTGTCAAATGGCTCCATACAAATACCATCGCTGTACAAGGTGCCGCACCAAGTAAAATTGCACCAGCAAGATAATCTTTAGCAAGCTCTGGCTGAATCAAAGATTTAAATATGACAAAGAAAAACAGCCAGGAAATTCCAAACATAGTGAACGGCTTGATAAGCCAGTTAGTAATCCAGGTAATATACAAACCCTTGGGGTTTTTCCCAACATTCTTTATACTCTGAAAGTCAACCTTCAGCATCATCGGATAAATCATCAGCCAGATTAATATTGCAATAGGAATGGAAACATTGGCATATTCAAACTGACTTAAAAAGTTTGGAATAGAGGGAAAAAATCTCCCTATCAATATTCCTGTAATCATACACAATGCAACCCATACTGTTAAGTATTTTTCAAAAAAACTTATGCCTGTAGTCTTCTTTTCTGTCACAGTACTACCTCCAAATTATAATAATCACATCAAATAATTTTGATGTATACTGCTAAGCAAAAGCCATCTTCAAGATGGCTTAGAAAAAGCTATATACAGCACCTCGTGCTACCTGCAGTTGCCTTCAATGTAGTAAGCTCCTCAAGTAAAGACATGGCATATTCGCTGCCTGCTTCACTAATTCTATAATAAGTCCATTTTCCTTCCTGCCTACTGTCCACTACACCAGATTCAACAAGAATTTTCATGTGATATGAAAGGCCAGATTGACCTAAATCTAGTTGTTCCAGAAGAATACATGCACATTGCTCTCCATCACATAGTAAATCAAGAATCTGCAATCTATTTTCATCACAAAAAGCTTTAAATATTCTCACTTGATCTTTAAAGGCATCTTTCACGTTCTCACCTCATATCAAATATATTTGATATGTTAAGTATATTCTCATTTGTTTCTACTGTCAATATAAAATAAATATTCGTTTGCTATTACTTAGTCAGATATTGCAGAACTTGTCAGATTTAATGTTTTAAACTATAGTTATAAATAGAACAATTAAAAATATCGGCTATCTCTTACGTCCAGAAAGAAAGGAGATTAATATGCTATTTATATGTTACAGCAGGTGAAGTACCTGTAAAAAAGCCCGTGAATGGCTTGATGAAAAGAATTTGAAATATGAATTCAGAGATATTAAAGGAAACAACCCAACTTTAGAAGAGCTTACAGCCTGGTATAAAAAAAGCGAATTACCTCTAAAAAGATTCTTTAATACCAGTGGTAAAATCTACAAAGATTTAAACTTAAAAGACAAGTTGCCATCTATGAGTGAAGAGGAACAGCTTTCACTTTTAGCGACAGATGGAATGCTTGTAAAAAGACCAATTTTAATTGCAAATGATATGGTCCTCGTGGGATTTAAATTGGATGAATGGAAGGATGCTTTACTTATGACCCTACCATAAGTCCTATGTATTTTGAAAGAGTTTTTATACCGCCTAATAGAAGCAGATAAGAGTTTTTTAGACCATATTTCTTAAGCATCTCAGTGTTTCTGTTTACAAACAAATTTATATACAAGTTGGTCTTTAGAAGCTCATAATAATAACTCCTTAGGCTGATTTTTGATGGGCTTATCATTACCTGACCAAATGACCATCTTTCGTAGTCCTCTGGTTCATAAAGCAGACGATCTTCATAGTCTTCGTAAATTGATAGGTTTGGGAAGGGTGTCAAGGGACTGATTGAGCAAATCTCTGGCTGTAACTCCTTAATGCCCTTTCTCAAACTTTTAAAGTCTTTTTTATCCCAGTCCGGATGTCCAATAAAAGAAGCCCATACATCAATTCCTACTCTTTTAAGTATTGAAGCCGCTTTTTGATTATCCTCGACTGAGGATTTTTTTCTGTAGTCCTTCATTTCTTCATTGCTAAAGCTCTCATAACCAACTATAAGTGCCTTTAATCCTGCTTCTCTCAACTCATCCAAATACTTCTCATACTCAATAATGCCTTTAACTGAGGCATAGCCTATATAGTTCTTTTTCAGGTTAAGCTCTTTAACCATTCCTAAAAAGGTCTCAATTTTACCCTGACTTGAAAGAAAGTCGTTATCAAAAAACATTATAGTATCTTCTTTAATACTTGCAAGGTCTGTTCTCAGTAGATCAAGATTCAGTATCTCCTCTTTTGCACCTTCTATCCTCCACCTTAAACAAAAATTACATTGCTTAACACAGCCCTGCCCAAACTCCATAATGGCTGCAGGCTTATAGCCAAAGTAGGAATACTGATCCCTGTATTTTCTTGTGGATTCTCTGTTAGGCAGCAAAAACTCATTTCTACCTTTAACATTTGAAGATTCGTATCCTAATTTTCTATCCAATACTCCTGGAATAATTTCTATTTTATTAATACCAATATTTTCTAAGGCCTTTAAGACATTTTCTCTATTTGTATACTCAAATATATAATCAATGCTTTTATCTTCATAGGCAAGCGGATTTAAATATGTCTGAGTTCCTCCGACAAAAACGATGATGTTACTGTCAAAGGTTTTTACTCTCTCTGCCAGTGTCTTAAGTTTTCTTATATCTATACAAAGGCTCGTAAAGCCAACTACATCTGGAGCATAATTTGTGAGTTTTTCTTCCAATGGCATATCGTCCGCCATCATGTCAAATATCTCAACCTCGTGGCGCTCTTCTATAAGACCATAAATCATCTCTAATCCTAAAGGTTCAGAGAACATAAATTCTGATATAGTAATTGCCTGCTTTATCCTTGGTGGTCTGACTAGTAGTACTTTCATAGCATTCTCCTAAAATATATTTGGAGTTATCATGTTCTTTATCTGATGTGCATAATAAAGGTTGACTCCAGTATAGAATAAATATTTGCCTGGTTCCTTAATGAATTCTTTTCTCAGTATATTTCTTTTAAAAATTGATTTCAACGTGAAGAGCTCCTCATAAAGCTTCCAATAGGCAGTCGTTAGTTCATCCGGGCTTATCCTCTTAGGAATATGCACAGCCTCTGTTCCGTCGAATGAATATATATCTTCCTTGATTATACGATTTTCTTTTTCCATATCTCTGAAGAATTTTGTTCCCGGTATTGGTGTTAATATATAAAATCTTGGGACAGAAATCTTGTTATCTTCAATAAAATCCTTTGTTGCCATAATTGATTCCCATGTATCTCCATCCCCACCAACTACCATTTCAGTTGAAACATCAATACCGCTATCCTGGATATTCTTAATCAGATGGGGATAATTGTCTGGGTTTGCCCAGGACTTGTTCATGCCTTCCAAGCTTTCTTTGGATATACTCTCAAGTCCAAAGCTAAGAGTTGTGCATCCACTTTCTCTCAGTTCCTTAAGCAGCTCCAAATCCCTTCCTATTCTTATGTCGCACTGGCTCATCCATTCCATATTCAATGATTTGATGGCATCTAAAAGTTCCCTTAGATATTTTCTATTTGAAAAGATATTATCATCGAGAAGTAAAAATTTCTTATATCCCAAATCCTTTATTTGCTTAATATCCCTAACGACTTCTTCCAGAGGCTTTTTAATATACGTTCCCTCGTAAAGACAAGCGACCGAACAAAAGCTGCAGGTATGTGGGCATCCTCTGCCCGCTTGAACCGGCAAAAAATCACCTAATTTTTTACCTTTGAGTAAATCAAACCGTGGAATGGGAGTTGAAAATTCTCCATCATTTAGTTTTCTTTCATATACCTTTTTAAGCTCTCCCTTTTCATAATCACTCAAAAGGTCTCGCCAGGCAAGCTCAGCATCCCCTACCAATAGTGCATCACAGTATTTAGTGGCTTCTTCCTTCATAATGCTTGCCATATAACCGCCAAGGACAACTGTTTTACCCATATCCCTGAATTTCTTGGCGATATCTATGGATCTGATCACCCCATGACCCATCGTGCTGATTCCGATTATATCTGCATCCGTATCCCAGGGTATGTCTTCGATTATTTCCAATACTATTTCTACCTGATAGTCCTCTGGAGTAAGCCCTGCGAGAAGTGGCAACGCAAGCCCAACAAAATACAGCCTATTTTTTTTAATTGGCTTTCCCTTCTGATCATATGGACTTGGCTGAATTAATAATATTTTTCTCATGGTTATCCCTTTATTACCTTCTTAAAGTATTGTAAGCTGACGTGATTGCTACCTGCGAGCATTCTGATATTATCCTTAAGTCCATATTTCTTAATAAGTGCCCCTACGTTTTTTGGTCTCATTATTATCCTGTAATAGGATTTTATCAACTGGTAATAGAAGCCTCTGATAGACATATGCTCAGGCTGTAAAACGACATGAGCCATATCCCATTTCTCATATTCTTTTCTATCGACGATTAAATCATCAGTATATTCACTGTATATATTAGTGCCTGGCAATGGCGTCAAAGGCTGCAAGTTTACAAATCTCACATCGTTCTCAATAAGCCATCTGACCATAGTATTGAAGTCATTCTTGCTAAAATCCAAGGGAATAATAAGCGTTGCATATAATTCTATATCGTATTTTCTAAGAATATGTATAGCCTTTTCGTTAATCTCTATGCTGGTTCCCTTATTGTAGGATTTTAAGTCTGATTCTCTCACTGATTCTATCCCTACTATTACAGCCTGCAACCCCACATCTTTAAATGACTTCAATAATTCTTCATTCTTAGCGATGAAATCAGCTCTGCCATAGATTAAATACTTTTTATTGATATTTTGCTTCTTAATAAGGCCAATAAATTCGACTATTCTATTTGAATCAAATAGAAAATCATCATCGACTATGTAGATTTCTTCTTCTTTAATGGTCTGCAGCTCTTCGATAACATCTTCTATTTCTCGTTTAAAATATTTTCCATTGGTGATTTCCTTGCAAAAGCAGAAGCTGCAATTAAAAGGGCAACCATAGGATGTTTTAATCAAAGCGCAAGGCTTGTGGAACATGTAGTAGTACTTGTCTCTGTACTTTGAAACCGCCTCTCTGTCTGGAAATGCGTAGTTGAAGGTATCCTTCTTATCTGCTGCTTCCTTTAGAATATCTTTTATCTCATCCAAGCCTTTTCCTTCATCAATGGCAAGAAGAGTGCTGTTGAACATATCAATCCCATTTCTGTCGTAAATGAAGTCTATGTATGGGGATTCGAAATCTTGTCCAACAACCTCTGCATGTACTCCCCCTACAGCAGTGTAGACATTCTCTAAGACTTCCTTTGAAATTTTGGCCAGGTTCTTTATTACTTCAACATGGGTTATGTATCCCGTAAACCCGATTAAGGCTGGCTTCTCTTCCCTTATAACGTCCTCATAGGATCTCTTCTCAAGGATGAAATCAAATATTTTAACATCTACTTTTGATTTTAAGGCTTCAGGGATATTGGACACTAAATATTCAAGTTCCAAAGGCTCACACACCATAACATGCTGTAAACCAATTGTCTCTTTATCTGGCTTAGGCCTGATCAATAATATCTTCATTTGCCTTACCTTCCTTAAGCTTACTTAAAGTATATACTGCTATCCTTGGCATATATTTCTTAATCCTTATAATCTGCATCTTTTCCACTTCAAAATATGGCGATACTATTCTTCTAAATTCTCTGTCAGACGGGTAATTGGCAGGTCCTGTCGTCAATTTTACAAATGAAAGTACAAGTTTATCATAACAGCTGTCGCCGCTGGCAAAGGCGATAAAGAATCTACCGTCATCTGAAAGCAGATTGTTAATCTTCTCCACTATTAACTCTAGATTTTTATAGTAAGGGAGAGAATGCGTAGATATGATGTAATCAAATATCTCATTCAATTCGTCTAACTGCTCCACATTCATAAAGTAGTGCTCGGCTTTTGGATTCTTTTCTTTAGAAATCCTTATCATTCCTTGTGAAAAATCCAATCCTGATAATTCTAAGTTTTTATTTCCCATGCTCAAATCTGACAACAGCTGCCCCGGGCCGGAGCCTATATCTAAAACTTTCCCTTTCTCTATATTCTTAAATTCCTCTACAATATAGTCCCTGGTTGGTTTCAAGGAGTATTTTTGCACCCATAGTCTTTCATATTTATCCGCCCAGAAATTCCATATGTTCATTTTGTCTACCCTCTCCTGAATACTCTGTGCTCTATTCCATAGGATTGATAAGTAAATAGTGGACTAAGAGCTTTTAATATATAGTTTATAAAACGGTTGCTGTGATGGATTGAAAGGTACTTATCTACTTCTCTACAGCCAATCTTCAGTTTGCTTTCCTCTGAAGTTTGTCCAAAATCAACGGTTTTAATACTTCTTTTAAAGGCTATTTCTAAGACTTTAATTAGCATGTTGTAGTACAAATCATTGTTTTCGTTATCTTCCTTATTGAATCCACAAAACAGGAAATAAAGCTTGTCATTTAGAACTTTAACCTGAATAAAAGCAAGCAGCTTATGGCTATTTTTATCTCTGAATTCAAATAGTTCTGCATCATAATCCTTAAAAAAGTTGATAGTAAGGATTTCCAGAGGATCTTTGCTTCTCTTTGCAACACTACTATAGAGGGCATAGTGTTCATCAGAGAATTTATCATTCTTAAGATTTCTTATAATCAAGGAATCCCTGTATTTTAAAGCCTTCTTCAGCCTTCTTCGATAAGGGCTCCTAAGGCTCTCCAGGTAACTATCTAAATTCTCATATTTATTTTCAAATACAAAGCTGGAAAGAGTCTTTGTGTTAACTCCTAAATCCTTATCTCCATTTAAGACTATGGTAAGACCCTTCTTCTTAGCTATAATTTGATTAATCTCAGAAATATCTCCATAATAGCCCTTAATAGCCACAGAAATTGGCAAACCTACTATCCTTACTCTTTTAAAGAGTTTAATTCCATTTTTAAAATTGAGTAAGTTCAATCTAATCATATATGATATTACGAAGCTATTATCTCCATAGTCATAGGTCTGTTCACATGGGTTTACCCTTTCCAATAATGACAGCAGAGCAATCAATTCTTCATTAACACCTATATTGGATAAATCTTTTTCAGCTCTGATTTTATCTATACTCTCAGTTATTCCCATTTCTTTTCCCCAGTAAATTGTTTTTTATAAAAGTCCAGACTCTCTTTGACCTTAGTAATCTTAAATGAATTATCATAAAAAATAAATAGAATACAGGCTTGGGCAGCTTCGATTTAATAACCAGATGCAAAAAATCAAAGTACTTTGGATCAGTCTTGGTAAGTTGATCTTTCAAAGCTTCAAAATCTCTCGTTCCCTTCAATGGAGTAAAAATTGAAATAGTATAAAGATCAATCTTGTTTTCCTTAATAAAGCTCAGCAAGTTCAAGAAATCCTTAATCCCATAATCTGGATGCACCATGAAAAGCCCTGAATAATCGAGGTTCAAACTGTTGAGGATGCTGATAACCTTTGGGTAATCTACTGGATTTGTGCCCTTGTTGTAGTTTTTTAGCTCACTCTTGGTAACTGCTTCAAATCCAATAATTACCTCATCAAGGCCCTGGTCTATTAAATCCTCTAAAATATCCTCTTCCTTGATTATAAAGTCAGCCCTCAAATAAATAATAATTTTCTTATTGGGCTTAACCTTCTTCATTTCATCAATAAATTCCAGAGCATCATTTTTATTGGTAAATAGAACATCGTCTACTATCCAGACATAATCTGTTGGAACAGACTTTATTTCTGTTACCAGCTTGCTATAGTCTGCTTTTAGATATTTCCCCTGATTAATCTCTCTACAATAACAAAAAGAACAATTAAAAGGACAAGATATACTCCCCTTGACCAATCCTACACTGCTCTTGTCCAAATAGCGTGTCTTATTTATATTTCTTTCCAAGAGACTCCTGTCTGGAAGTATATCCAAATAATTCTCTTTTATAAGTATATCTCCATTTGTCCAACTGCCATCATCATTTCTGTAATCATAGCCCAAAGGTGATTCTTCGAAATATTCTCCTTCATTCATGATTAAATCTAGGATTCTATCAAAAGCCCTCAAATCGTGGGAATGAATTACATAATCGACAAAATCTCTATGAAAAAAAGATGAGTTATTCTCTACATGTACTCCTCCAACTATTACAATTGATGAAGGGTGCTGTTTTTTAATCTCCTCTGCTTCAATGAGGATTTGATTTTCCGATACATTGTAACCAGTTAAGACAAATATATCTCCATCTTTAATAAGTACATTTTCATTATCATCAAAAATGTCGTCTTTTATGTACGAATTTAAACCTTTAGAGTTACATATACTTCGCAAGTATTCCAACTCCAAAGGTTCAACTAAGATTGGGTTAAAAACAGTGAACAGAGTTTTATTTCTAACCTTTATTAGAATTATTTTTCTTTCCATAGGTCTTTAACCCCTTATATGTTTAAAAGATATGCCTTGTAGGTCTTATATTCTTCTCCCATCCATCGAAGACCCAGACCCAGGGATTTCTTGTTTTCTTCTAATATCCAGGATGATTCAAAGTAATCGTATTTTCCTCTGACTCTCTTATGTAAATCATTGAATAAAGCGAGGATTGCACCTTTATTCCACTCTGATGGAATAATCCCTATCTCAACTATCTTCATGCCATTTATTCTTTCTGGAAAAAGCTTGTTTTTTATAACCGTCTTAAGCCCTACAGATTCATTTGGTTTTATCAGCTGATTGAAATCTGGATACCAGAGCAAAAATCCGATGGTTTCGTTATCCTTTTCAATAAATAATAAATTCTCTTCCCTTAGCAAATACTTGAAATCCTTGAACAGCTCCCAGTCTTCCTCAGTATCTCTTTCATAATAAAAAGGATGATCTGCAAATGCTATGTTGTTAACTTGACTATAAAGCTCAATTTCCTTTTTGAAGTTCCTAAAATCACAAGTTCTCACTCTATATGTATCATCAAGCTTTTTCTCAAGCTTTTCACTAATAATATCTTCAAGGCTATCCAACTCTCTATAGAAGCTGACTAAGTTTATTTGGTCAAAGCTCCTGTCTTGAAAGTATTTGTTATAAAAAGGAGGATTGTGGTTGGAGCCAAAGCTTTGCCATTTATCAAACCCATCATCCAGAAATCCCAATCCATAATTTACGTGGATATTGAGAGAAGCAGATATCTTAGATACGCCTTTTTCTACAGCCAACTCTTTTGCATAATTAAACAGAAGTTCAAAAGCGAGATCACTGTATTCCAAAGATTCAAAAAAAGCTATTTGGAGAATAGCATCCATCCTATGAGCATGTGCCATGATGGCAGCCATAAGAATTTTGTCGCCGTCTACTATCATTACAGGCCCCAGATCGACAGAGCGAGTCAATATACTTTTACCTTTTACAATATCCTCAACAATTCTATTGCCAGAATTTCTCTTATTATCCTTATTCAGATACTGGTTTCTATAGAATTGAATAAATTGTCTTCTGTTTTCCTTAGTAACTTTCTCTAATCTCATGGCTTCTCCTTTTTGAGGTTCTTATCATTAGATTATATCATATCGATTTGTCTAAATTGTCAACTTTCTAATTAGAGCAATATTTGACAGCTAATTAGTCTATAACGTCAAAAGACATTACTAAGAAATCATATGAACTAACAAAAGAGAGTAGCTTGATTTAGTTAATCGTCAATACGAATTTATCTCGGTCAACTAATCTAATTAAGTAGAAAATCCTTTGCTTATGCATAAGCACAGGATTTTTTTTATTAGGAGAATAATATTATAATCTAGATTTTATGGTTGCATTAAGTCCCTTTCCTTAATATATCCAGATATTCTTCATATGAGAAAATCCTATTTCTTTTCTGCCCTGCTGTTTGTACCAAAATACCTGCTTCCTCTAATCTCTTTATTGCATCAGAAGCTGATTCAGCTATTGCTTTCAAAAAGAATTTTATCCACTGCTCATAATTCCCTTTATTCCGAACCTCTGAAAGGCGATCATAGTATTCAATGCGGTTTCTTTTTAGAAAATAAGAAATATATAATACTGGTCTTTCCAATAATCCTTTTTCCATCAAAAATAGTGTAATTAACATACGACCTACACGACCATTACCATCTAAAAAAGGATGGATTGTTTCAAACTGATAATGGATCAGACCCGAACGTATCAAATTATCCAAATCATCATCTGAGTTTATATACTTTTCAAGTTCTGACATAGATTTAACCATATCCTCAACATTGGGAGGAATATACTTGGCATTCTTTATAGTGCTTCCATATCCTCCAATCCAGTTTTGAGAATGTCTGTTTCATGAAGCATTCTTGCTTATGTCCTGATATCATTTGCTAGAGCATGGTCACATTCTATTTCTAATTTCTAACATGTAGTATCAATTCTTTTACAATATATCCTTAATCTTTTCATTTATCAGATCGTAAATCTTAAAACCACTTTCTTCGACTTTATCGATATAATTATCAGTAATTAGCTGCCTCAATAAATTTAACGAAAGGTTAGTATTAATCTTTGTTTCTCGATGCAGTTTATGTGCTAGTGCATTACGATTCCCAATTTGCTCATTTATTTTGCTGAGGCTTTCAATTGAAGGTTTATGCATTCTCTTAGCCCTCATCAATGCTATATATTGCTCCAAATTATAGGTTATAGTTTTATTTCCTTTTTCATTTACAAAATGTGGAATATACTTTCCTCTATTCTTCAAAATATAATATTGATTTAAAATTTTGTTAGCTTCAATTTCATTAATATTTTTTGTCAAATCCTGTGCAATATACTCTGCTAGTACTTTTAAAAGTAAAACAAAATATGATAATTCTCCAGTTTTTGCCTTATTACTTAAAATGCAATAATAATCACAGGCCAATTTGACTTTTTCATCTTCTATAAAATTAAACTCATTATGCCATCTGGAATTTTCAAATTTATTATTATCATTCTGCCGTAAATTTGCATATTCCACCAGGGTAAGTACTTCTTCATTAAAAAGCTCTATTTCCTGCTTTAACTTTTTATATGCTGCTCTATATTCGTAATTTTCTGTAAGAGAAATGATGTCCCTTTTTAGTGAAGCCCTCTTAAAAGTAAGTAGATTGGGCTCTATGCACCTGTTTGGGCTTATATACTCTCCATCTTCCATAATATTGTCCAAGTTCTCATCCAGTTTACCTCCATGGGCTTTATTTTCATTTGAACCTTTACTGGGTGATGCTACCTGAATAGCATTGAGCTTAACATTGCTTGTAACTACTTCGAGGCAGAGAGCTGAGTTCATCTGTGGTGTTCCACTAGTGATGTTTACTAGTAGTTTAGAATCGGGATTCTCTGCTTGTATTCTATTTAAAAGAGGATCAAATTTCCTCGCAAAAATATCAAAGTCATGAGGGTTATCAATATCAGTTAAAATCTCTTCCAATTTAACATCAAATGATTCCAAAGCTTTTCTTACAAGTTCACTTTTTCTTTTCATTTCTTTTGTGTAAAACAAATAAATTCTTTCGGGTTTATAGTGCCTTACTATGTGTAGCATTGGTCCGTCATAATCATCTCTCACAGGGTCTGTTGCTCCTATTGGACTAAATAGTACATATTTATTCAACGAAAATCCCTCCCATTCCTAACGAAGTCTTTATTCCCATTCCAGAGTAGTTCCCAAAATTGCATACCAAATTTCCCAGCCTATTTATACTTTCGCTACCCCAGAAAGATAGCTCTACTTCTCCCATAAATGCTTGAATTTTTGCTCCTTTTAACTGGTAAACATATGACCTTAAGTTGTACTTTGATATTCTCACCTGATTCCATTCCATATCTTCCAGAATAAATTTTTCAGCCCAGTTGTTCCATTTATTAGTCAGGCTTTGCATAATAAGGCCTGCAGTTGGAAACAGTACATAATTACCATCCTGCTTAAATGTGGTTGGGCTAAGTATTTTTATCCTTATGATCCTCTTAGGGGTCTCATTTATCAAAAATTTATCCGCTATTTCTTGTTCGTCAATATTCTTCACACTCATGTTAAAAAGATTAATACTCGTATTATATTTACTCAGAAAATATTCATTTTTAAACTCCAAGTCATCGTTGCTACTCACAGCCCATTTGAATGGAGTTAAAAACTGTGAGAAGTCAGTGGAATTATGAGTTTTTTCAGATGTACTATCCCCTAAATTTTCTAAAAATGCAGAGTATAGAGAGTATCCCATAGAATAGGAAAACTTTCCGTCGTATTTAATATCAAAACTAAACTGTTTCATTTAATCAATCCTTATCTTGGTTATTCCCATTTCTACTGTGTTTCGGTTAATCAAAGTACATTTCTTAGCTCTCGGCGATATCCCAATAACTTTATCCTTATCATGATTATGTTTTTTAAATTTATTCGCCAAAAAATCTGATATCTGCTCGGTAGCTTTATCACCATATAGAGAATAATTAATTGTCTTAGTTGGAAACCCTGTCCCTCCGCCTAGATAAAGTATATTTTCTCCGTAGATGTCCTTATATCCAGCAAATTTGCTGAGATATCTACTCTTATATTGTTCACCGAAGAAATTAATCGCTTCAAGCAAATAATCAGCTTCGTAATACTGATTCTTACTCGAATTATCAATAGTTAGGGTAAACTCTATTTTAGTACCAGGTTTTAAAGACTCTCTGCATATATTTAATTTGTTGTTCGTATTCCCATCTTTAAACACATCAACCTTTTTAGAAATTATAAGGTTACTGTTATCTATCGGTTTACTGTCGCTAATCCTAATATTTCTAAATACAGAGTTCTGAAATTCACCAAATGCAATCTTTTCAATATCTCTATTTGATTCATGCTGATCTAGCTTTTCTCTGGCAAATGTAGAGTACTTGTTTTTGTTTTTACTAATCTCATATGCTAAAGCTGCTGTCCTTATTGCACCTTTTAAGCATGAACCAGGAACATAAGCCATGCCATATGGATCTTTTATAAATTCAAGTATTCTATCACTTTTTCTTATGCTAAAATCCCCAAGCTCAACTGAGTATTTTAATGCCTTCGTCAAGTCAATATCTCGCCTGTGGCTGCTTCTTTGAAGAAAATCGGTCAGATTAAAATGATTCGTGAGAAAGTCTTCATAATCTCTTTTAAATAATTTGTGCAGTTTTATAGGATTATAAACATTTACCTCTTTACCTTCAAGTGAAAAATCTTTCTTTGTTATGCTGTTACCAGAGCCAATAAAGACTGGAGTCAATACTTCTAAAGTAATTTTATGATTGATCACATTTTCACCTCCAGGAACATTGGCACTCCGTACCTGTAGACTGGGTGTACATCATTCCCAACATCAAAGATATCACCTTCAAAATCATTTTCAAAGACTGAGCCAGCTTTAAATGAGTAGAAATCTGTCTTTTTAAACCTACTACCATGTATAAAGCCACTCCTCTTTTCTAATAAATAATTTGCTCCTTCCAAAGTCTTATTCAACTCTTCTGGTCTTGCCATAGCTGTATTTAACAGAATTTTCTTATTGCCCTTAGGAAACACAAAGGCCTCATCCACAGAGAAATCAAACTTCCCAAATCCGCTGGATCTTTTACCACCCATGCCGCTATATTTTAGGCTTTCAAAAATATCAAAAATATACTCATCTTCATGCTCTACTATTATATAAAGTCCGGAATTGTCATGAAAAGTAAACAGTCCTACCTGATATGGGTCCTCTCCAACGCATACCCTGGTCCTTAAGTCAGCCTCGCCCAATGTGAAATTTTGAATTTCATCTTTCGGATATAAAGTGCCCTCCAAATATGGAATTAGTGCATCCTCAGTAATGTACTTTATTTTTTTGAACAACTTATACTCTTCAGTCTCCTGCTTTATAAATAGCATTGGCTTTGGAATATAGTAATAATCTCCTACATAAGGCAGCCCATCTGATATTTTTAATTTCTTCTCTTTTACAAGAGATACTAATTTTTCAATATTTCCGCTTTCAATGCATAGAGCTGAAAAAATAGTATCAGCTTTTAGATCATATACACTGTCACTTAGATTACGGTTGCCTATATGGATTGGTGTTTTAAATTTTAGTTTAATAATAGACTTTTTCATAAGCTACACCTCTAATTTGACATCTGGCGTATCTCCGTATATATTTATTACTTGAACTCTGTTAAATTTAATTCTTCCACTTCCCCTTGAGCCATGACCTCCAAGATAGTCTTTTTCTAACAACTTCATGCTTGTGGCAATATTCTCAAAGTCCTTTTTTACTTCATTCTCGTGCCCTTCAATCATATTGTATATAAGTTCAAAGTCGAAAAGCAGTCCTCTTACAACTCTCTCAATTTGCCTGGGCTTTGCTTCAGCAGTCTTTCTGTCTATGGCATTTTCTGTTTTTACCTCTGTAAGCCTGATATTTGCAGCTTTTAGTTCATCAGTTTTCTGTTCGTTTAAAAAGCAATCGCTGAACTGTAGCCTGGACGGCAATATCTCTCCTTCTTTTTCTCCTCCACTTCCATACAGTCTGAGAACTTCCATATGGTCTAAATCATGTGAAGAACTGGCACCAAAAGTATTTTGTAGCAAATGCCGCATTTTACCCTTTAGGCTACTTCCAGGAATTATTGGATTTCCTGACAAATTATCTCTTACGACTGGGCTATCTACTGCACCTATAGCTGAATAAGCTGCTGTTCCGCCTATATGCAGACCTGTGACTATTTCAATTTCACCTTTGATTAAAATTTTTCCATAAGCCATATTATTTACCTCCATAAAATTTATGATAAGCAACCAGGGCTTCAAAATATTTACAGTAGTCTAAAAATTTCTCTCTGCTGTCTCCTATCTGTTCAACCATGTCTAGTAAGCCAGTTTCTCTAAAAAAATAAGTAAGTTTTCCATCTTTTAATTTAGGATTACCTACTTCTTCTTTTCTCAGACCTTCTTGTCTATCTCTACCTGCATCGTAAATCATTTTTACCTTAAGATGTCTGATGGCATCTACATACTTTGGTAAAAGAGTTTCGTTAGTATCAAGAATTATATCGTTGTAAAGCTCACTTACCTGTGTCATAAGGTCTCTGATTTTACTGGTCGAAATGTACTCCTTCTCACTAAATTCTTTCATAATCCTTTCGGCTTTATCTATATAATCTTCCTTTGGCATTATCCCACCATCCTTTTATCTTGTTTCGTAGGCATAAAGTGTAATTGCTATTTCAAGCTCTCGTCTCTCATCTTTATTTTTTATATAAGAATAAAACTTTGGTACATCTATTACTGCGCTTTTACTCTCTGCCCTTTTCAGCAAATACGCGTATCTTGCAATATTTATAGAGTCGTCAGATTTTCTTAGCAGTTCCAAGATTTTATATAAAAATGCTTTTCCTTTTTCCTCATCCCTGCTGAAAGCTCTCCTGATTTCATTTAATTTCTGCTCAATGGAGTTTTCGATTCCCTCGTCCTTCTGTTCTATTCTTGGCAAATCATCCCAGTTTAATACCCAGTCTTCCACTTTTTGATCTCCATAGGATTTACTGCCCCTAAAAAGGCTTACCTTATTCTTATCGTCGTCCTTAGTTTTGGCATCTGTTTCCAGATTGCCAACTTCAGCTGCAATTCTTGATATTGGATATGAATGAGGATAAATACCTATGCCTGCTGATATAGTAAGCGCTCCCTGCGTAAATTTTTCAAAGTCATTACTAATATCTTTGGCTAAATCAATAATGTCGTGCCATCCTCCCACAATAAACATATCATCTCCGCCAGAGTAGATAATTATCGCATTTCTATCCTTCTCCCTGAGGATGTGATTGATATAGTATTTGAAAAATAGAGAAAGCTGTCTTGACAAAGTTGCCGTCCTCGAAAGAGTTTCACAATCATGCTTCTCTTTAAATCCCTTAATGAAAGCCTTCCCTAGATTATCGACATCAGCTCTTAAAACAGATATCCTTTTGATTCCTTTCGACTCTGTGGCAAGCTCTTCAAATTGTTTTGCTCCATAAGATATATTGCTTTTTACAGTATAATCTCCCATCCAAAGGTTAGTTACATATTTATATCCCACGGAAGGCTTGTTTTTAGAATAGATTCTTTTGTAGTCCTTATCTCTTATATCCTCCATTTTGCCCAAGCCCAGTACTTTTCCAAATGGAAGTGGCAAAGTCTTATTGATATATTTCCCAGTGTTATTTTCAAATACAACAAAATACACATCATCCTTAACCAAATCCGGCGAAATATCCACCATTGCCTGGCAAATATCACATCTTCCACCTTCTCCTACTGCACCTGTATGCTTGCATTCTTTACACTCTCGTTCCTCAAATGTCTTTTTGCCCGAATTTAGCTTAATTATATCCTGACTGTTATATCTCTTAGACTTGGCAATACCTATGCTTTCTCCCACTCTCTGATATACTTTCCCAATTTCTTTTGCCAGCTCATTTGCAGTACAAACCCCGTAGCCAGAAGCAATAAATAGAGAAACATCGTAATTTGTTAGGAACCATTCCTTTATCTCTTGCTCAAATTCATTTAGAACAACTTTTGTTCTTTCAGTATTCGCCAAAAGTATATATGAATGGCCTCCACCTGTATAAATAAGGTTGCACCTTGTTAGTTCAAGCCTTTCAAGTAATTCATCAGCTATGTTTTCAAGTAAAAGTTCCAGGTACAAAGACCTGGTTCTAAGTGATTTTAGGGCATCTGTTCCACTTATGGTATAGATATAGTTCTGTATTCCAGATATATCCATTGAATATAGAATGAATGCCTCTTCATCCATAAATTCTTTTTCCTGGTCTACAAAAAAAAAAATCCTTATCATGAGCATATTGGTACAAACTACTGGCTATGGCTGCTGTAGTTTTACTATGATCATATAAAGATATGTCAGATAGTTCTTTTGTATTTGTGGATGAAGGAACATATGAGGTAGTTGACTCTAATAAATGTAGAACAGAATTAATATATTCTTCTGTAATATCAATACCCTGTAGTTGTTCTTTAATTTTTAATAATATTGCCGAGTATTCACTGGCAGAATACGACTTATTGTCTCTGGTTGGGTAATTAATCTCGTCAATATTTTTTAACTTGTAAGTGTAGGTTTCGTTACGGTCAAACAAAATATTAAAAACACTGGACAAAGGAAGTGTCCTGTCGAAAAGCTGACCTCCTTCTTCGCCTTCCGCTAACTGATTTTCTCTTCTGTCTCCTGCAGCAGAAATATTGTCTGCTATATAGGCAATATACGCCAGAGAGTTTTTATCAGGTTTTGCTTTCTTCAAGTCTTTTCCATGGTGATAAATAATGCATTCTTTTATATCATCGTTTGAAGAAAAAGAATCAATTTTAGATAAAAAATCCCAGCCACTTTTGCTATGAGGCTCCATAATCCCTGTTCTATGTACTATCTTACCTATATCGTGCAAAAGAGTTCCATAAATCAAACTGACTAACCGTTTTTCCAAATATATCCCTCCTTTGTTAAAATAATACCCGTTTCACCTCCATTATTAGAAATATTCTTGTAATTATTTTACCATATTTTTTTATGTAAAACTACATAAAAAAAAGTCCCCTTGCGGGGTTTAGCCGTTTTAATCAAACGGTGAAATAAAGAGCATAAATTCATATACGAGGATTTTGTCCCCTTACGGGGTTAAGTGATTCCTAACTTTGGACCTTTCAAGCTTTGATACAAGCAAAGTGACAGATATGTTTCCGTCCCCTTTCGGAGTTAAGTAATTCCTAATCATGCACCCTATGTAACTTTGTAATTGCAAGGACTAGATTTCAAAAATCGGCGCATAATCAATTTTGTTGTTTTATTAGTAAAATTTTCATAAAAGTGTCTCCAAAACCTATAACTAGATATATCTTTATCCATTATTTTAACATATTAATTTTATAAAAACTAGTTTCCTGGCTTTCTGTAAATACTGCCGTGAGACTGTCTCCACATATCTATTTCGTCATTGATAGTTATCTTAAATACTCCTCCATCACGTCCTAACTTTGCATTGTGCTCTGTCAAGTAAAGTTGAGACATCTTTTCCCTCCTTTCAAATACTTCACACATTGTAAAAAAGACTAGATTAGTATCTAGTCAATAAAAATGCTGCAAATCTGAGCTGTCCCCTTACGGGGTTAAGTGATTCCTAACTAATCGGTTGTGGGGCGACGCATGGACGTGGAAGTTTCCGTCCCCTTTCGGGGTTAAATGATTTCTAACATGAGTTTATCCCAATAGTTCAAACTGGTAGCAATAAGTTTCCGTCCCCTTACGGGGTTAAGTGATTCCTAACAGGAAAAAGCTAAAGCAGAAAGAGAAATTTCAAAACTCAAGTTTCCGTCCCCTTACGGGGTTAAGTGATTCCTAACTGCACCTTATGTAGCTTTGTAATTGCAAGGGCTAGATTGCAAAAATCGGCGCATAATCAATTTTATTATTTTATCAATAATTTTTTTCATAAAAGGGTCTCCAACGCTTATGACTAGCTTATCGGCGCTGATTTATAAAAATTCACTCAATTAGATGTATCTTTGTCAATTATTTTATCATATTATTTTTATAAAAACCAGTTCTCTTCATACCAGAAGTGTTTCCTTTACCTTAATTGTAGTAACTGTTGAATATATAAAAAATCTAGATTTTATGGTTGCATTAAGTCCCTTTCCTTAATATATCCAGATATTCTTCATATGAGAAAATCCTATTTCTCTTTTGCCCAGCTGTTTGTAACAAAATACCTGCTTCCTCTAATCTCTTTATTGCATTGGAAGTAGTATTAAAGGTTAGGCCTAATGCCTCTGATGTTTTAGAGATTTCTATAATTGGGTTAGTTTCCACATAATCAAATACTCTACGTGTATTATTCGATGCCCTTCCCATCTTGTTGATAATCTCTATATTTTTGTTATGCAATGCGAGCATCTCATCGATCGTTAACAGAGCATCAGCAGCTGATTCAGCTACTGCTTTCAAAAAGAATTTTATCCACTGCTCATAATTCCCTTTATTCCGAACATCTGAAAGGCGATCATAGTATTCAATACGGTTTCTTTTTAGAAAATAAGAAATATATAATACTGGTCTTTTCA